>SKET01002244.1_pt1 | contig 11931 bp, 5 predicted proteins | sample 4841461 | NCBI WGS metagenome assembly SKET01 (sample SAMN11008802, study PRJNA524170) | human gut metagenome | biome: Human fecal sample; material: Feces; isolation source: fecal sample from pouch patient p5 | host: Homo sapiens | place: Israel: Tel-Aviv | collected 2014-02-13
GTGAAAGATATCGCTGAGTATGTCCAGACCCGTGACGGCCGCATCAGCGCATCGCAGATGCTCGAACGCTTCCTGTTTACTCCGGATATGCAGTATACCCCGATTTCCAAGCTCTCGGGCGGCGAAAAACGCCGTCTGTATCTTTTGTCAGTCCTGGTCAGCGGAGCCAATGTCCTGATCCTCGATGAGCCGTCCAACAATGTGGATATCCCGACGCTGACCGTGCTCGAGGATTTCCTGAACACATTTGTCGGCATTGTGATCACCGTTTCCCATGACCGCTATTTCCTCGACAACGTCGTGGACCGGATTTTCGAATTTGACGGAAACGGGAATCTTTTGCAGTATGAAGGCGGCTATACCGATTACCTCGAGGCAAAAGAACGCCGTTTTGGCAAACTTCCGGAGAAAGCTGCTCAAACAGCAATGGCAAAAACAGCTGCATCCGCAGCCGGGACAGGAAAAAAAGATACAGGTACCGCCACGGATGCAGCTTCCGGAAAAGAAAAAAACAACGACTGGAAGCAGAACCGTCCGATCCGCCTGAAATTTACCTTTAAGGAACAGCGCGAGTACGAAACCATTGACGATGATATCGCTGCTCTGGAAGAAAAAATAGCATTCATTGACGACCAGATGATGAAAAACGCCACCAACTCCGCAAAGCTCGCTGAGCTGATGGCACAAAAAGAAGAAACAGAAGCAGCTCTCGAAGAAAAAACCGAGCGCTGGGTCTACCTGACCGACCTCGCCGAACGGATTGAGGAGCAGAATCAGAAATAATAAAAGCAAAGGAACTGTCCGCGGAAGAGAAAAAAATATGCGGGCCGTTCCTTCTTTTTTGGCCGAAAAATGAAGAACAACATTACCATATATTGTAAAAAACTTGTATTTTTCACGGAACAACCACAGAAAATCTAGACAGAATTACCAATCGGTGTTATAATTCAAATACTGGACATAGTGGCATTGCCATGCCCTTATCCGGGTTTTTCGAAGCGCGGAGGCAACCGAAACCCGGCAGAACACCAACCTGAGAAAAGCCAAAGTAATTTTTGGTCATCATTTTTTAAGGAGGATAAAATCAAATGGCTAGAAAGATGAAAACCATGGATGGTAACCAGGCTGCAGCACATGCGTCTTATGCGTATACCGACGTAGCAGCTATTTACCCAATTACCCCTTCATCCGTTATGGCGGAGCATACCGATGAGTGGGCAACCCAGGGAAGAAAGAACATTTTCGGACAGGAAGTTCAGGTAACTGAGATGCAGTCTGAGGCAGGAGCAGCAGGTGCAGTACACGGATCACTGGCAGCCGGAGCTCTTACCACAACCTACACCGCATCCCAGGGACTTCTTCTGATGATCCCGAACCTTTATAAAATTGCCGGCGAGCAGCTCCCGGGCGTATTCAACGTATCCGCTCGTGCCCTTGCAAGCCACGCACTTTCCATCTTCGGAGATCATTCAGACGTTTACGCCTGTCGTCAGACCGGAGTCGCAATGCTCTGCGAATCCAGCGTACAGGAGGTTATGGACCTGACACCGGTTGCACACTGTGCAGCACTGAAAGGCAAAGTTCCATTCATCAACTTCTTCGACGGATTCCGTACCTCCCACGAGATTCAGAAAATCGAAACATGGGATTACGAAGATCTGAAAGATATGGTAGATATGGATGCAGTAGATGCATTCCGTAAACATGCCCTGAACCCGAACCATCCGTGCCAGAGAGGATCCGCACAGAACCCGGATATCTTCTTCCAGGCAAGAGAAGCATGTAACCCGTACTACGATGCTCTTCCGGCAATCGTACAGGAGTACATGGACAAAGTAAACGAGAAAATCGGAACCGATTACAAACTGTTCAACTACTATGGAGCAGCAGACGCTGAGCACGTAATCATCGCTATGGGTTCTGTCTGCGATACCATCGAGGAAACCATCGATTACCTCGTAGCAGCAGGCAAGAAAGTCGGCGTTGTAAAGGTACGTCTGTACCGTCCGTTCTCCGCAGAAGCACTCATCAATGCAATTCCGGAGACTGTAAAACAGATTTCCGTTCTGGACAGAACAAAAGAGCCAGGATCTCTTGGCGAGCCTCTGTACCTGGACGTAGTAGCAGCATTAAAAGGCAGCAAATTCGAGAGCACACCGGTATTCACAGGCCGTTACGGACTTGGTTCCAAGGACACCACACCGGCTCAGATCGTTGCTGTATATGAAAATACAGAGAAACAGAGATTTACCATTGGTATCGTAGACGATGTTACCAATCTGTCTCTGCCGGTTGGCGCTCCTCTGGTAACAACTCCGGAAGGAACCATCAACTGCAAATTCTGGGGACTTGGCGCAGACGGTACCGTAGGTGCAAACAAGAACTCCATCAAGATCATCGGTGACAACACAGACATGTACGCACAGGCTTACTTCGACTATGACTCCAAAAAGTCCGGCGGTGTAACCATGTCTCACCTGCGTTTCGGAAAGAAACCGATCAAATCCACCTACCTGATCCACAAAGCAAACTTTGTTGCATGTCATAATCCTTCCTATGTGAACAAATATCACATGGTAGAGGAGCTGGTAGACGGAGGAGCCTTCCTTCTGAACTGTCCATGGGATGAAGCAGGACTGGAAGAGCATCTGCCAGGTCAGGTAAAAGCATTCATCGCAAACCATAACATCAAATTCTATGTGATCGACGGCGTTAAGATCGGTATCGAGACCGGCATGGGACCGACCCGTATCAACACCATTCTTCAGTCTGCATTCTTCAAGCTTGCGAAGATCATTCCGGAAGAAAAAGCCATCGAACTCATGAAAGCAGCAGCAAAAGCTACCTATGGCCGTAAAGGTGATGATGTCGTAGCAAAGAACTGGGCAGCAATCGATGAGGGTGCAAAACAGATCAAAGAAGTTGCAGTTCCGGAAAGCTGGAAAAATGCAGAAGATGAAGGTCTGACCACAACTCATGCAGAGAGCGGCCGCGCTGACGCTGTTAAATTCGTAAATACCATCCAGGCAAAAGTAACTTCCCAGGAAGGAAACAACCTGCCTGTATCCGCATTTGCAGACTACGTAGACGGAACAACTCCGTCCGGCACATCCGCATACGAGAAACGTGGTATCGCCGTAAACGTACCTGTATGGAATCCGGAAAACTGTATCCAGTGTAACAGATGTTCCTTCGTCTGCCCGCACGCTGTTATCCGTCCGGTTGCCATGACCGCAGAAGAAGCAGCAGCAGCTCCGGAAGGCATCCAGACCATGCCGATGACCGGTATGCCGGACTACACCTTCACAATGGCTATTTCCCAGCTTGACTGTACCGGATGTGGTTCCTGTGCAAACGTATGCCCGGGCAAGAAGGGTGTGAAAGCACTGGCTATGGAAAGCCTTGCAGCACACGAAGCAGAGCAGAAATACTTCGATTATGCAGCAGCTCTCCCGGAGAAGACAGACGTTGTAGCAAAATTCAAAGAGAATACCGTAAAGGGCAGCCAGTTCAAGAAACCGCTGCTTGAGTTCTCCGGCGCATGCGCAGGCTGCGGCGAGACTCCTTACGCAAAACTGATCACCCAGCTGTTCGGTGACAGAATGTACATCGCAAACGCAACAGGATGCTCCTCTATCTGGGGTAACTCCTCACCGTCCACTCCTTACACTGTAAACGAGAAAGGACAGGGCCCGGCATGGTCCAACTCCCTGTTCGAGGACAACGCAGAGTTCGGTTATGGTATGCTTCTCGCTCAGAAAGCAATCCGCGGCGGCCTGAAAGCCAAAGTTGAGGATGTTATGAACTCCGAGAAAGCTCCGGAAGAAGTAAAAGCAGCATGCAAAGAGTATCTGGATACCTTTGACTGCGGCGCTACCAACGGAACTGCAACCGAGAAACTTGTAGAAGCAATCAAAGACGCTGACTGCGACGTTTGCAGAGACATCGTTAAGAACAAAGACTTCCTCGCTAAGAAATCCCAGTGGATCTTCGGTGGTGACGGATGGGCTTACGATATCGGATTCGGCGGCGTAGACCACGTACTTGCCAGCGGAAAAGATATCAACGTAATGGTATTCGATACCGAGGTTTACTCCAACACAGGCGGACAGTCCTCCAAAGCTACTCCGACTGGTGCAGTTGCACAGTTCGCAGCAGGCGGTAAAGAAACCAAGAAGAAAGATATGGCAAGCATCGCAATGAGCTATGGCTATGTATACGTAGCACAGATCGCTATGGGCGCTGATTACAATCAGGCAGTCAAAGCAATCGCAGAGGCAGAGGCATATCCGGGACCGTCCCTCATTATCGCTTACGCTCCATGTATCAACCATGGTATCAAGAAAGGTATGAGCAAAGCACAGACCGAGGAGCAGCTCGCTGTTCAGACCGGATACTGGCATTGCTTCCGCTTCAACCCGGCACTCGCTGCAGAAGGCAAGAGCGCATTCACACTGGATTCCAAGGCTCCGTCAGGAGATTATCAGGAATTCCTGAACGGCGAGGTACGTTACAACTCTCTGAAACGTGCAAACCCGGCGAAAGCAGAAAGACTGTTCGGCAAGAACGAGCAGGAAGCAAAAGACCGTTACACTTACCTGAACAAACTCGTAAAACTGTACGGCTCAGAAGAGTAATTCTTTCGTTCAGATTACTCCGAACCTGTAACATAAACGCTCAGGCGGTATGTATTGCCGCCGCCTGAGAAAAGAAAGAGGCCATGCCCCAAAAGGGTGTGGCTTCTTTTTGTGAACTTTTCCTTTTTCCATTGAAAAGGTTCTGCTTTTGCATGTTCTATGCTATAATGTCATAAAAACGGGGTTACAAGCCCGATATGAACAAAGAAAAGGAGATTTTGATGAACTACACAATCTACGACTACCTCGGGCTGTTCTTCCTTTATGCCTTTCTTGGATGGCTTCTGGAAACGACAGTGGCGGCTGTTCGGAAAAAACACATGGTAAACAGAGGCTTTCTGAATGGCCCGCTGTGTGCCATCTACGGAATCACGGCTGTTTTCATGACCCGCTACCTGTACGAACTGCAGTCCAGCCCGGTCTTTCTGTTTCTCGGCTGTATGATCATCGCCACCGCCGCCGAATGGATCGCAGGCCACGTCCTGGAACGGATCGGCCACGGCAAATGGTGGGATTATTCCAACAAAAAATGGAACATGGATGGCTACATCTGCCTCCAGTATTCCGTTCTATGGGGAATCCTTGGTGTCCTTGCCCTGAAATTCGGCAACATCCTTGGCCTTACCCTCCTCCATCTTGCCCCAAACGGCGTAATGCACATCACCCTGTGGATCCTGTTCGGAGTCCTCGTCGTCGATGCCATCGGTTCTTACGCCGTCCTGCGCCACATCACCAAAAAGATGCCGCGCATCGCCGCCATGAACGACCAGATCGACGCCTTCACCAAACGGCTTTCCGTCCGCCTGTACCGCTACCTGGAAGCCCGTGTCGAGCGCGCCTACCCGTCGGTGCAGCCGATTCCGAAGCAGAAAGAAAAATCGAAAGTATTTGCCGATGGATGCAGCTTTTATAAAATCGTCCTTCTGTTCATCATCGGCGCCTTCTTAGGTGATATCGTAGAAACCATCTTCTGCCGCATCACCGCCGGTGTCTGGATGAGCCGCAGCAGCCTTGTCTGGGGTCCGTTCAGCATCGTCTGGGGCCTCGCCATCGCCCTCGCCACCTGGTTCCTCTATAATTACAGAAACCGCTCCGATGGCTTTTTATTCGCCTTCGGAACCTTCCTCGGCGGCGCCTACGAATACCTCTGCAGCGTTTTCACCGAAATCGTCTTCGGAAAAGTTTTCTGGGACTACAGCGACATTCCCTTCAACCTCGGCGGCCGCATCAACCTCCTGTACTGCTTCTTCTGGGGAATCGCCGCCGTCGTATGGCTGAAAAAACTCTATCCCCTGTTCTCCAAATGGATCGAAAAAATCCCCCTGAAACAGGACCCCATCATTACCTGGATACTGATCATCTTCATGCTCGCCAACATCCTCGTCTCCACCCTGGCCCTCACCCGCTACGACCAGCGTGCCCACAACGAGCCAGCAGCAAACGCCATAGAGCAGCTCATTGATGAACGTTTTCCGGACAGCCGGATGGAAAAAATATATCCGAACGCAAAAATGGCGAGCTGAAGCAATAAACCTTTGGCAACCCATCAAAAGTATGATATAATGTCACATAGATATTTTGAGGATAAACCGTCCTCTAAGAGCGAAGAAAGGACTCAACCACAAATGACAGTAGACAACAGCTTCACCATGAAGAAATTCCAGAGCATGGAAATCATCTATGTGACCTTTTCCCAGATCACAAAACTCCCATACGTAGAGTGCGATCCGGAAACCTTTGATGATCAGGTATACATGTTTACCGAAGAAGAAGCAGCCAAGGAGTTTGCAAAATCCTATGTAGAAAAGAACACCCCGCTGCTCACCGTAAAAGTCCTGCGCAAGCAGATGCCGAACTTCTATATGGGCCTCTACGCCGAAGGCGTCAATATGGTCATCTTCCACGAAGGCGACCAGACCCGCCGCATCGAGCTCGAGCAGATCTTCCCGAAACCAGACATGGAAAAAATGAACAAACAGCACCTCCCGGTTCTGAACCCTGGCGTACAGCTCACCGTCGTATACTTTCTGCAGGAACTCCGCAAACCAAACCAGAGAAGAGACGATGCCGAGCGCATGCAGCACCTGCGTGAACTCGAAGAAGAAATGCTTGTCAACCTGATGCGAAGCAAATTCATCCTTGCCATCGACATCTCCCAGGTACAGGGCGAATTCGATCCGGCCAACCCGGGACCAGACGTGCGCATCCCGTACATCAAAAACCAGAACGAAGACATCTTCCAGCCGCTGTTTTCCGATATCGGTGAATTCCAGAAATTCCGTCCGGATCCGCAGGCAAAACTCCGTCTGGCAGCCATCCCGTTCCAGCACCTTCTGCCGTACCTGATGAAACAGGCCAAAGGCTTCGTCATCAACCCGTCCGGCTTCAACCTTCTGTTGACCAGAGAACAGCTCCAGAGAATCATGGGAGCCCAGGCACAGAGCGTCCGCCCGAACCTTGAGGCAATGATGGCACAGGCCGCTGCAGCACAGGCACAGAAAAATGCACAGAACAACGCTGCAAACGACGAAGTAAAAGAACACGTCGACGAGACAGAGAACACCGCAGCAGAAACCGACAACGAAGAATAAAACCGACAGGGCCGCAGAAAATCCCAGCAAACGGGCACTGCGGTCCGTTTTTGACTGCATAAAACCGGAAATAATAAAGAAAAACAAGAAAGGATATACAAAAATGAACGCAGAACATTGCAAAGCCTATACCCTGCTGCAGGAACAGCAGATTGACGATATCCATGCACACGGCTACCTCCTCCGCCACAACAAGAGCGGTGCCCGCGTGCTCCTTCTCGAAAACGAAGATGACAACAAAGTCTTCAACATCGCGTTCCGTACCCCGCCGGCCGACAGCACCGGCGTAGCCCACATCCTCGAGCACAGCGTCCTCTGCGGCTCCCGCGAATTCCCGTTAAAGGATCCCTTCGTAGAACTCGTCAAAGGATCCCTGAACACCTTCTTAAATGCTATGACCTACCCGGATAAAACCATGTACCCGGTAGCCAGCACCAACGATGCCGACTTCCAGAACCTGATGCATGTCTACATGGACGCCGTATTCTACCCGAACATTTACAAACACGACGAAATCTTCCGTCAGGAAGGCTGGAGCTATCATCTGGAAAGCGAAGACGGCCCGCTGACCTACAACGGTGTTGTATACAACGAGATGAAAGGAGCCTTCTCTTCCGCAGACGATGTCCTGGAGCGTGAAACCTTCAACACCCTGTTCCCGGACACTCCGTACGGCGTAGAATCCGGCGGAGATCCGTCCTGCATCCCGAACCTGACCTACGAAAACTTCCTGAATTTCCATCAGACCTATTACCATCCGTCCAACAGCTATATCTACCTGTACGGAAACATGGATATGGAAGAAAAACTGGCATGGATGGATGAAAAATACCTGTCCCATTTTAATGCAAAAGAAGTAAAATCCGAAATTCCGTATCAGAAACCATTTGCAGAGACCCTCGACATTGTACACGAGTACCCGGTACTCGACGGCGATCCGCTTGAAAACAATGCGTACCTGTCCTACAACATGGTCATCGGCAGCGGTCTGGATGTAAAATTAAACGTGGCATTTTCTGTTCTGGAGTATGCACTCCTTGACGCACCGGGAGCCCCGGTCAAACAGGCACTCCTTGACGCACACATCGGAAAAGATGTTTACGGCTCCTACGAGGACGGCATCCTGCAGCCATTCTTCTCCATCGTAGCCAAGAACGCCGATGAAAATGAGAAAGAAAAATTCCTGTCCATCATCCGCGGCACCCTCGAGGATATCGTGAAAAACGGCATGGATCAGAAAGCCATCGAGGCAGGCATCAACTATTTCGAATTCCGTTTCCGTGAGGCGGACTTCTCCAGCTTCCCGAAGGGCCTGATGTACGGCATTGACGTCTTCGACAGCTGGCTGTACGACGAGAACAAACCGTTCGCCTACCTGCAGCAGCTTGCGATCTACGATGAGCTGAAAAAACTGGCAAAAGAAGGCTATTTCGAAAACCTGATCCAGACGTATCTGCTGGACAACACCCATGCCTCCATCGTGACCCTCATTCCAAAGACCGGTCTTGCCGCAGAAAATGATGCAAAGACCGCAGAAAAACTGCAGAAATACAAAGAGAGCCTGTCAAAAGAAGAGATCGAGAAAATCATTGCTGACACCAAAGAGCTGGCAGCATATCAGGAAGAAGAGGAGAGCGAGGAAGCACTCGAGACGATTCCGCTCCTGAAACGAAGCGATATCAAACGTGAGTCTATCAAACTTTACAATGACGAGCATGAAGTCGATGGAACGACGGTGCTTCATCACAACGTATTCACGAACGGCATCGGTTACTTAAGCTTGCTGTTTGATACGAAAAATGTGCCGAACGATCTGATCCCGTACATGGGCGTATTAAAATCCGTTCTCGGCTATGTGGACACCGAACACTACACCTACGGCGAACTGTTCAACGAGATCAATGCACAGACCGGCGGCATCAACTGCGGACTGCAGGTATTCCGCATTCCGGAAAATGATGACGACTGCCGCAGAATGTTCGGCATCCGCGCGAAATTCCTGTACGACAAACTGGATTTCGTCATGAAAATGATCGAGGAAATCCTGAACACTTCCCGCCTGGATGACGAGAAACGTCTTCACGAGATCATCTCCAGCATGAAATCCGGCCTGCAGAACCGCCTGTCTTCCGCCGGAAATGCAACGGCTGTGATGCGTGCAGCTTCCTATTACTCCCCGATGAGCAATTTCCAGGACCGCATCGCAGGCATCGGCTTCTACCAGCTCTTAAAAGATCTGGACGAGAACTTCGATGAGAAAAAAGCAGAACTGATTAAAAATCTGCAGACCCTGATGAAATACATCTTCCGCAAAGAGAATCTGACCGTCTCCTATACCGCAGACGAGACAGGCTACGCACCGCTGGAAGAAAAAATCACAGCATTCAAAGAGAATCTGTACACCGACGAAGTGGAGCCGGGCAGCATTGTGTATGACTTTGAACAGAAAAACGAAGCCTTCCAGACCTCCGGCCAGGTACAGTACGTGGCACTCTGTGGAAACTTCGAGCGCGAAGGCTACGACTACACAGGAGCCCTGCGCATCCTGCGTGTCATGCTGAGCTATGACTATCTGTGGATCAACATCCGTGTCAAAGGCGGCGCTTACGGCTGCGGCGGAGCTTTCGGAAGAGGCGGAAACGCATGCATTTCTTCCTACCGTGACCCGAACGTCGGAAGAACCCTTGAAGTATACCGCGGTATCGGCGATTACGTGCGCAATTTCGAAGCAGACGAGCGCCAGATGACCAAATACATCATCGGAACGATCAGCGAACTCGACGTCCCGATGAACCCGTCCGCAAAAGGCCAGACCTCCGAGAGCGCATGGTTCAACGGCATCACCGAAGCAGACTTCCAGCAGGAGAGAGATCAGATCCTCGATGCAACCCTGGATGACATTCATGCACTGGCAGACCTTGTAGATGCAGCCTTAAAACAGAACAACATCTGCGTTGTCGGAAGCGAAGCAGCCATTCAGAAAGAGAAAGAACTGTTTAAGAACGTAGAGAACTTATAAATGAGGAGAAGAGACAGCAATGGAAAACAATGCAAATTATAAATCCGGCTTTGTAGCCCTGATCGGCCGTCCGAACGTGGGAAAATCCACGCTGATGAACCATCTGATCGGACAGAAGATTGCGATCACATCCAAGAAACCGCAGACCACCCGCAACCGCATCCAGACCGTTTATACGTGTGACGAGGGACAGATTGTGTTCCTCGATACACCGGGTATCCACAAGGCGAAAAATAAGCTCGGCGAGTACATGGTCGATGTAGCCGAGAAAACCTTAAAAGAAGTCGATGTGATTCTCTGGCTGGTAGAGCCGAGCAACTTCATCGGAGCAGGAGAGCGCCATATCGCAGAGATCCTGGAGAAAGTCAACGCGCCGGTCATCCTCATCATCAACAAGACCGATACCGTGGAGAAAGACAAGATTCTGGAATTCATCGATACGTACCGCAAGCTGTTCCAGTTTGCCGAGATCATTCCGTGCTCGGCACTCCGCCATCAGAACACCGATGACATCATTCCGAGCATCTTCAAATATCTGCCGTACGGCCCGCAGTTCTACGATGAGGACACCATCACCGATCAGCCGATGCGTCAGATCGTGGCTGAGATCATCCGCGAGAAAGCACTGTACGCCTTAAACGAAGAGATCCCGCACGGCATCGCCGTTGTGATCGACCAGATGAAAGACCGCCCGAACGGAAAAATCGTTGATATCGACGCGACCATCATCTGCGAGCGCGATTCCCACAAGGGCATCATCATCGGAAAACAGGGCGCGATGCTCAAGAAGATCGGAAGCAACGCGCGGTATGAGCTGGAGCAGATGCTGGAGCAGAAAGTCAATCTGAAGCTCTGGGTAAAAGTCAAAAAAGACTGGAGAGACAGCGATTTCCTTGTGAAGAACTTTGGGTATGATAAGAAAAAGCTGGAGCTCTAGGATCTTGATTTCAAAACGCTTTCAAATACGTGCAGCGAGTGAATTTCAGAAAAAACAGTAAAAAACAACGGAAGAAGGGGGAGAGAAGGCATGCGGGAGCCGATTATAGTCAGTGGAATGGTATTAGCCGCCTCGCCGGTCGGAGAGTATGACAAGCGCGTCGTGATCCTGACCCGTGAGCTTGGGAAAATCACCGCCTTCGCGCGCGGTGCCCGCCGCATGAAAAGCCCCCTGATGGCTGTCTCCAACCCATTCGTCTTCGGTGAATTTCAGGTTTACGAGGGACGGGACAGCTACACCCTTTCCGGCGCAAACGTCAAAGAATACTTTCTCGACCTCGCCCAGATGCAGCCCGGTGTCTACTACGGTTTCTATTTCCTTGAGCTGGCAGAATATTTCAGTCAGGAAGGAAACGATGAAACCCAGATGCTGAATCTTCTGTACGTGACCATGAACGCCATACGCCGGGGCAGGCAGGATCTCCGCCTGATCCGGTGCATTTTTGAGCTGCGCACGATCACAATCAATGGAGAAGCGCCGCAGATGTTCTCCTGCATGGAGTGCGGCACGAAAGAAAACCTGACCGTTTTCTCCCTGCGCGACAGCGCCATCTACTGTCCGGAATGCGGACGGACCATCAAAGACCCATGGCCGCTGCAGCCGGGCACCGTGCTGGCGTGCCGCTATATCATCGCGGCACCGCTCGCGAAGCTGTATGGTTTTACCGTAAATGAAGAGATCCTGGAC
>SKET01002246.1_pt1 | contig 11921 bp, 9 predicted proteins | sample 4841461 | NCBI WGS metagenome assembly SKET01 (sample SAMN11008802, study PRJNA524170) | human gut metagenome | biome: Human fecal sample; material: Feces; isolation source: fecal sample from pouch patient p5 | host: Homo sapiens | place: Israel: Tel-Aviv | collected 2014-02-13
TAAGAATAGGTATTTAAAATATTTGATGGCAAGGCATTGTAATGAATAAACAATCCTGGCTGCTTAACCTCAGCCTGTTGAAAACGCACCCGGCGTTTCGCGCAGTATTCCTCGCTCGTTTTATCTCTATTGTTTCTCTGGGTTTGCTCGGCGTCGCGGTGCCAGTGCAGATCCAGATGATGACGCATTCTACCTGGCAGGTGGGGCTTTCGGTGACGCTGACCGGCGGGGCGATGTTTGTCGGCTTGATGGTCGGCGGTGTGCTGGCGGATCGCTATGAGCGCAAAAAAGTGATTTTGCTGGCGCGCGGCACCTGTGGCATTGGCTTCATTGGTCTGTGCCTGAACGCGTTGCTGCCGGAGCCGTCTTTGCTGGCAATCTATTTACTCGGATTATGGGATGGCTTTTTCGCGTCACTTGGCGTTACGGCGCTGCTGGCGGCGACTCCGGCATTAGTTGGGCGTGAAAATTTAATGCAGGCCGGGGCAATCACCATGTTGACTGTGCGGCTGGGATCGGTAATTTCGCCCATGATTGGCGGCTTACTGCTGGCGACTGGCGGCGTAGCCTGGAACTACGGGCTGGCGGCGGCGGGCACGTTTATTACCTTGCTGCCATTGTTAAGCCTTCCGGCGCTACCTCCGCCACCGCAACCGCGTGAGCATCCGTTGAAATCATTACTGGCAGGATTTCGTTTTCTGCTTGCCAGCCCGCTGGTGGGAGGGATTGCGTTGCTGGGTGGTTTATTGACGATGGCGAGCGCGGTACGGGTACTGTATCCGGCGCTGGCTGGCAACTGGCAGATGTCGGCGGCACAGATTGGTTTTCTCTATGCGGCGATCCCGCTCGGTGCAGCTATTGGCGCGTTAACCAGCGGGAAGCTGGCACATAGCGCGCGACCAGGGTTATTGATGCTGCTCTCCACGCTGGGATCGTTCCTCGCCATTGGTTTGTTTGGCCTGATGCCGATGTGGATTTTAGGCGTGGTTTGCCTGGCGCTGTTCGGCTGGCTGAGCGCGGTTAGTTCGTTGCTGCAATACACAATGCTGCAAACGCAAACCCCGGAAGCGATGTTAGGGCGGATTAACGGTTTGTGGACGGCACAAAACGTGACGGGCGATGCTATAGGCGCAGCGCTGTTGGGCGGTCTGGGAGCGATGATGACGCCGGTGGCCTCCGCAAGCGCGAGTGGTTTTGGTTTGTTGATTATCGGCGTGTTGTTGTTGCTGGTACTGGTGGAGTTGCGTCGTTTTCGCCAGACGCCGCCGCAGGTGACAGCGTCTGACAGTTAATGCTTAGAACAGCGCCTTAAGCCGATCCAGCACTTGCATGGCGCTGTAGTAATCCAGTCGGAACGTCTCGGTTCCCAGCGCATAAACCTGCTTGTTTTGTACTGCAGGCAGGTGCGCGAGCAGTGGATTGGCATAAATCGCATCGGCGTCTTTCTGATCACCGGCGAACAGGAATAGCGACTCGCCATTTAACCCTGCCGCCAGATTTTCCCCACCAAGCTGAATGATGTCATGGCGTTTGCCCTGGCTTTGGCTGGCGTTTAAGCCTGCGGGCAACCTGGCCAGCGTAAAGCCGAGTTGTTCCAGCATCTGCCCTTGTGCTGATTCAGCTGTCCAGAGATTGGCACTGTGCGCGGCGGCGGTATAGACAATGGCAGTGACCGGCTGCGGCGGTAATTTGATTTGCTCTTTCGCCGCCGTCAGTTGCTTATCAAACTGTGCAATCCGCTCTGCCGCTTGTTTCTCATGCCCGGTAATTTCGCCAAGTTGCGTTAACAGCGACTGCCAGCTTTTATCGTCGTAATTGATGATTAACGTTGGTGCGATAGTGGAAAGCTGATCGTATAGCGCCAGCGCTGAATCGCCGCCGGTCGCGCTAATTAAAATCAGATCTGGCATTTGTGCGGCTACTGCTTCGGCGTTCGGTTCGCCGATATAGAGACGTTGCAGTTTGCGTTCTTTCGCTACCTTGCTCCACTGGCGTAAAAAACCCTGGTCATCCGCTACGCGGTTATTCGGCGTGGTCGCGCCGCTGGCGATCACTGGTGCATCAATCGCCAGCAGTGAGCCGGTCAAGGTGACGCTGGTGGAAACAATACGTTGCGGCTGGCTTTCCAGGGTATGAGTACCACGACTGTCAGTAATCTGACGCGGCCAGTCGGCAGCCTGAACTGCGGATATTCCTGAAAGCAAAATTCCGGTTAAAAGAAGGGCGTTGCGGTAGAGCGGGGCGAGTCTCACAAATCAGCTTCCTGTTATTAATGAAGTTAATGCTTCTCATTTTCATTGTAACCACAAGCAGATGCAACCCCGACTTGCAGATTGCGTTACCTCAAGAGTTGACATAGTGCTCGTTTGCTTTTAGGTTAGCGACCGAAAATATAAATGATAATCATTATTAAAGCCTTTATCATTTTGTGGAGGATGATATGGATACGTCACTGGCTGAGGAAGTACAGCAGACCATGGCAACACTTGCGCCCAATCGCTTTTTCTTTATGTCGCCGTACCGCAGTTTTACGACGTCAGGATGTTTCGCCCGCTTCGATGAACCAGCTGTGAACGGGGATTCGCCAGACAGTCCCTTCCAGCAAAAACTCGCCGCACTGTTTGCCGATGCCAAAGCTCAGGGCATTAAAAATCCGGTGATGGTTGGGGCGATTCCCTTCGATCCACGTCAGCCTTCGTCGCTGTATATTCCCGAATCCTGGCAGTCGTTCTCCCGGCTGGAAAAACAGACTTCAGCCCGCCGTTTCACCCGCAGCCAGTCGCTGAACGTGGTGGAACGTCAGGCAATTCCTGAACAAGCTACGTTTGAACAGATGGTTGCCCGCGCCGCCGCACTTACCGCCACGCCGCAAGTCGACAAAGTGGTGTTGTCACGGTTGATTGATATCACCACTGACGCCGCCATTGATAGTGGCGTATTGATGGAACGGTTGATTGCGCAAAACCCGGTTAGTTACAACTTCCATGTGCCGTTAGCTGATGGTGGCGTCCTGCTGGGAGCCAGCCCGGAACTGCTGCTGCGTAAAGACGGCGAGCGTTTTAGCTCCATTCCGTTAGCCGGTTCCGCGCGTCGTCAGCCGGATGACGTGCTTGATCGCGAAGCGGGTAATCGTCTGCTGGCGTCAGAAAAAGATCGCCATGAACATGAACTGGTGACTCAGGCGATGAAAGAGGTACTGCGCGAACGCAGTAGTGAGTTACACGTTCCATCCTCCCCACAATTGATCACCACGCCGACGCTGTGGCATCTCGCAACACCCTTTGAAGGCAAAGCGAATTCGCAAGAAAACGCACTGACTCTGGCCTGTCTGCTGCATCCGACCCCCGCGCTGAGCGGTTTCCCGCATCAGGCCGCGACCCAGGTGATTGCTGAGCTGGAACCGTTCGACCGCGAACTGTTTGGCGGCATTGTCGGTTGGTGTGACAGCGAAGGTAACGGCGAGTGGGTGGTGACCATCCGCTGCGCGAAGCTGCGGGAAAATCAGGTGCGTCTGTTTGCCGGAGCGGGGATTGTGCCTGCGTCCTCACCGTTGGGTGAATGGCGCGAAACGGGCGTCAAACTTTCTACCATGTTGAACGTTTTTGGATTGCATTAAGGAGCGAGGATGAGCATTCCATTCACCCGCTGGCCGGAAGAGTTTGCCCGTCGCTATCGGGAAAAAGGCTACTGGCAGGATTTGCCGCTGACCGACATTCTGACCCGTCATGCCGCAAGCGACAGCATCGCGGTCATCGACGGCGAGCGTCAGTTGAGTTACCGGGAACTGAATCAGGCGGCGGATAATCTCGCCTGTAGCTTGCGTCGTCAGGGCATTAAACCCGGTGAAACCGCACTGGTACAACTGGGTAACGTCGCTGAATTGTATATTACCTTTTTTGCGCTGTTAAAACTGGGCGTTGCACCGGTGCTGGCGCTGTTCAGCCATCAGCGTAGTGAACTGAACGCCTATGCCAGCCAGATTAAACCGGTGTTACTGATTGCCGATCGCCAGCATGCGCTATTTAGCGGGGATGACTTCCTTAATACGTTTGTTGCAGAGCACTCCTCCATTCGCGTGGTGCAACTGCTGAACGATAGCGGCGAACATAACTTGCAGGATGCGATTAACCATCCGGCAGAGGATTTTATTGCCACACCGTCACCTGCCGATGAAGTGGCCTATTTTCAGCTTTCCGGCGGAACCACCGGTACACCGAAACTGATCCCACGCACTCACAATGACTATTACTACAGCGTGCGTCGTAGCGTCGAGATTTGTCAGTTCACACAACAGACACGCTACCTGTGCGCGATCCCGGCGGCTCATAACTACGCCATGAGTTCGCCAGGATCGCTGGGCGTATTTCTCGCTGGCGGCACTGTCGTTCTGGCTGCCGACCCCAGCGCCACGCTCTGCTTCCCATTGATTGAAAAACATCAGGTGAACGTCACCGCGCTGGTGCCACCCGCAGTCAGCCTGTGGTTACAGGCGCTGACCGAAGGCGAAAGCCGGGCGCAGCTTGCCTCGCTGAAACTGTTACAGGTCGGTGGTGCACGTCTTTCTGCCACGCTTGCGGCGCGTATTCCCGCAGAGATTGGCTGCCAGTTACAGCAGGTATTCGGCATGGCGGAAGGGCTGGTGAACTACACCCGTCTTGATGATAGCGCGGAGAAAATTATCCATACCCAGGGCTATCCAATGTGTCCGGATGATGAAGTGTGGGTTGCCGATGCTGACGGAAATCCACTGCCGCAAGGGGAGGTTGGACGCCTGATGACGCGCGGGCCGTACACCTTCCGCGGCTATTACAAAAGTCCACAGCACAATGCCAGCGCCTTTGATGCCAACGGTTTTTACTGTTCCGGCGATCTGATCTCTATTGATCCAGAGGGGTACATCACCGTGCAGGGGCGCGAGAAAGATCAGATCAACCGTGGCGGCGAGAAGATCGCTGCCGAAGAGATCGAAAACCTGTTACTGCGCCATCCGGCGGTGATCTACGCCGCCCTGGTGAGTATGGAAGATGAGCTGATGGGCGAAAAAAGCTGTGCTTATCTGGTGGTAAAAGAACCACTGCGTGCGGTACAGGTGCGTCGTTTCCTGCGTGAACAGGGTATTGCCGAATTTAAATTACCGGATCGCGTGGAGTGCGTAGATTCACTTCCGCTGACGGCGGTCGGGAAAGTCGATAAAAAACAATTACGTCAGTGGCTGGCGTCACGCGCATCAGCCTGAAGGAGAGAACACGATGGCTATTCCAAAATTACAGGCTTACGCACTGCCGGAGTCTCACGATATTCCGCAGAATAAAGTCAACTGGGCCTTTGAGCCGCAACGTGCCGCGTTGTTAATCCATGATATGCAGGACTATTTTGTCAGCTTCTGGGGCGAGAACTGTCCGATGATGGAGCAGGTGATCGCGAATATTGCGGCACTACGCGACTACTGCAAACAGCACAATATCCCGGTTTATTACACCGCCCAGCCGAAAGAGCAGAGCGATGAAGATCGGGCGCTGTTGAATGATATGTGGGGGCCGGGCCTGACCCGTTCGCCGGAACAGCAAAAGGTGGTGGATAGCCTGACGCCAGATGCCGACGACACGGTGCTGGTGAAGTGGCGCTACAGCGCGTTTCATCGTTCCCCGCTGGAGCAAATGCTGAAAGAGAGTGGACGTAACCAGCTGATTATTACCGGGGTATATGCCCACATTGGCTGTATGACCACCGCAACCGACGCATTTATGCGCGATATTAAACCGTTTATGGTGGCAGATGCGCTGGCCGATTTCAGCCGTGACGAGCATTTGATGTCGCTGAAATATGTGGCCGGACGTTCTGGCCGGGTGGTGATGACCGAAGAATTACTGCCAGCACCTATCCCCGCCAGCAAAGCGGCGCTGCGTGAGGTGATCCTGCCGTTGCTGGACGAGTCCGATGAACCGTTCGATGACGACAACCTGAACGACTACGGTCTGGATTCGGTGCGGATGATGGCGCTGGCGGCGCGCTGGCGCAAAGTGCATGGCGATATCGACTTTGTCATGCTGGCGAAAAACCCGACCATCGACGCCTGGTGGAAGCTACTTTCCCGCGAGGTGAAATAATGGATTTCAGCGGTAAAAATGTCTGGGTAACTGGCGCAGGGAAAGGTATCGGCTACGCCACGGCGCTGGCGTTTGTTGAGGCGGGAGCGAAAGTCACTGGTTTTGATCAAGCGTTCGCTCAGGAGCAATATCCCTTTGCGACAGAAGTGATGGATGTTGCCGATGCTGCGCAGGTGGCGCAGGTATGTCAGCGACTGTTAGCTGAAACGGAGCGACTGGACGTGCTGGTCAATGCGGCGGGAATTTTGCGCATGGGCGCGACCGATCAGCTCAGTAAGGAGGACTGGCAGCAGACTTTTGCGGTCAATGTCGGTGGTGCGTTTAACCTGTTCCAGCAGACCATGAACCAGTTTCGCCGTCAGCGGGGCGGGGCGATTGTTACTGTTGCGTCCGACGCCGCACACACGCCGCGCATTGGTATGAGTGCTTATGGCGCGTCGAAAGCGGCGCTGAAAAGCCTGGCGTTGAGCGTTGGGCTGGAACTGGCGGGTAGCGGCGTGCGCTGTAATGTGGTTTCGCCAGGCTCCACCGACACCGATATGCAACGCACGCTGTGGGTGAGCGATGACGCCGAAGAGCAGCGTATTCGCGGCTTTGGCGAGCAGTTTAAACTCGGCATTCCGCTGGGGAAAATCGCCCGTCCACAGGAGATCGCCAATACGATTTTGTTCCTCGCCTCTGACCTCGCCAGCCATATCACCCTACAGGATATTGTGGTGGATGGCGGCTCGACGCTGGGGGCATAAGCATGATCTGGAAACGCCATTTAACGCTCGACGAGCTGAACGCCACCAGCGATAACACAATGGTGGCGCATCTGGGAATTGTGTATACCCGTCTGGGCGATGATGTGCTGGAAGCCGAAATGCCGGTTGATAACCGTACTCATCAGCCGTTTGGCCTGCTGCATGGCGGCGCGTCGGCGGCGCTGGCGGAAACGCTGGGATCGATGGCCGGATTTATGATGACCCGCGACGGACAGTGTGTGGTGGGCACGGAACTTAACGCCACACATCATCGCCCGGTGTCTGAAGGCAAGGTGCGCGGTGTCTGCCAGCCGCTGCATCTTGGGCGGCAAAATCAGAGCTGGGAAATCGTCGTTTTCGATGAACAGGGGCGGCGTTGTTGCACTTGTCGGCTGGGTACGGCAGTTTTGGGATGAGCCCGACAGAATTAAATGAGATTGCAGGAAAACTCGGTTAACGGAGTGATCGAGTTAACATTGTTAAGTTAAATATTGGTTTCAACTCCGATTTACATGGTTGCCGTGTTGTTAAATTGTACAAAGATGTTATAGAAACAAAATGTAACATCTCTATGGACACGCACACGGATAACAACTATGAACAAATCAGGGAAATACCTCGTCTGGACAGTGCTCTCTGTAATGGGAGCATTTGCTCTGGGATACATTGCTTTAAATCGTGGGGAACAGATCAACGCGCTGTGGATTGTGGTGGCGTCGGTCTGTATCTATCTGATCGCTTACCGTTTTTATGGGCTGTATATCGCCAAAAATGTGCTGGCGGTTGACCCGACGCGTATGACGCCAGCGGTGCGCCATAACGACGGGCTGGACTATGTGCCGACGGACAAAAAAGTGCTGTTCGGTCACCATTTTGCGGCCATTGCCGGAGCAGGTCCGTTGGTTGGGCCGGTACTGGCGGCGCAAATGGGTTACCTGCCAGGGATGATCTGGCTGCTCGCTGGGGTGGTTCTCGCCGGTGCGGTGCAGGATTTCATGGTGCTGTTTGTTTCTACGCGCCGCGATGGTCGCTCGCTGGGTGAGCTGGTCAAAGAAGAGATGGGGCCAACCGCCGGGGTGATTGCGCTGGTGGCCTGCTTTATGATCATGGTCATTATCCTTGCAGTACTGGCGATGATCGTGGTGAAAGCCCTGACCCATAGTCCGTGGGGAACGTATACCGTTGCGTTCACCATTCCGCTGGCGCTGTTTATGGGGATCTACCTGCGTTATCTGCGTCCGGGGCGTATTGGCGAAGTGTCGGTGATTGGCCTGGTATTCCTGATTTTCGCCATTATCTCTGGCGGCTGGGTGGCAGAAAGTCCGACCTGGGCACCGTACTTTGATTTTACGGGTGTGCAGCTGACCTGGATGCTGGTGGGTTACGGCTTCGTGGCGGCGGTGCTGCCAGTGTGGTTGCTGCTGGCTCCGCGCGACTACCTCTCAACCTTCCTGAAAATCGGGACTATCGTCGGTCTGGCGGTAGGCATTTTGATTATGCGCCCGACGCTGACCATGCCTGCGCTAACTAAATTTGTCGATGGCACAGGCCCGGTATGGACCGGTAACCTGTTCCCGTTCCTGTTTATCACCATCGCTTGTGGCGCGGTGTCTGGCTTCCATGCGCTGATCTCTTCCGGTACCACGCCGAAGATGCTGGCGAACGAAGGGCAGGCGTGTTTTATCGGCTACGGCGGGATGTTAATGGAATCCTTCGTAGCGATTATGGCGCTGGTTTCCGCCTGTATCATCGATCCGGGTGTGTACTTCGCCATGAACAGCCCGATGGCGGTGCTGGCTCCGGCAGGGACGGCGGATGTGGTTGCTTCTGCCGCGCAGGTGGTGAGTAGCTGGGGCTTTGCGATTACCCCGGATACGCTAAACCAGATTGCCAGCGAAGTGGGTGAACAGTCGATCATTTCCCGTGCGGGCGGTGCGCCGACCCTGGCGGTGGGGATGGCCTACATTCTGCACGGTGCGCTGGGCGGCATGATGGATGTGGCGTTCTGGTATCACTTCGCCATTCTGTTTGAAGCACTGTTTATTCTGACGGCGGTGGATGCAGGTACGCGTGCCGCGCGCTTTATGTTGCAGGATCTGCTGGGCGTGGTGTCTCCGGGCCTGAAACGGACCGATTCACTGCCTGCTAACCTGCTGGCAACGGCGCTGTGCGTACTGGCGTGGGGCTACTTCCTCCATCAGGGTGTGGTCGATCCGCTGGGCGGTATTAACACCTTGTGGCCGCTGTTTGGTATTGCCAACCAGATGCTGGCAGGGATGGCGCTGATGCTCTGTGCTGTGGTGCTGTTCAAAATGAAACGTCAACGTTACGCCTGGGTGGCGCTGGTACCAACGGCCTGGCTGCTGATTTGTACCCTGACCGCAGGCTGGCAGAAAGCGTTTAGCCCGGATGCGAAAGTCGGCTTCCTGGCGATTGCTAACAAGTTCCAGGCAATGATCGACAGCGGCAATATTCCATCGCAGTATACTGAGTCACAACTGGCGCAACTGGTGTTCAACAACCGTCTTGATGCCGGGTTAACCATCTTCTTTATGGTGGTCGTGGTGGTTCTGGCACTGTTCTCGATTAAGACGGCACTGGCGGCATTGAAAGATCCGAAGCCAACGGCGAAAGAAACGCCGTATGAGCCAATGCCGGAAAATGTCGAGGAGATCGTGGCGCAGGCGAAAGGCGCGCACTAAAGTCAGAGTGAGGGGGGAATGTTGGCGAAAGTTGGCATGGTGCCGAGTGTTCCCCCTCACCCTAACCCTCTCCCCGGTGGGGCGAGGGGACTGACCGAGCGCGTTGATAGCTATTAATGCACTCTATCAGCAACCTGTTTACCGGAGGTATTGATGTTTGATTCACTGGCAAAAGCCGGAAAATATTTAGGTCAGGCGGCGAAACTGATGATTGGTATGCCTGATTACGACAACTATGTCGAACATATGCGGGTTAACCATCCCGATCAAACGCCGATGACCTACGAGGAGTTTTTCCGTGAGCGGCAGGACGCGCGCTACGGTGGAAAAGGCGGCGCGCGCTGCTGCTAAATATGTACGTCAGGCTTTAAACGATTCCACTTTTTCGAACGCTGCACGCAACGTATCCGGTGTCAGCGTGACCGGCAGGTAATGAATGGATTCCACCGGACGCAAGGTGTGGGCAATCACTTTGTCGATCTCCGCCTGATTATTGATATCCACTTCCAGCTCCGCCAGCGTAGTCGGCAGATGAAAACGCTGATACGCTCCAGTTAATTGCGCCAGCACATCATCCTGACCCAGCAAGGCGCTTTGCACCAGAATTCCGTAGGCGACTTTGGTGCCGTGGAGAAACTTCTCGGTTTGCGGCAGCACGGTCAGACCGTTATGCACGGCATGAGCTGCTGCCACACGCGTAAAACGATCGCCCAGACCACCGACCATTCCACCTCCGGCAATAATCGCATCCACCACATCGCAAAATGATTGCGTTAACTGGTGATTTTGCTGATCGGCAAGCGCCTGTTCGCTACTGTTTAACAAGACGTCGCGAATGGCCTGCGCATTATTGATCCCCAGTCGCACGGTTAGCGGCAACGTTTCTGGTTGCGGGGCCAGCACCACCGCTTCATACCATTTCGCCAGCGTGTCACCGATCCCCGCCAGCAGATATTCTTGCGGCGCATTGAGGATAATCTCTGGCTCCACCAGCACCATAAAATTGGCGTCGTCGAAAATCTCATAATGCAGCGCCTGTCCGGCATCGTTATACCAGACGGAGAGCGGTGTCCAGGCGGCGCAGGTGGCGGCGATCGTCGGAACGGCAACAAACGGCAGACCGAGACGGCGGGCGAGGGCTTTCGCGGTGTCGAGCAGCGCGCCGCCGCCGACGCCAATCACTACCGCCCGATCGTCACCGGAGGCCTGCACCAGCCCCGCCACGTCGCGTTCGCTGCAGTGGCCGGTAAAGCGGATCTTTTTCGCCTCCGGCAGGTGGAAGGCCGCCGGCAGAAAAGGTTCGGCGCCGGCCAGAGCGCGCTCGCCATAGACCCACACCGCTCGCGAGAGCTGGTCGGCGTTAAAAAAATCGCTCAGCCGCTCAAGGCTGCCAGGATGGGAGAAATAGTTGGCCGGGCCGGGCACGACGCGGATATCGCTGTTGCTCATGGAAGCTGTCCTTATGGGTGTTGGGCTAACCTGATGTTATGTCTGGACATCCAGATGGCTAATATTATTTCGTTGTATCTTATGCTTTTTACGCAGTTGTCAGCCAGCGGCGGCTATGAAAAATTCGTTAAATCAGAAGATTAATTGCCGCACGGGAGCAGTGATGAGCGCGAATCGCCTTGAGATGCATAACATTAGCCTGGCCTTCTCCGGCTTTCAGGCGCTGAACAAGGTGGACTTTACCCTCCATGGCGGGTCGGTGCATGCCCTGACCGGGGCCAACGGCGCGGGTAAGTCGACGCTGATGGCCGTGCTGTGCGGCACCCACGCCCACTATGAGGGCGAAGTGACGATCAACAACCTGCCGGTCACCATTCGTTCGCCGCGGGATGCTAAACAGCTGGGGATCCACCTGGTGCAGCAGGAGGTGGACGTGGCGCTGGTGCCGGGCCTGAGCATTGCCGAAAACATCATGCTGGACAGGCTGGCGGAGCCGGGCATGACCTTCCGCTGGTCGCGGGTTCGGCAGCTGGCGCGCGAGGCGCTGGCGCAGCTGGATGTGGCGCTGGACGTCCGGCGCTCCATTGACAGCTGCACGCTCGCCGAAAAACAGCAAATCCTGTTGGCCCGCGCCCTGTCGCACCATTGCCGCTTTTTGATCCTCGATGAACCCACCGCGCCGTTGGATCAGCATGAAAGTGAGCGTCTGTTTGCGGTAGTACGCCGTCTGCAGCATCAGGGGATCGGGGTGGTGTTTATTTCGCATCGTATCCATGAGCTGAAGGCGATCTGCGACACCCTGACGGTGCTGCGCGACGGGCGGCTGATTGAGAGCGGCCCGATGGGGCCGCTGAGCGGCGAACAGATCGTCGAAAAGATGCTGGGCCACGAGCTGAGCGATATCTTCCCGCCGCCGC
>SKET01002289.1_pt1 | contig 11794 bp, 9 predicted proteins | sample 4841461 | NCBI WGS metagenome assembly SKET01 (sample SAMN11008802, study PRJNA524170) | human gut metagenome | biome: Human fecal sample; material: Feces; isolation source: fecal sample from pouch patient p5 | host: Homo sapiens | place: Israel: Tel-Aviv | collected 2014-02-13
TCTTCTTCACCGACCATGTGGGAACATATCTGTGCACAGAATCAGAGTAATATTTCCCAGATCCTTGGAGATTATATCGAAACATTAAATGAAGCGAAAAAGCTGGTTGATGCCGGCGACTCCCAGGGAATCTACGACATGTTCGACCATTCCCGGAACTACCGCAATTCCATGCCAAACGGTTCTGCCGGTCCGATCAAGCGTGCATTCGAAATCTACTGTGACATTCCGGATGAAGCCGGTGTGATCGCCACCATCGCGACCATCCTCGCTTCTAATGCACTCAGCATTAAGAACATCGGAATCGTCCACAACCGTGAATTTGAAGAAGGCGTACTCCGCATCGAATTCTACGACAGCATCTCCTGCGAGAAGGCAGTAGCCCTTTTGCAGAAGCATCGTTATATTGTTTATGAGCGTTAATAATTAAATGCAAGACAGTCAAAAAACTCTTTTCAGGACTTTGTGTAAATTGACCACAATGTCTGAAAATAGAATTTTTACGAATGAGAGGTTACTATATTATGCAAATCCAACCTGTTAAACAGCTTCGCGGGGAAGTATCTGTTCCCGGCGATAAATCCATCTCCCACCGTTCCATTATGTTCGGTGCACTGGCAAAAGGAACTACTGAGATCACACATTTTCTTCACGGTGCCGACTGCCTCTCTACCATCGGCTGCTTTCGTGCCATGGGAATCAATATCGAAGACACACCTGACCGTATCCTGGTTCACGGCAAAGGCCTTCACGGACTTTCCGAACCTTCTTCTTTTTTAGATGTGGGGAACAGCGGAACCACCACAAGACTGATTTCCGGTATTCTTTCCGGTCAGCCGTTTGCCACCACTCTTTCCGGCGATGCTTCTCTGAACTCCCGCCCGATGAAGAGGATCATGGAGCCTCTTGGGATGATGGGCGCTGATATTTTAAGCCAGAATGGGAACGGGTGCGCACCACTTTTGATCAACAGCCTGCTTCCTGCAGGTCAGAATCCATCCCTGCACGCAATCCACTATCACTCAAAAGTAGCTTCTGCTCAGGTTAAATCTTCCGTACTCCTGGCAGGACTTTATGCAGACGGATTAACCCTGGTTACAGAACCTGTTCTTTCCCGTAATCATACAGAACTGATGCTGAATGGGTTCGGTGCAAACGTGCAGACAGAGGTACATTCTGATGGCAGTGCAACTGCATCTATTCTCCCATGTGAGGAATTATACGGACAGAAGATCCAGGTTCCCGGAGATATTTCTTCTGCTGCTTACTTCATCGCTGCTGCCCTTCTGGTTCCAGATTCTGAACTTCTGATAAAGAATGTAGGTACTAACCCGACCCGTGCCGGAATCCTTGAAGTATGCAGGGCAATGGGGGCAGACATTACCTATTTAAATAAAAATTGTGACAGTGGTGAACCAACTGCCGATCTTCTTGTACGTACAAGCACTCTTCACGGAACCACCGTAGAAGGTGCAATCATCCCGACACTGATCGATGAAATTCCGATGATTGCAGTGATGGCTGCTTTCGCCGAAGGAACTACGATCATCAGGGATGCTGCCGAATTGAAGGTCAAAGAGACTGACCGTATCAAAACAACTACAGAAGGACTTCTTGCCATGGGCGTTGATGTAACACCAACCGACGACGGTATGATCATCCGTGGCGGTAATCCGGTTCATGGAGGACAGATCAACAGTTATCTGGATCACCGGATCGCAATGGCCTTTTCCATCGCAGCCCTTGCCGCCGAGGGAAATACAGAAATCCAGGATGGTCAGTGTGTAGATGTATCTTATCCTTCATTCTTTACGGAACTTCATTCCCTTTCCCTGTAATTTCAGGAAAAAATACAAAAAAGAAAGCCGCACACTACATAGGTAGTGTACAGCTTTCTTTTTTATGCGCCCTGTCCCTGTTTCTCTAATCCGTGAATCCAGTCTGTCTTAAGAAACAGAATCAAAAATATCACCGAACTGATAAACCAGGTAAGTGGATATGCCCAGTAGATTACATTGATCACCGGAATAATCCTGATAACAATACTAATATAGGTTACCCGGACTCCGCACCATACAAGCATCATAACAAACATCGGAACAATACTTCTTCCCGCCCCTCTCTGAATTGCTGCCATACAATGCGAAAACGCAAGCAGACAATAGAAAAGAGCGATCGTATGTGCCTCTGCAATTCCATATTCAATTGCTTTTTGATCTCCTCCAAACGCAGCGATCAGGTATGGTGAAAAGAAAAAAACTGCTATTCCGATCACCTCTGCTATCCCGATTCCACAAATAGTTCCAAACAATGCCCCTTTTTTTGCCCGGTCGTACTCTTTTGCTCCCAGATTCTGTCCAATAAACGTCGTGAGTGCCTGTGAGAAGCAGGTAACCGGAATAAATCCAAATCCTTCAATTTTGGAATATGACCCACACCCGGCCATTGCCAGAGCCCCAAACTGATTAATATTCGACTGTACAAATACATTTGCAACCGCAATAATGGAATTCTGGATTCCTGCCGGTATTCCGTTTACCACAATCAACCGCAGCATATTCCCATCCATCCGCAGTTCACGAAAAGATAACCGGAACGCCTCTGGTTCCCTGCGCAGTTTTCTGATGCACAGAACCGCACTTAATATCTGTGAAACAATCGTTGCAAAAGCTGCTGCACCTACACCAAATCCTAAACCTCCGATCAGCACCAGATCCAGAATCACATTCAGACACGCTGAAATGATCAGATAGATAACCGGACTCTTACTGTCACCAAGCGACTGCAAAATCCCCATTCCAAAGTTATAAATTACAAATCCAAGTGAACCTGCAAAATACACCCTGAAATAAACCAGTGATTTCGGCAGTACCTCTTCCGGCGTACCAATCAGTTTTAAAATCTGCGGTGCAAGGATCAACGCAGCAACCGTAAGAAAGATTCCACATACGCCACCAAATGCCAGTGCCGTATGGATTGCTTTTTTCAGCTTCTCATATTCTCCGGCTCCAAAATACCTCGCAATGACAACACCGGCTCCCACGCCAATTCCCCCAAAAAATCCTACCATCAGGAATATCAGATTCCCTGATGAGCTGACAGCTGCAAGTGCATTATTCCCAAGAAAATTTCCCACGATCAGCGAATCCGCCACATTATACAACTGCTGGAATAAATTCCCCCATAGAAGCGGAATCGCAAACATAATAATCTTTTTGGGAATAGATCCCGTTGTCAGTAGATTTGCGTTTGATGTTTCCCCCATAATTACCCTTCTCCTTCTATAATATTTTAAGTCTATTATACTCCAGATACGGTTAATTCACCAGCAAATATATCGGAAGCAATAAATGCTCCTTTTTCGGTTAATAAAGTAGAATATGCATCCGAAATTCCTTCTATTGTCTTCAGCATATCAAAGAAATTTCCTGCCACTGTAATCTGGTTTACTCCACGGATTTCTTTTCCGTCTTCAAGCAGATATCCTTTTGAAATCAATGAAAAATCGCCACTTACTGTATTTGCACCAGCAAACATTCCATCACAGCTGACAATATAAAGACCATTTCCCATATTTTGCTTAAGATTTTTAAGTGACATTTCTTTTCCTGTCAGTTTCAAATTTGTCACGCCAATTGACGACGTTGTCCGGCAGTCAGACTTAAATCCATTACCAGTTGACTTACGCTGATCTTTCTGAGCCTCTGCACAATTATAGAGATATTCCTGCAGTACTCCCCTGTCAATCAGATTTTTTCTGGATGTCACCACACCTTCATCATCAAAACTCCGGTTATTCACACCACCGGAAAGCTGCGGGTCTTCCACAAGCATGATATGGTCTGCTGCAACCAAAGTTCCCCTTTTCCCTTCCATTTTACTAAGTCCCTGATGTACCTGCTCAGCACTAAACGAGCCAATATACATACTCAGCATTTCATTGATAACACCCGCACTTAAAATGACCGGATACTTTCCTGTTTCTACCGGTCCCGCCTCCAGCATCCGCACCGCATTTTCTGCTGCCTTCCCAACTGGTTTTTCCAGTTCATGCGGTTCTATATATTCTTTGCAGATTCCACTATATGCACTTTGTACTTTTCCGTCTTTTTTTGCCTGTGCCTGACATCCTGCCGACATATTGCGTACAGAGTCTTCCATCCGCACACCGGAATCATTCTGAATCACAATCTTTTTCAGTGTTTCACCAAAATAGATTGTATCTAGTTTTTCCAGTTCCGGAAATGCCTGTTTGATTTCTTTTTCTGCAACAGTCATCTGCTCTTCCATTTTTTGAATATCATACTCTTTTTCGTTTTTTGAGCATTCCAGTGTCTGCAGCTGAAGCGGAACGAATACTTTTTCTATTGCTTCCGCATTTTCACAGATAATTTTCATTTCTCTTTCAAACTGCTCTTCCGAAAAATCTTCTATATAAACAGATCCTTCTTTTCCCTGATAATCACCGCGCACATAGCATGCCTGTGTTTTACAAAGCTGCCTGTCCTGCACTTTTCCCTGATAAACTTCCAGGGATGATTTCTGCATTTCTTCTGTATAAAACTCCAGATTTTTAATTCCCTTTTCGTGGGCTGCTGCTGTAAATTCTCTGATAAAATTTTCTATCATCTACTCAATCCCTCCCACCGTCATATTACAGACACGAATCGTAGGCTGACCTGCTCCGATATAAAGAGCTCCGCTGGATGCATAGCAAAATCCCTGTCTCAGGTCAAAATCATCTGCTACCATATCTACTGCTTTCAAAATAGTTCCACCATTTCCGATTAAGGTTACACCCCTTACCGGTTCAGCCAGTCTGCCATTACGGATCATATAACATTCTGACGCATTAAAATTAAAATCTCCGGTTGCCGGATCCACTGACCCTCCGTTGATTGATTTTACATAGAGTCCTTTTTCTGTCGAAGTAATGATTTCTTCCGGTGTATTTTTTCCCGGTGCAATATATGTATTTGTCATTCGTGCTACCGGATAATGCCTGTAATCCTGACGTCTTGCAGAACCTGTCGGCTTTAATCCTGCGCGAAGACCATCCAGTTTATCTACCATATAACTTTTCAGAATTCCATTTTCAATCAGAACATTTTTCTGTGTCGGAGTCCCTTCATCATCTACATGAAGAGAACCCCATTCTCCTGCAATGGATCCATCATCGACCAGTGTCACTACATCTGATGCCACTTTTTTTCCGAGCATTCCACAGAATTCTGATGATCCTCTGGCAATTACCGTGGATTCCAGACTGTGACCACATGCCTCATGGAACAAAAGACCTCCAAATCCATTTGCCACAACGACTGGCATCTGACCACCCCGGCATGGTTTTGCATGTAAAATTACTTTTGCCGCCCGCGCCGCTTCTCTTGCCGCTGCTTCCACATCAATCTGATTATAATACTCATGTCCCCTCATTGCTCCAGGTCCATAATATCCACTCTGCACATCTGTTCCGTTCTGCGCATATGCAGAAATATACAGCCGCGTCTTTACACGGGTGTCCTGCACATACACACCTTCTGTATTCGCAATCTGAACCGTCTGTTCCATATCTGTCAGTTTTACCCTCATTCTGACAATTTCATCCTGTGCCATCCCCGCCGCAACCGCTTGGCGTGCCGGTGTAATTCTTTCTTTCAGTGGCACATCCGATACAACAACTGTCTCTGGTACCATTGTATAAATTTTTTTATCCTGCAGTTTCTGACGCGCCATGCAATCTCCTTTCATGGTCTTCGTTAAATCTGTGACCAGCTGGAAAACAGCTGCTTCTGAACGGTCATTCGTGTAGGCATAATATCTCGTCTTATCTTTAAAAAGACGGATTCCCACCCCGCATTCTCTCGCATTCTGACACTTTTCAATTTCATCCTGCGTAATCTGGGTTTCCTGCTGGATCCGTTCTTCTTCAAATACTTCCGCAAAGTCAGCGCCTTTTTCACTTGCCCGATCTAATACTTTTTCTATCATATCCTGTGAGAGCATTTTCATCCTCCTCTATTCTATTCCTCATTGCAATGATGACATGCCACAAAATGCCCTTCCTTAACTTCCCGCAGTTTTGGAATCTCCTGTGCACAAACTTCTGTTGCATATGGACATCTGGTTCTGAACTTGCATCCACTTGGTGCGTGAATCGGACTTGGTACTTCTCCCTTGATTTCAATCCGCTTCTTCTCACCATCTATCTCCGGATCTGCGACCGGAATTGCAGACATTAGTACCTTCGTATACGGGTGCCTCGGATTTTCAAATATCTCCTTGCTTTTCGTCAGTTCTACCAAACTACCAAGATACATGACCCCAACTCTATCCGAAATATGTCTTACCATCGATAAATCGTGGGAAATAAACAGATATGTCAATCCCCGTTCTCTTTGCAGTTTGATCAGTAGATTAACAACCTGTGCCTGAATAGATACATCCAATGCCGAAATCGGCTCATCACACACAATAAAATCCGGATTAACCGCTAACGCACGCGCTATTCCGATTCTCTGTCTTTGTCCTCCGGAAAGCTCATGGGCAAAGCGATTCGCAAAATCTTCTTTCATCCCGACACTATTCAGGAGTTCTGCAATCTTGGCGTCTTTCTCTTTTGCAGTATAATTTGTATGAACATCCATACCCTCTGCAATAATCTCGCCAATTGTCATTCTTGGATCCAATGAAGAATATGGATCCTGAAAAATAATCTGTGCGCGCTTTTTAAACTCCAGTAACTCTTTTCCTCTCATTTTACTGACATCTTTTCCATCAAAAAGAACCTGTCCGGAAGTAGCATCATAAAGCCTCAGTATTGTTCTGCCGCAAGTAGTTTTTCCACATCCCGATTCTCCTACCAGCCCCAGCGTTTCACCTTTATTTATATACAGATTTACATGGTCAACTGCTTTTAATGTATTCCCTTTTCCCACTTTAAAAAATTTACATAAATCTTTTACTTCAATTAATCTATCATTCATCAGCATTTCCGCCTTTTCTGTCATAATATGATGTTACTTTCGGTGCATTTGGATGCTGAAGCCAGCAGGACACACTATGTTTTCCATCCACCAAAGTCTCTTCCGGCATTGCCTCTTTACAAATTTGCATGCAATACTCACATCGGGCAGCAAACGGACAGTGGTTCATTTCCAGTATCAAATCCGGAGGTGTGCCCTTTAAAGCATACAAATCTTCTTTATTTTCAGAATCCAGTCTTGGAACTGATGATAATAATGCCCAGGTATATGGATGCTTTGCATTATAAAAAATCTCTTTTGCTGTTCCTCTTTCAATAACTTGTCCGGCATACATTACTTGAATACGATCCGCAAAATTTGCAACAACTCCAAGGTCATGTGTTACAAGAATGATTGCTGTATTTAACTTCTTTTTCAGTTCCCCAAGAAGTTCCATAATTTGTGCCTGTATCGTTACATCCAAAGCGGTTGTTGGCTCATCTGCAATCAAAAGTGCCGGATTGCAGGCAAGAGCAATTGCAATCATAACTCTCTGTCTCATTCCTCCGGAAAGCTGATGCGGATATGCATCGATTCTCTTTTCTGCATCCGGTATCTTGACAAGTTTCAGCATATTAACCGCTTCTTTTTTTGCTTCATCTTTCTTCATATTCCGATGGAGGATTAACCCCTCCATAATCTGTTTTCCTATTGTCATTGTAGGATTTAACGAAGTCATCGGATCCTGAAAGATCATGCTTACTTCATTTCCTCTGTAAGCCTGCAATTCTTTCTTTTTCATCTTCATAACATCTTTATCCTGATAAATAACTTTCGACTCTGGTTTAATCTCCGCAAAAGGAGGCTGTAAAAGACGCATAATTGCTTTTGCTGTTACAGTCTTTCCACAACCAGACTCTCCAACAAACGCCAGAGTCTCTCCTTCTTTTAACTCAAAGCTTACTCCTCTGACTGCTTTTACTTCCCCTGCATAAGTATGGAATGAAACTCTTAAATCCTGTACATCTAATATCTTACCGTTTTCCATTTAATTCTACCTACTTTCTAAGTTTTGGATCCAGGGCGTCTCTGAGGCCATCACCAAGAAGCGTAAAGCAAAGCATGGTAAGTGCAATCATAAATGCCGGGAAAAACAACTGATACGGATAAAATGTAAACTGTGCTTGCGCTGCCGATGCAAGTGCACCCCAACTGGTCTTTGGCGGTTGAATTCCAAGTCCGATATAACTAAGAAATGCCTCTGAAAAAATATAGCCCGGGATATCAAATGTAATTGATACGATCACCGTACTAAGTGTATTCGGAATCATATGTCTTGTTATAATCTTCCATGGTTTAACCCCTAAAGCTTTCGCTGCTAAAATGTATTCTTCATTTTTTATTGATAACATCTGTGCGCGCACAAATCTTGCCATACCGCACCATCCGGTGACCGTCATTGCCAAAATCAAAGTTCCCATACCCTTACTCTGCAAAACAATAGACAGAACAATCACAACAATCAGGTATGGTACACTAATCAGTATTTCAACAATTCGCATCATGACATCATCCACAACTCCGCCAAAATATGCTGCAATTCCACCATAAATGCAACCAATGACTGCAGATATCAACGCACCTGCCACACCTATGATCAGCGATACACGTCCACTGATCCAAACTCTCGCAAACATGTCTCTTCCAAGTTTATCCGTTCCAAACCAGTGCTTTGCATTTGGAAACTGATTTCTTGCAGCCTTATCAACTTCTTCATATGCATATCCACTAAGCTTCGGTCCTATAATTACCATAATGACAATTGCAATAAGAATAAAAAGTGCAAGAGTCGCTACCTTATTCTGTCGAAGTCTTCTCCATGCATCCTGAAAATATCCGATTCGCGGTCTGGCTGTTTCTTCTACTGCATTTTCTTCCAGCCCAATAACCTGAAATTTCTCTTTTGCTATACTCTGCATATTTGCACCTCCTGTTTAATCACCTGATGATACTCTGATACGTGGATCAAGTATCATGTACGCAAAGTCAACAACCAGCTGCATAATGATAAATAACGCCGCATAAAAAACGGTAGTTCCCATGATCATTGTATAATCGTTATTATTAATTGATGAGACATAGTAAAATCCGATTCCAGGAATTGAAAACATTTTTTCAGTAACAAAGGCTCCGGTAAACACTCCAACCACACTGCTTGAAAAAATCGTCACTGCAGGAAGTAATGAATTTCGGAGAACATGCTTTAAAATAACAGCTCTTTCACTCAGTCCTTTTGCTCTTGCCGTCAGAACATAATCCTGTCCTAATGTATCAAGCATACTTGATTTAATATAACGAGCATAGGTCGCAACTGATCCAAACCCCATAACAATAACCGGTAAGACCATATTCGATGGTTTTCCCCAACCAGACGCCGGAAGCCATCCAAGCTTTACTGCGAATACATACTGCATTAAAGATGCCAGAACAAATACCGGTATCGTTGCTCCTAATATTGCAATAAACATTACAATATAATCCGGCCATCTGTTCTTTTTAAGTGCTGCAATAATTCCAAGTACTACTCCGATCAATGTTCCGATTATCAGAGCAGTTCCTCCAACCATTCCCGATATCGGCGAGGTTCGTGCAATCTCTCCTGTCACCGAACGTCCCGCATAAAGAATACTTTCTCCTAAATCAAAATGTACAAGTCCTTTCATATACATAAGATATTGGGTGAACAATGGCTGATCCAATCCGTATTTTGCATAATAATTTGCCTTCGTCTGCTCTGGCAGGGTTCTCGCCATACTTGCAAGCGGATCTCCAGGAATACTTCTCATTAGAAAAAACGTAATTGTCGCCACAGCAAACAGCGTAATAATCATATAACATATTCTTTTTATCGTATATTTAAACACACTGTATCCTCCTCTTAATTTTCGCCGCTTTTCTTAGTAAAAAGGCAGGAAACACATCCTGCAATTTCCTGCCTTTTTCTATCTTTTTATCTTCCAGATGTATAAACGTTCTTCCATCCCGGATGTGCAAAATACAACTGATCTTCTCCGTAATCTACATATTTAGAATGTACATACGACTTTGAAAACTGATGACTTACACTCGTTGCCAATGGACAAGTTACATAATCTTCAATAAAAATACGCTCTGCTTTCACATAATCATCCATACGTTTTGTTTCATCCATTTCGATGGAACCTGCTTTACTAAGCTGATCATATTCCTCATTTGACCATCCGGTGTAAATCTGGTTAAAGTCTGTCATATTGACACTCAGCATATCATACGGATCATTGTAATAAGCACCCCATGACATAAACCCAATCTGGTATTTACCATTAGTCAGATTATCTTCAAAAATTCCCCATTCACTGAAATCAATTTTAAGATTGATTCCAAGTGTTTCTTTGTACATCTGCTGTAAATACTCTCCAAAAGTATGGAACCAATCTGATGTTCCTGCAAGTGAATAAGTAACATCCAGTTTGGATGGATCATCCCCAAGACCAAGCTCTTTCATTCCTTCTATCAGAATATCTTTTGGTGTCTTTCCACTCTTATCAAGATCACTCTTCAAATCTTTTAACGGATCTCCAGCTTCTTCACGAAGGCTCTTCTCACCAACTGTAAGTGCCGGAGCGATCCATCCGTAAAGAGGTTCTCTCATTCCGCTAAATCCCATGTCATTCATATCATCATGATCAACTGCAAGTGTAAATGCTTCTCTGATTTTCTTATTTGAAAAGATTTTATCTTTTGTATTATAGAATTGGAAAGTAATATTTCCCCCTGAAGTCTTTGTGTAGGTATTATTGTCATCGCTTTCATATTTCTGAAGATCTTCCTGGGAACTTGCACTGATAAAATCAATCTGTCCGCTGTCATATGCATTTGTAATTGCACTCGTGTCTGAAATAATCTGATAATTCACAGCACCAAGATCTACATTCTCTTTGTCCCAGTATTCATCATTTTTTGCAAGTTTGATCGAACTGTTATGCGTCCATTCATCCACTGTAAACGGTCCGTTATATACCATCTTATCTGCATCTGTTCCATACTGATCGCCATATTTTTCTACAATATCCTCTCTCTGCGGATAAAAGATACTTGCATCTGTACTTTCCAAAAAACTTGGCATTGGATTAGTCAGGGTGATTTCCAGCGTGTACTCGTCAACTGCCTTTACCCCCAGCTGATCCGGGTTCATTTCACCACTGCTGATTGCATCATAATTCAATATAGGTGTAACAAAATATGAATTCGGACATCCTGTTGCAGGATCTGCACTTCTCTGTAATGAATATACATACTGATCTGCCGTTACCGGTTCCCCGTCACTCCACTTTCTGTCTTTTCCAATATGGAACGTCCACACTTTTCCATCATCACTTTTTTCCCAGGTTTCCGCATCTCCCGGCATGATCTTATACTCGCAATCACGTTCCTCAATGCGGATCAGACCTTCCATTGTGCTGATCAATATCTCACTGGAATAAGTATCTGACCGAAGACTTGGATCCAATGTTGTTGGTTCTGAAACCATATACGTGTTAATGTACTGTTCTTCATCTTTTTCTCCGCTGCTGGCTTTCTTGCTGTCAGTTTTTCCACCTCCACCACAAGCCGCAAGTGACAGTACCATTGCACTGCTTAGTACAAGTGCTATCATTCTCTTTTTCATTATTGTTACCTCCTTTTTTCTTGATTCATCTCTTTTCCGTATGAATCCTATTTCTTTTATCTATTGCTAATTATAGCATATACTATAATTCTTTGCTATAAATTTTTAAAAAATGTGCATT
>SKET01002291.1_pt1 | contig 11785 bp, 8 predicted proteins | sample 4841461 | NCBI WGS metagenome assembly SKET01 (sample SAMN11008802, study PRJNA524170) | human gut metagenome | biome: Human fecal sample; material: Feces; isolation source: fecal sample from pouch patient p5 | host: Homo sapiens | place: Israel: Tel-Aviv | collected 2014-02-13
TACCTATAGTGAAACAACAAAGAGACATTATACATTAGATGGATTACTCAGCGAAAATGATACTATTATTCGTTATAAGAATGAAATTCCCGCAAAGAAATGGGATCTTCCTGAATGTGAGTAGTTAGATTATAAGTTAGTTAAAGAGAAAATAAATGACACAAAAATTCGAAATGGCAGACCGTTTTAATCCGTCTGCGGTAGAACAAGCCCTTTATCAACATTGGGAAGAGAGCGGTTATTTTAAACCGTCTGAAAATGAAAACGCACCGAGCTATTGCATCGCGATTCCGCCACCGAACGTCACAGGTTCCCTACACATGGGGCATGCTTTCCAACAAACCTTAATGGATACGTTAATTCGTTTCAATCGTATGGAAGGGCATAACACCTTATGGCAAGCGGGCACAGACCACGCGGGTATCGCAACCCAAATGGTGGTTGAACGTAAAATTGCCGCAGAAGAAGGCAAAACCCGCCATGATTATGGTCGTGAAGCGTTCATCAACAAAATTTGGGATTGGAAAGCTTATTCAGGCGGCACAATCAGCCAACAAATGCGTCGTTTAGGAAACTCTATCGACTGGGAACGTGAGCGTTTCACCATGGACGATGGTTTATCTAACGCAGTAAAAGAAGTGTTTGTTCGCTTGCACGAAGAAGGTTTGATTTACCGCGGCAAACGCTTAGTAAACTGGGATCCAAAACTTCACACTGCGATTTCTGATTTAGAAGTGGAAAACAAAGAAAGTAAAGGTTCTCTGTGGCATTTCCGTTATCCGTTAGCAAACGGCGCGAAAACGGCAGATGGTAAAGATTATTTAGTGGTGGCAACCACCCGTCCGGAAACCATGTTGGGCGATACAGCTGTTGCAGTGCATCCTGAAGATGAGCGTTACCAATCTTTAATCGGTAAAACCGTGGTTCTGCCATTGGCAAACCGTGAAATTCCAATTATTGCCGATGAATATGTAGATCGTGAATTTGGTACTGGTGTGGTGAAAATCACCCCTGCGCATGACTTTAACGACTACGAAGTGGGTAAACGTCACAGCTTGCCGATGGTTAACGTATTAACCTTAAACGCAGATATTCGTGATGAAGCCGAAATTATTGGTACTGACGGCAAACCACTTGCAGGATATGAAGCGACTATTCCTGCGGATTATCGAGGCTTAGAGCGTTTTGTTGCACGTAAGAAAATTGTGGCAGATTTTGAAGCGTTAGGTTTATTAGACGAAATTAAACCGCATGATTTGAAAGTGCCTTACGGCGACCGTGGCGGCGTGCCAATCGAGCCAATGCTAACTGACCAATGGTATGTGAGCGTGAAACCGCTTGCTGATGTCGCAATTAAAGCGGTGGAAGACGGCGAAATCCAATTCGTACCGAAACAATATGAAAACCTTTACTTCTCTTGGATGCGCGATATTCAAGACTGGTGTATCTCTCGCCAACTTTGGTGGGGGCACCGTATTCCTGCGTGGTATGACGTAGAAGGCAACGTGTATGTCGCACGCAACGAAGAAGAAGTGCGGTCAAAATACAACTTAGATTCTGCGGTTGAACTCAAACAGGATGAAGACGTATTAGACACGTGGTTCTCATCAGGCTTATGGACGTTCTCCACTTTAGGTTGGCCAGAGCAAACGAAAGAACTCAAAATGTTCCACCCAACAGATGTGTTAATCACCGGCTTTGACATTATCTTCTTCTGGGTTGCGCGTATGATTATGTTTACGATGCACTTCGTAAAAGATGAAAACGGTAAACCACAAGTGCCATTCAAAACCGTGTACGTAACGGGCTTAATCCGTGATGAGCAAGGCCAAAAAATGTCGAAATCGAAAGGTAACGTGCTTGACCCAATCGATATGATTGACGGTATTAGCCTTGAAGATTTACTTGAAAAACGTACTGGCAACATGATGCAGCCGCAATTGGCAGAGAAAATTGCTAAAGCAACGCGCAAAGAATTCGCTGAAGGTATTGCAGCTCACGGTACAGACGCATTGCGTTTCACATTAGCGGCATTGGCTTCAAACGGTCGTGATATCAACTGGGATATGAAACGTCTAGAGGGTTACCGTAATTTCTGTAACAAATTATGGAATGCAAGCCGTTTCGTATTAACGAATGAAAAATTAGATTTAAGTGAAGGCGAGATCGAATTCTCATTAGCGGATCGTTGGATTCAATCTGAATTCAATCGTACTGTAGAAACTTTCCGTAATTCATTAAGCCAATATCGTTTTGACCTGTGTGCCAATGCGATTTATGAATTTACCTGGAACCAATTCTGCGACTGGTATTTAGAATTGACTAAACCAGTATTTGCCAGCGGCAACGCCGCACAAATCCGTGCAGCAAGCCAAACTTTGGTTCATGTGCTAGAAAAATTATTACGTTTAGCACATCCACTGATTCCATTTATTACCGAAGAAATTTGGCAAAAAGTGAAAGGTTTCGTCGGCATTACGGCTGACAGTATTATGTTACAGCCTTTCCCACAAGTGGAAGAAAACGGCTTTGATCCAGAAGCAGAAGCTGAAATTGAGTGGTTAAAAGAAGTGATTGTTGCAGTACGTAATATTCGTGCAGAAAGCAATATCGCACCAAGCAAAGGCTTAGATCTGTTATTCCGTAATTTAAGCGTAGAAAATGCAAAAATTCTCGAAAAACAGACCGCTCTTTTGAAAGCGATGGCGAAATTAGACAACGTTCAAGTATTAGCCGAAAACGAAACCGCACCACTTGCGGTAGCGAAACTCGTGGGCAATGCTGAATTGCTCGTACCAATGGCTGGCTTTATCAATAAAGAAGCAGAGCTTGCCCGTTTAACCAAAGAGATTGAAAAATATCAAAACGAAGTTAAACGTATCGAAAACAAACTCAGCAACGAAGCTTTTGTGGCTAAAGCACCAGAAGCGGTTATCGCCAAAGAACGTGAAAAACAAGCAGAATACCAATCTGGATTAGAAAAAATCCAAGAGCAGTATAAAGCGATTGAAGCGTTGTAGTTTTTAAATAATAAAGAAAGCGGTCAGATTTAAAGTCTAGCCGCTTTTTTATTTTCTGCGATATTGTGGTAAGTAGAAAATCTACTCTAGTTATTTAACACTTCAAGCAATGCTTGAACAGGGTGTTTTAAGATGGCTTTTTCATATCGCTTCACTTGGCTACGGCAGGAATAGCCGGTTGCGAGACAATGATTCGGATCTTTACCTTGTAATTTTTTGCCCCATGATACGTCGTAAATATCTTTCGACATGGTTTGATTTTGTATTTCATGACCAAATACACCCGCCATACCACAGCAGCCGACTTTCTCGACACTCAATGTTTGTCCAAATTGCGCAAAAATATGCTGCCATTCTTTTGGGCTGTTTGGCATAAAGGTGGATTCAGTACAATGAGGGAATAAATGCCACTCAAAAGTGCGGTCAGATTTTGCAAGATTTTTCACCGCACTTTGTAATGTGTTACTTTCTAATTGCTTGGTCAGCCATTCATGCGCTGTGAGTACATGAAAATCACCGCGAGAATCCCCTAAGGCTTCTTTATATTCATCACGATAAGAAAGCACAATAGCTGGATCTACGCCGACTAAAGGTACATTTAATTTAGCGACGCGATTTAAAAACTCAGCTTGTGTTTTTGCGGTTTTACTAAAGCGAGCTAAAAAACCTTTAATATGCATGGCTTTGCCATTGGGTTTGAAAGGCAGAAGGATTGGTGAGAATCCTAATTTTTGTGTGAGAGCGACAAAATCGCGAACTACTTTGGCATCGTAATAAGAGGTATATGGGTCTTGTACGATAAAGAGCATATTGGCTTTTTCTGTGGCACTGAGACCTTCCAGTTCTTCTAATTTTTTGCCTTGGTAGCCAATTTCCACTAATTGCTGTTGAAGGTTTGGCTCTGAAAGGAGAGGCAAATCAGTCATGCCAAGCGTTTTTTCAACCAAGCTTTGAGTAACTTTCAGTTTGGTGAAATAATTGAATAGTGCCGGTTGTTTCGCCATATAAGGTGCAGCAACTTCTAAATTCGCCACAAGATGATCTTTGGCTGGGCGCAAATAACGACTGTGGTAGAAATGGAAAAATTTCGCACGGAAACTTGGTACATCAATTTTAATCGGGCATTGGCTTGCGCAGGCTTTACAAGCCAGACAAGTATCCATTGCCGCTTTTACTTCATGTGAGAAGTCATATTCACCACGCCATTTCTGCACGCTATTGCGGAAACGTTCCACAAGTGCGGTCAGTTTGACTTGTGTTTTATGAACATCTAATTGATCAGGCGAGACGTTTTCATTGGCCATTAATCGCAACCACTCACGCACCATCGCAGCTCGTCCTTTTGGCGAGAATACGCGGTTTTTACTCACTTTCATGGAAGGGCACATAATGCTGTGCTCATCAAAGTTAAAGCAAAGTCCATTGCCGTTACAGTTCATCGCGCCTTTGAATTCGTCTCGCATCTGAGTCGGGATTTGGCGATCATTGTCCGCACGCATCGGCGAGAGAATCGAATAGAGTTCCGCATCGCTATTAAGTGGCGTACAGATTTTGCCTGGGTTGAGACGATTATTTGGATCAAATAAGAATTTCACATAACGCAATTCCTGCCAAAGTTCAGATGTAAAGAATTTCTCCCCATAATGAGAGCGTACGCCTTTACCGTGTTCTCCCCATAACAAACCGCCATATTTCACCGTGAGTTCAGCTACTTCATCTGAAATTTGTTTAAAGAGTTTGACTTGTTCTTTATCGCATAAGTCTAAAGCTGGGCGAACGTGCAATACGCCAGCATCCACATGGCCAAACATCCCGTATTGCAGATTGTGACTATCTAATAAGGCTCTAAATTCTGCAATGTAATCCGCAAGATGTTCTGGTGGCACACAGGTATCTTCCACAAAGGGAATCGGTTTGGCTGCACCTTTCGCATTACCTAATAGCCCTACCGCTTTTTTACGCATAGCATAAATACGTTCAATAGAAGGTAAGTCAGAACAAAGTTGATAGCCGATAATATGATCTTTGCCTTGTGCAATTTTTTCATCTAATTGCTGACAAAGTGCGGTCACTTGACTGTCGATTTTTGCTTGATTGTTGCCCGCATATTCCACAATGTTTAAACCAAGAATTGGATTTTGTTCTTCTTCTGTTAAAAGCTCTTTTACCGAATGCCAAATAATATCTTGCTTAGCAAGGTTCAGTACTTTGGAATCGACGGTTTCGACTGAAAGGGCATTAGCTTTCACCATAAAAGGCGCATTGCGAAGAGCCGCATCAAATGAGCTGTACTTCACATTAATTAAGGTGCGATATTTCGGAATCGGCAATAAATTGAGTTTGGCTTCGCAGATAAACGCAAGTGAACCTTCTGACCCCGTTAAAATTCGGGTGAGATTAAATTCACTTTCATCTTTATTAAAGACATTCTTAAGATCGTAACCGGTGAGAAAGCGATTGAGTTGTGGTAAATCTTGGATAATTGAGGTGCGCTTCTCTTTGCAACGTTGGAAAATCGTTTGATGTAGTGTTTTTCCATTTTCTGCAAGCGGGTAGTTTTCTAAAATGTCGTCAGATTTGACCGCACTTGTATCTAATATTTCACCATTCATCAAAACAGAACGTAATGCTAAAACGTGATCAGAGGTTTTTCCGTATTGCAGTGAGCCTTGACCGGATGCATCGGTATTAATCATACCACCGAGGGTTGCTCGATTACTGGTAGAGAGTTCTGGCGCAAAGAATAAACCATGAGGTTTTAAAAATTGGTTTAATTGATCTTTTACTACGCCCGCCTGCACACGAACCCAACGTTCTTCTATATTAAGCTCTAAAATACCCGTCATGTGGCGAGAGAGATCCACAATAATATTGTTATTAATAGATTGCCCATTTGTGCCCGTGCCACCACCGCGAGGCGTAAAGGTCAACAGAAGGTATTTCTCTTTATTGGCTAATTTGGTGATGAGTACAACATCGGCAACAGATTTAGGGAACAAAATAGCCTGTGGAAGTTGTTGATAGACGCTGTTATCCGTCGCAAGACTTAAACGGTCGGCATAATTTGAGGCAATATCACCTTCAAAATGCTGTTTTTGGAGTTCGCTAAGATAATCACTTACCACGTTATTAAGTTGTGGCACATTAGAAAGACGGGGCAACATAAAATCACTCACATATAAATAGAGAAGAAAGTGAATTTGATGATATATGAAGCTCAAAAAAAAGTCGATTTGAACAAAAGATATTTTTTGTTAGAATAGAAATCGGGTTAAAAATTAACCCGATTTTTGTGAATGAATGTTCATTTTAGGGGTTGTTTGTCTATAAAATAACCAAAAAGGGCAAAAAAAGTTTGATCTTTGGTGTTTTTATAGGATAATAACCATACTTTTGAACGTTCCTTTGGCTATGGCAAAGGAATTGAATTTGTCAAAAGGATAAGTTAGGGCAAATTCAAAACCCTAGTTAAGCAACGTTTAGAGTGTTTCTTTTTTATAAAGTTCACAATAAACAAGGAAACTTTTCTTATTAATAACGATGACTAAATAGAGGACATCAAAATGAAAAAAACTGCAATCGCATTAGTCGTTGCTGGTTTAGCAGCAGCTTCTGTAGCTCAAGCAGCTCCACAAGAAAACACTTTCTATGCAGGTGTTAAAGCTGGTCAAGCATCTTTCCACGATGGTATCAAAGCTAACACTGACGCTACTAACCCACGTAGCTTAGATTTTGGTGCTGGTTACAACCGTAACTCTGTTACTTACGGTGTATTTGGTGGTTACCAAGTATTAAACCGTGATAACTTAGGTTTAGCGGTAGAATTAGGTTACGATGACTTCGGTCGTGCTAAATTCAAAAATGCTGGTCAAGTAGCATTAAAACACACTAACCACGGTGCGCACTTAAGCTTAAAAGGTAGCTATGGTCTTGGTGGTTTAACTTCTGCTTTAGAAGGTTTAGACTTCTACGGTCGTGCTGGTGCAGCTTTAGTTCGTTCTGACTATAAATTCTACGATGCAACTACTGGTGCTCGTGACCACGCAAGAGGTCGTCACAGCTTACGCGTTTCTCCAGTGTTTGCTGCTGGTTTTGAATATGCATTACCTTCATTGCCAGAGTTAGCATTACGTCTTGAATACCAATGGTTAGCTCGCGTGGGTAAATTACGTACTCAAACAGGTCCAGATAGCTCTGTAGACTACAACCCATGGATCGGTTCTATCAACGCTGGTTTATCTTACCGTTTCGGTCAAGGTGCTGCTCCAGTTGTTGCACCTGAAGTTGTAAGCAAAACTTTCAACTTAAGCTCTGATGTAACTTTCGCTTTCGGTAAAGCTAACTTAAAACCACAAGCTAAAACAACTTTAGACGGTATCTATGGTGAAATCGCTCAAGTAAACAACGCTAACGTAGCAGTTACTGGTTATACAGACCGTATCGGTAAAGATGCATTTAACGTGAAATTATCACAACGTCGTGCAGACTCTGTAGCAAACTACTTAGTAGCTAAAGGTGTTCCAACTCAAAACATCTCTGCAGTTGGTCACGGTAAAGCTAACCCAGTTACAGGTTCTACTTGTGACGCGGTTAAAGGTCGTAAAGCACTTATCGCTTGTTTAGCACCAGACCGTCGTGTTGAAATCGCAGTTAACGGTACTAAATAATTTTATTTAGTTATCCATTAACGGATTAGCATTAGAAGACCTAAACTTCGGTTTAGGTCTTTTCTTATATAAATTAAACCTATAATTGAAGGAATTTTTGAATGAAAAAGTGGATTATCTTGATTATTATCGCCGTTGCTGCAGGTTTTGGCTTAATGTCTAGCTACAATGGCTTAGTAAAAGCAGAAACTGAAATTGATTCTGTTTGGGCAAATGTTGAATCATCTTATCAACGTCGTGCTGATTTAATTCCAAACTTAGTGAATACTGTAAAAGGTCAAGCTAATTTTGAACAACAAACATTAACCAATGTAATCGAAGCTCGCGCAAAAGCAACACAAACTAAAATTGATCCGTCTAATTTAACAGAAGAACAATTAAACGAATTCCAACAAAACCAAAATCAAGTAGGTTCAGCATTATCTCGTTTACTTGTTACTGTAGAACAATACCCACAATTAAAAGCGAACGAAGGCTTTATGAACTTACAAGCGCAACTTGAAGGTACAGAAAACCGTATCAATGTCGCTCGTAATAAATTTAATGAAGCTGCACGTATTTATAATGAAAAAGTACGTCAATTCCCAACTAAATTAGCGGCAATGATTTTTGGTTTTAAAGCTAAACCTTACTTTAAATCAGCTGCAGGCGCTGAAAACGCACCAACTGTAAACTTTAACTAAGGTTTATCTATGCCATTCTTTTCCAGAATTCCGGTAGATAAAAAGCAAATCGAGGCGGCGATTAGTCGCCTCGAAAGCTTAAGTTCGGCTGAGTTACGTGTTTATATTGAACGCAAAGTACCAAAGACTTCAGCACAACTGTCTGCAATGGAACGTGCTTTAGAAGTGTTTGATGAACTGGAAATGCATAAAACAGCGGCACAAAATGCCGTGTTGATTTATGTGGGATATAAAAATCATCTCTGTGCAATCGTAGGTGATAAAGGCATTCATCAATTTGTTGATGTAGCTTATTGGCAGTTACAATGTGATTTAATGATTGAACAGTTTAAACAAAAAGCTTATACACAAGGCATTGTCGATGCGATTGATCGTATCAGTGATATTTTATCTCGCCATTTCCCTATTCAGCCTGATGATGTGAATGAATTATCTAATGAGGTAATTATTAATGGCTAAGCTTTTATCTTTTATGAAAAGTGCGGTTGTTTTTAGCCTTGTTTTTTTTACTCAAATGGTTGTTGCGGCAGAATTTCCGACTGCACCAAATCCTTTCCATTACATAAACGATTACACCAACACACTTTCATCAGAACATAAGCAAATTTTAGAAAATAAACTGATTGCTTATAGTAAAGAAACGAGTTCACAAATCGCTGTTGTTTTGGTTCCGACAACCGGTGAATATGAAATTGCTGATTATACCTTTGCTTTAGGTGATAAATGGGGCATTGGGCGTAAAAATCTGAACAATGGCGTGTTGATGCTGATTGCGAAAAATGATCGCAAAGTTTTTATCGCAACAGGGCAAGGTTTAGAAGGTGTATTACCAGATGCTTTTTTATCGCAAGTCATCCGTTCGGCAATTTTGCCACAATTTAAACAAGGCCAATATGCCCAAGGTATTAATGATGGCTTAAACCAAATTATTGCGGCAAGTAAAGGCGAGTTTGATGCAGCACAAGTTGAAGAAGATGCGTTCGATAAGTACATCCCATTCTTAATGGTATTGGCGTTTATTGCTATTGTATTATTTGGTGAATTCCAATATCACAAAGATGAAGTATATATTAGCCCGAATCAACGTGACCAACTGAATAAAATCATTCGTCAAAGTACGATTTCTCGTCGCCGTGGTGGCGGTTCCGGTTTCGGAGGCGGATTTGGTGGAGGCTTCGGGGGCGGTGGTTCTTCCGGTGGTGGCTTTGGTGGCGGTGGCTTTGGCGGCGGCGGAGCCGGTGGAAGTTGGTAAGACCAAGTCTTTCACTCAGGTTCTATCTTATGCTAGAATAGCGTCCTATTCATACTTATTTGAACAAGGAACATTATGGAAACGTTAGACAAAATCAAAAAACAAATCGCAGAAAACCCAATCTTAATTTACATGAAAGGTTCACCAAAATTACCTTCTTGTGGTTTCTCTGCGCGTGCATCTGAAGCATTAATGAATTGCAAAGTACCTTTTGGCTATGTTGATATTCTTCAACACCCAGATATTCGTGCTGAATTACCGGCTTATGCAAACTGGCCAACTTTCCCACAATTATGGGTAGAAGGTGAGTTAATTGGTGGTTGTGATATTATTTTAGAAATGTATCAAGCTGGCGAACTTCAAACCTTATTAAGCGAAGTAGCGGCTAAGCATCAAGCTTAATTGACGATAGATTACTAAGATAAACCTGCTTTTTAGCAGGTTTTCTTTTGTTCAAAAAATGATAAATCAGATATAAAAGTGTGATCGGATTAACATTTTTAAATGAAATAACTTGTTGATTAAATTTCCTTAAGATAGACTACATCGCGTTAGTCGGGGTGCCTATATTAATGGCTGAGAAATACCCGTGAACCTGAAACAGATAATGCTGGCGTAGGAAACTAATCATCTCATTATGCTGTTTCGTTATGCAAAAATAAGGAGAACGCATAATGAACAAAACGCTTCCCATTTTAACCGCACTTTTAACTGCTTCCGCTTTCGCACAAGCTGCTCCTCAAACATTAGATGTTTATACTTATGATTCATTTAGTGCTGATTGGAGTGCAGGACCAAAAGTTAAAGCGGCTTTTGAACAACAATTCCCGCAATGTAAGCTGAATTATGTGGCTTTTGATAATAATGGCACTTTGTTTAACCGTGTTCGTCTAGAAGGTAAAAAAATTAAGGCGGATGTAGTGCTCGGTTTAGATAGTTATCAAATTGAGGATGCACAAAAACTCAATATTTTTGAGCCAAATAAAGTGGATTTAAGCCAGTTACGTTTACCAATTAAATGGGAAAATCACACGTTCTTACCATTTGATTATGCGCAATATGCGTTTATTTATGATAAAAATAAACTGGCTAATCCACCAAAGAGCTTAAAAGAATTAGTTGAGCGTCAAGATCTTAAAGTGTTATATCAAGATCCGCGTACAAGCAGTATTGGACGAGGCTTATTGCTTTGGATGAATGCGGTTTATCCAGAAGCTGATGTAGCAAATGCCTGGAAAACTCTTTCTAAACATACGGTCACGGTCACCAAAGGTTGGACCGAGTCTTATGGAGCCTTCTTAAAAGGCGAAGGGGATGTGGTTTTAAGCGTCAATACTTCACCGATTTACCATATTCTTTCTGAACAAAAAGACAATTATGTGGCAACGGAATTTGCAGAGGGTAGCGTATTACAAGTTGAAGTGGCAGCAAAAGTCGCTAACCGTAATAATGCCTGTGCGGATGAATTTTTAGGCTTCCTACTTTCACCGCAAGCTCAAGCGGATATTGCTAAAAATAATGTCATGTTACCCGTGGTAGAGACCAATATCGAAAGTCACATTGATGCGCTTAATTCTCGCGCAAAATCAATGCGTATTTTAGATACCACAACGGTAACAAGTGAGCAGCTGAAAGGCTGGATCAATCAATGGCAAAAAGCTTTATCTAAGTAGTATTAATGAGCTTATTGCAACATCCGCATTTTCGTCCACGCCATTATTTGGGCGGAAGTGCGGTCATTTTTTTCATTGTTTTACTCTATGGATTTTCACTTTCTGCTGTTTTTTCAGTTGGAAGTGATTATGCCTTATCTGATTTCTTAAAAGACGATTATTTGCATCAAGTTATCGCCTTTAGTGTCGGTCAGGCATTATTATCTGCCTTGCTTTCTAGCATAATTGGTATGTTATTTGCGCGTGCTTTTTTCTATTTAGATTTCAAAGGCAAATCGCTCATTTTACGCATTTTTTCCCTCACCTTTGTTTTGCCAGCATTACTGGCTATTTTCGGTTTGATTGGGATTTATGGCACGGCAGGTTGGCTAACACAAGTGCTACAAACCTTAGGTATTTCGTGGAAACCCTCCATTTATGGTTTAAGTGGCATTCTCATTGCCCATTTATTTTTTAATATTCCTTTAGCGGCACGAATGAGTTTGCAGGC
>SKET01002292.1_pt1 | contig 11783 bp, 7 predicted proteins | sample 4841461 | NCBI WGS metagenome assembly SKET01 (sample SAMN11008802, study PRJNA524170) | human gut metagenome | biome: Human fecal sample; material: Feces; isolation source: fecal sample from pouch patient p5 | host: Homo sapiens | place: Israel: Tel-Aviv | collected 2014-02-13
GGCCTGCGGAGCGCCGATCGTGCTGTCGCGCAGCGGCAGGCAGTGGCAGTGCTCGTCGTCGAAATGGGCCGGCAAGGAGGAGGGCTGGCGGCTGCTCCAGGGCTGCGGCGTGAAGCTCAACATCGTCCAGAACGGCAGGAAGCTCACCAAGTCGCAGGCCAAGTCGATCCTGTCGGGAGGGACGGTCCACCTCACCGGCCTGTCGAAGAAGGACGGCAGCGGCACGTTCGACACCGACGCGAAGCTCGGAGCGGCGCCCTATACCGGGTTCGTCGAGTTCTGCCGGAGCGAGAAGCCGGGCGGGAGCGCCGGCCGCACGGGCTCGCGGCGTCGCGGCGGGAAGCGGTAGGCCATGGCCGCCGTCACGCGCGACGGGGACGGCTGCGTACCCCTCGCCGAGCTCGACATCAACCCGGCGCTGCGCGCGACCTGCCAGCGCCGGCTCGCCGCGGCGCTCGAGGGGCGCGCCATGACCGCCAGGAAGCTCGCGGAGTTCTCCGGCGTGTCCGAGGCGGTCATCTCGAGGACGCTCCACGGCCAGCGCACGCCCACGCTCGACGCGATCGTGCGCCTCTCGCTGACGCTCAACGTGTCGGCCGACTACCTGCTCGGCCTCAAGGCCTCGCCCCAGGGCGACTACCGGGACGCATCCCAGGGCGGCGCGGGGGCGTCGGAGCAAGGGGAGGTGCGCTTCCCGTTCGGAAAGTCCGGGCGGTCACCGGTGTAGACCGGCAACCGGCTGGGTAACATATCTCAGATTACGGGCGCCGCGCCGGGACCTCCCGGCCGGCGCCAAGGACATGGAAAGGATGATGCTGAGATGAAGCAGGCAGGCAGCGGAAGCCATACCGCCCGCGCGGCGCTCGGGCGCCTCGGCGTGGGCGCTCTGTCCATCGTCTTCGCCCTGAGCCAGGTGCTCGGCCTGGTCGCCCCCGCCGTGCCGAGCGCATGGGCGGAGGCGGCGGCAGAACCCGAGACCGTCACCGTGACCCTCGCCGCAGGCGATCACGGCCGGCTCGCCATCGCCGGCGAGGACGCCGAGAGCGACACGGTCCAGGTCGACAAGGGGTCGAACGTCACCGTCGAGGTCACGGCCGACGACGGCTGGTTCGCCGACTCGATCACGACCTTCGGGACGGACGGCTCGGCGGCCTCCAAGGTCGACGTCGTGGACGGGCGCGCCACCTTCAAGGCCGAGACCGACACCACCGTGACGTGCGCGTTCTACGAAGACGGCTCCAACGGCTCGGCGGCACTCGAGGCCGTCGCCACCGAGGCGTCGGCCAAACTGGCCAAGGAGGCCTCGGACAAGGCCTACATCAAGGCCAACCTGGACGAATCGCTCTCGGGCCTCGACAAGTTCGAGCGCCGCGACGTGCTGACCGTCACCACCACCACGATCGATTCCGCCAAGGCCGCATCGCCGACGCTCGACGGCCTGTGGGCCGACGCGGACGGCGACGGCATGGGCGACTACAGCGACGCGCTGAAATCCAACGCCGTGAGCCATGCCGTGCTGTACGACCTCGACGACTCGTCCGACTACCTCGTGGGCCGCGCCGGCTCCGACATCTCGGGCGCGACGCTGGCCGACTGGGGCGCCTCGGAGAACAACGCCGACGCCGCCATGCGCCGCGGCTTCAAGTTCGACGCGGCCACGGGGCTCGTGTACGTGCCCAAGAAGTACACGGTCAAGAACTCTGCCGGCGAGTACAAGGTCGCGTCCTCCCGCATCCAGCTCCTCTACGCCACGTCCGACAAGGGCGCGGTGAACACCTTCCCCGTGAAGGTCGAGGCCGAGAACGTGGACGGCCGCGCAGCCAAGTCCGGAACCGCCTCGGTCGACGTCTCGTCCCCCGACACCCAGATCGCGCTCGCCCGCGACAAGGCCTCCCGCAAGTCGATCTCCGACGCCACGATCGAGTCCGTCACCGTCAACGGCATCGAGTACACGCGCGACCTCGATATGTGGACCTATGACAAGGACACCGGCACGCTCGACATTCTCATCGCCGCAGCCGGCGTGCGCAGCGTCGACATCAAGCTCGCCAACGATGCCGAGAAGAACGTCGGCTCGTGGCTCGCGGCGCTTGCCACCGAGGCCTTCGCCGGCAACGTGTGGAACATCGGAACCTGGGAGTTCCAGTCCGCCCCCTGGGCCGGCATGTCCTTCCACACCGCCGGCCACAACAAGTACACCGGCGCCCGCACCGGCGCCACCCTGCCGGCGGTCGAGAACCCCTCCGGCGGACGCTACGAGGCCAAGACGATCTATCAGGCGCTCGGCACGCAGAACGTCGACGTCTCCGCCCTCCAGTCCGGAGCCTGGTCGATCGAGCGCACCTGCACGATCGCCGCGCAGACGGTCTCCGGCGTCACCATCCCCAGCGTGACGAAAGTGGACCTCACCTGCGGCCACGTCGGCGTGAACCCCTCCGGCCAGCTCGACCCCTCCTACAACCAGGCCGTCCATACCGACGATGACTACGGCCAGACCGTGCGCATCGCCGCCGTCAACGGCGACGAGGCGATCATCGGCGTGACCGTCCCGACCACCTTCACGCAGGCCGGCGCCGGCTTCTTCAAGATCAAGTGGAAGCTGAACAAGGTCCGCTACACCTTCTCCAAGTGCTCGGCCAACGTCTCCATCACCGACGGCAACTCCGAGTACTCCGTCGAGGGCGCCGAGTACGATATCTACCGCTCCTCCGACAACGCGCTCGTGTCGCATATCGTCACCGACGCATCGGGCAACGCCGCCCTCGACCTCGAGCCCAACCAGGCCTATTACGCCGTCGAGACCAAGGCGCCCGCCGGCTACACGCTCCACGAGGGGCATATCGGCTTCAGGACCGGCAACTCCGCCGGGACCGAGCAGCTGAAGGACGACCCCGGTGCTGTTAGGTTGACAATTAACAAAAAGGATTCTGCCACTCTTGGTGATGCGCAGAACGGCTCCACACTTGAGGGTGCCGAATATAAAGTCACGTCACTGTCCACTCCCGGTTGGGAGCAGACGGGTAAAACCAATAGCAAGGGTGTTTTGACGATTCACGATGTGCCTCTCGGTAAGATTCGCGTTGAAGAAATTAAGGCACCAAACGGTTATAAACTTGATTCTACGGCCCATGAATATGAAGTAAAAGCCGGTTCCTATACCGTGATTCCGTCTGACGAAATCAATCTTGAGCCTGAGGACGACTTCAAGGAGAACCCCGTCTCGTTCGATATCGAGATTGCCAAGACCAAGGGCGGCGAGGACGACAGCTGGGAGTCCGACGACGGCCAGGGAAACGCCGCCGCGGGCGTCCAGTTCCAGATCATCTCGAACACCACCGAGGAGGTCGTCGGAACCCTGACGACCAACGATGCCGGCTTCGCGTCCACCAAGGACGCAGCCACCTGCGACGATACATCCACCTCCGAGGACAAGACCGACGACCCGGCGCGACCGTGGTTCGGCTCGGGCAAGCGCAACGCCGGCATCTCCGGCGCCGTGCCCTACGACGCCGCGGGCTACACGATCCGCGAGGTCGATTCCACGGTGCCCGAGGGCTTCGACCACGTGGACGACTGGACGATCTCGGCCGACGACCTCGTGGACGGCACCACGAAATACTACTCCGTCATCGACAAGACGCTCAACAGCCGCATCCAGATCGTCAAGACCGATGCCGAGACCGGGAACACCGTGCCCCTCTCCGGCTTCAAGTTCCAAGTGCTCGACTCGAACGGCGAGACCATGAGCTTCACCGACCCCTACGACGTCAACGGCACCGTCGACACCTTCACGACCGACGACGCCGGGCAGGTCACGATCCCGCAGCGCCTCAAGTCCGGCAAGTACTCCATCAAGGAGATCTCCGCCGTGGCGCCCTACACCGTCAACGGCGATGCAGTCGGCTTCGAGGTCCCCAAGGACTACAAGAAGGCCTCCCCCGTGACCGTCATCAAGGTCTCAGACAAGCAGGCGAAGGGTAAGGCGACCATCACGAAGACGTGCTCGCATGACGGCGAGGCGCTTCAGGGCGCAGAGTACGACGTCGTGGCGCAGCAAGACATCGTGTCCCCCGACGGCACCGTGCGCGCCGCGGCCGGAGACGTCGTCGACCATGTGAAGACCGGCGATGACGGCAAGGCGACCACCAAGGGGCTCTACCTCGGTGCCGGCTCGGCGACCTACGCCTTCGTCGAGACCAAGGCCCCCTCGGGCCACGTCCTCGACGAGACGCCTACCGCGTTCACCCTCTCCTACGAGGACGGCGCCACGGCCGAGGTGAAGGCCGCATCCGACCAGTCCGACGCCCCGACCAGATTCGATGTCTACAAGATCGTCAAGGGCGGCGACACACCGCTTCCCGGGGCGAAATTCCAAATCTGGAACGCCGACGACGAGATCTCGATCGGGAACACCGCCGGCAACCTCGCCGTGCGCGCCGAGGCCGGAAGCGAGGTCTCCATCAGGAAGGCCGTCGCCACCGCAAGCGTCAAGGCCGACATCGATGACGGCACCTCCCTCATGCTCAAATCCGCAAACGGCATGGAAACCACGCTCGGGGCCGATGCCGTCGATATGGAACCCGGCACGTACACCATAATCGCCACCCGGGACGGCAAGACCCTCGAGGGCGAGGAGGTCGAGATCGAGGCAGGCAAGACCTACACCGCCAAGGTCGCGACCGGCCTGCTCGGCGGTCATGCGACCCTCTCCGACGACGGATACGCCATGCCCGCCATCCGGCTCGCCTGGTCCGAGGTCGATTCGGTCTACGAGGGCCGCGGTCTGGACTCCGGCACTTACGACCTAACCGTCTCGGGCAAGCCCGCCGGCAGCATCGCGATCAATGAGGACGGGACGACCTACGCCTCGGTCAGCGGCGGCAAGGCCCGCCGCGTGCCCGTCCTGCTCAAGGAGGGCAAGAGCGCCAAGGAGGATGTGACCGGCGCCGACGGCTCGATCAGCTTCTGGCACCTCGCCGCCGGCACATACCGTGTCGCCGAGAGCGAGGCGCCCGCCGGATACGTCGAGGCACCGGAGATCAAGACCTTCACCGTCGGCACCGACGGGCGAATCGAGGGCCGCGAGGCCGGACAGACGAGCTTCGAGGACGACTTCACCAAGGTCCGCATCTCCAAGCGCGATATCACCGACGAGTCCGAGGTCGAGGGTGCCAAGCTCACCGTCACCGATTCCGAGGGCACGACCATCGACTCATGGACCTCGACCACCGAGGATCACGAGATCGATGCGCTCGCGCCCGGCAAGTACACGCTCACCGAGCAGCGCACGCCCACTACCTACGACCAGGCCGAGAGCATCGAGTTCGAGGTGAGGAAGACCGGCGAGGTCCAGACCGTCACGATGTACGACTCGCCCATCTCCATCAGCGGCGAGATCGACAAGCGACAGGAGATCGCCGACCCCACCGCCAAGGACACCGATGCCAACGGCGACGGCCTGAACACCGCCGAGACCAAGGCATCCGACGACGGCTCCTATGCCTACACCATCGACTTCCGCTCGACATCGAACACCTGGACCGACGAGTTCACGGTCGAGGACGACCTGACCGCCGCCGTCGACGGCCGCGCTCAGCTCACATCGATCACAACGCCGCAGGCCCTCGATGACTACGACGGCAAGATGAACGTCTGGTACAGGACCGACAAGACGCCCGACGACTATATCGACGAGTCCGATGCCAACGCCACGCTTTCCGACGGCCATGAGAACCCCTGGCTGTCCGACGAGGCCACCGTCTCCACCCTCGGCGAGGACGGCCGAGCCGTCGACTTCACCGGATGGAGGCTCTGGCGCGCCGACGTGCCCACGACCGTGGCCGCCGAGCTCGCCGTGGCAGACCTCGGCCTCGAGGAGGGCGAGCACGTCACCGCCATCCGCTTCGAGTACGGCCGCGTGGAGCAGGGCTTCACCACCCGCGACGGAGGCTGGGACCGCGACGGCATCAAGGACGCCCACGACGACATCGCCAGCGCCGAGGACACGGCCAAGGAAAACGGCTCCCATCCCGACGGCTCGGGCGATGGGCCCGAGACCGCATATGCGCCCGCCATCGTGCGCATGAAGGCCACCGACGGCTACGCCGCCGGCACCTCGCTCGACAACTACGCCCGCGTGGACCTCACCCGCAACGGCGGGGGCGACGGCCTCGAAGGCCATGACGAGGACCAGGTGACCCAGACGGCGAAGGCCGTCACGGTGCCCCCGACCAACCTCGACCAGACCGGCCGCAACGTCATCATCGGCCTCGCCGCGACCCTCGCCGCCGCGGCAGCGGCAGCCGCGGCGCTCATCTACCGCCGCCGCATCCGTGGGTCCGCCGCGGACGACGACGATCCGGACGACGACGGTTATGGCCGCGAAGACTACGGCCATGAAGATCGTTACGGTGACGGTTACGACCGCGCCGGCTATGGGTACGATGATCGATACCGCGACGAGATCCGCAACCGCTACTGACGATAGGGCCGACTAGCCCGCATCGGGGCCCGACGCAACCTTGCGCCGGGCCCCTTTTCGATTACAGAGGAGATTCCCATGAAGAGACGACCGCGACGGAAACGCAAGGCCCTCGATATCATCCTCGCCGCCATATGCGCCTCATCGCTCGCCGCGGCCGCCCTCATCGGGTTGACGATCCTGCACGAGGGCGCCGTCTACAGCGATATTTCGGCCGTGGCGGGAGCCGCCGAGGGCGGCGGCATCGACTGGGAGGCCCTGCGCGCACGGAACCCCGACATCTCCGCATGGGTGAGCGTCGAGGGCACCCCGATCGACTACCCGGTGGTCTCGCCCAGAGAAGGCGACCCGCAGGGCTTCTATCTCAACCACGACTTCGACCGGAACTGGTCGTTCGCCGGATGCCCCTACCTCGACCCGCGCGGCACGGCCGACGGGCGGCATGCGCTCGTCTACGGACACCACCTCAACTTCGACAGCGAGATGTTCACCTACCTGAGGAACGCATGGCGACAGGAGAAGTTCGATACGCTCGGCGACATGTATTGGTCGACGCCGGACGGGGGCACCATGCGCCTCCACCCGGCATTCTCACTGTCGGTCGACAAGAGCTTCGCGGGCATCCAGAGGTTCGATCTCACCTGCGCCGCCGAGACACGGACATGGCTTGCGGACCTCTCGGCGCAGGCGGGCGCGAGGGCAGACGGATGCGACGACCTGTGCGCGCACGCCACGCGCGCCGTCACGCTCGTGACGTGCACCGGAAACTTCGCAGGCGGCCGGGCAAGGACCCTCACGGTATTCGTCGGCTGAATATTTCCGGCAAACATGTCACACCATGGAAAAGAGGCACAAAAGAGGGGATAAAAACGGGTATAAAAAAGGTAAGAAAGCGATAAAACCGCTTCCCATCTCGATAAACGCACTATCGGAAGGAGGTGCCGAAATGGATGGAAGCGCCAAACTGCCGCCGCCCGCGCCGGTGGGCATAACCGAACTCAAGAACAACTTCGCCTCGATCGCGAAGCGGGTGCACGACACGTCGGTGCCCTGCACCGTGCTCAAGCAGGGCCGGGCATACGTCGCCATCGTCCCCGTGGACCCGGGATACAGGACAATGGGGAACTACGCCTGCAACCAATACACGAGGGTGCTGCGCCGCCTGTTCACGTTCTGCCGGAACGCCCACGACCACCGGATCACGTTCGTGCTCCGCCGGCGCAACGAGGACTACGTCGCCATCGCGCCGCTCGATCCTCCCGATACCGAGGACTGAGCACGTAGTAAAACCCGAGGGAAAGGATCGACCCATGCTGCCCACCATCATCATCGGAGCGTTCGCGCTCGCAATCCTCTGGCCCTTCATCAAGCTGGGCTATGAGCTCATCAAGCTCGCGGGATCGCTCGCCCTGCTCGTCGCCTCATGCGCGATCGGGGCGGTCGCCCTCGTCGGACGCGGGGCCTGGGCCCTCATCTCCGCCTGCCGCCGACAGGCGGGAGCGAAGAAGGAGAAGCCCGTGGAGCATCCGTCCGCGCCCCGCGAGCGCATTCCCGCGCTCCCCGAATACTCCTCGGTGCGCTAGGGACACACCGGAGGGGACCGAACAAGCAGCGAAGAGACCATCAGGCATATATCTCGAAAGGACCATGCCATGAAGAACAACCCGATCGACAAGATCCGCGACCTATTGGCGGAGCCCGCCGCGCGCCGCAAGGCGGTAATCTGCGCCGGACTCGCCGCCGTCCTCGCCATCGGCGGTGCCGGAATCGCCATCGCATCCAACCGACCCGAACCGATCGCCAGCTCGCCGTCCGCCGTCGAGAAGACCGAGACCGACGGCGATAAGGCGTCCGGCGCCGAATCCGTCGCACCCGCCGACATCGCCAAGATATGCCCGACGCTCACGCTCGACGGGCAGGACGTCGGCGCACCCGCCGACGAGCTCACCGTCACGACCGGCCAGGGCCGCGTCCTCGTGACGCAGCGGGCCGGCGACGATGCCGCGGCCACCGTGGACTCCACCGCCCGCCGCAGCGCCGCGCTCGCCCGCTCGCTCGACGGATGCGAGACCGGCGGCAAGACAGTCGGTACCGTCACATGGGCCGCGATCGACGAGGGCGGCAACGTCGAGGTCGCCGTCACGAACTCCCCCGCCACGGCACCGTCCGGCGGCACCACCGCGGACATCGTCAACGGCTCGGGCGGCCATGTGATATCCGATGACGTCTGGAACTCCGACGGCGTGCACGACTCCGGCTACGAGCAGAACGCGGGAACCGTGACCGATTCGGCCGGCGGCAAGATCGAGGCCGGCGGCAAGGCCGAGACCGACGAGGGCGACAAGAAGGACTCGGGCAAAACCGATGAGGCCAACGCCGGCGATTCCGGCGCCAAGGCCGATTCCAAGAAGGACGATTTGAAGGGCGGCACGGCATCGCAGGCGTCCGGCGGCTCCCAGTCGTCCGGGTCCTCCTCCGCGCAATCCCAGAAGAAGTGGGTCCCCGAGCAGGGGCACTGGGAAACCGACTACGGCCAGGTCTGGGTCCCGAACGTGGTATATGTGCGACACGAGCGCTACTGGGTCAACCATGGCGGAACCAAAGTCGGACCGTTTGACAGCAAGGCCGCCGCATGGTCGTGGTGCGATAACGATGTTGATAATGGCGGTATCGGTGGCTCCGTAATCGACGACTCCTACACCACCAGCGAGGACCAGGGGCATTATGAGCAGCAGGCGACCGGCAGGCACTGGGTCGTGGACGTGGCCGGCCACTGGGAATAGTGATTGCCTTCGGGCGGTATCGCACACATGAGGCTCACGTGCTGTAAAATGACGGCACCGATACAACCGGCAATGCGAGGATTGGAGCCAGAAGATGAACAGCAGAACGCCCGAGCTCTCGCGACTCACCCTCATGTGCCGCGACCACGAGGTCGCCGAGTTCACCTGGAACCATGACCGCCAGACCGTGACCGGCAAGACCCATACCATCGATGCGGCCTACGCCCCCCTGATGTCGACCGACCCATCGGGAAACATCACCAGGGACAGGCTCTCTAACTGGTTCAAGAACAGGGGCATACCGGATTTCCGACCCGATGCCGTCGAGCGCCTGCGCGCAGTCGGCTTCCCGTCAGCCGCATCCCTCATGGCCTCCGGCTTCGGGACCTCCCTATCTGACCAATATTGGATCCGCCCCGTCGGGTCGACTTCGACATGGAGCGACGTCAACTGCTTCGAGAACGATTTCAACGAAGAGCTCGGCGAGCTGCTGCTGCCGCACGACGCCTCCTCGGTCCCCTCGCTCATCGACAAGATCAAGGGCAATGCGGATATCCTCGCGTCCTCGCCCGATGCGGCCCTGAACGGCAACCTCCCGAAGCGTTGGACGGTCGAAGGCGGCCGCCGGGTGCTCGTCAAAGCCGGCAGGCCATCCAATAGGTTCCAGGAACCCTTCAACGAGAAGATCGCCAGCGTGCTGTGTTCGCGCCTGCTCGATGGCAGCGACTTCGTATCCTACAGCCTCGAAGACGGCGGATTTATGAAGTGGGCGTCTCGCTGCGAGACCATGACCGACCAGTTCACCGAGTTCGTCCCGGCCTACGCGCTCCTGTGCTCCTCGAAGATGCCTTCCGATCTCGGCCTGCATGGTTTCTATGTCGGGACCTGCGCCGCCCACGGACTCGAAGTTCGCGAGGATATCGAGAAGATGCTGACCATCGACTACCTCATGGCAAACTTCGACAGGCATTGGAACAACTTCGGCATCCTGATTGACACCGAGAGCAGGGAATGGCTCCGTGCCGCCCCCATATTCGATACCGGCGAGGCGCTTTGGTGCGACCTCGATATCTCGCAGAGGTTCGGGGGCTACACGACGCCGCGCGCCGGTATGATGCGGCCATTCGCCCGCAAAATCGACGACCAGCTCGACAGGTATTGCCGCGATCTCTCGTGGTTCGACCCGTCCGGGCTCAAGGGCTTTTCCGAGGAGGCCTGCGACATCCTCCTCGGCAACCCCTTCATCGCCAACGAGCCGGGCAGGATCGACAAGATCAAGGAGGCCATCGACCTTCGCACCATGATGCTGACCCGGCACGCGCGTGAGGTCAGGCATGAACGCGGTTTCACCGTCCCCGTCCCGCATGTTGACTCCACGGCCCAGGCCGACGCGCGGAAAAGGCACCACCGGTAATTCCCAAAAATCGAGCATCGCGCCCGCATATCGGTATGAAATGCTTCCCGATTGGGAAAAAGGGTTACAAACTTCGGCTCGCGGCCATACCGTGATCGAAGCTCACCCACCGATTCTCACCGAAAGGGCCTCTCAATGGGAAAAATGAAATTCGACGGCGCGGACGTCACTTTCGAGCTCGACGGCTACGACGCCCTGGTCGAGCGCGTCCGCTCCAAGAAGGTCAACTGCAAGATCAACCCCTCCGATCTCCCCAGGCTCTACGCCGTCATGGATGCCGAGCTCGAGGGCAACGAAGAGCTCGCCGCGGCATTCGCCGAGGCGCAGGAGGCGGCGTTCGGCGAAGCCGTGCTCACCGTCTGGGCCGAGCGCATCAAGAGCTTCAAGGACTCCTTCATCCCGGTGTTCGGCGAGGCTTGCAAGGACGCCGCGTGCCGCTTCGGCTTCTCCAAGGACGGCAACAACACCTTCAAGTCCGCGGTCGACGCCTTCGCGGCCAACATCTGCGACCTCTACGGCGCCGCACCCCAGATCGTCGACGGCTTCTGCGAGTTCCTGGCGCGAAACGCCTGCCTCGAGTTCGACGGCTACGCCGCCGACATGCCCGTCCCCTGCCAGCTCTACGTGGCCGAGGGAATCTCGAAGATGGCCTACCAGCAGGCAATGAACAGCGTCCGCGGGTTCAAGCTCGACACGGACGCGTCCGTCGAGTTCGCCGACAAGTTCATCAACGACAACGTCACGACCCCCGACAGCTTCATCCACCTGAACGACGCCTGCATCGCGATCGAGAACGTCAAGGCCGCGACCTCGACGCCCAGCGTCCCCGAGACAGCCGTCCAGTTCGCCGTGACCCAGGCGGCCTTCGAGCACAAAACCGTCGACCACTTCGACGACGCGCTCCGCCCGGTATACACCGACGAGACCGATGCCGAGTTCGAGGACGCGGTCGATGCGGCACAGGGCCTCGACGCGGACGCAACCGGCATCATCGCGCGCCCCGATACCGATCACCCCGCCCGCCCGGACGAGGCGACGTCGGCCCCGGTCCAGCCCGAGACGTACCGACAGGACGATTACCAGGACGCCTACCAGGGAGAGGGAG
>SKET01002294.1_pt1 | contig 11779 bp, 8 predicted proteins | sample 4841461 | NCBI WGS metagenome assembly SKET01 (sample SAMN11008802, study PRJNA524170) | human gut metagenome | biome: Human fecal sample; material: Feces; isolation source: fecal sample from pouch patient p5 | host: Homo sapiens | place: Israel: Tel-Aviv | collected 2014-02-13
TATTACAGAAGATCGCTTTTGCAAAAAGCTCCATCGGAGCTGCGGAGACTTTCGCCACTGCCGCATTTCTCAAGAACGTTCCAACTTCCTGTCTGTTCATCAGTCCGGTCATCATAAAGATTCCGGCTGTCACAACAGAACCGAGCAGATTTCCCAGATAGCAGACGATCCACACTTTGATCGTTTTCCCCCAGGAAACTTCTCCTTTTATAGATGCTGCACTCATTGTAAAATTATTTCCGGTAAACAGTTCCGCACCTGCCATAAACACAAAATTTAATCCTACTGCAAAAACAAGTCCGTTCAGCAATTTCGTTGCCGGACTTCCCGCTGCATTGAAATATCCTCCCACAACGCCCATCAGCACGCAGCCCAGTCCGACAAACATTCCTGCCAGGAAAGCAGCTGCCACATATCCAAGCGGATTCTTTTCCAGAAATTCCACTTTTTTCTTTGCAGCACCACAAACTGCCTGATACTCTTCTCGAAACATATACGCACCTCGCTTTTTCTTCTTATATTTACATTGAAAAGATGCCAGAGTCAAAAGGCTGGTATACCCATTGAACCCTGGCATCTGCTTGCTTGGAATCTTTCATCCCTGTCTTATGAAAAAATGCATATGACCTTTGCGATCATTTTGTTTTGATCAGAACAGTCCGGAAATCTTTCCTGTCTCATCTACGTCGATTCTCTCAGCCGCCGGAACTTTCGGCAGTCCAGGCATGGTCATAATATCACCGGTCAGTGCTACGATGAATCCTGCACCTGCGGAGATCTTCAGGTTACGAACAGTAATCTCAAAATCTTTCGGAGCACCCAGTTTTGTCTGGTCATCCGTTAAGCTATACTGTGTTTTTGCCATACAGATCGGGCAGTTGCCAAATCCCATATCTTCGAGCTGTTTTGCCTGTTTCTTTGCATTTGCTGTCAGGACAACTCTGCTTCCGCCGTAGATCTTCTGAACGATCTCATTCAGTTTATCTTCGATAGAACCTTCCAGTTCGTATGCATAAGTAAAGTCGTTTGGCTGATCACACAGACGGATCACTTCTTCTGCCAGAGCGATTCCGCCTTCGCCGCCTTTTGCCCATACTTCAGAGAGAACAACATTTACGCCCAGTTCTTTACATTTCTCTTCAACCAGTTTCAGTTCTGCTTCTGTATCGGTCGGGAATGCATTGATTGCAACAACGCAAGGCAGTTTGTATACGTTTGTGATATTGCTTACATGTTTCAGCAGGTTTGGCATACCTTTTTCCAGAGCTTCCAGATTTTCGTTGTTCAGGTCTGCTTTTGCAACGCCGCCGTTGTATTTCAGTGCACGAACGGTTGCTACGATAACAACTGCGTTTGGTTTCAGACCTGCCATACGGCACTTGATATCCAGGAATTTCTCAGCACCTAAGTCAGCACCGAATCCGGCTTCTGTGATGGTGTAATCAGCCAGTTTCAGACACATCTTGGTTGCTGTTACGGAGTTACATCCATGAGCAATGTTTGCGAACGGACCGCCGTGTACGATTGCCGGTGTTTTCTCCAGTGTCTGTACCAGGTTTGGTTTCAGTGCATCTTTCAGAAGAGCTGCCATAGCTCCCTGTGCATTCAGGTCACCTGCGGTAACCGGTTTCTGCTCTGCGATCTTTCCGTATGTATAGCCAATGATGATTTTAGACAGTCTTTCTTTCAGGTCTGTGATATCACGTGCCAGACACAGAACTGCCATGATCTCAGAAGCAACGGTGATGTCATAACCATCTTCTCTTGGCATTCCGTTTGTCTTTCCGCCAAGTCCGTCTACTACGTTTCTCAGCTGACGGTCGTTCATATCCACGCATCTCTTCCATGTGATCTTTCTCGGGTCAATGTTCAGTGCGTTGCCCTGGAAAATGTGGTTGTCGATCATGGCTGCCAGCAGGTTGTTTGCTGCACCGATCGCATGGAAGTCACCTGTGAAGTGGAGGTTGATATCTTCCATCGGAACTACCTGAGCATATCCGCCGCCGGCTGCTCCGCCTTTTACACCGAATACAGGTCCAAGTGACGGCTCACGAAGAGCTACCATAACTTTTTTACCAAGTCTTGACATTCCGTCTGCCAGACCTACAGATGTGGTTGTCTTTCCTTCTCCTGCCGGAGTCGGGTTGATTGCGGTAACCAGGATCAGCTTGCCGTCTTCGCCTTCTTTTTCTCTTAACAGATTGTAGTCAATTTTTGCTTTATAATTGCCGTACTGCTCCAGATATTTACGGTCAATACCTGCTTTGTCTGCAATTTCTGTGATTGGAGCCATCGTTGTCTCCTGTGCAATTTCAATGTCTGATTTGAATCCCATGATGTTCATTACTCCTTTCTTTATTAACCGCTTTTTGCGGTAATTAGCTGTTTTTGGGTAAAAAAATGCCGCACAAAAATAAAGGATAAAATATCCTGGTTCTTTGTGCAGTAGCGGAAGCGAGACCGTAACGCGGTATAACCTTCGTTCGTCGGAAGCCTCCCCCTCCAACGACACTTTACGTACGATATCTACTCTACTTATATGTAAAGCTTCTGAAAACTCTAAAAAAATCCAAAGCTTTTTTGTATATATTTACTATATCTCAACTGTCTGAAATTGTCAAGCAGATGAATAGAAAAAATTGTCTCTTTTCTGTAAAGAATGCGGCCAGTGAGACTCGAACTCACACGGTTGCCCACTGGCACCTAAAACCAGCGCGTCTGCCAATTCCGCCATGACCGCATGCTGTTTTATTATACAAAAGCAGGCACACCCTGTCAAGTGTGCCCGCCCGAAAAATCTGAAAACTTACGCTTATTTTTTGATTTTAACGCTCTTTACTGCTGAAAACTGACCAAGTGCTTTTTTGCCGTTTACTTTTTTGTAAGCTTTGATTTTATAGTAGTATGTTTTTCCTTTTTTCAGATTTTTGTTGGTAAAGGTAACCGTCTTTCCTTTGTTGATGGTTTTTACTGCTGCGTATTTTCCGTTTTTCTTTGTTGCACGGTATACAACATAACCATCTGCATTTTTAACCTTTTTCCATTTCAGGACTGCTTTTCTGCCTTTTGTGTTCTTGACAGAGTTCAGTTTTACTTTTGCTTTGTAAGCAGTCTGTGTCTGGTTGTTCTTATCATTGTTGATATCTGTTTTTGTTTCCGGTGTCTTTGTCTCGGTTTCTTTCTGTACTTTTACCAGATCTTTGATCGCATTCTGCAGATGAGCGATCGCTTCGTTTACTGTTGCCTGTGTATGCGGTGTTTTCAGCTCATCTTCTGCTTCTGCCAGCTCTGTCTCAAAAGATGCCCAGCTAGAAGCGGTGTAGTCTGCTTTTACCAGTTTCTTTGCTTCGTCTACCACTTTCTGCAGTTCTGTGGTATCTACTTTCTCATCACCTTTATTGTCAGATACGATGTTCTCAGATGTTGCCTGTACTTCAAAGGTATAATCCTGATATCCCAGTGCATATACAGTTACTTTCCAGTATCCGGTTCCGTCGGTTCCTTCCGGCAGCTGGCAGCGAAGGGATTTCGTCAGTCCAAGCTGAACACCCATGGATTTGTGCATCCAGTTGTCTGCTGCAAATTTTGTTCCGTAGGTTGCCAGTTTGTTTGTGTAAGTGCTGTCATTTCCATAGTAGTCCCAGCGAACTGTCTGCATATTTGCACCCAGATCACCATAAGCATCTCCTGTCAGGTCAACACGGATAAATGCACCGTAAGTCTCAGCATCATCCGCGGAACGTACCGTCTTTACAATCTTTGTCTCATCGACTGTTTTCTGTGCTTCATTTTTGATACCGGAATTGCTTCCTGTCTTTCTTGCCGCAAAAGAATAGGTTCCGTCTGCATTTTTTGTTGCAACTTTCAGACCATTGGTATCTGCAGTTACTTCTGCTGTCTTTGTATATGCTTTCAGTGCTTTCTCCGTATATCCGCCTTCGATTGCAGATGCATCTTCTGTTACGCTGTATTTCTTGCAGAAATCTGCATAATCTTCTGTTTTGACTGCAACCGGTACATATTTGATTCCTTTTACTTCATAATCCTCCATGGTTGCCGTTTTTGTCTCACCGTTTTCGGTGTAGGTGATCGTACCTTTATCAAATTGGATCTTGCTTCCGTCTGTCAGGACTGCATAGACAACTTTTTTCGTAGTATCCTGTCCATTTTCATCCTTTGCCGACACTTCTTCGGATGTCCAGTAAGAGATTTCATATGCTTTTCCATCGGTATCACGGATCACAGCATCACACTGGAAACTTCCGCGGTGCAGTCCGTGGTTTTTCGTTGCACGCGTTACAACGTCAAATGCACCTTTATCATATTCTCCTCTGACATCCGCTTCTTCAGAGGAAGATTTCAGTGTACTTCCGCTTGCCAGATAAACATTTTCATTCTGCCAGTACTCTGCCCAGTCCAGACTTGCATAAACGTATTTGTAATCTGAATCTGCTGCATTGACCGGTGCTGCTGTCGGGCAGATACCGAGCATCATTGCTGCTGCGACTGCGATTGCCAGTGACTTTTTCATGTTGATGGTTCTTTTTTTCATGAGTATTCCTCCTCGAATAATAATTAGTTTGTTTTATTAAAAATTAGCATTTGCTAACCAATAACCTTAAAAATAGTTCCGCTCGGCATAAAAAAGGGCTACTCCCTTTTGCCTATGCCAGATGGAACAGGTAAAGCACGCCAAGCAGCAGCAATGCTCTGAAAACCGTAAACCACACTTCATTGCCGCGAAGTTTCGGCACTCTCGTATGGATATTTCCTTTCGGGCAGATGTCCACGCACTTCTGACATTGGAAACATTCTCCCGGCGTCTCGATCGAACCGCTCTTTGGAAGTCCCAGTTCTGCCGGACAGTTTTTCGTGCATGCCCTGCATCCTTTGATGCAGTTTTCACGGTCTCTTGACAGTGTCAGGAACGGCAGTGCCGGAAGCAGGGAAAAGCCGGCACCCATCGGACAGAAAAAACGGCAGAAAAAGCGTTCCTGCACACACATGCCGATCATCAGAATAGTCAGCAGTACAATTCCGATGGCATATCCGCCAAGTTTGAAGTTTCCGGCACGGATCATGGAAAAAACTTCCCACGGACTGGTGCCCTTTGTTTTTGCATAAACGCCTGCATAACATAACAGGCTGATCATAGCCAGCACGATGTATTTCAGCAAATATAAATACTTTGTGATCTTCTCTGAAATACGGTACGGTTTTTTCCTGATTTTTTTACAGATCCACAGATAAATACCATGCAGTGCATCTCCGAAACTTCCGAATGCACAGGCAAATCCGCAGAAAAACCGACCGAACAGAATGGTATAAAGGCAGAGGACGCACAGAGCTGTGACAAAACTTGTCATGCCGATCGCATCTCCTTTGCCAATCTGCGTAAACAGATATTTTACACCGGAAAATGCAGCTGTAAAAGCGGATGGTACCAGCAGAAAGAAGATCAGCTGTATGATAGCTCTTACATAGCGATGTACTTGTTTTTGCTTTTTTCTGTCAAGTTTCTTGTTCATTTCTTATTCCGCCTTTTCAAGTGCCTGTGTAACTGCTTCCCGGATTCCGGTTGAACTGAAGGTCGCTCCGCTGATAGTATCCACGTCCGCCGACTGTGCATCTACGATATCCTCGATGATATCCTTTGCCATTTCAAGGTATGCACTGTCCTCTTTTTCTGCTTCTTTGACTTCAATACACGTGATCTCTCCGCTCTCGATCGTCACTTCCACAACGACCTTGCCGCCAAATCCCTGACCTTCCCCTTCGTAAGTGCCGTCCTTCCAGCCTCCGTCTGTATTCTTGGCATCTGCACCTTTTAAAGCCTCTGCCGCTGTATTTTCTGTTTTCTTTGCCTGCTGTTCCTTTAAAGCTGAAACGGTCATCTTGCTGCCCTCCAGCTCTGCGGTCAGCCTGGCGATCTCATCTCGCTGCTCCCGCATTGCAAGCACGGTATTGTAACCGCCGATCAGAAACAGTAGCAGCACAAGGCTGCACATTTTTATCCAGAATTTTTTCATCAGAATCTTCCTTACTTTTTACTCACTTTGTTGCACGATCTTTGCACTCTCAAGTGCCTGTCTGCAGGCTTCTAAAAGGGCACTGGACGAACAGGTCGCACCGGATACCACATCGATCTCGTCCAGGCTGTTCTTTGCCAGAACCTGTGCTACCACTCCCTGTGCTTTTCTTGTGCCTTCTGCCGCCCTCTTTATATAAAGAGCATCTGCAGCCACATAACCTGCTCCGCTTCCGGCAACGTTTGTGATCGCTGTGATCTTGTCATCTTTGATCGTGACGGTCGCAGTCAGTGTATAATCGTCAAACGCTCCTCCGCCAGAAGAAGTGCAGGTTGCCGAAGCGGTATAATCTCCGTCGGCATACACTCTTTCTTTTTCACTCTCCGATGAAGATTCACTTTCTGAGGGTTTCTCGGTTTCTGCTGGCTTCTGGGTCTCGGTTTCTGCCGGCTTTTCGGTTTCTTTCCCGTTAGTTGCCTCTTTTGCATGATTCAGGGCATCTTTGATCGCTTCCAGGATTCCCTTCGAGCTGTAAGTTGCTCCCGACACGGTATCTATTTTCCTGGTACTCTGTTTTTTCACAATCTGGTCTGCCACTGCTTTTGCCTTTTTGACAAATTCTTCCCCGTCTCCGTCTGTCTCTGTCACCAGGATTGAGGTGACTGTCTTATTCTGGATGACCACTGCAACGGTGATATCTCCCATATATCCTTCTCCGGTTCCATAGTAGATACCATCTTTATATGGAAACTTTCCAGTCACCTGTGGAGTGACAGTTCCGGATGTATCGTTATTCTTTTTCTCGGTTTCTTTCTTATTGTCCCCGGTTGTCTTTGTCGTTTTTGCCTGATCTACAGCATTTCGGATCGCTTCGATCAGACCGGCCGAACTGTAAGTTGCCCCGGACACGCCGTCTACGTTGGTGCTCTGTTTTTCGATCACCGTGCTGATCAGTGCGGATGCCTTCTGCATATAGCTGCTTCCGTCCTGATGTTCCACGATCTCAATACTTTTGATCTTGTTATCTTTGATCACAACTTTTACTTTCACCGTTCCGCCAAATCCGGTTCCGGTGCCATAGTAAGTGCCGTCTTTGCAGGTCTGATCTTTGTCTTCCGCCACCTGTGTGATCTTTCCACTTCCGGCTGCTGCCGATGCCCCGCCTGTGCCGCCCGCTGCCGGTGAAGTACTGGTATCCTTCTCTCCGGTCAATGCATTTTTCACGGCACTTATAATGCCTCTGGAACTATAGGTCGCACCGGATACCACATCCACATCCGTCTTCTGCCCGGAAAGGATCTTATCAATCACGCTCTTCGCTCTTCCAAAGAAAGCCGCATCTTCTCCTTCGGCACTCACGACATTGATTTCTGTGATCGTCTTGTCTTTTATTACGACCGAAACTTTAATCGTTCCGCCAAATCCCTGACCTTCCCCGATATAAGTTCCATCTTCCAGATCAAAGTTTCCTTTTGCCGCTTTCTTTTTGCTTTCTGTTTTTGTGGCTTTCTTTGTTTTTTTCTTTATTTTGGACGTTTGCTGTCCTTTTTCTTCTGTGCTTTGTGTTGTTTCTTCCTGGAGTGTGATTTCTTCTGCTTTGGCTTCGTAAGTGGCCGGCGTATATCCCGCTAATGTTTTTCCCATGCATCCGGCCAGTACAATAACCGCCAGCATCGGTGCAAACGCTGATAATTTTTTCCAGTTCATCTTACCGCTCCTCCAGTCTTATGCTTCTTGTCTTTTATCTCAGTCGAGAAGACTCCCACTTCTGCAAGTGAGTAATAACACTCCAAGTCTTTCTCAGTGGGAGTATAATCTCCGACTGAGATAAACGCTCCGCGAGGATGTGCAGTGATTCTGAGAAGAATATGTCAGCTTTCGCTGACCAGAATCACGCACCAAGTCTCACGTGCGTTCGACTTGAATGCTTTGTTATGATTTCTGTCTTTTTTACCGCATCATCCGGTGTAAACTGATCCGCAATGTTCTCTGTCACCGATACGGTTCCGTCTTTTTCTACCAGAATCGCATCAAATTCTTCGCTGTGTGCCCGCCAGTATGCCACTGCTTTTTCTTTTCCCATCACAAAAAGTGACGTAGACAGACCATCTGCCAGCGTTCCGTCCGCACTGACGATCGTCACAGATGTCAGTCCACTGTCTGCCGGATATCCTGTTTTCGGATCCAGTATATGCTGATAGGTCTTGCCGTCCTGTTCAAAATAGCGTTCATAACCGCCGGACGTGATCACCGCACGATCCTGTGTCTCAAGGACACCAAGATAATTTTCCGTATCTTCTGGATTCTGAACGGCAACTCTCCATTTGCTTCCATCTGTTTTGATTCCAAGTACCTGTACGTTTCCGCCAAGGCTTACCATTCCGCTTGTGATGCCATGTTCACGGAAAATATCCATGATCCTTCCGGAAGTATAGCCCTTTGCGATTCCTCCGAAATCAATCTCCATTCCATCCTGTTCAAAGCTGACGGTCTGATCTTTCTCATTAAAATCAATTTTTGAAGAATCCGCCAGAGGCAGTAGTTTCTGCAGTGTTTCCTTATCCGGAACTTTATAATTGCCGTCTGTAAAGCCCCATTCCTGCATCAGTGGGTAAATACCGATCTCAAAACAGCCATCCGTACTTTTCCAGATCTCAAGTGCACGCTCAAGAAGATAAGAAGTATCTTCCGAAATGCTTCCTCCTCCATTCTGGTTCAGCTTATAGATCTCACTGTCCGTCTCTCCTGTCGAAAGCAGTGCATCCAGTCGCTCAATCTCTGCAATTGCATCCGAAACTGCACTTTCTGCATCTGCCCCATATGCAGTCACAGACATGTAAGTGTCCATCGCAAAAATTTCCTGGCTCGCTGATTCTTCTGTGCCCGCTGTCTGCTCTGTTTTCTGCTGCTGTCCGCATCCTGCAGCCATTATACCGATCAGGATCACCATCAAAATTGCTGTGATCTTTTTTTTCATAAAATTTACCTGCCCTTTCTTTATTCGTTCAAGCAAATTAATGTTAGCTATTTCTAACTGTATCATCCTAGCATTACTGCTTTTTTGTGTCAATATTTTTCTTCTTATCAATCAATTTTTCTCATCAAATTACGGCGGAGGTTTTGTAAATGTACAAAGGAAGGTTATAGAAACTGTGTTATGAATACAGAACGCCATAATGCTTCGAAAACAATCTCCTGACACGCATCGTTTCCTGTTCGGTTCGCTCGTGTGTTAGTCGCCCTTCGCGGGAAACTCGCCTCTTCGAGGCTCAGACAGTCGCTCGGGGGCGGCAACATTGCAAACCTCACGACGGAAGCCTCACTACCGTCAGTACGATTTGTTTTCGAAGCATTACGGCTGTTCTACTGCATGCCACTATCTTCCATAAATACTTTTGCTTTGCACATTTTCAAATGCGCCAGTCCTGCCCGGGGTCGCTTAAGTGGAAGGTCACAAATTAATAATAAACCAAAAAAGGCAGAGGCATAGTGGCATAAGAATATGTCATGTGCTCTGTCTTTTATGTTTGGCATGCAAAAATTTTTCGCTTAAGTGACCCTGGCTGGCCAGGAGCTTTTGGCAATGTGCAAAACCCTCCGCCTTTATTTTATCGTGATCGTCTGTGCCGTATCATAATATCCATCCTGATAAACACAGTAGATCTGATAGGTTCCTTTTTCCACTGTTGTAAGCGGGATCGGAATGCTCTCTGTACGCAGAAGATAGTCTTCTTCTCTGAGCTTCAGGAATGACTGATCATAAACATAGGATTTGTTCTCTCCTTTGAAAATAATCTGGGATACCTGACGGTTCCGCATCTCTGCAAACAGAATGCCTGCCGTCAGCTTAAAATTCAGTCCTTCTGTCAGCTGCTGCGTCGGCTCTTTGATTTTGGCAGTGGTTTCTGCCAGCGGGCGAAGCGTTCCTTTGATATAATCCTCCGGTTGCTGCATCGCTTCTGACATTGTCTCATAATTTGCTTTCAGTTCAATTGCACGGTAATAATTCTTGTTGATGTAATACTGATTGAGGATTTCACCGCTCTCATAATCAAACTCATAAGTCATACCTGTTTTGGCAGTGCCGCTTTTTACCGTTCCGCACATTCCAAAGATATGACCGCTGTCTGCATTGTAAATGGTATTCGATGTAACGTTCGCCTTCACAACCGGTAGTTTTTTCAGAAGTGAAACCGTCTTTTCTTTTTCATTCACTGCATAAACTGTTACAAATGATCCTTTTTTATGATCATAATAATCTGCTTCCGGGTTACGATGGTTGTCAAACATCGTGATCTCTACCGTATCCGGATTGCCGTCCAGATCCGTATCAATCTGATAAACGGTATGCTGTCTGTAATGCCACAGAAAATCTGAATCCGGTGTAAGCACATATTTCTCGTATTTCGTTCCTTTAAAGACTTCCGGATTTGCCAGAATCCAGACGATTTCATGTGTGGTCCAGTTTAACTTCACACCGGAATTCAAGTTTCGCGGACTGATCAGAATGGTATCATCCTCCGCCTGATAGGAAACGGTATTTAAATGTGCCCAGTCAATCACGTCTTCGGTATAATCATTTCCAAAAAGCTCCGTCATCTCCAGACTGTTGACGATCTCTCCGCTCTTTCGGTCAAGCTCAATGATCTTGTCATCCACATGATCCTGCAGGGTGCTGGTCAGAATCAGAAGATTTCCATCCGGCTCTTTTTCAATGATTTCATGGTGCGTTCCGTGCGGAACAAGGTACATCTGTACAGCCCGTCCGAGATAATCCATTTCATACAAAACAGCAGGGAATGATTTTGTCACAGAAGAAACGTATCCGTAATTGTCCTGCATGATATAATTTCCATTCGAAAGCTGGAACACACCGTAAGTGGATGTTCTGTGGTTCAGATACCAGCGGATATCTCCGTTTACATCATAAGCGAACGGATAATACACGCCCTGACCGGAAATAATCGTAAGACCATAGGCAGATTCTCCGGAACTTTTTTCAACCGATACCATGTCATCCATCTCTTCCGGCAGTCCGTCAGTCTGAACTTTCAGTTCCATCTCTTTAATCGTCTGATCGTTGTCATCTAAAAGTTCCAGTTTTACCGAATTCTCCGTTTTCGGGTAAAGACCGATGATCGGTACCCGATGTCCTTTTGCTTTCACAGTCACACCGGTGATATCTGCTTCTTTTGTCTTTCCTTTTACAGTAACCCGGACACGGTATTCCTCATCTGTCTGAAATACTGCAACACCGGTCAGCGGTGAGATCTGGTAAGGATCCATGATCACTTCCGGCTCTTCAAAGGTATATGCACCGGACTGGACTTCCGCCTCGATCTGCTGGTCGATCTGCCAGGAGGTATCAACCATACTGGATTCTTTTGTGATCGTCGTGTCAATTTTGTCTGCATAGGAATCCTCCATCTGGAAAGAGGTTTCTTCATTCAGATTCTCTTTTACCTTTACTTCCTGTCCGTAATATCCATAAACATCACCTGTTAATGGAATCTGCTTATCCAGCATACGATACAGCGTATTGCGGATTCCGATCCGTTTCCAGTATCCAAGACCTGCTGCCACAACAACCAGAACAGTCAGTCCAAGAAACATCCATTTCTTTTTCGCTTTCATACTTTTAAATTCCCTTTCTTAAGAAAATATTAAGTTATCACACTGGCACTTATGATAAAAAACAAATGTGAGAAAAATTTGATACTGTAACTCTTTTTTTGCAGATACAGTATCAC
>SKET01002297.1_pt1 | contig 11775 bp, 11 predicted proteins | sample 4841461 | NCBI WGS metagenome assembly SKET01 (sample SAMN11008802, study PRJNA524170) | human gut metagenome | biome: Human fecal sample; material: Feces; isolation source: fecal sample from pouch patient p5 | host: Homo sapiens | place: Israel: Tel-Aviv | collected 2014-02-13
CGTATCGCGACTGTATGGTGATGTGCGCGCGGTAGATGGTGTCAGTATTGCGATAAAAGATGGTGAGTTTTTCTCAATGCTGGGGCCGTCTGGCTCCGGCAAAACCACCTGCCTGCGCCTGATTGCTGGATTCGAACAGCTTTCCGGCGGGACTATATCTATCTTTGGTAAACCCGCCAGCAATCTGCCGCCGTGGGAGCGGGACGTGAATACCGTCTTCCAAGACTACGCGCTATTTCCGCATATGTCGATTCTTGACAACGTGGCCTATGGGCTGATGGTCAAAGGGGTGGATAAAAAACAGCGACACGTAATGGCGCAAGAGGCGCTGGAGAAAGTGGCGTTGGGGTTTGTACAGCAACGTAAACCGTCACAACTTTCTGGTGGTCAGCGCCAGCGGGTTGCTATCGCCAGAGCATTGGTGAATGAGCCGCGCGTATTGCTGTTGGATGAACCGCTCGGCGCGCTGGATCTCAAGCTGCGTGAGCAGATGCAACTTGAGCTGAAAAAGCTGCAACAGTCTCTTGGCATCACCTTTATTTTCGTCACCCACGATCAGGGCGAGGCATTATCGATGTCCGATCGTGTTGCGGTATTCAATAACGGTCGCATTGAGCAGGTTGATTCACCGCGTGACCTCTATATGCGCCCGCGCACGCCGTTTGTTGCTGGATTCGTCGGGACATCCAACGTTTTTGAGCCGCTAATGGCCGATAATCTTTGCGGCATGATAGGCAGTTTTGCCCTGAGACCGGAACATATCCGCCTCAACACCCCCGGCGAAGTGCAAGTTAATGGCACGATCCAGGCGGTGCAGTATCAGGGCGCGGCGACCCGTTTTGAACTGAGACTGAATGGCGGTGAAAAACTGCTGGTAAGTCAGGCCAATATGACAGGCGAAGAACTGCCTGCCACGCTCACGCCCGGACAACAGGTGATGGTTTCCTGGTCGCGCGATGTGATGGTGCCGCTGGTTGAGGAGAGGTGAATGGCGATGAACGTATTGCAATCACCTGCGCGCCCAGGATTGGGTAAGGTGTCAGGTTTCTTCTGGCGGAAACCGGGACTGGGGCTGTTTTTGCTGCTGCTTGGTCCGCTGATGTGGTTTGGCATTGTCTATTTTGGTTCACTCCTGACGTTGTTATGGCAGGGCTTTTATACCTTTGACGATTTCACCATGTCGGTAACGCCAGAACTGACGCTGGCGAATATCCGCGCGCTGTTTAATCCGGCGAATTACGACATCATCCTCCGCACGCTAACCATGGCTGTGGCTGTCACTATCGCCAGCGCCATTCTGGCTTTTCCGATGGCGTGGTATATGGCGCGCTATACCAGCGGGAAAATGAAAGCGTTCTTCTATATTGCGGTGATGCTGCCAATGTGGGCAAGCTACATTGTTAAAGCTTATGCCTGGACATTATTGCTGGCAAAAGATGGCGTGGCGCAGTGGTTTTTACAACATCTGGGGCTGGAACCACTGCTGACAGCGTTCCTTACATTACCCGCGGTGGGCGGTAACACGTTGTCAACTTCCGGGCTGGGACGCTTTCTCGTGTTTCTTTATATCTGGCTGCCGTTCATGATCCTGCCCGTGCAGGCGGCGCTTGAGCGTTTGCCGCCGTCACTGTTGCAGGCGTCGGCTGATCTTGGCGCGCGTCCACGGCAAACCTTTCGCTATGTGGTGCTGCCGCTGGCAATCCCGGGTATTGCCGCTGGCTCTATCTTTACCTTTTCACTCACACTGGGCGATTTTATCGTTCCGCAGCTGGTTGGCCCTCCAGGATATTTTATCGGCAATATGGTTTATTCCCAGCAGGGAGCGATTGGCAATATGCCGATGGCGGCGGCATTCACCCTGGTGCCGATTGTTCTCATCGCACTGTACCTGGCGTTCGTGAAACGTCTGGGAGCGTTCGATGCACTCTGAACGCGCACCGTTTCTCCTCAAACTGGCGGCCTGGGGCGGCGTGGTTTTCCTACATTTTCCCATCCTGATTATCGCCGCCTATGCGTTTAACACTGAAGATGCGGCGTTTAGTTTTCCACCGCAAGGCCTGACGCTGCGCTGGTTTAGCGTGGCAGCACAGCGTAGTGATATTCTTGAAGCCGTGACACTGTCACTTAAAGTGGCGGCGCTGGCGACATTAATTGCGCTGGTATTAGGGACACTGGCCGCTACTGCGCTGTGGCGTCGGGACTTTTTCGGTAAAAGCGCCATTTCATTGCTATTGCTGCTGCCCATTGCGCTGCCGGGCATTGTCACTGGTCTGGCGCTATTAACTGCTTTTAAAACCATCAATCTGGAGCCGGGATTTTTCACCATCGTGGTCGGTCATGCGACTTTTTGCGTAGTGGTGGTGTTTAACAATGTCATCGCCCGTTTTCGCCGTACCTCCTGGAGTCTGGTTGAGGCGTCAATGGATCTTGGGGCCAATGGCTGGCAAACCTTCCGCTACGTAGTGTTGCCGAATCTCAGTTCGGCGCTACTGGCAGGAGGAATGCTGGCGTTTGCTTTGTCGTTCGATGAAATCATCGTGACGATTTTTACGGCAGGTCATGAACGAACGTTACCGTTGTGGTTGCTCAATCAGCTTGGGCGACCACGTGATGTACCGGTAACCAACGTGGTGGCACTGCTGGTTATGTTGGTAACAACCTTGCCGATCCTGGGAGCCTGGTGGCTAACCCGCGAAGGCGACAATGGTCAATAACCACTGATACAGGAATATGCTATGCAACATAAGTTACTGATTAACGGAGAACTGGTTAGCGGCGAAGGGGAGAAACAGCCTGTCTATAATCCGGCAACGGGGGAAGTTTTACTGGAGATTGCCGAGGCATCTGCAGAGCAGGTCGATGCCGCTGTTCGTGCAGCAGATGCAGCATTTGCCGAATGGGGGCAAACCACGCCGAAAGCGCGTGCGGAATGCCTGCTGAAACTGGCGGATGTAATCGAAGAAAATGGTCAAGTTTTTGCCGAACTGGAGTCCCGTAATTGTGGCAAACCGCTGCATAGTGCGTTCAATGATGAAATTCCGGCGATTGTCGATGTCTTTCGCTTTTTCGCCGGGGCGGCGCGCTGCCTCAATGGTCTGGCGGCCGGCGAATACCTTGAAGGTCATACTTCAATGATCCGTCGGGATCCGTTGGGGGTCGTGGCTTCTATCGCACCGTGGAATTATCCGCTGATGATGGCCGCGTGGAAACTGGCTCCGGCGCTGGCGGCAGGGAACTGCGTAGTGCTTAAACCATCAGAAATTACGCCGCTGACAGCGTTGAAGCTGGCTGAACTGGCGAAAGATATCTTCCCGGCTGGCGTGATTAATGTGCTGTTTGGCAGAGGCAAAACAGTGGGCGATCCGCTGACCGGACATCCCAAAGTGCGGATGGTGTCGCTGACGGGCTCTATCGCCACTGGGGAACACATCATCAGCCATACCGCGCCGTCCATAAAGCGTACTCATATGGAACTTGGTGGCAAAGCGCCAGTGATAGTTTTTGATGATGCGGATATTGAATCGGTGGTCGAAGGTGTACGTACTTTTGGCTATTACAATGCCGGACAGGATTGTACTGCGGCTTGTCGGATCTACGCGCAAAAAGGTATTTACGATACGCTGGTGGAAAAACTCGGTGCTGCAGTGGCAACGTTAAAATCTGGTGCGCCGGATGACGAGTCTACGGAGCTTGGACCTTTAAGCTCGCTGGCGCATCTCGAACGTGTCAGCAAGGCGGTAGAAGAGGCGAAAGAGACAGGGCACATCAAAGTGATCACCGGTGGTGAAAAGCGCAAGGGTAATGGTTATTACTACGCGCCTACGCTGCTGGCTGGCGCGTTACAGGACGATGCCATCGTGCAAAAAGAGGTATTTGGTCCGGTGGTGAGCGTGACGGCCTTTGACAATGAAGAACAGGTGGTGAACTGGGCGAATGACAGCCAGTACGGACTTGCATCTTCGGTATGGACTAAAGATGTGGGCAGGGCGCATCGTGTCAGCGCACGGCTGCAATATGGTTGTACCTGGGTCAATACCCATTTCATGCTGGTAAGTGAAATGCCGCACGGTGGACAGAAACTTTCTGGTTACGGCAAGGATATGTCACTTTATGGGTTGGAGGATTACACCGTCGTCCGCCACGTCATGGTTAAACATTAAGTTAAATGTTAGTGGCTGTTATATGAAATTATATGATGGCCACTATCGTTTGAAGTTTTGAGTCATTGGCGATTAATAAGAATGAATACATTAAAACGAGTGGAAAAGTTAAACGACTATTATGCGCTAAAGGTATGATGGTGATTTTTCATCCTGTCATGGTTGATTCATAGAAGACTTTAGAGTATCGTTATTCAACTAATAATTTATAAGTAAAAGTAGATATCTTTAGTATGAACGTACAGTTATATAAATTCACGGAAGATAAAAATAAAACCATTACCTTTAGGTGGACGAAAAAACACTTTGAATTTTGCATGGATAATAAAATATTTTTAAATCATAAAGGGAAGAAGTCTTACAAAGAAAGGAATTTATTTCTTTTCTCAAAAGGTGACAAAATATCAATTGAAGAGAATGTTATTGCTGAAGAATATTCAACAATGCCTGTAAAAAATTTTTCCAGTGTAGGTGCATTTTCATTTCCAACTTGTCATTTTTCAGGGAATATACATATAGGACGATTTTGTAGTATTGCATCAAATGTAAAAATAATGGGTGGAAATCATCCTATGAATCGTTTTACTACTCACATGATGACTTATAACGGTGAATTTGATAAATTTGCCTTGAGTGAGTTCGAACGGCCCTGGACATTGAAACCATTCATTACCAAACCTGAAAATCCGATTATAGGAAACGATGTCTGGATAGGAAATGATGTTGTATTGAAAGGTGGCATCGCAATAGGTGATGGTGCTGTTATTGCTGCCAATTCCGTTGTTACCAAAGATGTGCCCCCATATGCCATAGTTGCAGGAGTTCCTGCAAAAATAATCAGATTTAGATTTGATTCAAATGTTATTGATGAATTGTTGAGAATAAAGTGGTGGAATTATAATTACTCAGATCTTCCGGATAATAACAAATGTGATGATATAAATTATTTTGTTGAAGAGATGAATCGATTGATATCAAATGGAAATATTCAAGAGAGGGACTATAAAAAATTCAATCTTTCTGAGATATTCAGAGACCTATAATTGTCTGTTTTACATGATAAATGGGCAAGATAACCAGTGCGGGGTTTGCAATTTCAATGGGACAGCGTCCTCAAGGAGGTTGCAAACATCCTGCCATGCATATACTTTATGCCATCTTTTTATATTTACTTTATTCCCTGAAAGTATAAAGCATTTATAGACTCCCGCGCGTCTAAAGTAATGATGATAGAAAAATGTGAAAACAAAGTTCCCTTTGAATCAGTAAGCTGTCTGTAAGGACGATAGGAGGGGGATGTTTTCTACTTATTTCAATGTAGATGTCAGCAAAAAGAAGTAAATATTAAGGATAATGTTGTAAACCTGGAGAGTATGAGATGATCTTGCGTACTGTCAGAGCACTGATTTCTCTGACAGTACGTGCTGCGTGCAAAATCACTACATCAAATAAACCAGCCAAATCTCATAGAGATAAGAGTAAACAAACCAACAGCAGCAAAGACATTTATCAGTACTACAGTTCTACTGGAAACATTCATTTTTGCCACCTTTTATCATTGCCCCTATGTGTATAGTACGGGTTAAGAAAATCCGCAATAATACTCATTCTGAAGATGGATAAGGGCAAGTTGCTGTTTGATGATTTTTTCTCAAACTGGTGAAAAAACTTGATGCACGTCAAAAAATGACGCATATTTGCGCGCGTTTTATTCATCTGGCTGGACGCCCGTACATGTCTCTCTATCAACACATGCTTGTTTTTTATGCGGTTATGGCAGCAATCGCATTTCTTATCACCTGGTTTCTTTCTCACGATAAGAAACGCATCCGTTTCTTAAGCGCCTTTCTGGTGGGGGCAACATGGCCGATGAGTTTCCCGGTGGCGCTGTTGTTTTCACTGTTTTAAATCTTACTCACTGGCTTGACGGCACCACACAGACTTATATCATTTGGATGAATCGATAAATTTCACAAGTGGCTAAGGAGAAAGTATGTCGCATCTGGATGAAGTCATCGCGCGCGTGGATGCCGCGATTGAAGAGAGCGTCATTGCCCATATGAACGAATTATTAATCGCCCTGAGCGATGACGCGGAGTTAAGTCGGGAAGATCGCTATACCCAGCAGCAGCGTTTGCGCACCGCTATTGCTCATCATGGTCGCAAGCATAAAGAAGATATGGAAGCGCGCCACGAACAGTTAACCAAAGGCGGTACCATCCTCTGATTAAAATGAGCGTCTGGCCACCAGCCAGGCGCCAACCACAAGTAAAATTGCGCCACAAATTGGGCCGATCAACGCCCGAAGTGGTACGCCATGGCTGCGGAAGATATCCAGCACCAGACCGCCAATCAGCTGGCTGGCGACCAGTACTGCAATAGTTGTTGCCGCTCCCACATTCTGATATCCGCTGATACTGGCGAAGACAAAAAACGATCCAAGCAAGCCAGGTATAAGTGTCCACCAGCGCACGCTGGACACCAGTTCACCAAACCCCTCCATACCTTGTTTAAACCACAAAATAGAAACGAACAGCACAATTCCTACCAAAGAGTTCAGCAACATGGCGATGAGAATGGTAGAGGAGCTCTGGGTGATGCGCACCATCAGCGTGTTTTGCACCACCAGACCAATTCCGGCGGCAATCAAAAAAGCAAGGGTAAGCGACTGATTCATCCAATCGCGTCCGGTTCAGTGCGCTCGTCGAGTTGCAACTGCATAAATGTCAGATCCAGCCAGCGCCCAAATTTAGTGCCTACCTGCGGCATTTGCGCGGTGACGACAAATCCCAGCGACTGGTGGAGATGCAGCGAAGCCTGATTTTGCGATTCGATCCCCGCGACCATGACATGCTTCCCGCAATCCCGCGCTTCATCAATCAATCGGCTTAACAATTTACGCCCCAGACCTTTGCCCTGATGATCGGGATGGACATAAACCGAATGTTCCACGGTATGGCGAAAACCATCGAAACTACGCCAGTCGCCAAACGAGGCATATCCTGTAACGACGCCATCTTCTTCACTCACCAGCACCGGATAACCTGCTATGGTCCGCGCTTCAAACCAGGCAATGCGGTTATCTGCATCCACCGTTTGGTCATTCCAGATAGCCGCCGTATACAACACGGCGTGGTTATAAATTTCCGCAATGGCAGCACAGTCGGCTTTGCGGGCAAAACGGATGGACATGTCTGGCCTCGATTAAATAATGATGATGACGTTATCAATACTATCGAAAACAGCCCGAAGCAACGGATTCCTCGATGAAATTATTGCGTGTTGCAGAGGGGATGTGACGGCTGCAAACAAAACCAATCCCGTGAGCCTGCTACTATTGATCGATTCATGCCAAAAGCACAGGAGAGCATTATGGGGCAACAAAAACAGCGTAATCGACGTTGGGTTCTGGCCTCGCGTCCGCATGGCGCGCCGGTTCCGGAGAATTTCCGTCTTGAAGAAGATGATATCGCCACACCGGGTGAGGGACAGGTGTTACTGCGCACAGTTTATTTGTCACTGGACCCGTATATGCGTGGACGTATGAGCGATGAGCCATCTTATTCACCGCCGGTTGATATTGGCGGCGTGATGGTCGGCGGCACGGTGAGCCGTGTCGTGGAGTCGAATCATCCTGATTATCAGCCTGGCGACTGGGTGCTGGGCTACAGTGGATGGCAGGACTATGACATATCCAGTGGTGATGATCTGGTGAAACTTGGCGATCATCCGCAAAATCCATCGTGGTCGCTGGGTGTGCTGGGGATGCCAGGCTTTACCGCTTATATGGGGCTGCTGGATATCGGTCAGCCTAAAGAGGGCGAAACGCTGGTGGTAGCTGCGGCGACAGGACCAGTGGGGGCGACGGTGGGTCAAATCGGCAAACTTAAAGGTTGCAGGGTGGTGGGGATAGCCGGTGGCGCGGAAAAATGCCGCCATGCTACCGAGGTGTTAGGCTTTGATGTTTGTCTTGACCATCACGCGGATGATTTTGCCGAACAACTGGCGAAAGCGTGCCCAAAAGGCGTTGATATCTATTATGAAAACGTGGGCGGTAAAGTATTTGATGCGGTGCTACCGTTACTTAATACATCTGCGCGCATTCCCGTCTGCGGCTTAGTGAGCAGCTATAACGCTACAGAGCTACCACCCGGCCCGGATCGTTTACCTCTGCTGATGGCTACGGTGCTGAAAAAACGTATTCGCTTGCAAGGATTTATTATCGCTCAGGATTATGGTCACCGCATCCATGAGTTTCAGAAGGAGATGGGGCAATGGGTGAAAGAGGATAAAATCCACTACCGCGAAGAAATTACTGACGGTTTAGAGAATGCGCCACAGACATTTATCGGCCTGCTGAAGGGTAAAAACTTCGGCAAAGTGGTGATCCGCGTGGCGGGTGATGATTAAAGATACGACGGCGGCGTAAGCCGCCATAAAAATCCAGGCAAAAAGCTTATTTTCAGCTTTAATTAACTAACCACGTCATTGTTCTGCTGCTAATAACAACAAAGGTGAGTGGTTTATGATTATTCACTTTAATACCCCAGGTGAACTCCTTCTGCCATGCAGGCAGGGTTGGACAGAAAACACGCGAAGGAATTAAAATGCCTGGAACGGAAAAAATGAAACATGTCAGTTTGACTCTGCAGGTTGAGAATGACCTGAAACATCAGCTTAGTATTGGCGCACTAAAACCTGGCGCACGCCTGATTACTAAAAATCTGGCGGAGCAATTAGGTATGAGTATTACACCTGTGCGTGAAGCATTATTACGTCTGGTTTCGGTGAATGCGCTTTCTGTCGCACCAGCGCAAGCATTTACAGTTCCGGAAGTGGGGAAACGTCAATTAGACGAAATCAATCGGATCCGCTACGAGCTGGAATTAATGGCAGTTACTCTGGCTGTTGAAAACCTCACCCCGCAAGACCTGGCGGAACTCGAGGAATTGCTCGAGAAATTACAGCAGGCGCAAGAAAAGGGCGACATGGAACAAATCATTAATGCGAACAGGCTATTTCGCTTAGCGATTTATCATCGTTCAAATATGCCCATCCTGTGTGAGATGATTGAGCAACTGTGGGTCAGGATGGGACCTGGTTTACATTATCTCTATGAAGCGATTAATCCAGCGGAATTACGGGAGCGTATAGAAAACTATCGTCTATTACTCGCCGCGTTAAAAGCAAAAGACAAAGAGGGATGCAGACATTGTCTTGCTGAAATTATGCAACAAAATATTGCTATTTTATACCAGCAATACAATCGTTAAAGTAAATGCCCGGCAAATACCGGGCATCAAGGTAATTACTCAAATCGCCATGCAATATTCATGCCGACACCATAATTTCGCCCGGGCGCAGGTTCGTAATATCGCCCGTTTGACTCATTGACAATGACAGAACCAACGTATTCTTTATCGAATAAATTATCGACACGACCAAATAAATCCACAGTTAAATTGTGGTAATTGTATTTATACCCGGTGAATAAGCCGACGAGAGTATAAGACGGCGCTTTGGCCGTATTTTCATCATCTGCCATAATATCGCCCATATAACGCGCTTCCGTGCCTGCATACCAGCCATCTTCCGGTACATAACCTATCGACGCAAAGCCCATATTACGGGCGATCCCTGGCATCCGATTACCGTTACAATCCTGTTCATTGCAAACATTGCTGCGATAGGTCGCATCGAGCCAGGTCCAGGACGCTTTTACACGAAAATCTCCCGCGAAACGTTGATCCCATGCCAGCTCAGCGCCTTGACGACGGGTCTTTCCGGCATTTTTGTAAGTCGTACGCCCACCGCTACTGCTATCGACAACAATTTCATCATCGGTGTCGGTCTGGAACAATGCGAGACTAAGCAGCCCATCACCAATACGCGTTTTACTGCCGATCTCAATTGTATCGTTGGTGGATGGTTTTAAACCAAAGTTCATACCGCTTTGACCGTCAGCACGATAAGACAGCTCATTAATCGTCGGCGTTTCAAAACCTCGCCCGGCTGCCAGATAGATATTCCAGGCATCGGTCATTGCATATTTTAACGAACCGGCAGGTAGCCATTTGTGATAACTGGCATCACCGCTGTCATCGCCGTTACCCGGAGTAACGTAATGGTCGTTGGAATCAAACCATACGGAGCTGTAGCGCACGCCAGCATCCAGCGACAGTTTTTCGCTCAGCTGCCACTGTGTCTGCAAATAGGGATCGACGTTCCACATCAGATTGCGTTCGTCACGGCGCAACTCACCTTTTTGCCCGTATTCCGGCACGCCGCTATTCAGGCGGAAGTTATTGTAGCCTTTGCGATTTTCACTCATGTTTTCGTAGTTCAGGCCGGTAGTGAACGTGAGCGGAACGCCCAGCTCGCCACGGTGTGTCCAGCGGCTGTCTATCCCCTGATAATGGCGTTGCAGAGTAATCACGCCGCCCGCATGCGACGGGTTAAGTTGTGGTGCCATCGGGATTGACTGGTACTGGGTCGTTTCTCGCTCCCCGGCATACATCATCACACTCATATCATCTTGTGCGCTCAGGCTACGTTCATAGCGCAACCCAGCCTGAGTTTGCTTGATGGTTTTTCGCGTGTCGTACTGTTCAGCGCGTGGCGCTTGTTGCGGATTCGCCTTCCATTCTGCTTCGGTTAGCCCACCTGGGTCATCTGCTTTGATATCCACACTATTGAAAATCAGGCTTAATTTGCTGGCGTCATCAATGCGTACGCCCAGTTTGGCATTGGCTAAATTTTTCTGTGCGCCACTATGATCACGATAGCCGTGGGTCGTAAAGCGCGTGGTTGAGACGGTGTAATCGACATCGCCAGGCTGAGTGCCGTCGCCCATTGCGCCTGTTGCTTTCAGCCCATAGCGCCAGCTGCCAAAACTGCCGTAGTAACTACTGGCTTCAATGGTTGGTGGCTGTTGTCCGGTCTGGGTGATGACATTCATTACACCGCCAGACGCGTTGCCATACAGGGCAGAGAAGGGGCCACGCAGCACTTCCACATTTTGCACACTGCTTAAATCGATGTTGGATGTTTGCCCTTGCCCGTCGGGCATGGTGGCGGGAATACCGTCCACATACAGGCGAATACCGCGAATACCGTAAGTGGAGCGGGAGCCAAATCCGCGAATCGACAGCTGTAAATCTTGCGCATAGTTCTGCCGGTTTTGTACCTGCAAACCAGGCACGCCGGTCAGTGATTCGGACAAGTTAATGCGCGGTGTTGCCAGGCGCATCTCCTCGCCATCCACCACGCTTACTGCTGCTGGGGTATCCAGTTCTGAAACCACCTGCGGTGCGGCACTGACAATCATAGTCTGTTCATCAGCGGCAAAAACAACGGGGGAAAGGACAAGCAGTGCGGGCAAAACGGTCTGTCGGACGGAAAAAATCTTCATGAAAAAAGCCAGGTTAAGAATGGGAAAACGCCGCCATGGTAATAAAATTGTAAATATATGGAAAACGAAACGGCACGATACGTTAAGTAATTGAGAAAATTGTAGTCGTAACGGCAAGAAATGCTCCACATTTGAGAAAATAATGATTACCATTCCCATTTATAACAAGAGCGTAACGATGATTACGCTTAGCGAAGCATTGTG
>SKET01002304.1_pt1 | contig 11743 bp, 7 predicted proteins | sample 4841461 | NCBI WGS metagenome assembly SKET01 (sample SAMN11008802, study PRJNA524170) | human gut metagenome | biome: Human fecal sample; material: Feces; isolation source: fecal sample from pouch patient p5 | host: Homo sapiens | place: Israel: Tel-Aviv | collected 2014-02-13
GCAGTATATTTTGAGCCGTATTCTGGAATGGGTTCATAAGGAGAAGCCGGATGTACTGATCCTGGCGGGTGATATCTACGACAAAGCAGTACCGTCTGCAGAGGCGGTCAGCCTGTTTGACTGGTTTCTTACAGAGCTTGCAGACAGAGCGTGTCCGGTGTGTATTGTAAGCGGAAACCACGATTCGGCAGAGCGGCTGGCATTCGGCGCCAGGCTTATGAATGCCAGAAACATTTTTCTGTCCCCGGTTTATGAGGGGAAGGTGGAGACGGTTGACTTTAAGGATTCCTTTGGAAGGATCCGGATCCACCTTCTGCCCTTTGTGCGTCCTTTATCGGTACGCCATGCATTTCCCAAGGAGGCGGAAGGGATCGTTGATTATCAGACAGCTTTAAGGACTGCAGTGGAGCATATGGAGCTGCTAGAAGGAGAGCGGAATGTGCTTGCAGCTCATCAGTTTATCACAGGGGCTATGAGCTGTGAATCAGAAGAAGTGACTGTAGGGGGGCTGGACAATGGGGACGCCTCCCTCTTTGATGCGTTTGACTATGTGGCCTTAGGCCATATCCACAGTCCGCAGAAGGTCGGCCGCGAGACCGTGCGCTACTGCGGTTCACCGCTCAAATATTCGTTTTCCGAGGCTGGACAGGAGAAGTCGATTACCGTTGTAGAGCTGAAAGAAAAAGGAACCGTGGAAATTCGCACGATTCCATTGAAACCGCTCCATGATCTTCGAAAAATCCGTGGAACGTATCTGGAAGTGACGGCAAAAACATTCTATGAAAACAGTGATCGTACGGATTATCTGATGGTAACCCTGACGGATGAGGAGGATGTTCCGGACGGCATGGCGAAGCTTCGAACGATCTATCCCAACTTGATGCGTCTGGAATACGACAACAAGAGAACACGTTCCAATGCGGAGGTAACGGCGGCGGAACGTATCGAGGAAAAATCGGAACTGGAGCTGTTTCAGGAGTTTTATGAGCTGCAGAATAACCAGAGGATGACGGAACAGCAGGAAGCGTTTGTGAAAGCATTACTTGGGGGGATAAAAAGATGAAGCCAAAGAAATTGATTATCAGTGCATTCGGACCATATGCGGACCGGACAGAACTGGATTTTACAAAACTGGGCAGCGGCGGCCTGTATCTGATTACAGGTGATACCGGTGCAGGAAAAACAACAATTTTTGATGCGATTACCTTTGCTCTCTACGGCGAGGCAAGCGGTGAAATCCGGACAGGGGAGATGTTCCGCAGCAAGTATGCCGCGCCGGAAGTGCGCACTTTTGTGGAGCTTACCTTTGCACATCAGGGAAAAGATTATACGGTAAAGCGGAATCCGGAGTATGACCGGCCGAAGGAGCGCGGCCAGGGTATGACCAGAGAAAGGGCAAATGCAGAGCTGATCTTTCCGGATGGAAGACAGCCGGTGACGAAAAGCACGGAAGTGACAAAAGCCATAACGGAACTTCTCAGACTGGATCAGAAGCAGTTTCGGCAGATTGCCATGATTGCGCAGGGGGATTTCCAGAAACTTCTCCTGGCAGAAACGGCAGATCGAAGTGAAATTTTCCGGAAAATGTTTCATACGGAAATTTATCAGGAGCTGCAGAATCGTCTGCGGGATGCCGCGAAAGAGCGAAGCAATACGTATAGTGAAAAGCGGAGGAGTATTCTCCAGTATCTCGACAATATCGTCTGCCCGGAGGATGCGGTATTCAAAGAGGAATTTGCGCAGTTGAAAAAGGCAAATTTCGACGGTCAGGTGATGCGTGGGATGGAACTGCTGGCACGCTGCATCGAGATGGATCAGAAAAGTCTTTCGGATCTTGAACAGGAGCGGAAAGCGGTGGAAACAGAGATGGAGCAGAAAACCCAGCTGCTTGGCAAGGTAAAAGAGAGCCAGAAGCGGCGGGAGGAAAAAGCACAGAAGGAAAAGAAACTGGCGGGACTGGTTCCAGAGGAAGCGGAAAAACAGCAGAAAAGCGAACGGGCAGAACGGGAGGCTTCCATCTGCAAAGAACTGGAGGAGCAGATCCGCGCAGAACAGGAAAGCCTGGAACTGCTGAAGAAGATGAAGCAGGAACAGGCAGAGCTTTTGGAAAAGCAGAAAGAACTGCAGACGGCAGCGGAAGAGAAGGAAAGACTGAAAGCAGAGCAGGAACAGGCAAAAGCGCAGCTGCTTGAGAAAAGGAAACGGGAAGAAGATCTTTCCGGCGTGGATGCGGTTTTGGCGAGGGTACAGCAGAACGAAATGCGGGCGCAGGAGCAGATCATGGCAATCCGGGGATGCCGCGAAAAAGTTCAGGAGTCTGAGAAGAAGACTGGGCTTCTGGCAGCAGAACTGGAAGGCCTGACACAGCAGGACACCGAGCTGGCATCCCGGATGGAAGCAACGACGGCATTTCTGAAAGAAAGACAGGATGCTGCATTTGCGGAGGAAGAATATCGCCGGGCGCGGACCGAATTTTCACAGCTGCTGCGAAAATGGACGGCGGCGCAGAAGGAATGGAAAGAAAAGCAGGAAGCGTATCGAAAAAGTCTGGAAATCAGAAATGATGTGCGGGAAACGTGTCAGGAACTGGAACAGCTGTTTCTGGATGCGCAGGCGGGAATCCTGGCAGAAAATCTGACAGAGGGAATCCCATGTCCGGTCTGCGGATCCGTGCATCATCCAGTGCTGGCGAGAAAGGCGGAACATGCGCCGGATAAAGAAACACTGGATCAGCAAAAAGAAAAACTGCAGAAGCAGAACGAAGTGACTGCGGCATTAAGCGAAGCGGCAGGAAACTGTAAAAGACAGGCTGAAACGGCAAGGGAAGAGCTGACGCAGCGGATTGCCCGGGGAACCGCTGCTCCGGCAGAAACAGCAGATCAGGAATGCAAAAAAGAGCAGGAACGTCTGACACAGCTTTCGGAAGAGCAGTTTGCACAGGCTGCGGATGAAACAGAAAAGCAGCTTGCGGCAGAAGAAAAGCGTCAGAAAACACGACGGGAAGAATATGCGGCATATGAGAAACGTCAGCAACAGGAACAGAAGCAGCGGGAAAAACTGAAACAGGTGATGGCAGAAAAACAGGCAGAGCTTGGACGGCTGGGCGGAGAAAAGCAGACACTTCTGGATCAGCTGAAACAGAAAATGGAAGACGCACAAAAAGCGATCTGTGAGGAAGTGGACATCGAAGAACAGCCAGCTGTTGTGGCAGCAGCTTACTGTGAAAAGCGTCTGGAAGAGAAAAAGAACAGAATCATTCTCTATAAGGAACGAATGCTGGAAAGACAGAGCGAATGGAAAGCTCTGAAACAGATGATTCCAGCAGAAACTGAGCGGGCAGAGCAGCGGGAAAAAGCAATCCATGCGAAGGAACTGCTGGAGGCGAAAGGAAAAGAGGCGGAAAAAGCGCTGCTGGAAAAGATCGGAGAAAAAAAAGAAAAGCTGGAAGGAAAAGACGAAACACAGCTCCGAACAAATATTTCCGTATGGAGTGCAAAAAAAGAGCAGCTGGAACAGGCGCAGAAGAAAGCAAAAGAAGCGTATGAAACAGTGAAAGAACGGCTTACCGAAGTGCGCGCGGCACTAGAGACGATCCGTTCTCTGGAAGAAAATGAGGAGACAGATCAGGCACTTCCTTCCGAAACAGAGCTGCAGGAAAAAATAGCGGAGCTGACAGAACAGAAACAGCAGCTGGAACAGAAATACAACGAACAGTATCATGCGGCAAATACAAACCGTAAGACGTACGAAAATGTACAGAATCAGCAGAACCAGATGCAGGCATTGGAGGAAGAGTACAAATGGGTGCGGGCACTCTCGGATACGGCGTGCGGCGTCATGAGTCAGAAATTGAAAATCGAACTGGAAACGTACGTTCAAATGACGTATTTCGACCAGATTCTGCGAAAAGCCAACCTGCGTTTCATGACGATGAGTGATGGTCAGTATGAATTGAAGCGTCAGGAAGCCTCTGGAAAAAATCTGAAGGTCAAAACTGGTCTGGATCTGAATGTCATTGATCATTACAATGGAACGGAGCGCAGCGTGCGTACTCTCTCCGGCGGCGAATCATTTCAGGCATCCCTCTCTCTGGCCCTTGGCCTTTCCGATGAGATTCAGTCGCACGCAGGCGGAATCCAGCTCGATGCGATGTTTGTGGACGAAGGGTTTGGCTCTCTTGACGAGGAATCCCTGAATCAGGCTGTGAAAGCACTGGAGGGACTGGCCGGTGGAAACTGTATGGTTGGAATTATCTCTCATGTGCCGGAATTAAAAGAGCGAATTGAGAGAAAGATTGTCGTAATGAAAAGCAGAAGCGGCGACCGCGTAGGAAGCATGGCGGTTATTGAATAAGTGAAAATCCTGGAAATGAGTTTTTAAATTTCTTGTCAGAAGGCGGATGCAATGGTATAATAAGGTTCGTTGAGCCCGAAGGAACGGGCGCAGCACAGTATTTTACCTGACATCGGCCTTTTGTGCCGATTTGCAATAGAATGGAGGAAACCAATGAAAACTTCAGATTTTTACTATGATCTGCCAAAAGAACTGATTGCGCAGGATCCGCTCGAAGATCGCAGCGCCTCCCGCCTGATGCATCTGAATAAAGAAACCGGTGAATATGAGCATGGCCATTTCCGTGATATTCTGAAATACTTAAAACCGGGCGACTGCCTTGTGATCAACGATACCAAAGTAATTCCGGCGCGTCTCTACGGTTCGAAAGTCGGCACCGATGCAGCAATCGAAATCCTTCTGTTAAAAAGAAGAGAAAATGATATCTGGGAGACCCTCGTAAAACCGGGCAAAAAATGTAAGGTCGGCACGGTGATCTCCTTCGGCGACGGCATTCTGACCGGAGAGGTTGTAGATATTGTCGATGAGGGAAACCGTCTGATCCAGTTCCATTACGACGGCATTTTCGAGGAGATCCTCGACCAGCTTGGCGAGATGCCGCTGCCGCCGTATATCACACACAAACTGCAGGACAAGAACCGCTACCAGACGGTATACGCGAAACACGAGGGAAGCGCAGCCGCTCCGACCGCAGGACTGCACTTTACAAAAGAGCTTCTGCAGCAGGTACAGGATGCCGGTGTAAAGATCGCCCATGTAACCCTGCATGTCGGCCTTGGCACCTTCCGTCCGGTGAAAGTGGAGGATGTCACCCAGCATCACATGCACTCTGAGTTCTATGTGGTAGAAGAAGATCAGGCAAAACTGATCAACGATACGAAAGCAGCAGGCGGCCGTGTGATCGCAGTCGGAACAACGAGCTGCCGTACTCTGGAGTCGGCAACCGGCGAGGACGGCATTTTAAAAGCCGGAAGCGGCTGGACCGAGATCTTTATCTATCCGGGTTACTGCTTCAAGATGATCGACGGACTGATCACCAATTTCCATCTGCCGGAGTCCACACTGGTGATGCTGGTATCGGCACTGGCTGGAAAAGAGCATATTATGGCAGCTTATGAAGAGGCTGTGAGAGAAAAATACCGCTTTTTCTCCTTCGGGGATGCCATGATGATTGAATAAAAAATTCGTTTATGACAAAAATACGATGCTGAAAGAAAACGACCATATAGGAACACCAGCGAAGCCCTATATGGTCGTTTTTTGTCCAGCGAATCTTCTAAATCTTTCTTTTTCCCTGCCGAAAAACAGAAGATTTTATTAAGGTTTCTGAAAACGAGCGGAACTGGGTTGTGTCAGGGAATGTTTTTGCGTATACTGATACGTGTTTGAGACAAGGGAGGACGGATTTTGAAGAGAGACGAGAGAAGAAAGTTTCCATACTATGGTATCCTGCCGCTAATTCTGACGCTGACAGCGAATTTTATCGCTTATTTTGGAACGCGGCCGTTTACCAGTTCGTGGAAACATTACAATATAGAAACGATGCTGGACCAGCAGATCCCGGTGATCCCGTGGACGATCGTGATTTATTTTGGCTGTTATCTGGTCTGGATTGTAAATTATCTGATTGCCGCAAGCAGAGAGAAAGAATTTGTCTGGCGGTTCTTTGCAGCAGATGTTCTGGCGCGGCTTGTCTGTATGGCATTTTATCTGCTGCTGCCGACAACGAACGTAAGGCCGTCGATCCCGGAACAGGGATTCTGGAATCATATGCTTGCCTTGCTCTACCAGATGGATGCGGCGGACAATTTGTTCCCATCGATTCACTGCCTGAACAGCTGGTTCTGCTATATCGCAGTCCGCAGCAGACGGGAGATTCCGCGCTGGTATCAGCGGTTCTCTTTCTGGGCGGCACTTGCCGTGTTTGTCTCTACACTGACGACAAAGCAGCATGTGATTGCAGATGTGATTGGCGGAGCGCTTCTGGCAGAAGTGACGTGGCAGATCGCGGGACGCACGCATCTTGGGGCCTGGTATGGCATGATATTGGAACGAAGGAGGTGGAAACGCCGTGCAGAGTAAGAAAAAAATGATCGTGAATACCGTTTTTCTCGTTGCGATTTTTGCGTTGACGATATACGGTGTTTTCCACGGCGAAGACCTTGGCGCAATGATGGAAGCAATGCGGCGCGCAGATGTGCGGTGGCTGTTGCCGGGACTGTTCTGTGTCGTGTTTTTTATCTGGGGAGAATCGATCATCATCTGGTACATGATGCATTCCTTCCAGATTCCGGTGAAGAGGCGGACGTGTTTTCTGTTTTCTTCCGTCGGATTCTTTTTCAGCTGTATCACACCGTCCGCAAGCGGCGGCCAGCCGATGCAGCTCTACTATATGAAAAAGGAGAAAATATCTCTTCCGGTATCAACGGTGATTCTGATGATCGTCACGATCACCTACAAAGCGGTGCTGGTCGTGGTGGGACTTGGGCTTGTTCTGTTCGGACAGGGCTTCCTGCACCGGTATCTGACGGAAATCCTTCCGGTTTTCTATCTGGGAATCGGTCTGAATGTCTTCTGTGTCACAGCCATGCTTATTCTGGTTTTTCATCCGGCGCTTGCGCGGACGATTCTGGTTTTTGGACTGAAAATCGTGGAAAAACTGCATTTGATGAAACGAAAAGAAAGCCGCCTGAAAAAACTGGAAGCTTCCATGGAAGTCTACCAGAATACGGCAGCGTATCTTGGCACCCACAAAATGGTGCTGGTCAATGTCCTTGCGATTACCTTTGCACAGAGGTTTGCTTTATTTGCAGCAACATGGTTTGTATACCACGCCTTCCATTTATCAGGCATTTCCTTTATCACCATTGTGCTGCTGCAGGCGGTCATTTCCGTATCGGTTGACATGCTGCCGCTTCCGGGAGGAATGGGAATCAGCGAGACACTGTTCCTGAAAATTTTCCCGCCGGTCTTTGGAAGCGCGCTGCTTCTTCCGGCAATGGTGCTTTCCAGAGGGCTCGGCTACTACGGGGAACTGCTGGTGAGTGCAGTCTTTACCATCGTCGCACAGCTTACGATCGGGAATACGAAAAGAGAAAAAAGAGGGGGAACTACATATGATAGGGTTCTATGATTATACCGTAATATTAACATATATCAGCTTTGCATCGTCCATCAGCGGCATTTTTCTTGCAACGCGGGGACACTTTAACTGGGCGATTTTTTGTCTTGCTTTTTCCGGACTGTGCGATATGTTCGATGGAAAAATTGCGCGGACGAAGAAAAACAGGACCGAAGATGAAAAGCGGTTCGGCATTCAGATCGATTCGCTCTGCGATGTGGTCTGTTTCGGCGTCTTTCCGATCGTGCTCTGCTATGAGCTTGGCATGACACATTTTTACAGCATTCCGATTCTTATTTTCTACGGTCTTGCGGGCGTGATCCGTCTGGGATATTTTAACGTGATGGAAGAGAAGCGTCAGAATGAAACTTCGGAGAACCGGAAATATTACCAGGGACTGCCGATTACCTCGATGTCAGTAGCTCTGCCGCTGCTGTTCGTCTTTGCACCGCTCTGCCGCGGATACTTTCTGATCTGGCTGCATCTGCTGGTGCTGGCGGTCGGCGTTCTGTTTATCACGGATTTCCGCTTCCGCAAGCCGACGAATAAAGAGCTTGCTGTGCTGGTAGCGGTCGTTGGAGTGGCTGTGCTCCGCGGACTTCTGATCTGGAAGGGAGGAAGAACGATTTGAGACTCTGCGCTTATCCTTACCGAAAACAGGGGAAAAATCATCCAAAGCTTGATCTGATCCGCGAGGAAAATGATCTGCAGGACCGTTTTCTGCACATGATGTACAGCCATGCCGCCGGAAGAGCCGCGATGCAGCCGCTGGTTCAGTCATTTGTATCTCGTGCGGCAGGCTGCTTTCTGGAAAGCCGCTTATCGGTGCCGCTGGTTGCACCGTTTGTAAAGAAAAATCATATTTCACTGAAGGAATGTACCGCAAAGCAGTTTATCTCGTTCAATGATTTCTTTGTGCGGAAGCTGAAAATGGATGCACGTCCGTTTTCCAATGCGCCGCAGGATTTTATCAGCCCGTGTGATGCGCGGCTTACGGTTTATCCGATTCATGAGAACGGGAAGTTTGAGATCAAGAACACAGAATATACGCTGGAACAGCTTCTGCGCGACCGGAAGCTGGCAAAACGGTATGAGGGCGGAACGTTATTTCTGTTTCGGCTTTCCGTGGACGATTATCACCGGTATCTCTTTGTGGATGACGGCGTCTGCTCGACGGAACGGCGGATTGAGGGTGTGCTCCACACGGTCAATCCGGCGGCGAATGATTTTTGCCCGATCTATAAAGAAAATACGAGAACCTACACGCTGCTGCAGTCCGCAAATTTCGGCACACTGCTGCAGATGGAGGTCGGCGCGATGATGGTCGGAAAGATTGTCAATGAAAATGCCGGAGCGGCGAGACGTGTACAGCGCGGCGAAGAGAAAGGCTATTTTGCCTTCGGTGGTTCGACAGTGATCGTTCTGGCACAGAAGGGAAGCGCAGTGCCGGAAAAACGGATCTGGAATTATTCGCGGCTTGGAATCGAAACGCGGGTACGGCAGGGAGAAACGGTTGGAACGGCCGGAAGAACAGGGTAAAAGCAAAAAAATGGATTGTGAGGAAATGATCTTCACAATCCATTTTTTGTTTAAACGTTTTTTATGCCTGCAGCCGTGCCAGATCCTGGTAGAATGTCGGATACGAGATATCCACACAGCCGGCGCGCAGGATTTCCGTCGGTGTCTCTGCGGCAAGCGAAGCGATTGCAAACGACATCGCAATGCGGTGGTCGAGGCGGCTGTCGATTTGGGCGCCGTGGAACGGTTTTCCGCCCTCAATGATCATGCCGTCGTCCGTGCCTTCCAGGGAAACACCCATCGCGGTGAGTTCGTTTACCATGATATCAAGACGGTTCGATTCTTTGACTTTCAGCTCCTCCGCATTCCGGATCACGGTTGTACCGTTCGCTGTGGCGGCAAGAACCGCGATGATCGGGATTTCATCGATCAGGGTCGGGATCAGTTCGCCCTCGATGACAGTGCCGGAAAGAGACGGCGTATAGCGCACGAGAAGGTCTGCAACCGGTTCTCCGCCGGAGTTCTGCTCATTCAGAAGTGTGATGTCAGCACCCATGGCGCGGCAGACGCGGAGCATACCGTCGCGGGTCGGGTTGATGCCGACATTTTTCAGGAGCACCTCAGAGCCTGGAACTATCAGCGCGGCGGCGATGAAGTAGGCGGCGGAGGAAATATCTCCCGGCACACGGACGAGATTTCCATGGAGATCCGGGTCCGGAAGAACCGATGCGGTCAGCCCTTCGGAGGCAACGTCGGCGCCGAAGAATTTCAGCATCAGCTCCGTATGGTTTCTGGAAAGAGCCGGTTCGGTAACGCTTGTTTTTCCGTCAGCATACAGTCCGGCAAGCAGGACACACGATTTGACCTGTGCGGATGCGACCGGCGAAAGATAGGAGATGGCGTGGAGCGGATGGCCGTTGATCGCAAGCGGCGCGCAGCCGTTTTCCGGAATACTGCGGATGGAAGCGCCCATCTGGGTCAGCGGATTGATGATGCGTCCCATCGGCCGTTTCTGAATGGAAGCGTCACCGGTCAGTGTACTGGAAAAGTTCTGGCCGGCAAGAATGCCGGAGATCAAGCGTGTCGTTGTTCCGCTGTTTCCGCAGTCGAGAACGGCGGACGGAGCCGAAAGCCCGTGCAGGCCTTTTCCATGAACGAGAATGCGCTCCGGCGTGTTCTCGATCTCAATGCCCATACTGCGGAAGCAGGAGATGGTGGAGAGACAGTCGGCACCCTGTAAAAAGTTTGTGACTTCTGTGGTTCCCTCTGAAATGGCACCGAACATGACGGCGCGGTGGGAAATGGATTTATCGCCCGGCACGGAGATTTCTCCGCGCAGAGGACGTACTGCTTTCTGGAACTGCATAACGTAACTTCCTCCTGTCAAGATATACGCGCTTTTAATTGCGGATATGAATGGTATAGCCATGGTCTTTTAAGACCTTCCGGGCAAGAATGCCTGCCTGCTCTTCATAAAATTCAATGCGGAGAGCACCCTCTTCGAACTCGCGGTTATGCGTAATGCCGATATTTTTAATATTGATCTGGTTGATGGCAAGAATTGTTGTAACGGCTGCGATTCCGCCGGCTTCATCGAGCAGGTCGCAGTAAACGACGTATTCTTTCTTTGTCGGTCCATAGGAAGAATCTTCCATGGAATTCCGGTATTCGCGGGAACTCTCAAACATATTGTAGAGCTCGTGGCCTTTTTTGTTGTCAACCAGGTATTTTGCCTGGACGAGAAGGCGGATATAGGAATCCAGCACATTCGAGAGCTGCTTCTGGTTTGAGAGACAGATCTGCTGCCATACCTCCGGGGAGGAGGAAGCGATGCGGGTGATGTCCTTGAAGCCGCCTGCAGCAACGGTTTTCATCTGCTCTTCCGGTGTGTCCAGGGATGCGAGTGCATTGACCAGGGTAGCGGCAACGATATGCGGCAGATGACTGACACCTGCGGTGATGTAGTCGTGCTCTTCGTATGTTAAAACCATCGGGATCGCCTTTAAGGACTGGACAAGATCAACGAAAGCGGAAACTGTCGCGATCTCAACATCTGGTCCGGGTGTAATCATATAGTAAGCATTTTCCAGCAGGTAATCGGTGGCGTTGGAATATCCCGTCTTTTCGGAGCCTGCCATCGGATGGCCGCCGATAAACTGGTGCGTCATGCCGAGGGTCTCAACCGCCTGATGGATTTCTCCTTTTACACTTCCGACGTCTGTGATGATACAGCCCGGTTTTGCGATGCCTTTCACGAACGGAAGATAGGAGATGTTGGTGCTGACAGGAGCACATAAGAAGATATAGTCACAGTCGGCAAAGCGGTCGTCCCGTTCTTCCAGCGCGATATCAATCACGCCTTCCTGAATTGCCTCTTCGATCGTCGCTTTGGTGCGGCAGTAGGCCATCAGTTTATACTCCGGGTGAACCTTTCTGAGGGTTTTTGCAATGGAGCCGCCGATGAGGCCAAGGCCGATAAAGCCGATACAGATTTTTTCGGATGTATCACACATAATTCAAGTAGTCCTTTCTGACAATTTTCGTAGGTAAATCGTATAAAAGACATTGTAAAGCATCTGAAATCAAATGTCAAAGATTTCTTGCTTTAAAGTGACAAAGCATTTTTGAAAGGCAGCAATTTTGCTTGTTTTGCAAAATCCGGCAGATTCCACAGAAAAGCCAGACAGAAAAGCGGAAGAAAGGCAGAATAACCAGCTAAAATACATATAAAATTTAAAAATTCAGAAATAT
>SKET01002316.1_pt1 | contig 11680 bp, 2 predicted proteins | sample 4841461 | NCBI WGS metagenome assembly SKET01 (sample SAMN11008802, study PRJNA524170) | human gut metagenome | biome: Human fecal sample; material: Feces; isolation source: fecal sample from pouch patient p5 | host: Homo sapiens | place: Israel: Tel-Aviv | collected 2014-02-13
TAGTAGTCTGGATCTACTGGTTCATACCAAGTGGTCTTAGCCTTATCTGTATCAGCCATAACTGAAAGATGGGCAAACCATGAATCCTTTGCTGCACCATGCCAGTGCTTAGTGTTTGGTGCAACAACGTTAACGTCACCTGGAGTCATCTTATGAGCTGGCTTGCCTTCTTCTTGTACCCAACCTTTACCTGCAACACAAATCAAAATTTGTGGAACAGTATGTTCATGCCAATTGTTGATACAACCTGGTTTAAAGTTAACATTTGCGATATTACAGTTAGCTTTATTTGCAAGTGGATTTAAATAGCTTTCACCAGTAAAATACTTTGCAAATGCATCGTTTGACTCACCGAAGCCAAATGGACTATTTTTTACTTCTTCTTCGTTTTTAGCCATATTATTACCTTCTTTTCTTAATTATTTTACTCATTCAATTCACTTATATTCTATAATCTAGAGTTTAGTTTGAAAAATATTTATTATTACTAGCTAGCAATAACTTTTGCTTATGAGTAATGCTATAATGTAGTTCCTTGGCAGGGGCGACAAAGATGATTTTTTAAATCATCTTTTTTCTCTTGTTATTTTGTAAGCGCTTTATTTATTTTGGGATATGTGCTACAGTTAGAGATGTAAAGATAAAGTGTAACAAAGATAAGGGGATGCTCATTATGACGGCTTACATTGGTATGACTTTTTTAGCGCTTGAGTTAATTGGCGTCTTTATTTTAACGGCACTTACACCCAAAGATTAATCTCAGTAAAATATTCTATTTTATCGTTAAGTAGTATAGAAGCCTTCAAATTCTTAATTGAATCTGAAGGCTTTCTTTGTTTTACATTCTAAGCAAAGTTAGTACTAAGATAACAATCAAAAAAGGTTAAGTATATTGAAAATACTTAACCTTTTCATTAATTCAACTTAGATCTAAAAACAATTAATCTTTTCTCTTCTTGGTTCCTGCAAGTGTAATTAAGCCTGCTACACCGGCAACCAATGTACCAAGAATTGTCAAGCCTTCATTAGTATGATGTCCAGTTTGAGGCAAGGTTTCTTGTTTATCAGAAGTTGGAATGTGAGAAATTGGGCGTTCACCAACAGTAATACTATTATTATTTAAATCAGTATTGCCATAGTTTTCTCTACTATTTACCCCTTGGGTGCCCTTTGGAGCAACACTAATTGAATTAATCGTTGCAATTGCTGTATTCTTACTACTTGTTAATTCTTCTGAATTTCTAGCTTGGCTAATACTATTTTTACCACGTGCCAATTCACGATCTACTTGAGCGTTAAGTCTTGCTTTAGCATCAGCAGAAATATTGGTACTATTAATAGCTGCTTTCTTAGCTTCAGCTACTTTAGTAAGCTCATTAATTGCTTGATTCTTTTTATCATCAAGAGACACCGAACTTTTACCAGATTTACTATGCTTTGGATTATCAGTATTCTTGTTAATATCATTATTAGAAGTCTTATTACTATCTTGTGCTTGGCTCTTATTAGCATCGGAATCAGTTTGATCAGTACTAATATTTGAAGTGTCTGAATTTGTACTTGGGGCTGGGACAATAATATTTTCAATATTTTGTACACCCTTTTTACTTGCAGCTATTACTTCGTCATTAGTTGTAGCTAAATCAATATTCTTATTAGCATTTTCTGCAGCAGTCTTAGCTTGATTAACTAAGTCTTGCTTAGTAGATTGATCCAAGTTAACTGCCTTATTGATTTCATTCTGCTTACTTTCTAACGCATCAGCAATTGCTTGCTTTGCATTATTCTTAACTTCATCTAGACTTGGAACTTTGACATCAAGAATATCTTGAATACCTTTATTTTCTGCATTTTTAGCTGTTTGATCATCATTTGCTTCATTGATCGCATTAATAGCTTTATCAGCAATTTGATCAACTTGTTTGTTCAGCTCGTCCTTTTCATTTTGGTTTAAATTAGTTGCCTTATTGATTTCATCCTTCTTAGCATCACGCACTTCATTAAGAGCATTTATACTATCTTGTTTCTTTTCATTAAGGCTCGGAACTTTAATATTAAGGATAGCTTCCACACCATCAGCACTAGCTTTATCTGCATCATCATTGGTTGTAGCTTTATTGATCTCATCAAGTGCCTTATTGTATTCTGCATCAACTTGTTGAGTTAAGTCGGTCTTTTCATTTGCAGTTAGATGAGTTGCTCCATCAATTTGGGCAAGCTTAGTAGATTTAGCTTCATCTAAAGAATTAATTGCATTCTTTTTATGATCTTCTAAGCCAGGAATCTTAGTATCAACAATTGCATCAATACCATCTTTTTCATTCTTAGCAATATCTGCATCAGTAGCAGCATTATTGATCTTATCCTTTGCCTTATCAGCAATATCAGTAATTTGGTTGATAAGATCATTCTTTTCTTGATCAGATAAGTTGGTTTGATCATTAATTTCCTTCGTCTTATCTGCTAAAGCGTTATCTATTGCCTTCGTGGCTTTATCCTTAGCATCTTCAAGACTCGGAACAACAATATTGGCAATCTTTTCTGCGCCCGCATCTCTTTCCGTAGCTACATCGTCATTAGTTGTCGCTTGGTTGATCTTGTCTTTGGCTTCGTCAGCGGCGTTTTGTGCTTGGTCAATGAGGTCTTGCTTCTCTTGATCAGTCAAGTGGGAAGCATTATTGATCTCATCTTCTTTTTGCTTAAGAACGTCGTCAATTAATTGACTAGCATCTTTCTTCGCATCATCAAGACTTGGGACAGTGACATTTGCAATAGCATCTACACCATCTGTAGTAGCTTTGTTGACTGCTTCATTGCTAGTGGCATTCTTAATGTTTTCCTTAGCCTTTGCTGCTTCCTCGTTGGCTTGATCAATCAAGTCTTGCTTTTGCTTATCAGATAAGTTGGTTGCATCATTGATTTCTTTAGTCTTGTTAGCTAAAGCATCATCAATTGTTTGGTTAGCTTGATCCTTGGTTGATGAAGTTGTTGGAACTGCAATATTGTTGATTGCAGCAACTCCGGTATTCTTAGCATCGTCAACCGCTGGAATAGTAGTAGCTGAATCAATTGCCTTCTTAGCGGCCTTTGCTTCTTGGTCAACTAAGTCATTCAAGTCCTTAGCTTCATCGGTGGTTAATGGTGCCTTTGCAATTTCAGCCTTCTTACCAGCAACTGCATTGTCGATGGCGGCATTAGCAACATCTTTATCAATGGCAAGCTGACCATTGTCAACGGCAGTCTTAACCTCATCGTCAGTCTTCGCATTATCGATGGCTTCTTGGGCCTTCTTAGCATCGGAATCGATTTGATCCTTCGCTGCTTGCTTTTCGGCATCAGTCAAGTTGTTATCTTGGTCAATTGCCTTCTTAGCCTCGTCAACGGCATCATTAAGGTCAGTGATTGCTTGGTCCTTAGCTGGTGACTTAGTTGGGATTCCAATACCATTAATAGCTTTAATACCATTGTCTTCTGCTTCGGTTACTGCGGCATTGGTAGTTGCGTTATCAATTGCAGTATTGGCAGCGTTTTGGGCATCAGTAACTTCCTGCTTCAATGCAGTTTTTTCTTCGTCCGTTAAGTTTGAAGAATCGATTGCATTGTTCTTAGCTTCGGCTGCTTCTGCAATAGCTTTCTTAGCTGCTTCTTTAGCTGTTGACTCAGTTGGCACTTCAGTATCATTGATATTCTTAACACCATTGTCTTGCGCAGTGGTTACAGCTTCTGGGGTAGTGGCATTATTGATTGCTTCTTTAGCATCTTGAGCCTTTTGATCGACTTCATTATTTAACGCAGTCTTTTCTTCATCAGTTAATGGTGATTTAGCAATTTCGTCCTTCTTACCAGCAACTGCATTGTCGATGGCGGCATTAGCAATATCTTTATCAATAGCAAGCTTACCATTATCAACGGCACTGTTTACCTCATCATCAGTCTTCGCATTATCGATGGCTTCTTGAGCTTTCTTAGCATCAGAATCAATTTGATCTTTAGCTGCTTGCTTTTGCTCATTGTTCAAGTTGTTATCTTGATCAATTGCCTTCTTAGCTTCGTCAACGGCAGTCTTAAGGTCTGTGGTTGCCTGGTCCTTCGTAGCTGACTTAGTTGGGATTTCAATGTCTTTAATTGCATTGATGCCGTTTTCTTTAGCGGTTGTTACTGCTTCATCAGTTGTTGCACTGGTGATATTTGATACTGCGTTACTGTATTCTGCTTGAACTTTATCTTTCAAGCTGTTCTTTTCATCAGTAGTTAAATCAGTAGCATCATCAATTGCCCTATTCTTAGCATCACGTGCTACATTCAATTCTCCAATAGCTTCTTGTTGCTTCTGAACTAAGGTTGGAATAGTAACTTTATTAATATTATCTAAACCGGCTGTTTCTGCACTCTTGACTGCATCATTAGTTTGAGCGCCCTTAATTTCCTTAGTTGCATCATCGGCAGCTTTATTTGTTTGATCAACCAAAGCCTGCTTTTCTTGATCAGTTAAGTGAGCAGCATTGTTAATGTCATTCAGCTTAGCATTCTTAGCACTTTCAATTGCATTAAGAGCATCTGTCTGCGCACCGTCTAGAGTTGGAATAAATAGATCAGTAATTTGCTTGATTGCTTCATCGCAGGTTGCAGTAACTGCATCATTGGTAGTAGTTGCTGCATCATTAATCTTAGCAATTGCATCGTTAGCAATTTTATCTACTTGATCAGTTAATTCTTTTTGCTCTTCAGCACTTAGGTTAGATGCATTAGAAATTTGCTTATTCTTAGCATCTTGAACTTGCTTAATTGCATTAATTGCATCTTGTTTAACTTGATCTAAGCTTGGAACAGTCACATTAGCAATATCTGCAATACCCTTATTCTGTGCGTCAGTCACAGCATCATTGGTAGTGGCATTGTTGATATTGTCTTTTGCATTTTTAGCTGCTTCACTTGCTTGATTGATTAAGTCTTGCTTTTCTTCAGTACTTAAGTTAGATGCATTATTAATTTCATCTGTCTTAACTTGAAAAGCATTGTCAATTGCAGTGTTTGCTGCATTTTTAGCATCTTCTAGTGAAGTAAAGGTAATACCTTTAATGTTATTAATTCCAGCATTAGCTGCATCGCGAGCAGCATCATTGGTAGTGGCATTTTCAACATTATTCTTTGCAGTAGTTGCTGCATCATTTGCCTGATCAACTAATTTTTGCTTTTCAGTGTCATTCAAGTTAGAAGCATTATTAATCTCATTTACTTTAGAATTCAATGCAGCATCAATAGCTTGGTTAGCGTTCTTCTTAGCATCATCAAGAGTTGGAATAGTAACATTCTCGATATTTTGAACACCAATAGTTGCAGCAGCTTTAGCATCGTCATTTGTTTGAGATTGGTTGACGTTGTTAATTGCTTCAGTTGCGATATTAGTTGCATCATTGATCAAACTTTGCTTTTCATCTTGAGAAAGGTTAGAAGCATTGTTGATTTCGTCTGTCTTGGCATCTAACGCCTTGTTAATGAGATCAATGTTTTCCTTCTTAACATCAGACAAGTTTGGAACTGTTACATCAGCAATTGCTTTTTCACCATTAGTTTGCGCAGTCTTAACATCCGCGTTAGTAGTGGCATTGTTGATATTATCCTTAGCAGTATTGGCTGCTTCAGTTGCTTGCTTAATTAAATCAGTCTTTTCTTGAGTGTTGATGTTAGAGGCATTGTTGATTTCGTCAGACTTCTTTTGAAGAGCATCATTGATAGCAGCAATTGCCTTATCTTTGGCTGAAGAAGTGGTTGGAATTTTGGTATTAGTAATTTCATTTACACCGTTTGTTTGTGCAGTAGTTACTTCTTCAACAGTCGTTGCATTAGCAATATTTTGTTTTGCGTTATTTACCTCAGAATTAATTAAATCTGTGTAAGTTTGTTTCTCTTCACTAGTTAACGGATCTTTGATTTCTTTAAGCTTACCAGCAGCTGCATTATCAATGGCTGCATTAGCAACATCCTTATCAATTGCTAATGTACCAGCAGCAACTGCATTCTTAACATCATCATTAGTCTTTGCATTGTTAATAGCATCTTGAGCAGTCTTAGCATCAGAGTCAATTTGGTCTTTAGCTGCTTGCTTCTCTTCATCAGTTAAGTTGCTATCTTGATCAATTGCTTTCTTAGCATTTTCAACTTCGTTGTTAAGATCAGTGATTGCCTTTCCCTTAGTATCTGATTTATTTGGTACTTCAATACCATTAATTGCCTTAATACCTTTGTCTTTAGCTTCAGTTACGTCTGCGTTTGTAGTTGCATTATCAATTGCAGTATTAGCAGCTGTTTGAGCTTCAGTAACTTCTTGCTTCAATGCCGCTTTTTCTTCAGCTGTTAAGTTTGAAGAATCAATTGCATTAGTCTTTGCTGTTGCTGCTTCGGCTACTGCCTTCTTAGCTGCTTCTTTGACTGCTGATTCAGTCGGAACTTTAATTCCATCAATTGCAGTAACACCATTATTTTGTGCTTCAATTACTGCATCATTAGTTGTTGCATTAGTAATTTTTTCTTTTGCCTTAGCTGCAGCTGTATTGGCTTCTTGTGTTAACGCGGTCTTTTCATCAGTAGTTAAAGCATTAGCTGAATTAATCTCTTCTAATTTCTTAGTTAAAGCATCATCAATTGCTTTATTTGCATCAGATTTCACAGTATCTAAGCTTGTTGGAACAATCTTATTAATTGCATCCACACCATCTTTGCCTGCTTGAGCTGCTTCATTGTTTGTCGTAGCAGTTTCAATACTTTCTTTAGCCTTATTGGCTTCAGTAGTTGCTTGATCAATCAGATCTTTCTTTTCTGCATCACTAAGATTATCAGCTTTATTAATTACTTCAGTTTGAGCAGTAAGAGCATCATCTACTGCTTTAGTTGCTGCCTTCTTGGCATCCTCTAAGCTTGGAACAGTAACATTGTTGATGTTAGTGGTTCCTTCATCTTGTGCAGTCTTAATTGCATCAGCTGTGGTTGCTTTATCAATGGCTTCTTTAGCATTATTAGCTGCATCGGTTGCTTCTTTGATTAATTGATCCTTAGTTGTTTGATCAATATTGTTAGCATCGTTGATTTCCTTAGTCTTAGCGTTAAGGGCATCATCAATAGCATCTTTTGCCGCATTTTGACTATCAGTAACGCTTGGTACCTTTACATTGTTAACTGCATCTACACCATCTTGGCCTGCTTTAGTTGCTTCGTCGTTAGTTGTAGATTTTTCAATAGTATCTTTTGCTGTATTTGCTGCATCAGTTGCTTCTTTAATTAACTGATCTTTAGTTGTTTGATCAATATTTTCAGCATCAGTGATTTCCTTGGTCTTATCAGTTAATGCTTGATCAATTTCTTTGGCTGCCTTAGTTTTAGCATCATCTAAACTTGGAACTGTCACCTTATTGATATTAGCAATTCCTTCAGTTTTAGCAGTATTAACTGCATCGGCATTGGTTGCTTGATTAATAGCAGTATTAGCATCTTCTGCTGCCTTTTTAGCATCCGCAATTAATTGATCCTTAGTAGCTTGATCAATATTAGTAGCGTCAGTGATTTCGGTAGTCTTACTATCTAATGCCTTTTGAATATCTTCAGTAGCAGCATTCTTAGCATTTGTAAGGTTAGTATCCCCATTCAAGCCATTAATTGCATTAGTAATAGCCTTTGCTGCATTGTCTACTTCTGCCTGAGTTGCATTAGTATTCTTTAAAAGATCTTGACCAGCAATAATTGTATTATTAAGAGCTTCTTGTTTTGCTTGATCAGCATTAGTGTAGTTACCAGTGTTCTTAACATTATTAGCATTGGTTAAAGCTGTTTCCAAAGATGTAGTATTAGTAGCTTCACCTTTAAGGTTAGCTTTTGCTGCATTAATTGCATCTAAAGCAGACTTAACGTCATTTGCAGATGGATTTGCCTGATCTAAAACTGCTTGCCCAGCATTAATTGCATTATTATATGTTGTTTGAGCTTCGTTAGTACCGTTGTAGTATGCAGGCGTATTTCTTACATTTGGCGCATCCTTAACGGCAGCTTCTAAGGCAGCCTTGTTTGCAGCTTCAGTCTTAGCATCCCCATTTAGGTTATTATTTGCAGTTTCAAGATCTTGAAGAGCTTGGTTCACTTCTGCTTGAGTTGCATTAGTTTTATCTAAAACTATTTGTGCAGATGTTACTGCACTATCATATGCAGTCTTTTGAGTTTCGTCTGCATTAGTATAGTTGTTGCTGTCTTTTACAGTTTTAGAATTATTAATTGCAGTTTCAAGTGCTGATTTATCGGTAGTTTTACCATCAAAGTCACCCTTAGCAGTATTAATGGCATTTAAAGCATCAGTAATTTGAGTAGCGGTTGCATCTGGATTATTTAAAACTGTTTGACCGGCACTGATTGCCTAATAATAAGCAGCCTTAGCTTCATCAGAACCATTGTAGTATGCCGCATCATCTGATTTTACAGTAGGTGCTTCATCAACTGCTTTTTGAAGAGCTTCCTTACTTGCTGCTTTCTTAACATCCCCATTTAAAGCATCTTTTGCATTATTAATGGTAGTCAATGCCTTATTTACTTCTATTTGAGTAGCATTTTCTTTACTTAAAACTGTTTGACCGGCACTGATTGCATCAGTGTAGGCTTTTTGTAAATTAGGATCAGCATTAGTGTAGTTATTGCTTGATTCTACTGTTGATGCTTGGTCAATAGCATCTTGAAGTTCAGTCTTATTGGTTTCTTTACCAGTTAAAGCCTTCTTAGCATTTTGAATGGCAGTTACGGCATCATCAACGTCAACTTGATCGTAATTATTTGGATTAGCAAGAATAGTTTTACCAGTTGAAATTGCATCCGTATATGCCTTTTGGGCTTCTGCAGTTGCATTGTAGTAGCTTGGCTTTGCTTCTTCTGCTGGAGCAGCATCTACTAATTCTTGAAGAGTAGTAGTATTAAGCGCACGTAATGCTGCCACACTTTCAATTTGAGTTGCTTCAACGAAATCTTTTGTAGCAGTCACTTTAACTTGCGTATCATCAGTCAACTTGCTTGCAAGCTTGGATAAATCAATAGAGAAATTACCACCAGTTGAAGCAGTTTGTGCAGCGTAAGCAATATTGTTTGAAGTTACTGTGCCTTTAGTGTTGGTGTACACAGTATAATTTCCGGCTACTGGCACATTAGTGCTTACCCCACCAACGGTAACAGTTACATAAATTGGATTGTTGCTACCGCTTGAAGCCACAGTACCAGTCAATACATTATTCTTACTTAAATGAAGATTAGATAGAGTAACATCTTCACCAGCCTTAACAAGATCAATCAAGTTCTTATTAGCAAGACCTTCTCCAACTTGTTTAACAGTATTTTCATCTTGTGCCGTAATAATGTAAGAAGTAGCATTACCATTTCTATCATAAGTTACATCAATTTTGCCTAAAGGCTGTGATTCGCTTCCATCAGTAACTGTCTTAACACGGGTGAAATTGATGGCTCCGTTTTTAATTAATGATTTGCCAGTACTGGTATTTGCAGAAAGATCAATAGTAAATGAATCTGGTTGATCGGAAGTGAAAGTACTACCGCTTGAAAGATTAATTGCAGTTACATTTCCAGTACCGTCACCGCTAATCTTGAAACTAGAGTGAGGATCTAACTTAACAGTCCCCTTACCATTAATAGAAATTAGGCTAGAGCTGTAATTTCCAAGATTTGTAGCATCTAATGAGAAGCTACCACCATTTCCAACATTAATCTTTGCACTTCCATTAATATATACTGGAACCCCGTTACTTTTATTTGCACTTGGTGTTCCATTTGAGTTGATAACTAATTTACCATTTACATTAAGGGCAGCCTCAGAATTTAAATATAATGCTCCTGCAACATCTTTATCGCCATCTACCTTTTCAGTATTAATAGTTAAAGTTGAATTTGGATCAATATTAATTGTCATCTTTGCATTGGCAGCAATAGCACGTGCAACGTCCCCAGTTCCAATTCCATTACGATGTTCAGGATTACCTTTAGAATGTGGATTAATTGCTACATTTGCACCGTCTTTTACATCAATTGTTGCGGTGCCGCCGTCAATTTCAAGAGCATTAGCATCTTCTGTTGTTAAGGTTACATTACTGTTTTCATCAAAAATAATTTGATTTGTTCCACCTTCAAATTGAAGAATTTGCTGCCCACCATTTTGTTGAGTATCGCGTGTCTTACCATCAAGTGGTCCTACATATGATGAGACAGAATTTGCAGTAATATTATTCTTAAATGTTAAGGTTGAATTAATCCATGGTTTGGTATAGATAAGTTGTGAACCCGTAAAGTTAACATTATCAAATGTGTATCCACCAGCATTATAAACAAGACCCCAGTAACTACGAGCATAAATATTCAAGTCTTTAAAGGTTACAGAATTCTGTGTATCCATATCAAATGAATATCCCGAGAAGTCAATTGTACGTTTTTCTTCTGGATTATCTGATTGAATTACAATATTACGTTTATTCTTGATGGTAATTTCTGTATATTCTTTATCTGTTTGTTCTGCTAAATTAAGATCTTTAGCAACATTAATAGTAGTAGCAGTCCCATTTTGAATTGCATTAATAAATCCTTTCGCATCACTAACAGTTACTGCATTAGGATCTTCTACTTCAGCAGCTAATATCATAGTTGTTGAACGCAATTTGTTTTTATTTACATCATTTGCCGCATTACTAGTTACTGTTTTCATTGTATAAACGGCATTAGTCACATTAGCAGATACTGTTTTCTTAGAAATATTTAGAGTGTCAGTTGTTAACTTATTTGAAGGTACTTCAATCGAATCAACATTTTCTGAAACATTAGTTGAATTTGCTTCTGTTTTTTCATTAGTAGCAAAAGTAGTACCCTTATCTACTTCAAAATTATTTGTTTGTTGAGCAGAAGCAACCTCTGTATTTTCATTAGACCCTACATTAATAGCAGTAGAATTTACTTTTTTAGTATCTTCACTCTTAGTTGGATTATCTTCTTTAGTATTTACAGCCTGTTGACTTTCTGTTTTTTCATTTGAAGTTACATTATTTGCCTTATCAACTGAAGATGATTGCATAGTTTTATTAACCTTAGCATTATCATCTTTAACTTCAATATTATCGTTTTTATTTTTTAAAGAACTACTTGCATCAATAGTTATTGAAGGAGCTTTTTCTTCAACACTTGAACTTGGGGTTTTACTGGCTGTAGTTGCACTATTTTCTATATCGTTTGAATTATCCAAAACTGTATTTTCGGACTTTTCATTACCAGTCTCTTCATTGTTTTCTTGAGCAGTGGTTACTTGACTAGCTTCAGTGGTGTCAGCTTGTACAGTTTGACCTCCATATACTGTAAAAGCCAATCCAATTAAAACGGAAGCCGCACCCACACTTAACTTACGAATTGAAAAGCGTTGCTTTTCATCTCTACTTTTCTCTTCAATCATCTTGATATTCTTTTTAGAAACCATGATTATAATCCCCTATTTTCTTATTAATAAAAAAACTTAAGCTTGCATAAATCTAATAGAATTACATTTTTACAAATTCACAAGAAATGCTATTTTCACTTAAGTTTTCATCCTAATAAAGTAATGCTTTATATTAACTGCATTATTATAACATCGCTAATTTTAATTAGCTATATCTATGCTTTA
>SKET01002335.1_pt1 | contig 11610 bp, 10 predicted proteins | sample 4841461 | NCBI WGS metagenome assembly SKET01 (sample SAMN11008802, study PRJNA524170) | human gut metagenome | biome: Human fecal sample; material: Feces; isolation source: fecal sample from pouch patient p5 | host: Homo sapiens | place: Israel: Tel-Aviv | collected 2014-02-13
ATTGTATGTTTTATTTAGTTATATATCAAAGCTTTCGCCCCGGTGGGTGATGGTTATGAAACGGCATCCGCCGGCTTCGGCTATAGATCGGAAGGCATTGCCTCCTTCGTAGTCTTCGCTAAAGTGCATGGGTACAAATATAGTAGTTTTTATTCGTTCGATGAATTGTTGGGCTCCTTTCATGTAATCTTTTCCCATTCGGCGGTCTACGGGAAACATTACCAGGTCGATGGTCGGAACTGCTGCCTGAAGATATTTTATTTCTGCCAGGAAGTCTCCTTCTGCTTTGCGTATCTCTTGTTCGGTAGATTCTTCGCTCCAATGCCAGTTGTTCAGGTCACCGGCATGAAAAATGCTCTTGCCTTGCAGATGGATCAGAAAGGAGATGCCCACATCCGTAGAACCGAATGCCTGAATACGTAGCATATCATCTTCGTATTCCTCACCTTTATTAATATAGATCGCATCTTCTTTCTGTGCCCGATGGTGTTTCAGAATGTCTTTTGAGAAGATATAGATGATATCCGGACGTTGCTCTTTCCATGTCAGTACTTCCCGGTTGAAGTGGTCGGGATGGAAATGTGAGGCAAGCACATACAGTTTTCCGGGACGTTGGAGCAGACGGTCGTGCACGATTCCTTTATTCAGTTCCGTTTCTGAAGAGTCTTTGTAATAATCAATGATAAGGGTTACACCTTCTGCTTCGATGGCGAACCCGCTGTGGTATATATAATCCAGAATCATAGGCGGATGTATTTTATGGATGCAATATTACGTATTATTTGTTGGTTGCGCAAGTACAATAACCGGAAATATCAGGGAGCAAGCCTCTCTTTCTGCCAGCTTCCGTCCGGTTGAAGGGAATATAGAAAGCGATCGTGAAGCCGGTTTGCCCTACCTTGCCAGAACTCGATCCGATGCGGAGTGACGGCATATCCTCCCCAGTGTGCGGGGCGCTCTACTTCTCTGCCTACCCATCGGGCTGCTTCTGCAACGAAATTGCGAATCAGTTGCATCCGGCTTTTCAACGGACGGCTTTGAGGAGAGATGCGTGCTCCTATACGGCTTTTGTAGGGACGTTGGCGGAAATAGGTATCAGACTCTCCGGCAGGAACTTTTGAGGCAATGCCTTCAATGTGTACCTGCCTTTCCAGCGCGTGCCAAACGAAAGAGAGGGAAATATACGGATTCTTTGCCAGATGGGTACCTTTCCGGCTTTCGTAATTGGTATAAAAGATAAACTTTCCATCATGCAAATCCTTTAGCAGTACGGTACGGGTCGATGGTTGCCCTTCGGGAGATACGGTGCCTACCAGCATGGCAGTAGGTTCGTCTACCTGTGCATCGATAGCTTCGTGGAGCCATCGGTTGAAAAGAGAAAGCGGGTTGTCGGGAAGATCTCCTTCCTTCAGCCCGCCTTTGGTGTACTCCTGCCGGATGGCAGCGAGGTTGATAGCCTCACTCCCGATCCCGTTTCCGTGAAGAGGGGAGTCGGGATGTGTGGATACATGATCGGTTGACATAAGCGATTACTTTAAATTTACATCGGTACTTCTATCAGTAGTATTTTAGAGTCTTTCAGAGTTTCTATCTCAAAATTCTTGATTTCGGATATTCCCAATCCGTCTCGGCGAGTCAGGATCACATCATCTATCTTTACTTCTCCTTCGATCAGGAAAACGTAGACTCCCATATCCGTCCCATGCAGTGTATATTCAACTGTCTTTCCGGCTCCTATCTCACCCATCGAGAACCAGGTGTCCTGCAATAGTTTGGCAGGTGTACTTCCGTCAGGTGATAGTATTAAGGTCAGTTCGTCTTTTTTCAGTAATCCCCGGATGTCATAATCCTGATAGAGGGGATGAGTGTTCCGTTCTTTCGGTATGATCCATATTTGCAGAAATTCCACCGGTTCCGATTTGCTGCCGTTCATCTCGCTATGATAAATGCCTGTACCGGCACTCATCACCTGAATATCGCCTACAGTAATGGTACGACTGTTCTTTTTACTGTCGCCATGTGCCAGAAGACCCTTTAAAGGTATGGAGACGATTTCCATATTTTTATGGGGATGGGTCTGAAAACCTTCACCCGGGGCTACCCGGTCATCGTTCAGTACCCTCAGAGCACCGAAATGAACCCGTTCGGGATTGTAATATTCGTCAAAGCTGAAACTGTGATGGCTGTCGAGCCAGTCATATACGGATCGTCCGCGGGTATCTGAGCGGTGAACTACTTTTTTCATGATGTATATCCTTTCTTTTATAAATAGATTTTATAAACCAAACAATCGGGGGATGTAAATGGTTTGAGACGTTCACTTTTTATAGGAATCAGAAGCTATAATAAGGAAATAGAAAAGAAATGGACAACTCTCTGAAAGTCGGCAAACAGAAAAGAGTTGAATACGTTCGGTAAATAAGAGATAGAAAAAATTTTGTTGTCAATATCATTATCTTATTTTTGTGCTTCTAATATTAGCCAATAGATAAGAGATATGAGAAAGTTATTGTATGTTATTCTGTTACTACTTTTCCGTTTATTGATGTTTCCGGGGGCTGTTTGTGCCGAAATACTCTCTTTGCCGGACAGCTTGATAACGGATGATAACGTATATAAATATACTTTCTCCGATTTTGATAAGGCACAGCAGGTTATGGAACAATTGAGAAAGCGGAAATCTCTTTCCATGTTCCGGATGGATGTGGTGGAAGGTGATTTATATTTCAATGTCGGCCAATATTATAAGGCGTTGAAGTTCTATAAGCGTGCTTTGGACAGTGACTCGGTGCGCAATAATGATAAGAACTATATGGAACAGGTGCATCGCATGATCTCTTGTTACGACTGTTTGCATAATGAAAATAAAAAATCGCTGTATGTCTATTTACTTTTAAAAAGGGCAGAGCAGTGCGGGGATAAAGCCATGCAGTCCGTTGCTTTGTTCAATATGGGTAAAATGCTGTATTATCAGGGTAATAAGGAGAAGGGATATGAATATCTGGAACAGGCGATTGAAATGATGTCAAAGACGGACTATCGGTATAAATACGATAATCTGCGTTATGATTACAACACTTTACTGATATTCCAGAAGTCGGACAGGCGTAATGAGGAGGCTCTCAGGACACTGGCTGCGTTGGAAAAGGTGGTGACCGAAGAGACCGGCAGTGAAACTCCGATGGAGGGGTTGAGTGCAAAGGAGAAAAAAGCAATGTATGCCCATTATGCTGTCGTTCTTTTTCGGTTGGGGCAGGCGGAAGAGGCCGAACGTTACTACCGGAAATTCCTGGCGGAAAGTGAGGAATATGACCGTGACGATTACCTGATTATGCCTTATTTGTTCGACAGGAAGATGTATGACCAAGTGATCCGGATGAATGCCGCCCGTGAGAAGATGTATATCATGCGGGGGGATACGGTGAACTATTACATGACTACGATCAAGAGATCTCTTGGATGGGCTTATCGTGATAAGGGCGATTACCGTACTGCTGCAAGATATTTTGAGCAGTTGGCTGTGTTGCGCGACAGCATTAAGAATCGTGAACAAAAAAGTGCGGCATTGGAATTGGCAGCTGTTTATGAAACGAATGAAAAGGATTTGTTCATCCAGCAACAGGCGGCTGATATGCAAAAGAGGAACCTCTTATTGGCATTTATCCTCTGTATCGTTTTTCTGTTAGGTGTGCTTTTGTGGCGGACGATACGGCATAACCGGATTATACGTCGCAAAAATAAGGCGATGGTAGGTACTATAGAAGATTTGCTGATACATAAAGAAGAATTGTATCGGAAAAAGGAGGAGAATCTTATTCTAAAAGAGCAATTGGAGAGGGAGCAGAATTTAAGGATGTCCGCAGGTGGGGGATCGCTATCAACCGATAAGGACGGGAAAGCGGAAACAACTGTTGTTCCGGCACCTGAAGCCGGAGATGGAAATGACATACACGATAGGATATTGTTCGACAAGTTGGAACATGAGATCATTAGCCGTCAGCTCTATCTTCAGCCGGACTTTTCGAGGGAGGAACTGATCAAGACAATCTATATTCCCAAAAATAAATTTGCTCCTCTTTTCAAGCAGTATGCGGGAATGAGCTTTTCGAAGTATATTAATAATCTTCGTTTGGAGTATGCGGCTAAGATGTTAAAGAACCACCCCGATTATACAGTAGATACGATAGCCCAGGAGTGTGGCATGTCGACTCAATCTCTTTATCGCCTCTTTTCGGGAAAGTATGGAGTGACTCCGACAGATTTTCAGGTGGGGGTACAACATATTAATAATAAGAATATTACTGAGGATAAGTGAAAAAATGAGAGACTCAAAGTGAAAAAATGAGAGAATAACCTACTCGAAATGTTTTGATTTGAAAATCCTTCCTTCTACCTTTGAACCACATCAACGAAACTGGTTTAGGTGATGTACAGTACCCAATCTGCCGGGAGGTCTCTCTCGGCAGATTATTCTCGATAAGGCTGATCGGCATATCAGACCATTAGAAAACCTTTCTTAATGAATTAATCTTTCAAAAAACACGTATTGTTATGATTGAAAAAGTATTCAAAGTGGGTGATACAATCACCATCAAACGTACCTCACAAGCAGGTACTGGTTATCGTTACGCTTTAGTACGCCTGACCGGCGGAGTTGCCCTTGTAGAGGAATTGTCAGAAGATGCCGATACTCCGGGAGGAACGTCTGTACAGTCTTTTATCTTCCGGTTTTTACAGCCGGGGCAGGTAGAGATTCAGTTTGCCTATTACCGTGACTCTGAGGAAGTGCTTTACGAAGATGTATTCTCTTATGAGGTGGTTACTTCGGAGAAAGCGAACCCGATAATAGGGGGCTTTGGAGAATTCAGACCGTTGACGGATCAGGAGAAAGAGATATTCCGTACTTGCATGACATTGAAGGGTGTGGACTATACTCCGCTTCTGGTTGCCGAGCAATTGGTAAGCGGATATAACTACCGCTTCATCTGTATGACTGAATCACTAATCCGCGAGCCCAAGTATGGTTTTGCCAAAGTCACTATTTATGCTCCGCTGAGAGGAGAACCCATATTAGAGAGTATTATAGAGTGTTGACTCTGAACAGAGGAACCGAAAATTCATAATAGAGTAGGAACTTGATTTAAAAAGAAATAGTTATGAGTCAATTATATTTTTCGTCTAAGAAAAGGAATGATTGATGAACAGCCATCCCGGATATTATACGTTAAAGTCCGGGCAAACCTAATAAGGTCTGCCGCTTCTTTCGCAGGAAGCGGTGGCACTATTGCAACCGAGGCTTCTTTTTGATGCCTTTAGGCATTGCTCAACTTGACTTCGTTCACCAAAGGCTTCTGATTTTTGAAATCCCGTATATTCTCCAGAGTCGTTGCTGCGATGTTGGCCAGCGCTTCACGGGTAAAGAAAGCCTGATGGGAGGTTACGATTACATTATTGAACGACAGCAAGCGTGCCAGTACATCGTCGTCGATGATACGGTCCGATTTGTCTTCATAGAAGTACTCGCTCTCCTCTTCATATACATCCAGTCCGGCCGAACCGATCTTTTTATTTTTCAGTCCCTCGATCAGTGCATTGGTGTGGATCAGTTGTCCACGGCCGGTGTTGATGATCATTACGCCGTCTTTCATCTTACTGATGGAGTAGTCGTTGATCAGATACTTGGTCTGCTCCGTGAGGGGGCAGTGTAGTGAGATGATGTCCGAACTGTGATACAACTCGTCGAGTGTGGTGTATACTATTTGATTCTCTCTGGCAAAGTTGTAATCCGGATAAAGGTCATACGCCAGTATGTTCATGCCGAACCCTTTTAATATATGTATCAGTATTTTGGCTATCTTTCCCGTACCGATGATACCGGCTGTCTTTCCATGCATATCGAAGCCTAACAGTCCGTGCAGTGAAAAGTTTCCATCCCGGGTGCGCCATGATGCCCGTGGAATTTTCCGGTTGAGCGAGAGCATCAGTGCCACTGTATATTCGGCTACTGCGTATGGAGAATAGGCAGGAACACGAACAACGGTTACACCGTTGTCGGCTGCAGCTTTCAAGTCTACATTATTATAACCAGCACAACGAAGGGCGAGTAGTTTTACTCCGTTGGCAGCCATTGTTCTGATTACTTCGGCATCTGCGGTATCGTTGACAAAGATGCAGACGGCATCCACTCCCTGAGTCAGCAATACGTTGTGTCGGTTCAGATGACCTTTGAAAAATCGGAGTTCGAATCCGAATTCCTTGTTTTTCTCGTTGAAGGAAGCTTCATCATAAGGTTTGGTACCAAAAAATGCGATTGTATATGCCATAATTTTCTTATTTACATTCTATAATAATAGAACGTTTATGGGGAGAGTAATGTTTGTGTCCGGGGGCGGCATTTCTTTCTCCGGATTCTTATTCGTTTCAGTAGAAACAGTTTGTGTTTTCAATTAATTTGTTTGTGAAATGGAAATTAGGTGCACAAAAATATTCGTCATGTGCAATATTATTGTACCTTTGCGCCCGAAATAACTTAAAAAAGATTTAGATGAGAAAATTATTCTTGATTAGCATCGGGTTGCTAATCGTTTCAACTTCAACTTTTGCGGGAGGTCTCCTGACGAATACCAATCAGCACGTATTGTTTTTGAGAATGTTGGCTCGTGATGCTTCTACACAAATTGACGCAGTATATTCCAATCCGGCGGGTGTGGCTTTCATGGAAAACGGCTTCCACTTGTCACTCAACGGACAGAGTGCGTTCCAGACAAGAACTATCACTTCTACTTTCGCTCCGTTTGCAGGGTTTGGAGGAAACGCTACCAAAGTATATAAAGGAGAAGCTTCGGCTCCGTTCATTCCCAGTGTATTTGCAGTATATAAGAAGGATAAGTGGGCATTTTCGGGGAATTTTGCGGTAACCGGTGGTGGCGGTAAGGCTACTTTTAATGAAGGGCTGGGTTCATTTGAGTCATTGGTATCTGTAGTACCCGGCATGTTGGTAGCTGCGGGCAATGAAATGGTGGATAAAGGTGTTCTGCCGATTAACATTTTTAATGGAACCAATAAATACTCTGTTGACAGCTACATGCGTGGTAAGCAAATGATTTTTGGCCTTCAGCTGGGTGCCACATATAGAATCACAGATTACTTGTCTGCATTTGCCGGTGTGCGTATGAACTACGTAAGCAATGGTTACGAAGGACACATTCGTAACATTGAGGCTAACATCGGTGGTGGAGAAATGGTAAACGTGAATAAGTATTTCAGTGATTATGCCAAGCAGGCCAGAACAGCCGCAGATGCTTATCTGGCTGCAAATGATCTGGCTAATTATGCAAAATATGATGCCATTGCAAAAGAAGCAACCAAGGTTGCCGGACTGACGGCCGATAAAGAACTGGATTGTGACCAAACCGGTTGGGGAGTAACTCCTATTCTGGGTCTGGACTTTAAGATGAATAAATGGAACATCGGTGTGAAATACGAGTTTAACACCAAATTGAATGTAGAGAACAAGACCCGTATAGATAATACAGGACTGTTTGCGAATGGGGTAAATACTCCGCATGACATTCCGGCTCTGCTGACAGTAGGTGTTTCTTATGAAATTCTTCCTGTACTTCGTGCTTCAGTTGGCTATCATCATTTCTTCGATACCAATGCACGTATGGCCGATGCTAAAGATCCTGTGACCGGTCAGACTATGGGCAAACAGCATTTCATCAAACAGGGTACCAACGAGTATCTGGGAGGTATCGAATGGGATGTGTGTAAATGGGCTCAGGTAAGTGCCGGTATGCAACGTACCAAATATGGTGTGGGTGATAATTATCAGAGTGATATGAGTTTTGCAGTCAGCTCTTATTCATACGGTTTCGGTGCCGGATTCGATATTGCGAAGAACCTGAAATTGAATGTCGCTTATTTCTGGACCGATTACGATAAATATACAAAAGAGACTCCTAACTATGGGGGTACCGGAATCGCCGGAAAAGATGTCTTCACCCGTACCAACAAAGTGTTCGGTATCGGTCTCGACTATAAGTTCTGATGCAACCTTTATAGGCTAATCTTTATTTATATAAACTTCAAAAAGGGATCGGATAGACTAAATTATCCGGTCCCTTTTTTTGATATACTGCTTAATTAAATTTATCTTTGTTTTTCTAATCCCGCAAGATATGAAAAACACATTTATTCTTTTCCTCGTTGCTCTGAGCTTTGTTTGCAGCTCTTGTAATCGGACTCCCTCTGTGGAAGAGCCCGATGTTCTGAAAGTAGAGTTGAAGGAAACTCCTGTTTCTGTTTCCGATTTCTTTTCTAAAGTTGAAGTGATTCCGTTGGAAACTTCGGACAGTTGTCTGCTGGCCAGAATCTTGAGAGTACGGGTTTCCGGGGATACTACTTATATATTGACTCAGGATTATCCCACCTTCAGGCATATCACGTTGATGGCTTTTGACAAGAAGGGGAACTACCTTCGTTCTATCGGGCGAGTAGGACAGGGTCCCGGTGAATATTCACAGGTTTATGATGCCGTTATTAGTGAGCAGCGGAACCGGGTATATATGTTATCTCCTTTCGGATCGATGTATACCTATCGTTTGGATGGTTCGTTTATAGACAGAAAGATATTGCCGCAGAAAATGAACTTTCAGGAGATTGGACTGACTCCGGATGGCGATCTGCTGACGTGGTCGGCGCAGAACAAGGATGACGGGGCTTGTATCATGCGGTTGGATGCCGATTCGGCGAAGTTGATCAATGAGTTCTGGTCCGATGATTTCTGGTTGAACTGGGCTTGTAGGGATATGTTCTATTCCTATCAGGGCAAAGCTTACTTTGCTCCCGCTTTTTATGAAGAGGTCTACGAACTTACGAGCGATAGCTTCCGTGTAGCCTATCGCTGGGATATGGGAGAACAGAATATAAATATAGCACAATATCATTTCAATTCGAATCCGGACACACGCAGGGAGGAGGACAGGCGGCTGAATGAATATCGTGAAACCGGTAAAATAGCCTTTAATTTCACCAATCAGTACCAAAACGGAAAGTACTATTATGCTCAATTGCTCAGCTTGGCATCCAAACCCAAATGGAAATACACAAATCTTTTTTATCGTAGAAAGGATGGAGCTGTCTTCTATTTTGAGAAGACACGAGAGGGTATCCGAATCGATCCGGAAGTGTTAACCGAGGATTTTATGCTTTGTATCGTTCCGACAGAAGAGCTGGAGAATTATAAAAGTATCCTTCCCGAGGAAGAATATCGGGTGCTGAGTAAAAGGGTGGAAGATGATAATCCCTGTGTGGTGAAATTTTATTTTTAGCCCCATCTCCGTAGGGTAACAACAGAGACGGGGCAGGGTTCGTCCTTAGACTTTTTTTACGTTAGAGTTCGGAGAGATTTATAAAAAGTTAGAACGAATATTGTACCAATGCATTCATACGGTTGGCATGGCGGGTATTGCTGCTGAAGTCTGTGCGCCAGCCCCTTAGATATTCGGCACCTACCTGCAAGTTGCTGGTTACATTCCAGAACAGGTTGGCTACCAGGTATTGGCCTTTCCGGTACATATCGGGCTCGTCGCTCGGATAGGTATGTTCCGAATAAAGACGTGACAGACTGTAAGTGCCCGATACAAAGACGTTTTTGCTGATGTTATATTGCAGCCCGGCGAACCATCCCAACATGGGGAGCGTCTGCATACGCCCTTCTTTCTCCGGATTGGGAACGATATCCACATTCAGGTTACTCAAATCATTCAGATATTGTCCGATTCCTTTTCCGTAATTCACCTGTCCGTATACCTGCCATTTCGGAGTTACGTTGAAGGAAGTCGAAGCCTGAAGGCCGTATCCGGCTTTTGAATGTGCCTTGTTGTCCACAGAACTCGAGTAAGTCATGCTGCGTACGATGGCAGCCAGTTTCAGGTGGCTGTTGGCATTCCAGTTATACTGTGCTGAAGCGGTAAAGTCCGGCATACGCTGGGTGTTGATGGTAAGATACTGGTTCGTGGTACCGTCTACCGAAGGCATTTCGACACCGACGCCGAATTTCCAATTTTTCAGTTTGTCACACATGTAGCTCAATTGGGTGGTACGATAGAAAGCTGAGCCGTTAGGGCCGGCGAAGTCGATGGTGGGCGGTAGGGCGGCCAGGTCCATAAAGTTACCATAACTGTATCCCAGGGTAAAGCCGAGGAAGGTGGCATAAGCATTTTGCAGTTCGAAGGTTTTTCCGTCTCCACGGAAGTTTGCAGCGGTGTAAACAACGAAATCCCCTAAACGTTTGGTATGTCCCACCAGCTTCAGGAAGAGGGTGGAAGTGCTGATATCCATCTGGAACTGGTTGCGGGCACGGTCGGCAGAACCTTTGTTGGGGATCAGTGCAGGATAGAAATCCACATCCTTCACAATACCTCCGAAGTCATATTCGGCAGTTGCCCGGACATATCCACCAATACCCAGTGCGAATTTTCCTTGTCGGTCGGTCAGTACAAAGCGTGGAGCCTTCGGTTCGTGGAAACGCGGGAGGCGTGTTTCGTTCATTATCCGGATAATCTCGTCTCCGGCTTTGTTTGTCGATACAAACATCACGGAGTTCGGTTCTTCATCTTCGATGATTACTTTTTTCTGGGCATGTGCCGCTACAGGCAAGAGTCCCAGTCCGAGTAGCATAGCTACAGATCTAAAAAATGTTTTCATTATAAGTTAAGTTTTAGGTGAATTGCCCTATTGAACAACTTAAATGGGAAATGGTTGAGGGGGCGAGGGAAAAATCGCCAAATTATGCGGAAGAATTGCTATAGCATAGACCGTTTAAAATGCGAATCTTTGCATATTCGATAATTAGAAAGGAAAAAGAGCAATGGAAAAGATGAATATTACCCATAAGATAGTGGCTATGCAGCCCGAACTGGAGCATTTTGCGTATAAATTGACTGCCGACAGGGAGTCGGCCAATGATCTGGTACAGGATTGTCTGTTGAAGGCATTGGACAACAAAGAGAAATTTGTGCATACCCAGAATTTCAAGGGATGGATGTACACCATCATGCGCAATATCTTTATCAATAATTACCGTAAGTCATTGCGCGAAGTAGACATGACCGACTCTACTTATAATCTCTATGCGCAAACCATGACGGAAGGCGAGGAGGGGAACCGGTTTGAGACGATCTACGACCTGAAGGAGCTCTACAAAGTGATCAATGCCGTTCCCGAAGACCTGAAGAAGCCTTTTATGATGTTCGTGGCCGGGTTCAAGTATCGTGAGATAGCCGAGAAGATGGATTTACCGGTAGGGACTATCAAGAGCCGTCTGTTCCTGATCCGTAAAAGATTGCAGCAGGATTTGAAAGATTTCTCGTAAAGGATAACGGTTTAGGCACGTTAAGTGATCATTGTATGATGTCCTATTCTGACGGGGCATTACATTATATGTTATTCCGATAACAATATATGTAATGCCCCGTTACATATATTGTTATTTTGTCGATTAAAAAAGAATTGTTACCTTTGCCGCCCGAAAACGTATGATGCCGTGAATAAGGGTCGTGTATTCTAGAACACCACGTAAAAAACAGGAATTATGAAAGAAAAAGT
>SKET01002337.1_pt1 | contig 11600 bp, 11 predicted proteins | sample 4841461 | NCBI WGS metagenome assembly SKET01 (sample SAMN11008802, study PRJNA524170) | human gut metagenome | biome: Human fecal sample; material: Feces; isolation source: fecal sample from pouch patient p5 | host: Homo sapiens | place: Israel: Tel-Aviv | collected 2014-02-13
ACATCGTCTGATCATCAAGGGTATACAGGCCATCGAGCAGGCGCTCCATTGCCCGGCCAACGAACCCGGACGCCCTGCCGACCGCCAGACCGTCGGCCGCGGTCAGGTTATCAATGCCTAAATCCTGCACCGCTATCTGGTCGTGGAGCCCGGTATAGACGCCGAGCAGCATGCATGGCGAATGGGTCGGTTCGGCGAACAGGCAGTGAACATGGTCGCCGAAGGCCAGCTTCAGGCCAAATGCCACGCCGCCGGGGCCGCCGCCGACGCCGCACGGCAGATAGACGAACAGCGGATGATCGGCATCGACCACGCGCCCTGCTTGCGCGAACTGCGCTTTCAGGCGCTCGCCGGCTACGGCATAGCCGAGGAACAGCGTGCGCGAGTTTTCATCATCGATAAAAAAGCAGTTCGGATCGGATTCCGCTGCCTTGCGCCCCTGTTCGACCGCCACGCCATAGTCCTCTTCATACTCAACCACCGTTACGCCGTGGCTGCGCAGTTTGGCTTTTTTCCACGCCCTGGCATCGGCGGACATATGCACCGTGACTTGAAAACCAATGCACGCGCTCATGATGCCGATTGACATCCCAAGGTTGCCGGTGGAGCCGACGGCGATGCTGAACTGGCTAAAGAACTGTTTAAACTCCGGCGTCAGCAATTTGCGATAATCGTCTGCGGTCGTCAGCAGCCCGGCTTCCAGCGCCAGCTTTTCCGCATGGGTCAGCACTTCATAAATCCCACCGCGCGCTTTGATTGATCCGGAGATCGGCAGATGGCTGTCTTTTTTCAGCAGCAGTTCGCCGCTAATTGGCTGGCCGAATTTTTGCTCAAGGCTGCGTTTCATTGCCGGAATGGCAACCACTTCTGATTCGATAATCCCGCCGCTCGCGGCGGTTTCCGGGAAGGCTGCCGCCAGATAGGGCGCGAAGCGCTGAAGGCGGGCATGGGCGTCTTGCACATCGTCGGCGGTCAGACCGACGTAAGGCAACCCCTCCGCCAGGGTGGTGGTTGCCGGGTTAAACCAGGTGGTTTCTTTCAGGGCGATCAGATCCTGCACAAGCGGGAAGGTCGCGGTTAAGGTGGTCAGGTCAACGTGTTTCATCATACGTCTCTTTGCGCTCAGATAATGAAAGAAAGCAGGAAGGTGGCGGCCAGTGCAAGTAGCGACGCGATAAATGTCGCTGTCGTGTAGTACTTGAACGTTTCACTGAGGCTGGCGCCGCAGTACTGTTTTACCAGCCAGAACAGGGAATCGGTGACGATCGTGCAGCCAATGGCGCCGGAACCGATGGCAATGGCGATGATCTCCGGGCTTACGCCGGGATAAAGCGGCAGCATCGGGGCAACGATGGCGGTAGCGCCCATCATCGCCACGGTGGCGGAGCCAACGGCGGCGTGCAGGATAAGCGCCACCAGCCAGGCCAGCAAAATCGGGTGCATATCAAGGTTCGACAGGATCACCGCGAGGCTATCGGCCAGGCCGCTGGATTTCAAAATCGCGTTGAATGCGCCGCCGGCGCCGATAATCAGCAGGATGTTGGCGATGGACCCAAAGCCGTTTTCGGTATGAGTCAGCAGAACGCCCATCCCCATTTGCCGACGGATGCCGAGCATGTAATAGGCGACAAAGACGGCGATAAACATCGCGGTGATGGGGTTGCCGATAAATTCCAGCACTGTATACAGCGTGCCGCCTTTCGCCATATTCAGTTCAGCGACGGTTTTCACCAGCATCAGGCCAATCGGTAACAGCACGGTAAACAGCGTGGCGCCGAGCGACGGCAGCGTCGATTCTTCGCGAACGTCGAGGTTGGAAAACTCGGCTGGCACTGGTTTAAACGGCAGGCGGTTGCCGAGCAGCCTGAGGAACAGCGGGCCGCCGACCAGCGAGGCGATCAGACCGACCAGCAGGCCATAGACGATAACCGTCCCGATATCAGCCCCCAGTTTATTCGCCACGAACAGCGCGGCCGGATGCGGCGGTACCACGCAGTGCACCGCCATCAGCGCGGTACACAGCGGAATAGCCAGCTTCAGCAGCGAAGTATTGGTTTTTTTGGCGATGGAGAATGCCAGCGGGATCAGCAGCACCACCCCGACTTCGACAAACAGGGTAATGCCGCAGATCAGGCCGACCAGCACCATAATCACATCCGCCGACAGCCAGCGGCAGCGCTGGAGCGTCAGGCCGATGCGCTCCGCCGCGCCGGAGACCTCCATCATCTTGCCGAGAATGGTGCCGAGACCGATCACGGCCGCCAGGAAGCCCAGCGTACCGCCAATCCCGCTCTCAATGGCGTTTACCATATCCAGCGGGCCCATTCCCATCATCGCCCCGACGAAAAAGCTCGCCAGCAGCAGCGCCAGAAACGGATGAAACTTCAGTTTGACGATGGTTAATACAATTAACACGATGCTAATCAGCAATGTGCTCACAACCCAAATTTGCGATTCCATACCCCACCTCGCCGTAAGTAACGTGTGGTTATTGAACAGAAACTCGGCATGGGCTGACAAACGATATAAATGACCTTTCAGATGAGCCAAATTGAATCAAAAAGGTGATTTAGCTCTAAAAGTGACCTCTAAATATGCTATGGGTCAAATTAACTCATCCTTTAGCGGAAGTTCCGGCGTTATTTTTTTATCATCCAGACTCCCTTTTATCGCCAGGAGCGCATAATGGATGTGCTAAAAACCTTAGGTACCCGGTTGCTGAACGGCTGGCAACTCTCCAGGCTGTCGACGTTTGAGGTGGCGGCGCGGCACGAGTCGTTCGCCCTTGCCGCCGACGAGCTGGCGCTCACCCCAAGCGCCGTCAGTCACCGGATTAATCAGCTGGAAGAGGAGCTGGGGATCCAGCTCTTTGTCCGCTCGCACCGCAAAGTGGAGCTGACGCGTGAAGGGAAGCGCGTTTACTGGGCGCTGAAGTCGTCGCTGGATGGTCTCAATCAGGAGATTCTGGACATCAAAAACCAGGAGCTCTCCGGCAGTCTGACGGTCTACTCGCGGCCCTCTATCGCCCAGTGCTGGCTGGTGCCGGCGCTGGGGGATTTCAGTCGCCGCTACCCGGCCATCTCGCTGACCGTGCTGACCGGCAACGATAACGTCAACCTGCAGCGGGCGGGTATCGATCTGGCAATCTATTTTGATGACGCGCCGTCGTCGCAGCTAAGCCACCATTTTCTGATGGATGAGGCGATCGTGCCGGTATGTACGCCGTATTACGCCCGCCAGCTGCAGTTAACGTCAAATCCTGCCAGTCTGCGCCACTGTACGCTGCTTCACGATCGCCAGGCATGGAGCAATGATTCCGGCACCGATGAATGGTTCAGTTGGGCACAGCAATTTGGGATTGAACTGCCGCAATCGTCGGGCATTGGCTTCGATCGTTCTGATTTAGCGGTGATTGCGGCGATGAATCATGTCGGGGTAGCGATGGGGCGTAAACGGCTGGTGCAGAAGCGGCTGGAGAGTGGGGAGTTGATCGCCCCGTTCGGCGATATGACGCTGAAATGCCATCAGCATTATTACGTGACCACCCTGCCGGGCCGTCAGTGGCCGAAAATCGACGCCTTTATCGAGTGGCTGCATAGCCTGACCTGAAAATGAGCCGGGCTATCCCTCGGTGTTGTTAGGGAGGCCGGGTAAGGCGTGAGCCGCCACCCGGCAAAATGACGGCACTGCGCATGCGCGGGCCGGCAGACGACCAGTCCGGTAGCCCGGATAAGGCGTCAACCGCCATCCGGGGAACGGCCGCCGCGCTTATACCGGCTGCTGATGGTGGGTGAAGCGCGAGGCCAGCGGCAGCCAGCACAGCAGAATCAACAGGCCCATCAGCATCATCAGCAGGCCGAGGCTGCCCTGACCGGTTTGCGGCATCATCGCCGACAGCCAGGCCAGCACGCCGGAGCCGATATTCTGCAAGCCGCCCACCAGCGCCCCGGCGGTTCCGGCGAGGAACGGGAACGGCTCCATCGCGCCGCTGGTGGCCAGCGGGAACAACATCCCGGCGCCGAAGAAGAACAGCGCCGCAGGCACCAGCAGGGTCCAGACGGTCATGATGCCCAGCAGCCCTGGGATCCACATCATCAGACCCGCCAGCAGACAGCTGATCACCGACTGCCACATCAGGGTCGGGAAGCGCTTGTTCGGCCGGCCGGCAAACCACGCGCCGAAGAACGCCGCCGGGATCGGCAGAATAAACAGAATACTCACCGCCATGCTGCTCAGGCCGAGCACCGCGCCCATCAGCACCCCGGAGCAGGCTTCGAATACCGCAATCCCCGCCAGGCCGCCGATCAGCATCAGCAGATAGCAGTTAAAGGCGCCGGTGCCGAACAGCGTTTTGTAGCTGGCCAGAAGTTTGGTGCGCGGCGCCCCTTCCGGGCGCGTTTCCGGCATCCACTTCGCCATGCTGAAGGTCACCCCGGCGCACAGGACCAGCAGGAAAGCGTAGCAGGCGCGCCAGCTCCACAGGGTGTCGAGGATGCCGCCGAGCAGCGGGGCAATCAGCGGGCTGACCAGAATACCCATATTTAACAGGCTATTGGCATGACGCAGCTGAGCGCCTTCGTACAGGTCGCGGGGCAGGGTACGCGCCATCACGCCGCCGACCCCGGTGCCCATCCCCTGCATGGCGCTGGCGGCGATCAGCACTGGCAGGCTATGGGTGGTAATAGCTACCAGCGTCGCCAGCATAAAAATCGACATCCCGACGAGGATCACCGGGCGGCGACCGACGCGGTCAGAGAGCGGGCCGTAGAACAGCTGTGAAATACCGTAGGTCAGCAGATAGGCCGCCATCACGCTTTGTACCGCCCCTTCGCGGACGTTCAGCGCGACCGCCATGTCGGCGATGGCCGGAATATAAATGGTCTGCGCCATCTGGCCGACGGCCACCAGCAGTACCAGCATCAACAACAAATTGAAGTTCTTATGCCGTTTCATGTCGATGAATACTTTGTGAGTAAAGAGAAATGAAGAATATGTGACTACCACATCCCGTAAACGATGGAGGAATCTACCATATTAAAATGACAGAACAACTGCAAAGTGCCGATTGTTGAGGGAATTCCAGGCAGATTATGTAAACAGGAACGGCAACTAATGTTGCCATCTCAGGCTACGCCAGGCGCAGGAGGATCGCCCCGGCGGCAATCCCGCAGGCGGCCACGATGCGCAGCGGCATCAGTTGCTCTTTCAGGACGATAAAGGCGATCAGCGCGCCGAAGAGAATGGAGGTTTCACGCAGCGCGGCGACCACCGCCAGCGGGGCCTGGGTCATCGCCCATAGCGCCAGGCCGTAGGAGCCCATGGTGCCGATCCCGCCGAGGATGCCTTTTTTCCAGTGCTGACGTAAATAACGACTGGCCTCACGCCGTCGCGCCACCATCGCCCAGCACAGCAGGCAAAAGCCGTTCATAAAAAAGGTCCACAGGGTGTAGCCCAGCGCCGAGCCCGCCAGCCGGACGCCGGTGCCGTCCACCAGCGTATAGCCAGCGATGAAGCAGGCGTTGATCAGCGCCAGCACGATGCCTTTGCGCGAGCTGGCGAGGCCGTTAAAGGCCATCGCCAGAATAGCCAGGCAGATGACGCCGATACCCAGCCAGGCCAGCGGCGACAGACGATCGCCGAGGAACAGCACGCTTATCGCCGCCACCAGCAGCGGCGCAGTGCCGCGCATCAGCGGATAGGTCTGGCTCATATCCGATACCTGGTAGGTCTTCGCCACCAGCACCGTATACACCACCTGTAACGCGCACGACGCCAGCAGATAGGGGGCGCTGACCAGCGCGGGCTGCGGGGCAAAGGGGAGCATCACCAGGGCGATCAGCGCGGCCGAGCCGCTGACGCCGATCGCCGCGTACATTTTATCGCCGCTGGCTTTGACGATAGCGTTCCAGCTGGCGTGCAGCAGGGCGGCGAACAGCAAAATGCAGAATACGGTGAGGGTCATCGCAGACAGGTTCAACAGTGAAGGTCACCGGAATGTAACACGCGCCCGCGCTGCCTGCCAGCGGGGGGTTAAAGCGAACAAAACAGGCGATGCGTCACCCGCGGTTCATCGTACACCGGGCGAAAACCAAGCCTTTCATAAAAGGGCCAGGCCTGCGCCGGGGCATGGGTGTTGAGAAAATCAAACCAGGCGCTGGAGTGGGTGATAACCGAGACCAGCAGCTGCTGGCCGATGCCCCGGCGACGGTAGCGTTCGCTGATGTAGAGGTGGCGAATGCGCCCGGCCCGCGGCTGCGGACTGAAGGGATCGCTATTGATGCCGCATACCCCTACCAGCTGGTGGTTGACGAAGGCGCCCAGCAGCGTTTCGCCCGGCGCGTTAAAGCGGTTTTTGCCGCTCTGCCAGTTTTCCGCCAGGCGGCGCAGCATATTGAAATGCTGTTCAAGGCTTTCAATTCGTAGCGCCGCGAACCCCGGGGCATCCGGCGTCGTGGCGGCAATTAACAGGGGTGGCATAGCATCCTCCATCAAGTCATACCGGGACGCCCGGCGGGCGCCTGCAGGGGGGCGGTTTCCCGCCCCCCTCAGGTGCGACTTGAACCTGAATCAGCGGAACTGTTTCAGGACTGCATCAAGTAGTTGCAACACAGCAACCATGAGTTTCAGGATCAAAATAATAATATCCATTCCGCCCATACGCGCGTCTCCTGTGGTTAAGGAGCACAATAAGCTGACGTACCTTTCCGCTGCCTGTTGCCAGCTTATCCCTGCCTGTCGCCGGCGGCGTCTGCCCTGGCCGATAGTTCGTCCTTTCCATGAACGGCTTCCCGGCCCGCCGCCTGCAACGACAGGGGTGCGCAGCGCTGAGCCACGCGTTGCCGCGCGGGCCAGTGACTGCACGTTGTTGACGTAACACAGTGTGCTCTCTCGGGGTTAAGGCACTGACGGCACCACCCGTTTCAGCCAGGACTTCGTTGCGCCGGTCAAACTTGCGGCCCCCGAATGGCACACCATGAACACACCCAGTATAGATAAATACTGTATGGATGAACAGTATTTTTTGGACAAATCCGCCCCTCTCATCCATACTCTATGACAGAGAAAAACCGACCTTAAATTGCGCGAACTGCAGCGATCGCGTATACTTTTGGCGTTGACGTAATACAGTGTGCTTGCGGCTACCACCTGTAACCATGCTGATAAAAACCTCGCTCCGGCGGGGTTTTTTGTTTTCTGTCCTTTTGCGCCGAACTGTGATCTTTCGCGCAAATTTTCGTGGATGAAAATAAATCCATTGTGAAAACGTAAAACCTGTGTTTGTATAAATTCAGCTTATTTTTCGACACAACAGGTCCCTAATGAACGCAACCCTGATCGCTTCGACCCTACTAAAAACCGCGCCAGCCGCGGTGGTCGTCGTGTCTGTGGTGGTCGTCGTCGGCAATGCGCCGTAGGGTCCGGAACAACACGAATTCCAAACCCCGCCGGCGCAAACCGAGCGGGGTTTTTTGTTGGCGAGCCCCCCGGTAAAGTCGGCCCAGAAGAAAAGGACTGGAGCATGGCAAGTTCGGGCACCACATCAAACACAATGCGCTTTACCGGCGCGCAGCTGGTTGTTCATTTACTGGAGCGCCAGGGTATCACTATGGTCAGCGGCATTCCGGGCGGCTCCATCCTGCCTATCTACGATGCCTTAAGCCAGAGCACGCAGATCCGCCACATCCTGGCGCGCCACGAGCAGGGCGCGGGCTTTATCGCCCAGGGGATGGCGCGTACCGAAGGCAAACCGGCGGTCTGTATGGCCTGCAGCGGCCCGGGGGCGACGAACCTGGTGACGGCGATCGCCGATGCCCGCCTGGATTCGATTCCGCTGGTCTGCATCACCGGCCAGGTACCGGCCTCGATGATCGGTACCGACGCCTTCCAGGAAGTGGACACCTACGGCATCTCTATCCCCATCACCAAACATAACTATCTGGTGCGCGACATCGCCGAGCTGCCGCAGGTGATCAGCGACGCCTTCCGTATTGCCCAGTCCGGGCGTCCCGGGCCGGTGTGGATAGACATTCCTAAGGACGTGCAGTCGGCGACCATTGAGCTGGAAGCGCTGCCTGAGCCTGGCGAGCGCGCCCCGGCACCGGCATTCGCGCCTGAAAGCGTGCGTGAAGCGGCGGCAATGATCAACGCGGCGAAACGCCCGGTACTGTATCTGGGCGGCGGGGTGATTAACGCGCCGCAGGCGATCCGTGAGCTGGCGGAAAAAGCCAACCTGCCGACCACCATGACCTTAATGGCGCTGGGCATGCTGCCGAAGGCGCACCCTTTGTCGCTGGGGATGCTGGGGATGCACGGCGCGCGCAGCACCAACTTCATTCTGCAGGAGGCGGATTTACTGATTGTTTTAGGCGCCCGTTTTGATGACCGGGCGATTGGCAAGACCGAGCAGTTCTGCCCGAACGCGAAGATTATCCACGTCGATATCGACCGCGCCGAACTGGGCAAAATTAAGCAACCGCACGTGGCGATTCAGGGCGATGTGGCGGAAGTCTTAGCCCAGCTGAACCCGCAGATTGAGGCGCAGCCGCGCGAGGAATGGCGCCAGCTGGTGGCCGACTTGCAGCGCGAATTCCCCTGCGCCATCCCGCAGGAAAGCGACCCGCTCTCCCATTACGGCCTGATTAACGCCGTGGCCGCCTGCGTGGATGATGAAGCGATCATCACTACCGACGTTGGCCAGCACCAGATGTGGACGGCGCAGGCCTACCCGCTCAATCGTCCGCGCCAGTGGCTGACCTCCGGCGGCCTCGGCACCATGGGTTATTCAATGGGTGCGGCAATGGGCGGTCAAATGGGTTGCCCTGACAAAACAGTTGTTATGTTTGCAGGCGACGGCGGATTCCATATGAATCTTTCAGAACTTGCTACGATGTGCTCATATAATATTCCTGTTAAAATGTTTATTATGAATAATACCGTTTTGGGTATGGTACGTCAGTGGCAAAAGCTTTTCTATGAAAATCGCTTTGCTGATACAGACCCACACAGAGCAACCGATTTTGTTAAGGTTGCTGAGGGCTTTGGCGTTAAGGCACTTCGTATCAGCACTAATGACGATATTGATGCTGTTCTTAAAGAAACGCTTGAATATAACGGACCTGTTTTGGTTGATTGCAGAATCAGCCCTGATTCCAACGTACTTCCTATGATTCCTCCGGGAGGGGCTCATACGGATATTATTGAAAAATTTAATTAAGGAGGCAGCTAACAATGAAAGAAAAATTAGTATTGTCAGTTCTTGTTGATAATGAAAGCGGCGTACTTCAAAGAGTTGCCAGCCTTTTCTCAAGAAGAAGCTATAATATTTCGTCTCTTACAGTTAGTGAAACAGAGGATGAAAAGTTTTCTCGTATGACTATTGAAACTGAAACCGAGCCTGAAAACGTAAGGCAAATTAAGGCTCAGCTTTTAAAGCTTGAAATCGTTAAAAAGGTTTCCGAGCTTAAGCCTGACAGTTCCGTTTCATCTGAACTTTTACTTGTTAAGGTGCACGCTCAGGGTATTGAGCATAAGAACGCACTTCTTGCATTTAATGCTCGTTGGGGTGCTCGTGTGCTTGATGTATCAATGACTACAATTACATTTGAATTTACAGGTCTCGGAAGCACTATTGATATGTTTGTTGAAGAACTTGAAAATGAATTTACTATTGTTGAGCTTGTCCGTACAGGTATTACTTCTCTTGAAAGAGGCGAAGGCTCATTTACAGATGATATATAGTTTTAATTATTATATACATCTATTTGTTTGAATATATTAACGAAAAGGGTGATAGCTATGAGTATGACAATGACTCAAAAAATATTGGCTAAGCACGCAGGTCTTGACAGCGTTGTAGCAGGTCAGCTTATTGAAGCAAAGCTTGATATGGTACTTGGTAATGACGTCACTTCTCCTGTTGCAATTAACGAAATGACCAAATTCGGCAAAAATTCTGTTTTTGACAGGACTAAGATTTCTCTTGTTATGGACCATTTTACTCCTAACAAGGATATTCAATCTGCGCAAAACTGCAAGCAGGTTAGAGAATTTGCCAAAAAGTATGATATTACGCATTATTATGATGTTGGAAATATGGGTATTGAGCATGCACTTTTGCCTGAGCAGGGCGTTGTTACCTGCGGCGACTGCATCATCGGTGCCGACTCTCATACTTGTACATACGGTGCACTCGGCGCTTTTTCAACAGGCGTTGGCTCAACTGATATGGCAGCAGGTATGGTTACAGGTAAAGCTTGGTTTAAGGTTCCGTCTGCAATTAAGGTTGTAATCACAGGCAAAAAAGCACCTTGTATCAGCGGTAAAGATGTTGTTCTTCATCTTATCGGTGAAATCGGTGTTGACGGTGCTCTTTATAAGTCACTTGAATTTACAGGTGACGGCATTAAGGAACTTTCGATGGACGACCGTCTTTGCATTTCAAATATGGCTATTGAATGCGGCGCTAAAAACGGAATATTCCCTGTTGATGATATAACTCTTGAATATGTTAAGGGCAGAAGTGAGCGCCCGTATGAGGTTTATGTGGCTGACGAGGATGCAGAGTATGACAGCGTGGTTACTATTGACCTTTCAACTCTTGCCCCTACTGTTGCTTGCCCTCACCTTCCTGAAAATACTAAGACTGTTGATGAACTTTCCGATGTTAAAATCGACCAGGTTGTTATCGGCTCTTGCACTAACGGCAGAATTGAGGATATGCGTGCTGCCGCTTCTATCATTAAGGGTAAGAAGATTGCCGACGGCGTTCGCTGTATCGTTATTCCGGCAACTCAAAACGTTTATCTTCAGTGCATAAAAGAGGGTATTGCAGAAGTTTTTGTTGAAGCAGGTGCTATTGTTTCAACTCCGACCTGCGGTCCGTGTCTTGGCGGCCATATGGGTATTTTGGCTGCAGGTGAGGTTGCTGTTTCAACTTCAAACCGTAACTTTGTCGGCAGAATGGGCCACGTTGATTCTAAAATATATCTCGCATCTCCTGCTGTAGCCGCTGCCTCTGCTATTAAAGGCTACATTGCAGACCCGAGAGAAATATAGGAGGTAGGAATATGAAAGCAAAGGGTACAGTACATAAATTTGGCGATAATGTTGATACCGATGTTATCATTCCCGCACGTTATCTTAATAAGAGTGATGAGGCGTGGCTAGCATCGCACTGTATGGAAGATATCGACGCTGATTTTGTAAATAAGGTTAAGCCGGGCGATATTATGGTTGCCGAGGCTAACTTCGGTTGCGGTTCTTCAAGAGAACATGCGCCTATCGCTATTAAGGCTTCGGGCATTTCCTGCGTAATTGCATCTACTTTTGCACGCATTTTTTACAGAAATGCAATCAATATCGGCCTTGCAATTCTTGAATGTGACGAGGCTGCTAAGGATATTAAAGCCGGTGATGAAGTTGAAGTTGACTTTGACAGCGGTTTAATAACTAACTGCACAACAGGCAAAACCTATAAGGCTCAGCCTTTTCCGCCGTTTATTCAAAATATTATTAAAAACGGCGGCTTGATGAACTCTATTGAAAAGTAGTTTTAACTGTTTTAGCATATAATATTTATATAACAGTTATAACGAGGTATT
>SKET01000996.1_pt1 | contig 11584 bp, 3 predicted proteins | sample 4841461 | NCBI WGS metagenome assembly SKET01 (sample SAMN11008802, study PRJNA524170) | human gut metagenome | biome: Human fecal sample; material: Feces; isolation source: fecal sample from pouch patient p5 | host: Homo sapiens | place: Israel: Tel-Aviv | collected 2014-02-13
GACGCAACCTTTGCATCACTTGCAGCTTTCGCGGCTGCATCGGAAGCTTGTTTCCCTGCTGAGGCAGCGCCAGAAGCGTCACTCTTCGCAGCAGCATCACTCGCGGCCTTTTCGGCGTCACTTGCTAAACCAGCTTGTGACTTCGCATCGGATGCAGCATCAGATGCTTTTGCAGCATCGGAAGCAATACCAGCATCACTCGGGTAGTTCGAGGCGATACCAGTGGTATCGCTGGAAGCATCGCTTGCTTTCTTAGCTGATTCAGCAGCATCACTTGCAGCCTTTGCGGCATCGGAAGCTGACGCTTTCGCATCACTGGATGCATGATCACTTGCTTTAGCCTTGGCATCGGACAATGCGTCGGATGCAACCTTCGCATCACTTGCAGCCTTGGAAGCAGCATCGGAGGCTTGTTTTCCTGCGGAAGCGGCACCAGAAGCGTCACTCTTCGCAGCGGCATCACTCGCTGCCTTTGCGGCGTCACTTGCTAGACCAGCTTGTGACTTCGCATCGGATGCAGCATCAGATGCTTTAGCAGCATCGGAAGCAATACCAGCATCACTCGGGTAGTTCGATGCAATCCCAGTAGTTTCACTAGAAGCGTCGCTTGCCTTCTTAGCTGATTCAGCAGCATCACTTGCAGCTTTCGCTGCATCGGAAGCAGAGATATTAGCATTGCTTGATGCATGGTCACTTGCTTTAGCCTTAGCATCAGATAATGCATCGGAAGCAACCTTTGCGTCACTCGCAGCACTTGCAGCGGCATCAGAAGCCTGCTTATCTGCTGAAGTAGCGCCAGAGACGTCACCCTTCGCAGCAGCATCACTCGCTGCCTTTGCGGCGTCACTTGCTAGACCAGCTTGTGATTTCGCATCGGATGCAGCGTTAGATGCTTTAGCAGCATCAGAAGCAATACCAGAATCACTCGGGTAGTTCGATGCAATCCCAGTAGTTTCACTAGAAGCATCGCTTGCCTTCTTAGCTGATTCGGCAGCATCACTGGCATGATGCGCTGCATCCTTTGCTTTTGCGTCAGCATCAGCTGAAGCTGCTTCACTAGCAGCACTCTTAGCAGTACTTTCCGCATCAGAGGCTTTCTTCGTTGCATCACTCGCAGCTGAGGTATCCCCTTTATCGGCAGCACTCTTAGCATCACTGGCGGCATCAGAAGCTTCTGACGCAGCACTCTTCGCCGTGGAAGCAGCGTCGGAAGCCTTAGCGGCATCGGAAGCAATTGCGGAGTCGCTTGGATTGTCCTTAGCTGTCGATGCCGCGTCGGAAGCGGAGCTTTGCGCAGCCGAAGCCGCATCACTAGCACCAGAGGCATGACTAGTTGCAGAACTGCCAAAACCATCTAATTCTTTAGCTCGTGCAGCAGCACTGGCAGCAGCGTCACTAGCAATACCAGCTTGACGATGAGCGTCGCTAGCAGCGTCACTAGCATCAAGAAGCAATTGCGGAGTAACTTGCAGCACCGCTATTGTCACCACTACCAGCAGCAGCACTAGCCTGCTTAGCCGCACTGTCAGCAATTCCGGCAGCTGCAGAAGCACTCGCTGCGTCACTGGCAGCAGCACTCTTAGCACCTTGTGCTTGTGAGTCAAGGCCAGTTAATACCGGATCACTTGGATATTTCGAGTGGTCGCTAGCAGCATTTGAAGCATAGCCAGCAGCAAGCTTGGCATCACTCGCCGCCTTTGCTGCATCAGCAGCAGCATGGTTAGCATCAATCGTAGCAGCTGAAGCTGAGCTAGTCGCCGCGTCAGAATTGATAGCTGCCTGGGCAGCAGCCAGTGCTTTTTTAGCAACTTCAGCATCAGATGAAGCAACATTGGCAGCATTTGAAGCCACTGCTTGAGCCGAAGCAACATTTGATTGCATTGCTTTGACATAGGCAGCTGGCAATTGCTGACCTTTTGCTTGGGCTGAAGCAAAGTCGCTATTGAACTTCGCAGCAGCGCTTTGAGCAGCACTATCCGCAGCTGCGGCAGTTGCCGCAGCATTGGCTGCATCGCTTGCAGCGGCACTAGCATATCCGTGGGTTGTTAGTGCACTCCCCGAGATTGCGGCTGAATCACTAGCACTGGATCCAGCTTGATCACGAGCGGCGGCGCTTGCAGCAGCGTCACTAGCAATTTTTGCAGCAGCTTTGGCCTTATCAGCTTCGTCGCTTGCTACACCTGCGTATGATGCAGCGGCACTAGCGGCAGCTTGCGCCGTTGGTACATCGCCACTCTTCGCAGCTGCATTCGCGGTACTTGCAGCAGCAGATGCTGCGCTTGCTGCACTAGCAGCAGTTGCAGCGGCACTACCAGCAATCGCTGATTGTGATTGAGCAGTTGAATCAAGATCTGCGTAGACAAGGTCTTCAGGATGTTTAGCAGCAAAACCACTCGTAACACCAGCGGCATCACTGGCGATCTTTGCATCACTAGCGGCAGCTGAAGCATACTTACCCGCGTCAGTAGCATAGGATTGTGCGCCTGAGGCAGCTGAGCTGCCAGCATCGCTCTTCTGAGCATCTAGCTCTTTAGCGCGAGCTGCTGCCGAAGCTGCAGCGTCACTAGCAATACCAGCTTGAATTTTCGCATCACTGGCGCCAGCACTTGCAATCAGAGCGGCTGAATCAGCGATGTTGGAGTAACTAGCTGCACCACTATTGTCGCCAACTGCAGCAGCGTCACTTGCCTGTTTGGCAGCAGCAGCAGCGTCACTTGCGGCTGTTGCCGCTTGTGCAGCATCACTAGCAGCTGCTAGTTTTGCACCTTGCGCTGTTGAATCAAAGCCACTTAAGGCAGCATCACTTGGATACTTGGCATGATCGCCTGCAGCCTGAGAAGCATAGCTGGCAGCAGCTTTAGCATCACTTGCCGCTTTTGCAGCATCAGCCGCAGCTGAATTAGCCTTTAAGTTGGCCCCACTGGAGGCTGAGCCTGCATCAGAAGCGTTAATTGAAGCCCGTGCGTCTGACAAAGCTTTTTGTGCAACTGCTGCTTCAGAGGAAGCGACATCAGATGCAGCCGAAGCAACACCTTGTGCTGAAGTGACATTAGACTTCATGGCTTTGACATAAACATCTGGTAACGTCTGCCCCTTAGCCGTTGCGGCAAAGGCATCACTGTTGTACTGAGAAGCATAGCTTTGTGCAGCGCTGTCTGCTTGAGCAGCAGTTGATGCAGCAGCTGAAGCGGCATTTGCAGCACTAGCAGCAATAGCATTATTAGAAGTGACAACCGGGTTCGTTGGATGTTCACTTGCGAGTGAACTAACAGCACTGCTAGCACTCTTCGCAACCGCAGCATCACTAGCGGCACCCGTTGCGTAATCATGTGTCTTTAAAGCACCAGAAGCAATGGCCGAAGAATCAGAAGCCGCTTGGTCAGAACTTGCATCTGATTTGTCACGAGCTGCGGCACTGGCTGCGGCATCACTTGCAATCTTAGCTGCGTCGTGAGCTGTCGCTGCAGCACCACTGGCTACACCAGCATATGATTGTGCTGCGCTTGCATACGATTGTGCTGCAGGCGTGTCACCAGCGGAAGCGACTGAATTGGCAGCACTAGCTGCCCGAACTGCTGCAGACGCTGCACTTGCGGCCACACCAGCTGCCGAAGAGGCAATGGCTGATTGCGACTTAGCCGTTGAATCATAGCCGGCATAAACTAAATCTTCAGGATGTTTAGCAAAATAGCTGCCAGTAGCTTCAGCGGCACTGCTTGCAACTTTAGCATCACTAGCTGCATTGCTAGCATAATTACCCGCGTCGGTTGCGTACGAGGTTGCCGCACTAGCAGCACCACTCCGCTGACCGTCAAGATCCTTAACACGGGCCGCTGCGTCAGAAGCAGCTGTACTTGCAATGCCAGCCTGGCGTTTGGCATCGCTAGCTGCATCGTTAGCTATTTTAGCTGCCGAAGAAGCAACACCGGCATAACTAATTGCGGCACTGTTATCGCCACCAGCAGCTGCTGCACTAGCCTGTTTGGCAGCCGTGCTTGCTGCTCCGGCAGCATCGGCGGCCTGTGCTGCGTCAGAAGCAGCTGCTTGTTTAGCACCTTGAGCCGTTGAATCATATCCGATCAAACTTGCGTCACTCGGGTATTTAGCATGATCACTAGCTGCATTTGAAGCGTAACTAGAAGCGGCACGAGCATCGCTGGCAGCAGCTGATGCTGCTTCAGCGGCGCCAGACGCGTCAACGTTTGCTTGGCTCGCAGCTCCTTGACCAGCTGAACTTGCAGCGGCTGAATCTGCTGCCTGTTTAGCAGCGGCAGCAGCCGACTGAGCTACTTTAGCAGCGGCATAAGCATCACTCGCTGCTGAACCCGCGTGCACGCGATCACCTGTGCTTGGTATTGCTGTAATTGCAGCGTAGTCGCTGTTCGCTGTGCTTGCAGCATCGCTAGCAACTTTAGCTGCAGATGCAGCGGTACTGGCTGCTGAACCTGCCGCACTCGGCTGCGCTTTTGCGGCATCGTTGGCTGCTGAAGCAGCACTAGCTGCATCACTGACAGCATCACTTGTTGCACCACGAACGGCCGTACTTGCTGCTGTGGCTGCACCACTACCAGCACTTGCAGCGTCGCTAGCTGCTTTGCCAGCAATATCCGCTTGAGACTGGGCACCAGCAGCGTTGGAGACGCTTGGCTTCAATGCGGCCAATGAATTGGCAGTTGATGCAGCTGCTGAAGCAACGTTGGCTGCTGAAGCAGCACTCTGAGCCGCAGAAACTGCCTGTTGATAAGCCGAAGCAACGTTTGCATCACTTGGATAAGCTTGTGAAGCGGCACTAGCATTTGAAACATCTTGTGCTGCGCTCGTAGCTGCTGATTTTGCAGCGTTTGCTGCACTCGTAGCAGCCTGAGCTGCTTGTTGCGCTTTCGAACCAGCATCAGAAGCAGCGGTCGCCGCGTCTTTACCTGCAGAAACGGCACTGGCTGCACTTGCCAAATTAATGGCAACGGCATCGCTGGCTGCTTTAGCATCGCTGGCTGCATCGGAAGCCTTCAACGCATAGCTCTTAACCGCAGGGCCATCGCTAGCTGCAGAAGCTAATGCTGCGTAAGAGTCAGCAGCTGTTGCGGCTGACTGGGCTTTTGCAGCATTTGCCGAAGCTGCAGCAACGGCATCGCTGGCTGCAGAAGCTGCGGACTGCACATCTGGGTTATCGCTATTTGCTGCGGCAAGTGCTTTGGCCTGACTGCCAAGATCAGCAGCAGAAGTCGCCGTGAGCGTGGCGCCACTCGCATAGTCACTAGCAGCTGGATCGGCACCCTTAGCTTCAGCAGAGTGTGCCGAATTTGCAGCCACGCCAGTAGCATTAGCCGCTGTACTTGCTGCAGCAACAGCTGAATTCAGTCCTGCAAACGCACTAGCTGCTGCGCTCCAAGCTGACTGCTGGGCAGAACCAGAGGCCGCATTCCCGGCTGCAACTTGACTGTTAACAGTCGCTGCAATGGCTTGGGCATTTGAAGCTGCGCTGGCAGCTGCACTAGCATTGGCATTCGCAGCTGCACTAGCAACTGCAGCTGATGATAACGCAGTTGAGATAGCAGCATCTTGTGGATGATCGCTGGCATATTGCGAAACAACACCATATGCCGAATTTGCATCGCTAGCGGCAGCAGCAGCTTCCTTAGCGGACGCTGACACACTTGCGGCCAAAGAACTAGCGGCACTATCCTGACTGCTAGCTGTATCTGATGTATAGGTAACATCAGGAACAGTACCATTCAAGGTGAAGTTAGCGCTGTAATATAAGCCGGCTTTGTTGTAGCTCCCGTCACCTGCAGGATTCCATGTTTGGTTTCCGTTAGCAATCGAGACCGGCAGGCTAATCGATGAACCCGCTGGATATTGAGCTGCATCCAAAGTGATCGTACCAGTTGCAGCGTCGTAACTAACCCCATTTGTCGGGTCAATTGTAACTGTATAACCGTCTTGGCCAGCATATGCATTCACATCTGACAACTTGATAGTAATCTTGTCGCCAACTCGTTTGATCAGACTTGGATCAAGCGTTGCAACACTCTGGTCAGTTAAATTAACTGGTCCCTTGGCTGTTAAAGCGCTCGGTACAGTACTTGCAATCTGGTTATGGGCCAAATTGATAACGTTTGTTCCGATTCCACCAAGTGCAGCTTGTAGATTTGAACCGTCAGCCTGACTAATAGCGGCAATTTTATTGCCAGCCAGATTGACTGTAACCATTTGCTGGCTTTGCGGTAATGTTGGAATCTTTGTGAGGTTGTTATTGGCCAGATTTAAGGCGGTCAACGTCGAAATCGTATCTAAGCCCGTCACATCTGCATCAGTTAACTTAGTGCCAACACTGCCATCATAACTGACACTGCTTACCTTCAAGGCAGCAAGCTTATTGGCATCAAACTTAACGCCTGTTCCACCAAATGAAATCGCAAAACCGTTAGCGTCATGCTTGATAGATGCTAAATCGCCGGTAATACCAGTGTTCCCAGCAATGTTTAAATAACTGAAGACCTGTGACCCATTGGCACTAGCAATTAAACCAATGTCCCCAGTAAAGCTATTGTTGGAAATGTCGTACGTGTCCATGTTCTGCGACAATGTCGGCGCTGTACCACTCAGATTATTATTTGCAACATTCAATACACCAAGTGTTGTGGAGCCAGCAAGTGCACTGGACAAACTACCGGTGAGTTGATTGTTGTTCGCAATAAATTGCTTGATAACGCTGAAGCCACCAAGTCCTGAGATTGACCCACTAAATTGATTGTCGGATACATCAATTTTCTGAATATAAGTCATCCCATTTAGGAAACTCAGACTACCAGAAAAATTGTTGTTGCTGAGGTTCAGGTTGATAATGCCGCTCTTGTCGCCATTAACTGCAACCGTCCCGCTCAAACCGTTATTCGATAAGTCTGTCATCCCCGGCAAGTTGGCCAAAACTTGGCTAACATCAGTCGAGCTATCGATCGCGCCATTCGTCAGTGAAAGAATAGCTAGTGATGTGTGACCTTTTCCTTGAATACCGGCAAAACTTTTAATGCCCGGCAAAATAACGCCAGTGGCATCCTGATTATTCAGTGTCAGTTGAATTGGGGTGACGTTCACACCATCGAAAACGGTTGATGTTTGGGCAGCACCGCTGTTGTCGTAAACCAACGTATCCAACATACTAGCGTCTAACGAATTAATATTGGTCAATGTTGAATCATAATTGTTCTCGCCGTTTGCCTGCAAAGAAAGGTAAACCAAATAGCCCAGCGTCTTATCCTGAATAGCTGATGTGCTTTCTGGTGTTGGCAATAACTGTGAGACCAGATTATCATTGGCTGCTCGCGCATCCTGTTCTGCCTTTTGCAACGCTGCCACTTGCGACTGCGCATCGGCAAATAAGGTGCCTGCGCTTACCTGATCAGCACCAAGTAAAGCGTTGTATGCCTGACCAATTTTGATTTGTGCCGCAGTTGCTGCTTTAGTTGCTGCATTTTGGGCTGTACTGAACGCAGCTTGATTAGCGGCAATCACACTACCATCAACTGCACCGCCAGCGATCGCAGCTGCTTTGGTTACACTGGCAGCAAGATCGGTCACTTGACCATTTAATTGGCTGACCTGGCTAGAAAGATTATCCAGATCTGCAAACTTAATTGATGATAAAGCTGCCATGGCCCTTGCTGCAAAGGCTTGGACGTTCAAATCAACCGGCTGAATCTGTTGGCCAGTTCGCGCACTAGTGCCTGTATCAAAAGCAACTGGTGCTTGGAACTTCGTGTTTGCAATCTGAGCAGCCGCAGCAATGGCTTGACGCGCTTGTTCAGATGTCAAACCAACAGCACTTGGGCGATCAGTGCTGCTTGCACTATCGGAAGCAGGCGCTTGCGAAAGCTGATTTGTCGGTTGAATGGCATTATTAGCGATTGCTGGCTGCACGGTTATCTCTGCGTTGGAGCTAGGTGCAACGCTTGTTGGTTGAACTGGCGCCACGCTTGTAGCAGCCTGTTTGCTCGCAACATTCGGCGTAGCGCTTGTTTGCGGTACAGCCGCCGAGCTAACGGCACTTGCTGGCGTCGTCACTGTTGCAGAAGAAGTACTTGCTTCCGCTGCGCTAGTCGTTGGAATTTCAGGGATCGCAACTTCAGAAATTGGTGCTTGTGCTTCAGAAGTAGCGATAGATGCAGTCGTTGCTGCACTAGCGTTAGTGTTGGTTGCGGTTACTTTGGCATACTTAACGGTAATGTTTTGCTGCCCATCAGTAAAGGCACCACTTTGAGTTGCTGGATCAAGCAGTTCATAGCCAGCAACGGTTGGTGCAGCTGGCGTTACAAAACCATCTCCAGACTTACCATTTGCAAGTGTTTGCGTTGGTGCAATTTCATTACCCAGCGTATCCACATAGTGAATCGTAACCGTATTAGCGATACTTTTTTGTACCGTTGCAGTATGGGTAGAAGCTTCGGTCTCATCGGCCTTGACAATATTGGCATGGCCAAAGATCCCTTCAGCACCGAAGAACAGCATTGTTGCTGAGGCAAACATCCAGGTTTTACCCGATTTGTACATCCTGTATCGTTGCTTTTCGCTTGCAGAATCAATCTGAAGCTTCCTTCGCTCTTTGTTTATAGAATGCATAAAGTTTCTCCTCCTAAAGTAATTTCCGTAAGACTTAAGACCTATCACTACCACAAAAATGCAGTTCAAATCTTTCTAAACTTTTAGTCCTCTGGAATTACCATACTGACCCGAGCAGGACGAATCGTTTCATTGGTTCATGGACGTATAGATGAACTTAATCCACCTCCCCACCATGAGAATTCTTTTATTCATGTTTTGCTTAACCGCGAAATGCCAGTCAAACATCCGCAATCACAAAAGCGGTTTTCCTGTAAAACGCTGATAGACTCATTCACAATTGGTGAACCTGCTACTTCGTCTAAAATCAAGCGTCCTCAGGATAAAATGTTTCCCAATGCCCTAAATTAGTCGTTTGTAGGTGACTGAGGTACCCGTTTAGCTTTGGAACTGCTTCGATGCCGACCTGCTGGCCTATCTCCTGCAAACCAATCGTAGTTGCGACCGGTGCATGCCACGCGGTTACTACTGCATGAACAGCATCGGCCATATCCACATCAGCTTTCATCAAGCCCAGAACATACTTATCTTGAGCGTTCGCCAAAATGATCCAAAAATAAATTTCCTGATCACTTAACTTAGCTGCTGGCGCCACCCAAACGTTATGCTTGATGGCGGTAAATTGTTGATCCTCATACACCATCTGAGCCAACATCGCCGGTGTCGGTTTTGCCTCTAAAACAAAGATCGTAGCGGTTGTAAGTTGCTCCATGAGATCACCTCCCTTTACCGAAGTGTTGAAGCTTTACCCAGCGCATTAATCAGTTAACGTCATCCGTATGTGACTTGCGACGACGTGGAAGCGCTGTGATACCAAGAACGACACTGAGCAATGCAACAAGTCCAGCGGCTGTTAGTGTCTTGTTTGTACCTGAAGCATCTGCTGTTTCCGGTAGCGTCGTGCCATTACTATTACGAACAATGCCTGCCGTGCCTGAAGCAAAAATCTGAGGTGTCTTGTTTGCAGTCACAGTTACCGGTTTGGAGTTATTCGAATCTGCTGGTACGGTTGCATTTGACTGAACTAATCGGGTGGCATTAGCTGCTTGTGCTGCATCCGATTGCTGAATGTCAGGGGTTTTGCCTTGAGCAGGATCCGGATTTTTTAGGCCGCTATCACTACTTGTTAATTGGCCTGCTGCACCACTCGCTGCACCTGAAGCAGTAGAACTTGGTTTTTTATCACCTGATGCGAGTGCTTGACTTGAGGCACTGCTGCTGGCAGTGGCTGAACCTTTACCTGAGCCCGCAGACTGGCTAGAGCCAGATGCCTGATTGCTACCGCTTGTGGCTTGACTGCCACCTGCATCGGAGGCTGGTTTCTGACTACCGCTGTCTGGTTTAGTATCAGGTGTCTTCCCGTCGTTCGAACCGGCTCCTGAAGTTGATCCAGAGGTTGCCGTGTACTTGAACTTGCTCGTAACATCAGGGAACTGGATGCCATTCTTAGCACCAGCTGCCTGTAAATCTTGATACTCCGATTCGACTTTTGGACCAGCCGACTGCATGGCAGTCATAATTTGATTCATGACCTGAGCCGCATCACTTGTCTGGTCAGCGGCGGCCTTCGCTCGTGCACCGTCTTTCTCGGCAGCATACGATGCAGCATTCGTAGCATATTTATTAGCAACTACTGCAATTGTTGCAGCCGCTCCAGCCATCATGGCAATCTGTAACGCATCTTTACCAACTGTATTAAGCTGGGTGCCAACCGCTGAAGCAGCACTGCCTGCGCCCCTACCCGCCGTTTGTGCAGCCGCAAAGTAGTCACTTGCAACCGCGCCATTAGCTGAAAGCGCTGGCGCAATCCCATTAACAATTGCAATGTTGCTTGCTGCCTGACTTGCATAAGCGGCTAATTCCTTAGCCGTCCCATTCGCTCCATCCGCAGTAGCTGCTGAGACAGCCTGCGAAGCATAGTTAGCGCCAAGCGCATGTTGTGACGAAACGGTTGCAGCTGCCGAAGCTGCCAGCGCAGCATAGGAGCCAGCGACACTAGGATCAGACACCGCTTGCGACTTTGCGATCCCAATGTTCGAAACTGCACTACTGGCAACTTGCCAAGCCGCCAACGCCGTAGAAGCAGCTTGACTAACTTGTTGAACGTACCCGTGAATCTGCTGATTCTGAGGGTCGTTGGAAGCAGCGTTGGAAGCGATGTTCAGGAAACCATAAATTTCTTGTGCATCGCTATATGCTGCAGCTTCGGCCTTGTCAGCCGCGTCTGAAAGTGTGTCAAAGTCTTGTCCTGATTGGGCTCCACTAGCACTTGTCGCGGAATTGCCGCTACTACTTGGCGCACTGATACCCTTTGCAACCGCAATATCACTATTGATTGCCGGTGACAAAATACCAACCGCAGAAGACGCGGCACTCAAAACAGTGCCAACATCTGAGAGTCGATTACTCATCACTTTAGCGCGAGCTCCATTCGACTGAGCAGCATAACTAGCAACTTCACCAGCATAAACAGCGGCTAAGGAACCAGCTGCACTCGTCACATCGTAGACACTTTTTAGCTGTGCCACGTTTGACGCAATTCTTGAAGCAGCAGCTTTCTGATCACTTGTTGCAGCCGCCTGAATGGTTAAAAGAGCTGCATTATATTCTGCAGCGGTTGCACTGATCGCGTTTTTGATCTGAGTTGTTGAAGTTGCAGCTGCCGCAGCGGCTGCACTCGCATTTTTCGCGTATTGCGTTAACTCTTCAGCGGTACCGTTCTTACCAGCTGCTGTTGCTGCACTCGTTGCCGCAGCGGCATATCCGCTAGCAAGTACCGCGTTAGATTTAACTGCTGCCGTTGCCGAGTTCACCGCATTACTGCCCTGCGCGAACTCAGAAGCGTAGTTAGCTGCCGTTTCTGACAAACTAGCAACACTACCAGCAGCGGTTGATGCAACACTATAATTTGAATCAGCCGCAATAGCTGCGGCTGCAGCTTGACTCAAGTAGCCGGCCAAAGTAGCAT
>SKET01002352.1_pt1 | contig 11527 bp, 16 predicted proteins | sample 4841461 | NCBI WGS metagenome assembly SKET01 (sample SAMN11008802, study PRJNA524170) | human gut metagenome | biome: Human fecal sample; material: Feces; isolation source: fecal sample from pouch patient p5 | host: Homo sapiens | place: Israel: Tel-Aviv | collected 2014-02-13
GTTCTCGCCATTATACAAATATTCTAATTCTGCCAATTGAATGTCTGTATCTAACAACATTTTTTTAAATTTCATCTCATTTGGTCGCCACACAATTCTTACTGGTTGAATTCCAAACTCTTCCCCTATTTTCTCATACGCCTTCTCTTCATCTTCTTCCTCAATAATCTTATTTTTATCGCTAGAATTGACTTTGGATACTTGTCTACCACCTACGGAGCTTTTTACAAACTGCAGCATTCTCTCTGGTCCGCCAAAGCTTGTCATTCCAACTGCCATTACAAGGATCAGCACTGCTGCCAGCGCTACAATTCTGCGGATATTGCGTTTCTTCCGGCGCATTGTATAGATTTTCTTCTCCTCGCTCTGATTCTTTATCATCTCCCGTCCAAGGCGAAGTGCTTCCTGGTCTTCTTCTGAGAGTTTCGCATACGCATCTGTTCGCTTCATATCTTCAGAACGCTTTTCACGCTCACGGATTTTTTGATCCAGTGCATTTTTCATGCGAATCTTCAGCTCATTTGGAATCTCTTCATTATCGTTAAGTCCGACTTCTTCTTCAATCTGTTTCGCTTCTTTATTCAATTGATCTTTTAGGATTTCTTTCAACTGATCTTTTTTTTCACTCATAATCTACCTCTTAACGAAATCTATCCTCTCTTTCTCTTGACCAAATCTCCCGGGAACGTATAATATAATTATATGCCAAAGTTGAAAATCTTTCCCTGTTTCGTAAAGTGTATACGAAGCAGAATTATCCGTACGGCATTCTTATTGTAACATATATTATCGAAAGGAGCTTTTTATGAAACGTATTATCTTAACCGGCGGCGGTACTGCCGGTCATGTTACACCTAACATTGCCCTGTTACCACGTCTTAAAGAATTACAATACGACATCCACTATATCGGCTCATATAACGGAATTGAAAAGGAACTTATCTCTCAATTCGGTATACCATATCATGGCATCTCAACCGGTAAACTCAGACGTTATTTCAGCGTCCAGAACTTCACAGATCCATTCCGTGTTATCAAGGGAATGGGTGAAGCACGTAAACTGATTAAGATTCTGGAGCCTGATGTTATATTTTCCAAGGGAGGTTTTGTCTCTGTACCAGTAGTCCTTGCCGGTAAGGGACAACATGTACCAGTCATTATCCACGAATCTGATATGACTCCGGGGCTTGCCAACAAGATTTCCATTCCTTCTGCAACGAAGGTCTGCTGCAACTTCCCGGAGACATTATCTTCTCTCCCGGCAGGCAAGGCTGTTCTCACCGGATCTCCGATCCGCCAGGAACTTTTAAGCGGAGATAAGTACCGCGCCAGAGAATTCCTTCACTTTACTTCCGACAAACCGGTCATTCTGGTTGTCGGCGGAAGCCTCGGTGCCGTCGCCGTGAACAATGCCATCCGTGCGATTCTCCCGGAGCTTCTGAAAGACTTCCAGGTCATTCACTTATGTGGTCGCGGCAAGCTCGATCCTTCTTTGAACGGAACAGAAGGCTACGCACAGTTCGAATATATCAAAGAAGAGCTGCGTGACTTCTTCGCACTGACCGACATTGTAATCTCCAGAGCCGGAGCCAATGCTATCTGCGAGCTTCTCGCCCTGCACAAACCAAATCTTCTGATTCCGCTGTCTGCCAATGCAAGCCGTGGTGATCAGATTCTCAACGCCCGTTCTTTCGAGCGTCAGGGATTCAGTATGGTGCTCGAGGAAGAGGAACTTACGAACGAAACACTTCTCAGTGCAGTTCATAATCTCTATGATAACCGCGAGAAATACATCGATGCAATGAAGCATTCTTCCCAGCAGGATTCTATCGATACCATCATTGATCTGATTGAATCGGTAACTGCTTAGATACTTACAAAACTATCTGATTCTGACGCAGATATCTGATAGTAGAAAACAGGTGTCATATTCGGCACCTGTTTTTTATTTGCCATCCAGTTGGTGAAACTGTTCTTCGTAGTACTTCTTAATCCATTGCTTTGCCCTGTATAATGTACTATACAGCGTATCCACAGATATCCCCATTTTCTCTGCAACTTCTTTTTGTGGTTTATCCAAAGTATATGAAACGGTAACTGCCTCATACCATCTTGAATTTTTCTCATATAGATCTGCAAAGATCGTATCGTGTAGCTCGCGGCATTCTTTCTGGCGAAGCACTTCTATGAGTTGAGCATCCAGTCCTTCTGACGAATATGGCACCTCCTGCTCCGGGACCTCTTCCATCGGTGTCTCCCATTTACTATCTCTTAGATAGTTCTTTGCCATATTCTTTGCGGTAGTGATCAACCATGCAGGCACGGACTCCATACATATATCTCCCAGGTTGTCGTATAATTTCAGGAAAACTTCCTGCACAATCTCTTCTGCCACATAGTGATCTTCGACGTAGTACAATGCCGTTCGGTACACTTTACTTACATTTTCTTTGTAAAGCCTGTCGATTTCAGCTTTCTTTACATCTTCAGATTCCACCATTTAATTTCCATCACTTTCAAGTTTATAATTTAGACAGAATATCCTGCTTATCCTCTTCGGTAAGCTCGCCCATCTTCCAGCCAAGTCCAACTTCGTCACCTTTATAACGCGGAATCATATGTAAATGGAAATGGAATACAGTCTGCCCTGCTGCTTCGTTATTATTCTGCACGATATTGTACCCGTCACAGTGTAAGATGCCTGTAAGCTTTGTGATCATTTTCTTAGCCAGCACCATAACTTTTGCAGCCTTATCATCGTCCAACTCATACAAATTGGCATAGTGTTCTTTTGGAATAATGAGTGCATGTCCTTTCGAAGCCGGGCTGGCATCCAGAATCACACGGAAATCTTCATCTTCATACAATGTTGCTGTAGGAATTTCTCCATTTGCAAGTTTACAAAAAATGCAGTTATCATCTTTCATTTTCATGTCCTTCTTTCCTTTAAAAAGTCATTTTAAAAATTGTTGATTATTTTATCCGCCAATGCTACACTATGAAAAAATAAATTCATAAAGGGCGGTAATCATTATGTTCACAGAATCTGATTATGAAAAATTACACCAGATCATGGCAGAAAGTCCTGAGAAAGAAGAGCTTCTCACCAGACTTCTTCACTCCCATCGTATGGATATCAGTACCATCAGCCATGAAATTCGCAACCCGCTGACTCTTATATACAGTACCTTACAGATGATCGAAGCATCCAATCCGGAAGTTCTGAATATTCGGCACTGGTCAGACTTACATAGCGACATCGAATATATGAAACAACTACTGGAAGAGTTATCAGCATACAACAACGGTCAACGTCTGTCACCTTCTTCGACAGATTTCGACATCTTCCTCAAGAAGATTTCCTTATCCTTTGCTTCCTCCATCATTGAAACCGATATTGAATTTATCTCCCGGATAGAGCCGGAACTTCCTGTTATGCCTGCAGATTCCATCAAACTTCGGGAAGTTCTTCTGAATCTTCTTGGAAATGCGCGCGATGCAGTACTGATTCAACAATCTACATGCTCTAATCATCTTGATTCTGCCTGTAATTGTGAAAGTAACAGATCTTTGAATCCCGGAAAAGCACTTACCTATTCCCCGCAAATTCACTTTCACGCATGGAAAGAGCATTCAAATCTGATTATTTCCGTCTCCGATAACGGCTGTGGTATTGCACCAGAACATCTATCTTCAGTCTTCGAACCATTTGTCACGTACAAATCGTCCGGAACAGGCTTAGGTCTGCCACTTTCCCGCCGAATTATCGAAGCACATGGCGGAACACTGACTGTCCACTCAGAACCAGATCTGCCGGACTGCCAGCTAAAAACTACATTCACCCTTACAATTCCAATCCCTTAAAACATTTTTAATAATGTTTCGGCTTATGTTTCCAATATGTGAGTACCGCCAGTAAAAATCCGGATACCAGCCCGCCAATGTGGGCTGCATTATCCACCCCTTGTGCAGTGAATCCATAATAGAGACTTAAGCCTGCCATCAGAACAAGTCCTCTTGTTGAAATCTCTCCGACTCGTCCATGATTACGGATTGCAACATAAAGAAGTGCTCCCACAATCCCAAAGATTGCTCCGGAAGCACCCGCTGATACCGCATAGCTTCCCTGACTCACATCAAACCATGCCGATACGAGATTTCCCATCAACCCGCTTCCAAGATAAATGAGCAGAAAATGGATCTTTCCGATCTCTGGTTCCAGGCTGTAACCGATGACCAGCAGCATCACCATATTGTTCATCAGATGACTGAATCCAAAATGCAAAAACATACTGGTAATCAGTGTATAATATCGTTCTCCGTTCATGAGATATGGAACATACATTGCCCCATGTTCCATCATAAATGCGGAATCCTCAGTCATACCCACGAAAGACAGTCCGAGGAAGATCAGAACATTCGCTGCTGCGATTGCAATTGTACAAATTGGTAGTTTCTTGTAATTTCTCATAGGAAAATTCTCTCATTAATTTTCTGTAATGTCAACGTTATTCTGCAAGATTTTACTCATCAAACTCTACGATCAGATAGTATCCTCTGTCCGTATGTTGTATTTCTTTGATCACTCCCTGTCTTGCATGAATACGCTCAGATGTCTTGTAAATTCCGGACATTGCAACTGCTGGTTCCACTACATAAGTAAACAGGTTCGTATTCGGACTTCTCTCTGTTACTTCCACCTGCTGGCCTTCTTCCACCAGCCCTTGTCTTTCCATTTTAAACCGTTCCTGTCTCACGACAAACCGCCTCCTGTCTCTGATATTCCAGCCGGGATTTTTTCCGGCATCATTCCTGTCAGTACAGTATAACACTAGAGATCTTCTTCTTCAATATACAGCCCGTCCCAGTCTCCCCACTTTGGTTTTCTGCGTCTGTGAAGAAAACGCTTCATCGGTGTCCACAGGTTTTCTGTCTCACGAAGTATCGTACTTCCCATTTCCTGGCTTGCGATCCAGTCATGTTCTGTCCGGTCAAAATATGTGCTTCCTTCCTTTTCTTCCTCTGTTCCCAAATCCGTATTTTTATCCTCCGCCAAAACATTTTCTTCCTCTTCTTTTACACACTCCTTTATAATCTGTTCCAGACTATAATTTTCTTTCATAGTCTCTTTATGCAAAAGGAACACGATCTGGACACATTCTTTATCCTGATAATCTGCACATTTCACCAGATATTCGCTCAGATGGTGAAATCCTTCCCACAGACTTTTTTCTTTCGGTGGATAATAACAAAAATAATACTTTTCTTCTTTGTAAAAAATATACTCCGGATCCATCAGAATACAATTCACATTGAGAAGATACCTTTCTACTTCTTTCACGACACGCAAAATAGATTTTAGCAATATTTTTATTTCTTCTCCACTCATCGTATGCTTTTCATAGAGCGCTTTCATGGACACTTTTCCACTCACATCATAATCATAACAGCTTTTGTCATCCATTCCCCGTCCATGCATTTCCAGCAGTCCTTCCACCTGATTTTCTTCCAGCATTTTATTTTGATAGTCCTCTGTATAAGGGACTGACTCTTCTATCGTAATCTTACGTTCCATTGACGAACTCCTTTATTTTCTTAATATCCCGAAGCTTTTTCTCCGGTTCTGTAATTGCCGCACGTTTTTCCACACTGACTTTCATCTTCCTCCATGTTCCCTGTGCCCGGACACAGACTTCATCTCCTTCCACCGTAACCTGTCCCTGGATTGTAGATAATAGGATACACTTTCCATTCACGCGACTTTGAAAAAGTGTTTCCAGTTCCGCCGCATCTGTCCCGCTTTTATCTCCAGTTCCGGTCTGTGAACCCGGTTTTTCTCTCGCCTTATTGCTTCCAACTACCGCTGTCTCATAAGCTGCTCCCGCAATTATATTCTTGTCATGGTAATAAAAAAATGCATAGATACTGCTCATGACCAAAAGCATAATAATTGGCGTTAAAAAAGACATCTCTACTGTATAACCTCTCACGCTGCACCTCCCTGCTCTGCCAGCATCAGAATATATCCAAGAGTCAAAAAAGGGAAAAATGGCATCGTCTTCACCCGTCCGCGAAATGCCAATATCACCGAACAGACTCCACTTGTAAAAAATGCTGCTGCCAGCACTCCCACAACTTTCCAAAACCCCAGATATCCTCCAAGAATCATAATTGCCATGCTGTCCCCATAACCGATTGCTTCTTCTGTCACTTTACTGACAAGAAGGAACAGCACTCCCACTCCGATTCCTGCACAGATTCCAACAAGATTCTCTACATTTGTCTGTTCCATCTTTTCCAGGAACACTCTGATCTGATAAAAATCCACTATTTTCCAGATGACTGTCAATATTCCCCACAATGTCAGAACTCTTCTGGAAACTTTTTTATTTCTAATATCTGACACAGACAGCCCGGTTAGGATTAACAGCACAAATATATCGACCATTCTATTTATATTTCCCACATCTTGTACCTCTTCTCATTCTACTTATCATTCCTAGCATTCTACTTTCCACCACATTTTGAGCATGCGCGCTTTCCCGGTACTTCAGAAATTCTCGCTGTATATACGGTACGCTTTAATCCGCTGCATGTCAGTGAATTATGATACCGGTCACCCTGATTAGTAATATACACACTTCCACCCATACTGCTGCCATGAACACATTTCTCACAGGCATGATACTTTCCGCCACTTTCATTGCGAAGGCTATTAAGTTCCGATGACGCCGCCGCATGGATCGACAGGTCCAGATGCGTACAATGTGGATTTTTGTGATAGACAACTCCTGTATCCGTTACATATACAATCTGATCATCTTCTTCACCAAACCCTCCTGCCTCATAGCCGGTCCATGCCTTGATCCTCATAGTTTCCTTATAAGAAATCGGCGCTATAGAAAAGCCCGGAACCGGAATCCGCACCTGATAAGATGCCTGAATTTCTCCAATTCCCGTAAACGGCGACAAATAAGATTGATTGCAATTGATTCCTGAGCTGCCACCTTCTACAATGCTTCTCTCTAACCGTTCTGCTCCAATAGAATTTACAACATCACGTTCCAGATTTGACGGAATCACTGCCGGGACTTCTACTGCCTGCACTGCAAGCTTCTTTCCCGCTTCCTGAAGTCCGCTTCGCACAGCCGTCTGCACGGATAACAGCTCCAGCAGTAATACCAATGTCAGCGTCGCAAAAAAGAAGATTGGTACTGCCATGGCAGCCTCCACGGTAATGCTTCCTTTTTTTCGGGTGGATGCAGATGCCCTTCCTGTATGCTTGGATTTGTATATGCTGGATAATAAAGGGATATCTTTATCTGAGTTCATCGAATCTTTCTCCTTTCATTTTTATGTTTTCAGTTAGCAGAAATTTTATAACTCCCGGTAGGGGGAGCGGAAGGACATCTGCACCCACCCGTTATTGATTCATTTCGTTTTTAATTGTATCCAAAATATGTCGGAAAATCGTACATGATCCCACGACGCAGATTGCATGTGCTGTGAAATTCTACTCTGCTGATGCAGGCATCTGCCCGAAAAAATGTCTGTCCATATCGTATCTTTAAATTTTGTTCCACCATATCTAATGTACGCATCCCAACTTCATCCTGGGATTTCAGGAACAACAGCATGCGAAGGTATTCCCGATAAGCAAGTCCGCTTTCCATATCTTTACCATTATCTGCTGCCACATTTTCTCCTGCACTGCCAAGCTGCATCAGTCCGGAAAGGCTTAGCTTCCAATCCTCTGCGTTCTTTACAAGTGGTACTTTTCCTCCACTTATCAGCGTTCTAATATCCATGATTGCTTCACCATAAGCCCATGCAAGTAAAATTCCCTGCGCGGCACCCTCTGCCAGTTCCGGAAGTCCGATCACCGTACATAATGTAAGCGCTGCCGCCTCGGCTTCTGCTTTCTTTTCCGGATCCGTCTGGATATATGCATAATCCGGCACAAATCGGACCATAAGAAGCTTACTGGCAACCGTCTCCAAATTTTCTCTGTCGCTGGCGTGACCTTCCAGAATATATTCCAGTTCATAGTCCAGACTCCCCGCACCTGCCATGTCACCACGATTCCCGTTGCTGAAGTCTTCATTAGCAGAATCTCCTCTGACAAACTCTCCTCTGACAGAATCTCCACTGTTATAATTTCCATTGCCAGATTGCAGGCTATCTGAAGCCATCTTGAAATGTTCCAGCACGTACTCTCCAAACAGTAATTTACTGATTGTACTTCCCGATCCTGCTACATCTGAGAAATCTCCATATCCCTGATTTCGTTTTCTATGAGATACCATTTCCGATAACGTAATACTTTTTTTGACATTACACGTCCCTTTGGCATAATCAGATCTACAAGAGGCATGCTTTTTAATTTCGCCACATGCGATAAGGGATTCTCTTCCTCTGGAAATTCCTCCTTCTGCGACAACAGCTCCTGTAATTCCTGTTCCGTTTTTGCCCCGTCCCTTTCATAATTTTGTAAAGCCTCCTCTCCTGCTTTCCATGTATCTGTCTGTCCAACCAGTTTCTTCACCTTATCCAGTCCGTATTTATTTTCCATATATGCCGTCACCTGCTCGTAAAATGCACTGGCACCTTGGTCCGTCAATAGCTGAATTCTTGTAATTTCCTGATCCATCCCGCTTGCTCCGTAATAGGCCAGCCGTTCCTTTAACAATTCTTCACTGTAACTGCCCGTCTCATAACTTCCTTCCAGCGCAAAAATTCCGTAGACTTCCCAGAGTTCCTTCTGATACTCTGCAAATATACTTTCCACCGCCCGTGTCATATCTGCTCTTCTGTAATTTTTTACATTCTGTAAAGAGGCACTTTCCAGCATTGCTCCGGCAAATGAAATAAGTAAAATAAATACCAGACTTAAATACACTGTGACTTCCCCCTTTCTCTGTATATCTAGTAAGATTTGTCCACACATTTCCACTCTATCCACACAATACACACCCCAAATACGGGGTGAAATTTCCAACCAAAATTAAGATAATTTCCACAACTCCGACTCCGTCTTTGTTTTCCAATATTTCTCTCACTCTGTGTTTTAAATACCAAACTCTCCACATAATTAATCCTCCCGCTTTTTCTATTCTTGCTTCTCTACACCCGCTTTTCTATTCCGTCATATCTTCTGTGGCATATTTTTATATTTTTACAATGCCTACATTTGTACGGTAAAAAATGTCGGGACTACAACAATCACAAGCACCTCTGCCAGCATCAGAAACATCGGAAGTAATAGCTTTGTTCCTGCTTCTTCCCCGAGCCGTCTTGCTCTTGCTTTTCGCTCTTCAAAAGACTGGATTGCTTCCAGCCGAAGCAGATCATTTAGACCTTTTGTACCTTTTCTCAGGTTTTGTGACAGCAATGCACCAAATCTCATATATTCCTGTGTCCCGCATCTTCTTCCGAATTTCTCATAACATTCTGCTTCCGGAACACCGCCATCCATCTGTCGGCATGTATACTTCATTTCTTCATAAACTGCACGCTTCCCTTGCTGCTTTATCCGCGAATCGTAATCATTTACAATCTTTCTCCATGCTTTGCGGACCGTCATTCCTGCGCCTAAAAGTAATGTCAGCTTACTGATGACTTCCGGATAATCCAGACACATCTGTTTTTGTCTTGCCTGTTTTTCTTTTATCTCGTTCTGCTTGTCCAGCGCAAAAAACAGCACGGAAATCACAACTGCAGCCGCCATAATTACTGCACCTCTCCAGTTCATTACCGTATAAAAATGTATTTCCTGTCCATCCACCTGTTTCGGCAATGTTAACGTCCCGGATTCTCTGGTATCCTGATCTTTTTCTGCCACTGTCCGGCGCACCTTTTCTAATAACGCTCCATCACTTCCGGTCATTCGTGGATAGACCATTGCCATACATTCATACAGTACCTGTTTTTCTACATCTTCCCGATACGTCAATATGGCTGTCAGCTTCACCGGTGTTCCTTCACTTACAAGCTTATCTTCCTTTAATTTTCCGTAAATATTGATCACATCATAGCGGTCAAGCTTCCATGTAACATCGATCGGCTTTCCTGGAATCTCGGTCAGAAGATTCAAATCCCGGTCCACATGATCCAGACTTACATTCGCCCCCAGAATCAACGAATCCATTTTCTTTACTGCCTGCTTTAATACCTGATTGATTTCCTGTTCTCCATAGACCTGCTCCGTTACTTCGATCGGAATTTCCCCCAATACCCGGTCTTTTCCCTCTACACGCAGTTCTTCCGTCTTCTTCCCTTTGCCATAAGTTTTTCTTGTGATCTCCTCTACATTTTTTCTGTAGGCAACATTGTAATCCCAGATAAGAGCTACAACACCCACCGAAAACACCACTAACATAATCCCGATACTCAAACTTCGATCTCGATGATCTTTCGCCCAAGCCCGTATGCGCCCAAATATATGATCAGACATCCTGTCATCACTCCTCTTCCTGCTATATTTCCGTAAAGATTTCCCATAAATTCCGGAAAACTGACAGTCATATAAAGTACAATTCCAAAAGGAATGACCGACATCACCTGAAATTCATATTTTTTCGCCGCCAGCATTGTATCAATTTCCCGTTTTACATCAATTTTGTCTCCAATCTGATCCGCTGTATTGCGGATAATAGACATCAGATTTCCTCCGCTTCTCTTGGCCGTGACAAAGACTCCGGCAAAGCTTTCCACATCTGGAAGCTTTGTTCTCTCGGACAGTTCTTCTACTGCCTGTTCCACCGGTACTTGTACCCGGATCTGCCTGACCATGATTTCCAGCTCACGTAGAATTGCCGCATCATCAGAGTAAAAAATCTGCATCTCTTTCAGGCTCTCTTTCACTGCATTTTCCACAGAATATCCCGTATTCAGTAAAGAGGAAAATGTCTGTATCAGTTCTTTGAACTGTACTAGAAATTCCTGTTCTTTTCGCTTAATGCATTCGTCCAGAAGCTGTATGTAATACCACACGCCTGCCGGAATCAACAATATAACTGCCACCCATGAGCGATAATATATCCATGCCGTTCCTGTCACAATAATGATGACCTTCAAGATCATTTTTACATATTCACACTTCTTTATATCCTGCTGCCAGTAACTTCTGTGTATGAACCAGGTCGTCCATTTTTCTCCAAGTTCCCTGAATTTTCCCATCCTTTTCTCCTGTCTCTTCGAATCTGTACAGTGGACTCACCAGAATCTCACCGTCCTGATAATCCAGGATTTCTGAAACCTCCAGTACTTTACGGCTTTTATCTCTGAGTCTTCCAAGATGCACAATAATGTCGATTCCTGATGCGATCTGTCTCTGAACTGCCCCCAGAGGAAGATCCATTCCCATCAGCACCATGCTCTCCAGCCTAGAAAGCATATCCTTAGGACTATTGGCATGACCGGTACTAAGACTTCCATCATGGCCGGTATTAAAGGCCTTTATATGGACTCCCTATGTTCCCATCATGCAGAAATACAATAGCTTTACTTAATATACACTGTATATAAC
>SKET01002355.1_pt1 | contig 11522 bp, 10 predicted proteins | sample 4841461 | NCBI WGS metagenome assembly SKET01 (sample SAMN11008802, study PRJNA524170) | human gut metagenome | biome: Human fecal sample; material: Feces; isolation source: fecal sample from pouch patient p5 | host: Homo sapiens | place: Israel: Tel-Aviv | collected 2014-02-13
CATCTACATTTTTCGGATCAACGAAAAATGTAGATGGACGAAACAGACTAAAGTCCATAAACTATGAGAAACACGCTCCGCGAGTTTCTCAAGTTATCGCGACAGTCGCCAAGGTCTCGTGCAAGCACGGACTTTGGCTCGTTGTTCGCGTAAATAAAAAAGTGGAAGTCTGTCAATGTTTTCAGTCCTTCCACTCATTTTCATTCATTTATCTTATTAATTCTCTCCGGGTTTATTTTACAATACCAACCATATCTTTTACATTCTCAAAGCCATTCTTCTTCATATAAGCTTCGATTCCGTCGATCACTTCCAGTGTCACTGCCGGATTGTGGAAGTTTGCTGTTCCTACAGACACTGCACTTGCACCTGCAAGAAGGAATTCGATTGCATCTTCTGCACAGGAAATTCCACCCATTCCGATGATCGGAATGTTAACAGCCTGTGCCACCTGATAAACCATGCGAACTGCAACTGGTTTCACGATCGGTCCGGATACTCCTCCGGTCTTATTCGCTACCGCAAATGTCTTTCTGTTGATATCAATCTTCATTCCTGTCAGTGTATTGATCAGAGACACAGCATCTGCTCCACCGGCTTCTGCTGCCCTTGCGATCTCTGTGATATCTGTTACATTCGGTGTCAGTTTCATAATGATCGGCTGCTTTGCGATCTTCTTAATCTGCGCTGTCAGCTTTTCCACATTATGTGCATCCTGTCCAAATGCAAGAAATCCTGCATTAACATTCGGACAGGAAATATTAATCTCCATCATATCAATCGGTTCGTCTGCAAGACGCTCTACAACTGCAAGATACTCTTCCGGAGCGTGTCCGCATACATTTACGATGATTTTTGTATCAAAATTCTTCAGATATGGAATATCTCTCTCGCAGAACAGATCGATTCCAGGATTCTGAAGTCCGATGGCGTTCATCATACCGCCATAAACTTCAGCTACACGCGGGGTCGGGTTTCCTGCCCACGGTACGTTCGCCACACCTTTCGTTGTCACTGCTCCAAGACGGTTCAGGTCTACAAATTCTGAAAATTCTTCTCCTGAACCAAATGTTCCGGATGCAACTGTTACCGGGTTTTTCCATTCTACACCGGCAATATTTACGCTCATGTTCATTAGATTTCCACCTCCGTAGACAAGAATACAGGGCCATCCTTACAGATACGCTTGTTGTTTACATTGCTATGTGCATCCTTTTCTTTCGATTTACATACACATGCCAGACAGGCACCGATTCCGCATGCCATTCTCTCTTCCAGTGAGATATAACACTCGATTCCGTTCTCTTCTGCGTACTGTTTGATCGCACGGAGCATCGGAGTCGGTCCACAGGCATAGATCATATCTGCTTCCAGAGCATTTTCACGGATTGCGTCCATAACATTTCCCTTTGTTCCGACACTTCCATCTTCTGTGGAAATATAAAGTTCTCCGTTCTGCTCGAACTCTTCCTTAAGGAATGTCTGTGCGTCGCGGTATCCTACTACGATCTGTTTCTTCTCGCAGTCCATCTGCTTCGCCAGTTCAAGGATTGGCGGTACACCAATTCCTCCGCCCATCAGAAATACTTTCTTTCCTTCAGCCTTCTCGTATGGGAATCCATTTCCAAGAGGTCCGATCACCGGAATGATATCTCCTGCTTTCAGCTTAGAAAATTCTTCTGTTCCTGTCTTCGGTCCTGTAACACGATAAACAACACGAAGTCTTCCGTTCTCTTTATCAATCTCACAGATACTGATCGGACGCGGAAGTAATTTACTTCCATCTGTTGTATACATAGAAATAAACTGTCCCGGCTTTGCGTCCTTTGCTGCCTCTGTATTGATCCACATGCTGTAGATTCCATCCGCCAGCTGCTCCTGGGAATGTACTACTGCATTTTCTTTCTGCTTTGCCATAAACTTATGCAATTCCTTTCTTGAAATTATTTTGCCGCTGCAAGTGCTCCGCTGATATCAGCTACCATTGCTTCAACTGCTGCTCTTGATGCATCACCGAAATTCTCCGGTCCGAACTTCGCATAAGCTTCCTGTTTGTAAGCTGCAATAATTCCACGGGAAGAGTTTACGATCGCACCAAGTCCGTCTTCGTTAAAGAAATGAACAAGGTCTTTTCCCTGTCCGCCCTGTGCACCGTATCCCGGTACAAGGATGTAAGACTTCGGCATGATCTCTCTTAATACTTTACCCATCTCCGGATAAGTAGCTCCTACAACAGCGCCGATATAGCTGTACTCATCTCCCATGCAGTCAGCTCCCCACTCGGCAACCTTCTCACCAACCCACTCATAAAGCGGTCTTCCATCAATGATTCTGTCCTGGAATTCTCCACTGGACGGATTGGATGTCTTAACAAGGATGAACAGACCTTTCTTCTCTTCCTTGCATACGTCAACGAATGGATTCACTCCGTCAGATCCAAGGTACGGATTCACTGTTGCAAAGTCCTCTCCGAATGGTGTATATTCCTTGCTTCCAACCTTGATCTTTCCAAGATGTGCTGTTGCATATGCAGCAGATGTAGAACCGATATCTCCACGCTTCACATCTCCGATGATCACAAGATCTTTCGACTTACAGTAATCTACTGTCTTCTTAAATGCCATCAATCCCGGAATTCCGAACTGCTCGTACATTGCGATCTGTGGTTTTACTGCCGGAATCAGATCATAAGTCTTGTCAACGATTTCCTTATTGAACTGCCATACTGCCTCTGCTGCTCCTTCAAGAGTCTCACCGTACTCTGCATAAGCCTTGTCAAGTACGTGCTGTGGGATATAATTCAGCATTGGATCGAGTCCAACTACGATCGGTGCACCTGTCTTTTTGATCTTCTCTACCAGTTTATTAATCATTCTTCATTCCTCCATATCTTGTTACTTTTCATCGAATCTACGATAAATGATAACCTTCTGTCTTTCCTTCAGGTTGACGCGTTACTATTTTACGCTCAATATATCATTTTTCATGATACCATATTCTGAAGGATTTTCCTAGTCATGCTTTTCTAAAAAAATAAATATGGAAAAATAAATGATATAATTTCCAAAAACAATTTATAGCTCCGTGAAACATGTGGTAAAATAAAGGAAAGAGCAAAATATATCAGAAGGAAAATAGAATTAAAAGTGAAGGGCTCCAACTTGTTCCATGACGCATTGATACCTTTCGCAGAAAGGCGGATTATATTTATGAAAAATAAACTTATTAAAACAATCTGTATTTTCACATCAATTTGTTTGATATTCCCAGCTCCTGTACGAGCTGCACAAGGTACACCAAGAATACCAAATGATGCAATTAGTATTTATTCTACCGAATTATCCTATGATTTGAGAGATCAAAATGGAAATACTATATGGGATCAAAATGGAACTGTAAAATATGAAGGAAAACCAATAGAAATCACTGCATACCCCCTCATAGGAAACGCACTGCTGCCCCGAGAAAGTTATTCTTTATCCATAGAAGGGGAGAATGTGACGAAAACATTAGTTAAAGATGCATATACAGAGGAAACCTACATCTATAACGATAGTAACTATGGATTTCAAGATAAGTATGACTCTGGAACCGTTTTAGCATGTTCATTACTTCCAATCTATCCGACTTGTAAAAGACTCGGTCTAAAAAAGGAACATGTTAGTCCTTTTTTAAATGTTTTTTTAGATATTGCTCTAGACTATACATTAGAAGAATTAAGAAATTATAATTCTATGACGGATTTTGTAAATAAAACAGGATATTTTAAATCTGATGATCTTTATGAAGATTATAGTCCTGGATATATAACTGATCTTGAAAATACTGCATTAGATAAAGCAAAATCGTGGGGATTTTCTGATGTAGATTCTTATATCTCCCATTTGTTTCAAACAGAAGAATATTCCAAGTCAGAACTTGTAAAAGAAACTTGGTATCCTATATACTTTATGATATCTAAAAATTTGGTTTCACATGAATTAGTTGAATCCGTCGCTAAAAAACATAACTATACATTGCTTGAAAAAAACGATCTCTATTACCTAAAAAGCTCTTATACACTATCTTATGCGGATTATATCGATTATAATACAAGAATGGAAGCTCCTAAATTGGCAAAAGAATTGAATGTAGATCGTGATCAAGTTACATTCTCTTATCAAGCTGAAACACGAGATGTCTATCATCTGTACTATAATTTCACTGATACTCAGCTAATAGAAGCAATTGCCGCCGAAATGGATATTTGGTCAGGTCGTTGGGATTATTATTTATATGGCGATGAGCATTTCAAATATTGGTATGAATCTAAAATCATCAGTAACCCTGGATACTATTATGGTAATTACGGAGCTGGTTTTGGTCTTATTCAAGATCAGATGACTATCAACTACGAACCGGAATATGAATACACCATTACTGGACCAGGACGAGTTACTATGACGATAACTGGTAGAGAAGATCAGAACGGACACGGCAGTGCAAATCTAAAAGGAACAGATTCTATATATCTCGATGTAGTTTCAGATAGACAAAGCAAATGGATGCACAATGCTAATGGATGGTGGTATCAAAATGCAGATGGTTCCTATCCTGTAAACCAGTGGAAATCCATTTCAGGAAATTGGTATTATTTCGATGGCAACGGCTACATGTACGAACAAGGTTGGCATTGGATCAATGGGAACTGCTATTATATGTATTCCAGCGGTTCTATGGCTTCCAATACATGGATCGATGGTTACTATGTAAATTCAAGTGGTGCTTGGGTGTAGGGCCTCCTAAGCGAAGCGTTTTTTGTATATTAGGAAAGGACTTTCCTAATATACAAAAAAAAGGGGGAAATCTGAATTAGCCGATTCCCCCCCTTTTTTAATAAAAGAAATCAATATCCGCCTGGCACAAGCAATGTAAATGGATAAACCGGAATATTTCTTACGATTCCAAACCCTATCACCACTACTAATACCACATACAAATATTTCTGATTAATCTTCTGATCCACATGATTACCACCGGTCAAAACCCAGTCAATCAATCGTGCTACAATATACATCCCAAGAAACGGGAGTAATGTCACATACATCGGATTATACCGGAATGCCATATAAAATCTTCCATGTAAAATAGAATAGCTTGCCCGCCCGGCACCGCACCCCGGACAATACAGTCCAGTAATAATATGAAAGAGGCAGGGCAGCGGATACTTGTGCGGATTGTGAAAAAAGAGATAACCCGCAGCGACCGCTGCAATCACTGCCCCCGTCAGAACTGCGATGATCCTGGCTGACCTTTTTGTTTGAAATGCTTCACGCATCTTTCTCTTCCAAATCATCATCCGCTCACTTTTTAATAATAGTAATAAGCCGAACCGGAAACTGCCCCTGTCACGATCAGAACCATGTAGATCAACCATGTAAGAAGACCAATTGCAAAGGATACGATAATCCAGATTCTTGCCATCTTCGCATTATTCTGTGCTTCTTCAAGATTTCCTGCCAGCATAGCACTATTGATCTTCGCCGAGAATACGATTCCCACTACACCAAACGGAAGGCAGCAACATAATGTTGAAATAATTGATAATATAAGATATGGAACCCAGTTCACTGGCTTCTGTGGCATTCCATTGAAATTATTCTGCTGATAATATCCCTGGTTTTGCTGACCATAGTTTGGACCCTGCTGAGTATAATTCTGTTCTGCTGGTTATAATTCTGATTTTGCTGACCATCCCCCTGTCCATACTCATAGTTGTTTGATTCACCATAGAAAGTATTCTGCTCCTGAGTCACACTTTTGTATGGATCGTTCTGATATGAACCTTCCACATCCTCTGGCTGTGTTGGTTCTGTCGGCTGCACATCTTCTTCTGGCTGCACTTTTTCTTCCGGCAGCACATCTTCTTCTGACTGCACTTTTTCTGTCGGCTGCTGTACCTCTGCTGTATCTTCTGTTATGTTATCTATTGTCTCTTCCTTTACCTGTGATACAGGTTCCATCTTCTGTACCGGCTGCTTCGCCCCGCAATTCGGGCAGAACTTACAACTATCCGGTATCTCCTGATAACAGTTCATACATCTCATTTTCTCTACCTCGCTTTCGTAAGTCACAATTTTCACTTTCCCAGAGCACTGACCAATTTGCTCACTTGTTCGTTTTGCGACTTTATTTCTTATATCATAACATTAATATCACAAAAAAACTTGTATCTTCATTAAAAATTAACACTTTTCTTTTCCCAAACGGATTTCTTCCATCTGTTTTGCAGTTTCCTCATCAAGATAATCCAGAAGATAATTTTTCAGATTTACCTGCCTGCCCAGATGCTCTCCTCTGAGTTCTTTTAATGCCAACTCAACCTCTTCTTTCAGACCTGGCGCAGACATTCTGTGAGCCCCCTGCCCCATGATGATCACCTGCTCAAGTCCATCTGATGTAGCTACTGTTACATCTGCATTCTTCGCAATCCTGCGGACTGTCTTCTCAATATATTGATCTGCTGTTTCTGCTTCTTTCGTATAGACGATATAAATGTTATGATATTTCATCACTTCACCCGGATTCCCCTCTACTTTATAAGCATCATACACAAGGATCAGGGTACATTTACGGAATCCCTGATAGTTACTTAGAATATCTGCAAGCTTTCCTCTTGCTGCACCAATATCTCTTTCTGAAAGTTCTTTCAGTTCCTCCCATGAAAAAATTATATTATAACCATCTACCAGAAGGTATTCTTCTGTTCCGGCTTTCGCTCTCCGGCGCGCTTCCCACTTCGGATCCTGATAAGCGCTTCCCGGTTCTCTTGTCTTTTCTTTTGCCCGGACAGTTACAGGACCTGTAGAACGATTCTTCTTCGGATCCGGTGTACGAACATAGATCGCATCCAACTCTTCCTGTGTCAGTTCAATACTGGAGTGCCTGCGTTTTGGAAGTGTCACCTCCATTATATCCATTTCATCATCATTTCCTGATTCCAATGTATGCTCCATATGCATATATTCTTCAACTTCATCCCAATCCACAACAAATCCTGCTCCATGTGCACAGAATACAGAACCTGTCGGATTCGCCAGATCTGCCTCCGAATCATAGGTTGACGCTGCCAGAACTTCTTCCTGATTATGACAGATATCATAACCTTTCAACGAAACTGCCATTCTTCCACATCCACCTGTATAGGCAGTGAATTCTTTCTGATATCCACGCATCAGGGACACCGGTGCACTTCCTGTCAGCACTGTTATCTCTTCTTCTATCATCGGTGTTCCGAATTTGCCGGACATATTTTGAATATCTGTCATAGCTCGTCCTACATTTTCTGATGGAAGTTCCATTCGAAATTCATAATATGGCTCCAGAAGAATACTGTCTGCTTTCTTTAATCCCTGACGCACTGCACGATAAGTTGCCTGACGAAAATCTCCGCCTTCCGTATGTTTCTGATGTGCACGTCCGGAAGTCAGCGTAATCTTCATATCCGTGATCGGTGAACCTGTCAGCACACCTTTGTGTTCCTTCTCTTCCAGATGTGTCAGAACAAGCCGCTGCCAGTTTCTGTCCAGAATATCTTCACTGCACTCTGCTGCAAACTGCATTCCGGATCCACGTTCTCCCGGTTCCAGACGCAGATGCACTTCTGCATAATGACGTAATGGTTCAAAGTGTCCCACACCTTCTACCGGTGCTGTGATTGTCTCTTTGTAAACAATACTCCCTTCACCGAATTCTACCAGCACACCAAAACGTTCCTTTATCATCCGCTGTAAAATCTCAATCTGCACATCTCCCATCAGCTGTACATGAATCTCAGAAGTCTGTTCCTCCCATACAATATGAAGTTCTGGTTCTTCTTCCTCTAAAATCTTTAGGTTCAAAAGCATCTTATGTACATCACAGTCATCCGGAAGAAGGATCTGGTATGTCAACACCGGCTCTAATACCGGTAAATCTGACTCTTCTTCTGCTCCGATTCCCTGCCCGGGTCTTGTATTTTCCAATCCTGTCACTGCACATACTCTTCCGGCTTCTACTTCCTGGACAGCCTCAAATTTCTCACCGGAGTAGATCCGGATCTGATTGATCTTTTCATTCAGTCCTTCCACTACATCTTTTACTTTCAGTCTTCCACCTGTCACTTTCAGATAGGTCAGACGGTTTCCCTGATTATCCCTTGCAATCTTATAAACCTTTGCCCCAAACTCTGCCGGATAAGTCTTATCTTTTATATACAGATCAAGTCCATCCAAAAGTTCTTCCACGCCTTGAGAATGTAGTGCCGAACCAAAATAACATGGAAACACCTGACGGTTTGCAACTGCTTTTTGTACTTTATCCAGAGAGATCCTTCCCTCTTCCAGATATTCTTCCATCATATCATCTTCACAGACAGCCAGCTCTTCCAGCACCTCTTCCACTGCGCTCTCTTTCGTATGTAAATATACTTTTCCACCCGGGCAGTCGGATTCTGTCATGATATCCACAAATGGAACGACATTTTCCCCAAAACGCTTGCGGAGTTCTTTCAGAAGTTTTTCACCATCCGTTCCTTCCTGATCCATTTTATTCACAAAAAGAAAGGTCGGAATGTGATATCTTTTTAATAACTTCCATAATGTCTGTGTATGTCCTTGCACACCATCTGCTCCACTGACAACAAGCACCGCGCAATCCAGAACCTGCAGAACGCGTTCCATCTCCGCAGAAAAGTCCACATGTCCCGGTGTATCAAGAAGTGTGATCGTGCGATCCTTCCACCGGAATACTGCCTGCTTGGAAAAAATAGTGATCCCACGTTCTCTTTCCATCTGATCTGTATCTAGAAACGCATCTTTATGATCCACTCTGCCAAGCTTCCTGATTGCTCCGGCATGATAGAGCATGCTTTCTGACAATGTCGTCTTTCCGGCATCCACATGCGCTACAATACCTATATTTATATATCTGTCCGGCTTATTTTCTGAGTTATTCCCCATAAAATCTGCCCCTTTCATTGTTTTCTCGTTTTTCAATTATACCATAGGAAAGAAAAGGAGTCGACTGCTCTTCTTTACAGCCAACTCCTGCTTTCCTTTCTCTGTTATCTTCTAATTATTCACTTCATGATGCACAACCAGGCTTTCCCGATCGATTGCCTTAAAAGAATACCCCAGATTTTTATAGTACTCCATTACCGTCGGAAGTGCCTGAATGGTAGACTCCTTCGCCTCTGTGTCATGGAACAGGAGCATTACTTTGGTATACTCATCCGTTTCTGACTGTGCGATGATCTGATCTGCCGTAACCGTTCCTCCATCTCCACTGCTCACATTCCAGTCATAATACTGGTATCCCTTATCCAACACCTGTTGTGTCAACTGTGTCATGATTCCTGCCGAATATTTTTTTGAAATAGAATTCGATGCGCCTCCCGGAAAACGGATAAAGCATGGAACAAATCCAAGCTGTTCTTTTGCCACCTCTCCTATTTTCTCAAGATCATCAAAATAAGCATCCACAGATGCATAGACCTGATCATATTCATGAGTGTAACTGTGAAGTCCAACTGTATGTCCCTCATCATAAACCTTCTTGATCATAGGGAAATAATCCGGCTGCTGGGCAGTAATGAAAAAGGTTGCTTTCGCATCATACTGATCCAGAATATCAAGCACACGCTGCGTATTTGCAGACGGTCCATCATCAAATGTCAGATAAACGACTTTCTCATCATCCTGCGGATCCATGGTTCCAACTGCAACTCCCGGCTGAAGAGACATGGACTTATCTCTTTCTGCCTTTGCTGCCTCTTCTGCTTTTTTCGCCTCTTCTTCAGCTTTTTTCTTCTCTTGTGCTTCTTTCTCTTTCTGCATTTCTACCTGACGTAAAGCTGCTACTTCCCGCGCATTTGCCACCATACATACACCTGTTCCGACAATTGCAAAAAACACAAGTCCTACCAGTATATTGAAATAAATATTGTTCTCCTGCCGCATTCTTTTGTAACTGTGCAGGACACTCACCAGTGTATCTTTTATCTTTATCAAAATTTTCTTTATCTTTTGCTGCATTCTTTCTCACATTCCCTCTACATTACTGTAAACAACGCTCTTTTTCTTACGGATATTACTGACATCACTATTTCCAGCATCTTTCGCATACAATATCCGTATAATTATATATATTATAAACCATACTTCTTAAATATGTAGTAATGATTCATTAAGAATTATTCGAAAAATGTTACATTTCTGTTACTCACTATCCTACACTACTGTTCACACTACATGAGACCAACAATGCATCCCCATCCATCCGTATTTGACCATTTTCTTTACAGGTGTTAAAATAACTTTACAGATAAGCAATCACCGCATTCGTATGATCTGCCACAGAACACAGAAAGGAGAATATCCGCAATGGAAGATAAGCGTATCACCAAAACAAAACGTGCTTTAAAGTCTGCTCTTTTGGAGCTTTTAACCACACAGGCTTTTGATGCGATTTCAATCACGGAATTATGTAAGATTGCCAATGTCAGCCGGATCACTTTCTACACACATTACAAGGATAAATTTGCCCTCCTTGACGACATTTTCAATGATATGCTGATTATTGGAAAAGAAGGATATCATCGCAGACAAGAGGAAAACAATCCTGAAAACAATCTCACACAGGGATACCTGAACGTTTTGGACAGTATTTTGTCTCTTTACTATGAACGTTATGATTTTTTCCAGCATGTCGTACCGGAAACAAATCCTTACTTGGCTTTTCGATTTTATCGGATCCTTTTAGACACGGTAGAATCTCATACAGATAAGCTGAAAGCTTCTTATTCTTTAAAATATTCTGCAAGACAGATTGCCGGATTCATCTGCTTTGGTCTGTTCGGATTTATCAGTGAGTCTTATACATCAAAAGTACCGTTAGAACAGGTTCAGGCCGGAGCAAGACAACTTTTAACAGATCTTCTGCAATCCAAAATTCTTGTATAATGTTTTGCATTTGTAACTGTTCAGAGCCAAGCAAAATTTCAAAAAGAGATGTAAAATGCTTGCATTTTTAGATTTAAACATGAAAAAGAACATGCCCCACAGTTTCAAGACTTCTTAAACAGAAGCTTTTATTCTCTGGTCATGTTCTTTTTTATTTTTAATAGTTACGCCTCTTTTTCTTTGTAATGATGCGCCTCTTCGAGCATCATATCTTTCACTTTCATCAGTCGGATCTGTGTACTACGCTCATTCTCATCCAGTTTCATCGTAATGTATTTGATACTTTCCTCTGTCTCTGGAATGATAACATGCTCCAGTGCATTTACACGACGTCTTGTCTTCTCAATCTCTGCCGCCATCAGCTGACATGCTTTTTCACATTCTGCAAGTCGGATCATATCCGGGAGGATATCTGATAAAGACTTCACTGCTCCATCAAGATCACTGGAAGTAAATGCAAATCCATAAGAATAGATATCATTTTCATCCGCTGTTCTTGTTTTGGATGTGAAGGTCGGAATCTCAACGCTCATAACATTCTTC
>SKET01002358.1_pt1 | contig 11517 bp, 7 predicted proteins | sample 4841461 | NCBI WGS metagenome assembly SKET01 (sample SAMN11008802, study PRJNA524170) | human gut metagenome | biome: Human fecal sample; material: Feces; isolation source: fecal sample from pouch patient p5 | host: Homo sapiens | place: Israel: Tel-Aviv | collected 2014-02-13
CAACTCTTTGCGGATTAACGTCCATAAGCGATGAAACATGCTCTTCTCCCTAATCCAGCCGACGTTTGGTTTTCAGCCACGTCAGGCCGATAAACATCACCGCCGAAGCGATCAAAAACAGCACGTTCACCACCAGCACCACCGGAATATTCCCGGCGAGGAACAGGCTTTGCAGGGTGCTGACGAAATAACGTGCGGGAATAATGTACGTCACCGCGCGGATCACCGCGGGCATACTGTCTATCTGAAAAATAAAGCCGGAAAGCATAATTGACGGCAGAAAAGCGGCGTTCAGGGCAACTTGTGCGGCGTTGAACTGGTTGCGGGTAATTGTGGAAATCAGCAGCCCCATTCCCAGAGTACTGAGCAAAAACAGGCTGGAGATAAAAAACAGAATCAGCAGCGACCCGCGATACGGCACGCCGAGAATAAACACTGACACCAGCATACACAGCAACATCGCCAGCATCCCAAGGAAGTAATAAGGGATCAGCTTACACAGCAACAGTTCCGTGCGGGTTATCTCCGTAGAGAGTAACGCCTCCATGGTGCCGCGTTCCCATTCTCGCGCCACCACCAGCGAGGTGAGAATCGCGCCGATAACCGTCATGATGATGGTTACCGCACCGGGGATAATAAAGTGCTGGCTAATCGCCGCCGGGTTAAACCAGTAGCGAGTCTGGACGTCGATAAGCGGTTCAAAAGTCTGCCCGTTGTCCTCTGCCCGCTGCATTTGCCAGATCTGCCAGATCCCTTCGACATAACCTTGAACAAAGTTAGCGGTATTTGGCTCACTGCCGTCGGTGATCACCTGAATCGGCGCGGTAGCGTTGGCGCGCTCCATCTGTTCGGCGAAATCCACCGGAATCACCACCAGGCCACGAATTTTTCCCGCCTGCATTTTGGCGATTAATTCCTGACGGTTATCGCTGATGGTGGCGTCGATGTAGGGCGAACCGGTCATGGTATGGGTGAAATCCAGCGCCGCTTCGCTACGCTGTTCCAGCAAAATCCCAACCCGCAGCTTGCTGGAGTCGAGGTTAATGCCGTAGCCAAATATAAACAGCAGCAACAGTGGGATCACCACTGCAATCAGCCAGCTACTCGGATCGCGAACGATCTGCCGTGTCTCTTTGACGCACAGCGCCCGCACGCGACGCCAGGACAGGATCGGATTACTCATTGCCATGCTCCTTATCCCAGTCGTGGATCAACTGAATAAAGGCCTGCTCCATTGTGGGATCGGGTTGCTCGTCGTTGGCCGACTGCGCTTTCAAATCATCTGGCGTGCCGCTGGCGATTAATTTCCCACGATACACCAGGCCGATGCGGTCACAATATTCTGCTTCATCCATAAAGTGGGTGGTGACCATTACCGTGACGCCTTTCTCTACCATGCTGTTGATATGCAACCAAAATTCACGGCGGGTGAGGGGATCAACGCCGGACGTCGGTTCATCGAGAAATAGAATGTCCGGTTCATGCATCAGCGAACAGGCCAGCGCCAGACGCTGTTTAAAACCTAAGGGCAGTTCATCGGTCGCGTGGGAAGCGATACTTTTCAGGCCGAACGCCTCACTCATACGGGCGATTTTTTCGTTCTGCGCCCGCCCGCGTAAGCCATACACACCAGAAAAAAAGCGTAAATTCTGTTCGACCGTCAGGTTGCCATAGAGCGAAAACTTTTGCGCCATATAGCCGAGATGCTGGCGCGCTTTGCCAGAACTCTCTTTCAGATCCATCCCCAGCACCAGCGCCTGGCCAGAGGTCGGTACCAACAAGCCGCACATCATCTTAAAGGTGGTCGATTTCCCTGCGCCGTTTGGCCCGAGCAAACCAAAGATTTCACCGCGTTTGACGGCAAAGTTGACGTGATCGGTGGCGGCAAAATCACCAAATTTCTTGGTCAGTTCTTTCGCTTCGATCACCGTCTCGTCAGGCGTACCTTCCACCGTATGCAATATTGCGCCCAGCGGTGATTCTGAGGTTCCGGCACCGCCCAGCAAATCAATAAACGCATCTTCAAAACGCGGCGTAGTTTCGTTGATATTAATTTCCGGCATTCCGTCGGCATGGCGAATATCGTTTGGTGTGGCCTCTTTTTTGAGGATCAGACGTACCGATTTCCCCTGAATCATGCCGTCGCTCACCTGCGGCAGTTTCAAGGCGCGTTGCAACAATTTGCGGTTGCCCTCGTGTGGACTGGTCATCAGAAAGCTGCGTCCGGCCATGGTTTGTGTCAGGGCTTTTGGTTCCCCCTGATACAGCAACTCGCCTTCGTTCATCAGCAGCACGTCACGGCACTGCTCGGCTTCGTCGAGATACGAGGTACTCCAGAGGATTAACATCCCTTCGCCCGCCAGCTCATGCACCATCTGCCACAGTTCGCGCCGTGAGATAGGGTCAACGCCGACGCCGGGTTCATCGAGCAGCAACACTTTCGGTTCGCCCACCAGGGTACAGGCCAGGCCGAGTTTTTGTTTCATCCCACCGGAGAGCTTGCCCGCCAGACGTCCGGTAAACGTGCCAAGAGATGTAAACTCCAGCAGGCGAGCAAAAGTCTGCTTCCGCGCTTCACCGGTGACGCTGCGCAAATCCGCGTACAGATTGAGGTTCTCCATCACCGTGAGATCTTCATACAGGCCGAATTTCTGCGGCATATAGCCGAGAACGGCGTGCAGCGCGCCGTCGTTTTTGATCGGATCAAAGCCAATCACTGTGGCGCTGCCGCTGTCGGGTTTCAGTAATCCCGCCAGCATGCGCATCAGTGTGGTTTTACCTGCGCCATCCGGCCCCACCAGCCCCGTTACATAACCAGCATGAATGGTACAGTCGAGCGGCGCGACGGCGGGCTTGTCCATGCCCGGAAAGCGTTTTTCCAGACCGTTCAGCGTAATAACGGCATCATTCATGTCCTGCCTCGTTACCGAATTGCACCGTCACCGGCATTCCCTGGCGTAAGGCATCATCGGCGTCGGTCACCACAATACGCAGGCGATAGACGAGGTCGGTACGCAGATCCGGCGTTTCGACAGTTTTCGGGGTAAATTCAGCGGTAGGCGAAACGAAACCAATCTGCCCGTGATACGGTTTGTCCGGGCGACCGTCGGTATAAAGCAGCACTTTGCGCCCCGGCTGGGCCTGGTCGAGATTACGTTCATCAACATAAGCACGTACCCACACCGGACGTGTCAGTGAGACGGTAAAGACTGTGCCACCTTCATTGAGCACCGTGCCAGGCTCTACCGCGCGGGTTAACAGCGTGCCATCAGACGGTGCTATTAACGTTGAGTCCTGTAAATTCAGCTCCGCCTGCGCCAGTTGCGCCTGCGCCTGTTCGAGACTGGCTTTCGCCTGGGCGATGTCCTGTTCACGATTACCGGAGCGATACTGACGCAATTTATCCTGTGCTGATTTCAGCGTTGCCTGCGCCTGGTCGCGCGAGGAGCGGGCATTTTCCAGGTCGTTTGCCGAAATAGTGCGACTTTTCCACAACCCTTGCTGGCGGTTGTAGAAGTTCTGCGCATAGTCATATGCGGCCTGCGCCTGTTTTACGGCGGCGGCGGCCTGAGCGATTTCTTCATCGCGATACCCGGCAAGCATCAGGTCATACTGCGCCTGTGCCACCGAAACACCCGCTTTTGCCTGCATCAGGGCAATTTCATACGGCTTATGATCCAGTTCACCCAGCACCTGGCCCGCTTTAATCGCATCACCTTCGTCTACGGCCAGCGATTCAACGCGACCACCGACACGGAAGCTAAGATTCACGGTGCGAATATCCACGTTGCCATACAGCGTCAGGCCGTTATCCTGGCGGCTTTGATACCACCAGTAGCCTCCGGCAACCACGGCGGCAAGTACCACTACCGCTAGTCCGATCACGACAGGTTTTTTCATCACTACAAACTCCTTTGCGATAATCCTTGCAAAATCAGGTCGATATGACAGGTTACCGTCTGGTTAATCAGTTCGGTCTTTTCTTCATCGAACGCGGTCCAGCCGGTACGTAACAAAATAGTTTCTTTGCCAAGACGAAACGCCAGAATCTCACCAATCAACGCATGGGTATGAAGGATCATGCGGGTGTCGTTGGCGTCGCAGCCGGTCCAGGCGGCAATCAGGCGTGTAAGGTGGCTGTGTAGCGGGCTAATCACCTGTTCATGCACCAGGTGGTAGGCTGCCGTAGGAGAGAGTTGCTCACGGGAGATAAACTTGCTGAGGTTGACGGTGTCATCCTGGGTGAGCAGCTTAATCATGTTCCTGCAGGCACGAAGGATCAGTTCACGAATAGCTGCGCGATCCGGCTGTGGTTGCGCGAACAAACGTTCGGCTTCTTCAGCGTGCGGACGGAACTGCTCGCCAATGAAATCGGCAATCCATTGGGCGCAGGCGAGATATAGATCTTCTTTCGAACCGAAGTAATAGGTGATGGCAGCGATATTCTGCCCGGCCTGGGCGGCTATCTCGCGGGTGGTGGCGTTCATTCCATATTCGCCAAACTGCGCCAGTCCGGCAGCAATCAGCTGTTTTTTCGCCTGTTCACCCTTGATTGTCATGGCAGGATTATTCATCGCACAGTCCATTCTTAATCAAATGATTGATTAAGATTATGTCTCCATACTGGAGTTGTCCAGTATGGCTAAGAATTTTAGCTACGCCAGTCACAGGGATAATTTATGCGCTGTGTCACAAAAACTGCTACACTCCGCCCCCTCATGACATTGTGGTTTTTGTCATTTTCCTTTTCAGTATCTCCCTGAAAACTACACCGGTAACGGTCGGGGCGGTTCGGAGTAGTTATGTCTTTCGATTCTTTGGGGTTAAGCCCTGATATCCTGCGCGCCGTTGCCGAGCAGGGTTACCGTGAACCCACCCCTATTCAGCAGCAGGCGATCCCTGCGGTGCTGGAAGGGCGCGACCTGATGGCCAGTGCCCAGACCGGTACCGGCAAAACAGCGGGCTTTACGCTGCCGCTGTTGCAACACCTGATCACTCGCCAGCCGCACGCCAAAGGGCGTCGTCCGGTACGTGCGCTCATTCTTACCCCAACCCGTGAACTGGCGGCGCAGATTGGCGAAAACGTCCGTGATTACAGCAAATACCTGAACATTCGTTCGCTGGTCGTATTTGGCGGTGTGAGCATTAACCCGCAGATGATGAAGCTGCGTGGCGGCGTTGATGTGCTGGTGGCAACGCCGGGGCGTTTGCTGGACCTGGAACATCAGAATGCGGTAAAGCTGGATCAGGTGGAAATTCTTGTCCTTGATGAAGCTGACCGTATGCTCGACATGGGCTTTATCCACGATATCCGTCGTGTGTTGACTAAGCTGCCAGCGAAGCGCCAGAACCTGTTGTTCTCCGCCACGTTCTCTGACGATATTAAAAACCTGGCGGAAAAACTGCTGCATAATCCACTGGAAATTGAAGTGGCACGCCGCAATACCGCGTCTGATCAGGTGACCCAGCACGTTCACTTTGTCGATAAGAAACGTAAACGCGAATTACTGTCGCACATGATTGGTAAAGGGAACTGGCAGCAGGTGCTGGTGTTTACCCGTACCAAACACGGCGCTAACCATCTGGCGGAACAGCTCAATAAAGATGGTATCCGCAGTGCGGCGATCCACGGTAATAAATCGCAAGGTGCGCGTACTCGTGCACTGGCCGATTTTAAATCGGGCGATATTCGTGTTCTGGTGGCAACTGACATCGCTGCACGCGGTCTGGATATCGAAGAGTTGCCGCACGTCGTCAACTATGAACTGCCAAACGTACCGGAAGATTACGTCCACCGTATCGGGCGTACCGGTCGTGCAGCGGCAACTGGTGAAGCGTTATCGCTGGTATGTGTGGATGAACACAAACTTCTGCGTGATATCGAAAAACTGCTGAAAAAAGAGATTCCACGCATTGCGATTCCGGGTTATGAGCCGGACCCGTCAATCAAAGCCGAACCGATCCAGAACGGTCGCCAGCAACGTGGCGGCGGCGGTCGTGGGCAAGGTGGTGGTCGCGGTCAACAGCAACCACGCCGTGGAGAAGGTGGTGCGAAATCTGCAAGCGCGAAACCTGCAGAAAAACCGTCTCGCCGCCTCGGCGATGCCAAACCTGCAGGCGAACAACAACGTCGCCGCCGTCCGCGTAAACCTGCCGCTGCGCAGTAATACCATGTAAGGGCAAAAGAGTATCACAGGCTTTTGCCCATTATTCAGGTAACACGGTCAGACATGCATGACATGTCTGATTTTATTGTTTTAATAAATTTGCTTTATGATCTATCTAGTGTATCTAAAATGGCAATGAAATTATTTCTTCTTGCAATTTGAATTATTGTTAATAACATTGGTTGATATTCATAAACAAATTCTGGGAAAGTCTGGAATAAACATGCTATTGCATAAAGTGTTTGTTCATCATCTGGAAAAGTATTATGAGATATGTGATTCAGTATTAGCTTGATTCTGTCCCTGATTTTATTATTTTCATTGTCTATAGTGTATCCGACTATCTCCCTAAGCAAAATAAAGTGTGCAGTCGTTTCATTACCATATATCTTTAGCAGTTCCAATAAACTGTCAAATTCTGACGCCTGAATATTTTTGGCACATAACTTTAACACTTTATCGAGTAACTCCAGATGCCCCGGTTCATAAACTGTTTTTTGTAGAATATTAAGTAATGTTGGCAATGATGAATATGCATAAGGAATATCTGTATTCAATAACAATTTCAAAGATTGAGCGGCAATTTTAGGTTGATATAAATGCCGGGATTCAATTCTGCTAATTAAAAAAGCAGTTGTATTCTTTTTAGTTTCATTGTCGGTAATCTCTATCATCTCAAACAGTCTGCTGAAATATCCTCTCAGATCGTATTGTGTAACAATAGAAATACAATCCGTGAATAAGTCATTATATTCAGTTATTAAATTTGGAAAGCTATCAAAAAGTGTATAACACATCTCCATATAATTATGCAATTTTAATATTTGTGAAGAGGATTTAATTGTCGCATCGCTAATGCTAGTTGTTTTTATCGATTCAATAGCGAAAATCAGTGGGCTGATACATTTCGATAAATCATCATGTTGTAACTTCAACACTAAAACTATATCTTTTATCCATTTTATTTTTAAGTCAATGTCTGTTTGTTTTGAGATGATGTTAATCAGTGCGTGTTGGACGCAGCGATGTCTGATTAAACTATGTTGATTTAAATATCCTCTGTGAACAGAGTTATGTGCAATATCCAGTATGGCATCAAAGAGCAAACTATCAGGATTTGAATTTGTGGAGGTAAAGATGTTCGTTATAAGATAATTTAATATCAATATTTTATTTCCGTCGTTATTTATATGGCGTAGTGGTGCCAATAACTTGTTATAGAAAACTTTCTTTTCCTCAGTGTTGTATTTGCTATTTTTGTCATTAATATGATTAAGAATTTTAACCAAAAGGATGATTATTTTGTTCTTATAATCGAGTAAATCTGGCTGAACATGATACGTCGAGAGGTACCCCCGGGTATCAAAAATAGAAGATGCATCGGGGCTATCAAAAATCATTAAATCTTCCGGACTATTTATATCGAAAAGTTTGATATTTTTTATAAATAATTGTGAAAAAAACAAAATACTTTCTTTATGAAATACGTCAGAATTATCATATAAAATATTAATTATTGGTAAGGCTATTTGCTCATTAGAAATTTTTTGCGGTTCTAAATGATAAGGGTTGTTTAATACCTTATTATTATATAAGGTTGATGTTAAATGCTGAATGAACATCTGCTTTTGTTCATGGTTCTTTGTTTTTTTAATAACATCTAACAGTTTTTTGGCATTATTATCAAACCAGAAAACCATATCTGTAATGGATAAGTTGTCAGGGAAATAGTTGGAATTGCCTGGTGTGTTAGGTTTAAATAATGGCCACTGCTCAAACAAATTACGCATAAAACTCCTTTAATACGTCAAATTGAAATTGATAAAAATAATAAGTAATCATTATGTGCAAGCTATAGATAATGAAATAATTTAAATTAACTATCAAAAATCGCTCATTTCTGCTTATTGATAGAAAGATTGATCGCCAGTCTGTTTAGAGCCGTGCAGCAGCAAAATTTCATAACCAGGTTATCCTGAGTTTGTTGTGCGAAAAGTTAAAAATGAGCGATTTCTGTAAGATTCCCTATTTTGCCAGGCTTATGATCCGCAGATCATTCATGTGCAAAGGAGCGGTGTATGGATTGTTCAAAATGCAATGGTTATGCGACGATGTTATTAAATATGGTGCAGGGTTCTGACCCGGTTAATTTACTGGAATTACATGGTTTCCTTGAACACTTCGCATATTATGTTTCATTTGGCAAATTTAATGCTGGCCACCAGCGCTATAATGCATTTAAAAAATTCGTCAGTGAGATTTCGGAGATCAGCGCAAATGATATCAATATGACGATTAAAACCGGGCAATCCAGACATGAAAATGTGATCTCTATAAATATGAATAATGCAATTCATCGTGATGAGAAAGGGATCACCGTCAGAATAGATAATATTAATGGAAAGAAAAATAACTCTAATTCATCAGATGTTTTTATTCCTTATGTAAATACATTTTCTGACCTCAAAAATAAAATACTCAGGATGAAAATTGAACTGACTGAAGGTAGTGGTTTTTCTAAAAGTCTTTTTGACAGTCAGATTGAGACGCATATTCTGAGGGATATTAATTCGCTTAACGTTGGTGAGAAATTGAATGATGATAATCTTGCATATCATTCTATATTCACTAACGAATTCTCTGTTATTATTCCGCCATCCTATTATGATGCGACCTCTGCAGTAAACGCTAATAATATTGTGAGAGAAAAACTATATGAAAGTGATAGTAAAGTTAAAGATATCGTCGATGATATGTCTAATCATGACGTGGAGAGCGAAAAAGATATATTTGTAATCGGGGGGATGATAGAAAAACTAGAATCTCTGGCAGACGAATCTTTCAATGATAATACTGATAACATAAAAACAGTAAAAGATTTGCTAACGCAATTAACTGATGGCATGGAACTCTTCACGCTGCGGGACATGGTAGCATTCCCATCGTCCATAATAGCAAAACTATTAAAATCCCCACTTAATAGCGATCATGAACTTGTTATGCGCGTACTGGATACGTATCTGTGCTACTTCAGAAATAAAAATCTGAGTAACGATGCGGAAATAATAAATTTTTTCTATGCTCTCTTTTTAAAGAGACCAGAGTTGATGGTTTCTGAAAATTATAGATTTATTCAATTTGTTGATTTGCTTTTTGAAAACAGAAGTGTTGAAGAGAAAAACTTAGCATTTGACCTTTATCACAATTATCAGGTATTACCTGAAATAAAACAATTCGTTACTGAAGAAATAAAGTTGAATTTCAATCAGCTGCAAGGATTGTTAGATAAAGATAATAAATGTTATATCCTGTTATCATCCGATAACTCTGGGCGAGTAATGCGCTTATCGCACCAGGCGTTAATCTCAATGCTTGAGCCAGAAGTTAAGAAAAAGACCATCTGGAATAATTACTCTATTTATCCATCTTTGCAGGATACCCATGAAGTTGTCAGAGATGATCCAGAAACGATTTGTACGTGTGCATTTCCTTTATTTGCAAAAGGATGGGAATATGCGCAGAAAAATAAGAAACACCAATTGATTCTCAATGCTCTTGGATTGAAAGGTTATATTCGTGATGTATTTATGTCAGCAATAATGCGAAAAACAGACTTTGTGCCAGAATCGGATAATCAATCGACAGAATTTAAATCATTATTTTCCTCTTTGATGACCGATTCAGACCAATGGCAACAGCATACTTTGAAAGAAAAACATTACACTAATCTATTAACGATGCTGGATCTCAAAGAGGCCAGTGAAAGTGATAAATCTAAAATATTTTTCTGTCTGTCCGCCGTATTTGCAAATATTTCTCACAGTAATGTCTTTAACGGTATTCCTGATGCGTCAAAAATTTTAAAACGTTATGCATTTGCTTTATTGGCTAAAGCTCACTCTTTAGATGAAAATATGATAAGCAGTCAAACTTTTAATACATACAAAGCGGTATTGCTTGATTTCAATAATCTGTCTAATGAAGAGGCCAACCAGCTGCGTATAAGTTCGTTATATCGTGATATGGTCCGCTACGCACAATATCGTTTTTCTAAAGTTTTATCCGAGTGGACGCCAGACGCATGGCTGTAAAGATCCCAACAGGATAATGGCATTGATGGCCCTGGCTCAGGCCAGGGCGGGCAATACCGGTTCCTGCGAAGCGATGACGGCGGCAAGTGTAACCACGAAATGAGGTATCACTTGCTGTTTTCTGCCCTGAAGACTGGCGCTCACCGTGCCGTCGAACTTTCAATCAAATATATTGTGTGAGGGCGTGTTTGCGAGCCGCTTTCCAGAAACAGAAAAACCATTACCCCTGAAAACCGAAAAATGCCACAATATTGGCTGTTTATACAGTATTTCAGGTTTTCTCATGGCATTAACCGCCGCGCTTAAAGCGCAAATTGCCGCCTGGTATAAGGCGCTTCAGGAACAGATCCCCGACTTTATTCCCCGTGCGCCGCAGCGGCAGATGATTGCGGACGTCGCCAAAACGCTGGCCGGAGAAGAAGGGCGGCATCTGGCGATTGAAGCTCCCACCGGCGTTGGGAAAACGCTCTCCTATTTGATCCCCGGCATCGCCATTGCCCGCGAAGAGCAAAAAACGCTGGTGGTGAGTACCGCCAACGTGGCGTTGCAGGATCAGATTTACAGCAAAGATTTACCGCTGCTGAAAAAGATCATTCCCGATCTTAAATTCACTGCCGCTTTTGGGCGTGGGCGCTACGTTTGCCCGCGTAATCTGACGGCGCTCGCCAGCACTGAGCCCACGCAACAGGATCTGCTGGCGTTTCTTGACGACGAACTGACGCCAAATAATCAGGAAGAGCAAAAACGTTGTGCGAAGCTGAAGGGCGATCTCGACACTTATAAATGGGATGGTCTGCGCGATCATACTGATATCGCTATAGATGACGATCTCTGGCGTCGTTTAAGTACCGACAAAGCCAGCTGCCTCAACCGCAACTGTTACTACTATCGTGAATGCCCGTTTTTTGTTGCTCGTCGGGAGATTCAGGAAGCGGAAGTGGTGGTGGCAAACCATGCGCTGGTGATGGCGGCGATGGAAAGCGAAGCCGTACTACCTGACCCGAAAAATCTGCTGCTGGTGCTGGACGAAGGTCATCACCTGCCAGATGTGGCCCGGGATGCGCTGGAGATGAGTGCCGAAATCACCGCGCCCTGGTATCGACTACAGCTGGACTTGTTCACGAAACTGGTCGCTACCTGCATGGAGCAGTTTCGCCCGAAGACCATCCCACCGCTGGCGATCCCTGAACGTTTGAATGCGCATTGTGAAGAGTTGTATGAGCTTATCGCCTCGTTAAACAACATTCTCAATCTCTACA
>SKET01002374.1_pt1 | contig 11443 bp, 10 predicted proteins | sample 4841461 | NCBI WGS metagenome assembly SKET01 (sample SAMN11008802, study PRJNA524170) | human gut metagenome | biome: Human fecal sample; material: Feces; isolation source: fecal sample from pouch patient p5 | host: Homo sapiens | place: Israel: Tel-Aviv | collected 2014-02-13
TTCCAGATGTATGATGTTGTCAGAATCGATCATTTCAGAGGATTTGATGAATACTTTTCCATTCCGCATGGAGCAGAGAATGCGATCGGAGGACATTGGGAGAAAGGTCCTGGAATTGATTTGTTCCGCAAAGTGGAGCAGGCACTTGGATGGAAGCAGGTTATTGCCGAAGATCTTGGTTATGTGACAGATTCTGTCCGTGAGATGGTCCGCGAGAGTGGTTTTCCGGGAATGAAGGTTCTGGAATTTGCATTTGATTCCCGCGACTCAGGATGCGCAAATGATTATCTTCCACATAACTACCCGGTGAATAGTGTGGCTTATACAGGAACTCATGACAACGAGACAATCGTTGGATGGTGGAGCAGTATCACAAAAGAAGAGCAGAAACTGGCGAGAGATTACATGTGCGACCAGTACACACCGGAAAGTGAACTGTATAAATCTCTGATCAGCCTGATTATGCGAAGCAGTGCAAAGCTGTGTGTTATTCCGATGCAGGACTATTTAGGACTTGGAAATAATTGTCGTATAAATACTCCGTCTACGGTAGGAAAGAACTGGAAATGGAGAGTGAATACGAGACAGTTATCATTGAAATTGCAGAAGGAAATCCAGGAGATGACACTCAGATATGGAAGAATGAACTGGAAGACAGTCGAGTAGGATTCTAAAAAATAAGATTTTATGAAAAAAAGACGGAGGTTTCTGATTACAAAATGTCAGAAACCTCCGTCTTTTAGTTCTCTTTAAGTAGTTGTTTTTAAGCTACAGTTTTTTTCCTCAACGTCCAAAGTGCAACAATCAGTGTCAATATCTCAGCCGCCGGAACTGCCAGCCAGATTCCATTTAATTCCAGGAACCTCGGAAGAACTGTCAGGAACAGAAGCAGCAGTGCGAAAGAACGCAGGAAAGTAATTATTCCTGAGATATATCCTTTGCCATATGTCATCATACGGATTGCTGCAAAGATATTGATTCCTGAAAATAAGAATCCGAGTCCATATAGGCGCAGTCCGGAAACTGCCATGTCAAAGACTGTGCTGTCGGGAGATGCAAAGAAACGTACCCCAATTGGTGCCAGCAGATAAGTGCATCCGTAGAGAATGATCGGTGCAATTGCAAAGAAGCGATAAGCGTGCTTTTCTAAAACACGACAGACAGAGAAATTTCTGTCTCCGTAAGCATATCCTAGTGGCATTGATAGTCCCATAGAAAATCCAAAATAAATTCCGATACATAAGAACTGTAAATACATGATGATTGAAACAGCAGCAACGCCGTCTTCTCCGGCGAAAAGTAGGGCACTTCGGTTAAAGACAACGGTTGTGATCGCAATCGCAAGCTGGTTTACGAATTCAGAAGTTCCGTTGATCATGCTATGAAATGCTTCCTTTATAGATAATCCGTGGAATGTAAAATGAAGGAAGTTCGGATGTGTTACAAAGTAAACCACTCCCATTACAAAAGAAAGCAGCAGGCCGAGGAAAGTTGCAAGTGCGGCACCTGTAATTCCCATATGGAGCTGTCCGATAAAAATGTAATCGAAAACAATATTAAAAATCCCTCCGGAAAGTGCTGTCAGAAAACTGTACGTCGGAGAACCGTCAACACGGATGAAATAAGTGAACATCTCTTTTCCAACCACGATCGGAGCACCGAACAGCCACCAGTAGATATAAGCTTTACAATCTTCCATCAACAGTGAGGTTGCACCAAGCATCTGCAGGATGAGCGGCAACCGGAAAAGAATAAGCGCAGAGACAAGAGCGCCAATGACAATGGCAGCAGTCATGCTTATAGAGAAAGTCCGGCTGGCTTCATCATTTTTCTTTCCACCGATATGAAGAGCGGCAAGTGCACTTCCGCCTGTCGCAAAGGCAAGTGCGATACCGTACAGAATATTTACAAGCGGATAGACAACATTGATCGCGGCAAGTGCATTTGTTCCAACATAGGCGGAAACAAAGATTCCGTCAACGATCGTATAAACAGTAGTAAATAATGAGGTCAGATAAGTTGGAATGATAAAGCGTAATAATTTCTTTAATCGAATCTCATTTACAGATTGAAAAATAAGAGTTTTTTCCATTGGAAACCCTCCTTGTTAAAAAAATCTCTTAGTATATAATAAACCTTAAAGATACATGAAGGTCAATAAAAAGATTGCTAAAATACAAGTAGCAAGATGTCGGTATCTTCATGAACGATGAAGAGAAAAAGATCATCTAATCATCAAGAGGAGGTGGAAAATATAGCTTTGGAATTTCAAATAGGAGAGATATCCCATTTCTTTGACATTCCCGCATCTACATTGCGCTATTGGGAAGAGATGCAGGTTCTATCGCCGAACAAAGGGGAGACAAGTCATTATCGGGAGTATGCGGTAGAAGATCTGATGACAATTTCTGATGTGATCTTTTATAAAAATCTCGGATTTCAGTTAAAGCAGATCCGAGAGATGAAATCCAATACACCGAAACAACAGGCAAATCTGTTTGAACAGAAGTTATCGGAGCTTGAACAGGAACAGGAACTGCTAAGACTTCGAATGAAAAAACTGCAAAGGCATATTGAGGCGGTGAAGACGTTGGAGAAATTGAGACAGACGCCTTATCAGGAAACAGAGATCGATACGGAGTGCATTGTCTCTTTTGAGTTGATTGAGCAGGAGAAGTTACTTCAATATATTGAAGATCCGTATCTTTATTCCCGCGTACAGCATACGGACACGCTGCAGCAGGAACAACGTGGTCTGACTGTCTTGCCGGACGCGAGCAATGTGTTTGACGAGTCACATATTATCTGGCGTAAGCATGGCGGCAGATATATGACATTTCTTATGAAAGAAGAAGTTGCCGAGAATTATCCAAATGACTTGCAGAAACATATAGAATATCTACAGCAATATCATAAAACAGGGGATGTGATCAGTCGCTTTCTACTCTGCGCACAGGAAGACGGTAAGGTATATGATTTCTATAAGACCTTTGCAGAGATTTTCTGATCATTATGAATAAGAAGAAACGATACTAGCGTGGAAAAATATGCAAAACATAGAATTCACAAATAAATCAAAAAATGGGATTGATATTCGCAGAAACAGTGACTATAATTTTTTAGTTGGTAAGAGAAGTAATGAGTGGATGAAAGACGTCTAAGGAGGAGTTAGATATGAGCAATCAGGAGAATGTATTTGAAACAATTTTAGCACCTATGACCGGTACAGCAGTAGCAATCACAGAAGTGCCGGATCCTATTTTTATAGAGAAGATTCTTGGAGATGGAGTCGCAATTGTTCCGACAGAAGGTAAGGTTGTAAGCCCGGTTGACGGAACTGTATCAAAAGTAGCAGAGACAGGTCACATTTATGCTGTTACTTCCGATAACGGAGTAGAAGTTGTGATACATGTCGGACTTGAGACAGTCGCACTGAATGGAAAATGTTTCCAGATCCATGTAAAAGAAGGAGACAAGGTAAAAGCAGGAGATCTTCTTGCAGATGCAGACCTTGAGTTTATCAAAGAAACAGGACGTAATTCCATCACACCGATCGTCATCGGTTCAAGCCTTGAAGGTAAAGATCTTGTATGTGAAGAGGGAGAAGTTCAGGCTGGAAAAACTGTTATTATGGAAATCAAGCAGAAATAAGAAGTCAGAAGATATTGTTCCAGAATCGGTTTAGCTTAGAAGGAAGGTTATAGTATGAAAGAAGAAAGATATTCAATCATATTCAGCAGCAAAACAGGAAATACAGCAGAGCTGGCAAATGCGATTCGTGATGCATTGCCGCAGGAGAATTGTGATTATTTCGGAACAAGCGAAATCGAAGAACCGGTATCAGAAATGCTTTATATTGGTTTCTGGACAGATCAGGGAAATGCAGATAAGTCCGCATTGGAATTATTGCAGAAGATAAAGAATAAAAAAGTCTTTCTGTTTGGAACAGCCGGGTTTGGTGAGAATGAAGCATATTTCCAGAAGGTTCTGAATAATGTTAAGAGTTCTATGGATAAAAGCAATCAGGTGGTTGGTGAATATATGTGTCAGGGAAAGATGCCGCAAGCGGTGAGAGACCGTTATGTGAAAATGAAAGAGCAGCCGGATCATATGCCGAATCTTGATCTGCTGATCGCAAATTTTGACCGTGCTTTATCACATCCGGATAAGAAAGATCTGGATAAACTCAGAGAGCTGGTTAGAGGATAGAAATAGTAAGAGGAAAGAAGAAGTCTTCAGTACGAGGGCTTCTTTTTTTATATGTTAGGAAAGTTCTTTCCTAACATATAAAAAACGCTCCGCTCAGGATGCGCACTGCGGCGTACAAGGTAGGTGTCGCAAGCGACCGCCGCAGGCGCAAGAATGTGCCGAGGCACATTCTTTGTTCTGAAGAAAAAGTAACAGAGGAGATTTCAAAAATAAGAATAAAAGTGTTGAAAGCGTGAATAATAGAAGAAATATATTTAAAAGACGTGAAAAAATTACAAATATAGGCTCATAAAACGTGAAAAATAAATTGACATAGGCTCATAAAACGTGATAGTCTTGAAAAAAGGAGGGGATTCTATGTATTTAAAAAGAAAGATAGATGAGTATCTGTTAGAGTGGAAAGAAAAAGAAGAAAGACTTCCGTTAATTATAAAAGGGGCAAGGCAGATTGGAAAAACGGAATCTATTAATCACTTTGCAAATCAAAAATATGGCAATATTGTGAGTATTAATTTTGTATTGGAACCGAAATATAAAACAATACTGAGTGATGGATATGCTGTTGAAGATATTATAAAGAATATTTCAATGATAGATACATCCAAAAAATTCATCGAGGGAGACACATTGATTATCTTTGATGAATTACAGGAGTTCCCAGATATTGCAACTGCGTTGAAATCATTTAAAATCGATGGAAGATTTGATGTCATATGTAGTGGTTCTTTACTTGGAATCAATTACAGAAAAATCCATAGCAACAGTGTGGGATATAAAACAGATTATGAAATGTTTTCAATGGATTTTGAAGAATTTTTGTGGGCGAAAGGATACTCAGAGAAGAATATTGAAGATATACTAAAACATATGCAGACAGGAACACCTTTTTCAGAAACAGAATTATCAGTTTATAAGAAATTGTTTTTAGAATATTGTGTACTTGGTGGCATGCCTGCAGTAGTAAAAGTATATATTGAAAAAAACCTCTTCACAGATACGATAGAAATCCAGAAGCAGATTCAAATGGATTACGAAGAGGATATTAGAAAATACGCTGAAGGTTTGGATCAGACTAAAATTGTAAGTGTCTATCGGAACGTACCTGTACAGCTTGCAAAAGAAAATAAGAAATTTCAATTAAGTAAAATAGACAAAAAAGCCAGAAGCCGAGAATATATGGGATGTATAACCTGGCTCGAAGATGCAGGCGTGATTACTATATGTTATTGTCTGCAATATCCAGAACTTCCATTGAAAGGAAATTATGATGACTCAAAATTCAAAATCTATTATCCAGATACAGGATTATTGATAGCTTCACTAGATGAGGAGGCACAAGAAGATCTTCGGGCAAATAAAAATCTTGGAGTATACAAAGGAGCTTTATATGAAAATTTTGTAGCAGAGGCATTTGTAAAACAGGGACTTGGACTGTATTATTATAAAAAAGAAAATGCTACTTTGGAAGAGGATTTTTTTGTAAGAACAAAAGATGAGCTGGTTCCGGTAGAAGTGAAAGCAAACAAGAACCGTTCTAAGTCATTGAGACAATTGATATCCAGTGATTCTTATGGGGATATTCATTGGGGAATAAAACTTGCAGATAGTAATGTTGGGATAGAAGACGGAATTTATACATTTCCTTACTTTTGTACATTTCTATTAAAACGATATCTAAGGGAAAAAGATGAAGAAAAAATTGTTTGACTTTTAGATTAACAGGAAATATAATAACTACAAACGAGTAGCAAGTAAGCGTAAATCCAGTTTACCGGCTGCTCGTTTTCTTTTATTAAAATAGAAGTAACTGTTCAGAGGCAACCTCCAAAATGCTACGCATTTCGTCGGTGTGGCGTATCCGCCAAATAAAATTTCAAAAACAGTCTTAAAAATGCAAGCATTTTACACCTGTTTTATGAAATTTTGCTTGGCTCTGAACAGTTACAAATAGAATATCGCCATGAAAAAGTGTGTAGCCTGTCAGCGTAAGTCCAGCTTATAAGACAAGGTGCGCACTTTTTTTGTGCGGAAAAGAGAGGAGTTAAAACAAAATGGCGGAAAGCAACAAAATGAAGGATATGCCGGTGAATAAGCTGATGGTCCAGATGGGAATCCCGATGATCTTATCCATGGCATTGCAGGCGGTTTACAATATTGTAGACAGTGCATTTGTAGGAAATATGAGAGTGGGCAGTGAGGCAGCATTAAATGCATTGACACTGGTATTCCCGGTTCAGATGCTTATGGTAGCAGTGGGAATCGGAACAGGTGTCGGAACCAATGCACTTCTGGCAAGAACGCTTGGCCAGGGGAATAGTAAAAAAGCAGCAAAGGTGGCCGGAAACAGTCTGTTCCTGGGAGTGATCATTTATGTGGTTTGTTTATTGTTTGGCATCTTTGGAGTGAAAGCATACATTTCATCCCAGACAGTAGATGCAGAAGTTTTTCAGATGGGTGTCAGTTATCTTCGGATATGCTGTGTGATCTCTTTTGGAATTATTTTCTTTTCTTTATTCGAAAAGTTATTACAGGCAACTGGACGATCCCTTTATTCCACAATCGGTCAGGTGGTCGGAGCAGTTGTAAATATTATTCTTGATCCGATCATGATCTATGGTATTGGACCTTGCCCGGAAATGGGAGTGAAAGGCGCGGCCTATGCAACGGTAATTGGTCAGGTAGCGTCCGCAGTATTGCTGTTCATTTTCCATATAAAATTGAATAAAGAGTTTGAGCATGGGGTGAAATATATGAAGCCGGATGGCGGTGTTATAAAAGAAATCTATGCAATCGGACTTCCGGCGATCATTGCACAGGCATTGATGTCGATTATGGTTTATGTAATGAATCTGATCCTGAAGTTCAATCCGTCAGCACAGACAGCATATGGTTTGTTCTATAAGGTGCAGCAGTTTGTTCTCTTCCTTGCATTTGGTCTGCGTGATGCGATCACTCCGATCCTTGCATTTGCTTATGGAATGAGAAGTAAGAAGAGAATAAAGGATGGAATCAAATATGGTCTGATCTATACGATTGCATTAATGATTCTTGGAATTGCCATTACAGAGATTTTCCCTGGGGCGTTCGCGACACTGTTTAATGCAGGACAGTCAAGAGAATATTTTATCGGAGCAATGAGGGTAATCTCGTCAGCTTTCTGTTTGCCGGAATTAATGTTGCTTATCAGGGGATTTATCAGGCATTGGACGGTGGTATGGAATCGCTGGTTATTTCACTTTTGAGACAGCTTATCATTATCCTGCCACTGGCCGGAATTTTTTCGATATTTGTCAGAAATGGCCAGATGGGAGTTACATTGATTTGGTGGGCATTTCCAATTACTGAAATAGTTTCATGTTTTGTGGGATATGTGTTCTTAAAGAAGATCAGAAAAAATAAAGTTGATGTTTTAAGTTAAGGAGGAATCAGAGATGACAAAAAGAATTATTACAATCAGCAGAGAATTCGGAAGCGGCGGACGTTTTATTGGAGAAGAAGTAGCAAAGAAACTTGGAATTGCTTATTATGATAAAAATATCATTAATGAGATTGCAGAAAAGTCTGGTTTATCTCCGGAATATATTCAGGAAAATGCAGAATTATCGCCGAAAAAAGGATTATTCGCATATGCATTTGCCGGACGTGACGTCACAGGAAAATCAGTAGAAGACCTGGTGTATGAGGCACAGAGGAAAGTTATTTTAGAGCTGGCTGAAAAGGAGTCTTGCGTGATCATTGGAAGAAATGCAGATTATATTCTGAAAGACCGAGATGATGTGCTGAATGTGTTTATTCATGGAGACACACCGGAAAAAATACAGCGTATCACTCGCTTATACAATGTAGAAGAACAGAAAGCTGTCAAAATGATGGTAGATATAGATAAAAGACGTATGGCAAATTACAATTTTTATACAAACCAGAAGTGGGGAAAAGCTGACAATTATACGCTGTGTTTGAACAGTTCCCAGCTCGGGTATGACAGATGTGAGAAGATAATTATGGAATGTATATGACTGTGAAAATACATTTTATGAAATATAAAAATGACATTGCATATTTTGTGATAAGATGTCTTCAGTAAAGAAAATATAACATAATGATACAAGGAGATGATAGGAATAAAACAGGATTAAATAAATTAAGGGGCGTGAATCTACTGTCGATTCACGCCCTTGATTTATTGTGAGATTGTTTTTAGTAATCTATGTGACATACAATAACTGTAAATACATGCAATAATTTCTGCAATCCAGAATGCATACCAGCCATGTGAAATGCCAGAGATTTTTATAAAAATCCAAAGGCATGGAACCAGTAAAATAAGCTGACGGATGGCAGCACCAACCATGTTAATGATACCATTTCCAAGGCCGGAGGAAAAGTATCCGCAAAGAATCGTAATTGCAGACATCACAAAGGAAATGGAAATAATCCTCAGTGCCGGAATGCCGAGCAGCAGCATTTCTGAACTTGCAGAAAATAATTGCAGCAACTGTTCGGGAAAACACCAGAATATAACAGTTCCGCACAAGGCAATGATTGCTCCGGTAGGAAGTAAAATCTTCCATGTCTGTTGTACACGTTGGTAGTTTTTATCGCCGTAATTATATCCTACAATAGATATGGCAGCCTGTCCCAGTACATTGATCGGCATCATCAGGAAATTTTGCAGTTTGTAGTAGATACCAAAAAAGGCAACTGCTGTTGCGGAAACATCAAGAAGAATACGGTTTACTACAAATGTCATAATGCTTCCGATTGCCTGCATAATGATTGTTGGAAGCCCCACCTGGTAGATATCAGCAACATCCTGCCACATGAAATGATAGTTTTTCAGACGGACATGGATGATTGGATTTCGGAAACGGTTAAACAGTAAGGCAGCGATAGCACCAGCTATTTGGCCAATGACAGTTGCAATCGCTGCACCACGGACTCCCATTGCAGGACAGCCAAGCAGACCGAAAATCATAATAGGATCAAGAATAATATTCAAAACAGCACCAATGATCAGGGACAGCATAGATAATACAGTATCTCCAACCGCCTGTAACAGTCGCTGAGCATAAGTTTGCAGAAAGATTCCCCAGCAATATACAAGATTGATGGAAAGATATTGTTTGCAGAGTTCCTGAAGTTCTGAATTAGCAGCCAGTTTAGTGGCAATCGTATCGGACAGAAAAATCCCGATTATTGAAAAGATAAGAGACGTAAAAATCATCAGGAAAAGTCCGGTTGTGGCAGCACGACATGCTTCCTCCGGCTTATGTTCCCCAATTTTTCTGGAAAGCAGAGCATTCAGACCTACTGCAGTTCCGACACCTACGGCAATCATTAAGAACTGAATGGAATAAACCAAAGATGCAGCGGTCAGCGCCGTTTCAGACAGTCTGGCGACAAAGATACTGTCAACAATGTTATAGAGTGACTGTACGAGTAAAGACAGCATTAAGGGAACAGCCATCGTGTACAGTAAAGGACGGATTGGCATTTCTGCCAGTTTGTTTCTGGAATTCATAAAACCTCCTTATAGCATTGCAAAAAAATAAGCGTGAAATCTGTAAGGACAAGCAAATCCTCATGATTTCACGCTTTTACAAGCCGGCTTCTGTTACAATTATTTTTCTTCGGACTTATTATAAACGAAAGAGAAGAGGAAATGCAAGAAAAAAATTAAAGTAGCTTGTATCACTCAGACATTGTGTTTTTCCAATCATGACGGAGAAACGACAGAGTATGCAAAAAAAGCGATTGTACAAGAGTATGGGAAGTATAAAGCACAGTTGGAAAAGGGTGGTACAAAGTACAAAATTTTATCAGAAAAAACAAATGAAGATGGATCTATTGTGATTGAGATTAAGAAACAGTATAATTCTTCTCCGGTTGGTGAATATCTGAATTAAAAAAAGAGTACTTCACGCGTTTCCAAAAACATATTGTAAAAGTGAAAAGTTGTAAAAACAAGAAGTTTTTAAGGCTAAACCAGAAAAACTTCTTGTTTTTTTATGCATAATCTGGATATGATAATAAAAAAAGAAGGAAGTAGGAACGATGTCATTAGAAAAAGCAAAGAAGTATTTAACAGAACAAGGTTATGCAGATCATGTCATTGAACTGGAAGAATCAAGTGCAACGGTCCAACTTGCAGCAGAAGCACTGGATGTAGAACCTGGGATGATTGCGAAGACGATGTCATTTCTGACAGAGGATGGTCCAATTCTGATTCTTACGGAAGGAACAGCAAAGATTGCGAATCGTAAATATAAAGATTATTTTCATGAGAAAGCTAAAATGATTCCTTTTGATGAAGTAGAAGATTATATCGGACATGCTCCAGGTGGCGTATGTCCATTTGGAATTAGAGACGGAGTCAAAGTATATCTGGATGAATCATTAAAAAGATATGATACTGTCTATCCGGCAGCCGGCAACGACCATAGCGCAGTAAAACTGACAATTGTGGAACTGGAGGAAGTTGCAGGAGCAAGTGGATGGATTGATGTATGTAAATAGATACCGATAGACGGAAACATTACTCACGAAAGGAGATGTTTTATATGGCTACAAAATCAGTAAATTTATATGCAAGGATTGAAATTACAATATGCATGGCTCGTAACGTTCACACAATCTTCACAAAATAATTAGCACTCACCTCTTGACTTGGCTAAAAACTGCGTGCTATATAATAAGTAGAACAAAGGAAGACAGAGAAAAAGAAAAGAAATGAACTTCTGAATCCTCCAAATGTTCTGACAACAACTGCGAAAGCAGCTTATATAAATTGTGAGATCTTCTCACAAAAGGCAACAAAGTTAGTTAGCATTGAAAGGAGAAATGACTTATGATGATGCCTAGTATTTTTGGAGAAAACTTATTTGATGATGATTGGATGAACTTCCCATTTGAGCAGGATTTTTGGGGAAAGAAGAATCCGTTATACGGTAAACACGCTAAGAACTTGATGAAGACAGATATCCGTGAGCATGACGCAGGATATGAAGTAGATATCGATCTTCCTGGATTCAAGAAAGATGAGATCAGCATTGAGCTTGAGAATGGTTATTTGACCGTATCAGCTGCTAAGGGTCTTGATAAGGATGAGGAAGACAAGAAAGGTAAATACATCCGTAAGGAGCGTTATGCCGGAGCAATGCAGAGAAGCTTCTATGTAGGTGAGAACCTTACACAGGAAGATATCAAAGCAAAATACGAGAATGGTATTCTGAGA
>SKET01002378.1_pt1 | contig 11442 bp, 11 predicted proteins | sample 4841461 | NCBI WGS metagenome assembly SKET01 (sample SAMN11008802, study PRJNA524170) | human gut metagenome | biome: Human fecal sample; material: Feces; isolation source: fecal sample from pouch patient p5 | host: Homo sapiens | place: Israel: Tel-Aviv | collected 2014-02-13
ATTTCCATTAATTGCACTGGCTAACCCGCATTATCGTCCGGACGTGGAGGTGAACGTACCGCCAGAAGTGTTCAGTTCAGGCGGGCAGTCAGCGCAGCCCTGTACTCAGTGCTGCGTTTATCAGGATAAAAATTATTCTGAAGGGGCGGTAATTAAAGCCGAAGGAATACTGCTGCAATGCCAGCGGGATGACAAAACTCTTAGCACTAATCCGCTGGTCTGGCGGCGCGTAAAGCCATAAACGCCTTTAATAGTGGAATGTCAGCAGGGGCCAGCGGATATTGCAGAGCCTCTTCAGGTGAGCACCAGACCAGCGCCTGATGTTCATGTGCCTGTAACGTCCCGTGGAAGTTGGGTATGTGCCAGGCATGAAGATGGATAATCCGCCCCGACACTTCTCGCTGATGGCTGGCAACATACTCACCCACAGTTGCTTCGATGCCCAATTCTTCGCGTAACTCACGCACTAGCGCCTGCCGCTGGCTTTCATCCGGCTCGACTTTACCACCGGCAAACTCCCATAATCCCGCCTGATCGCTATGGGCGGGGCGTTGAGCGAGTAAAATTTTGCCATCACGTTCGATGATGGCGGCAACAACTTCAATCATATTCATAAATTACACACGGGCAGATAAGCGAAAAATGCCATAATATCCGCACTGTTGCTCAATCAGAAAGGCTTTATATTTAAGGAGTGCCTGTGTTAGACCGCCATCTTCATCCCCGAATTAAACCTTTGTTGCATCAGTGTGTGAAGGTGCTGGATAAACCCGGCATTACGCCAGATGGTTTAACATTAGTGGGATTTGCCATCGGCGTGCTGGCACTGCCGTTTCTGGCGCTGGGCTGGTATCTGGCGGCGCTAATCGTCATTTTGTTGAACAGGCTGCTTGATGGTCTGGACGGCGCGTTGGCGCGGCGAAGAGGACTTACCGACGCGGGTGGCTTTCTCGATATTTCTCTCGATTTTCTTTTTTACGCACTGGTGCCTTTTGGGTTTATCCTCGCCGCACCGGAGCAAAACGCGCTGGCAGGCGGCTGGCTGCTGTTTGCGTTTATTGGCACGGGAAGCAGTTTTCTCGCATTTGCTGCGCTGGCGGCGAAACATCAGATTGATAATCCCGGTTATGCGCATAAATCGTTTTATTATCTGGGCGGGTTAACCGAAGGCAGCGAGACGATTTTGCTGTTTGTTCTGAGTTGCCTCTTGCCAGCTTATTTTCCGTGGTTTGCGTGGGTATTTGGTGCGTTGTGCTGGATGACGACCTTTACGCGGGTGTGGAGTGGGTATCTGACGCTGAAGTCGCTCCAGCGCCAGTAATTGCAATGTTATTTGCTGCTGTCCGGGCCGCGCTCACCGGTTGCTACGGGATTTTTCGGATCGCTGCTCCATTCGTACCAGCCGCCGTCGTAAACGGAGACGTTATTCCAGCCCATTGCTCGTGCGTACATAAAGGTTTCGGACGCGCGCCAGCCGGTGCCGCAGTAGAATGAAACTTGCTGATCTGGTTTGATATTCCATGCTTTCCACATAGCGGCAATATCATCGGCGCTACGCATGGTGCCATCCGGGTTATGGAAATCTTCCATATGCGTCGAGTCGCTACCAGCGTGTCCCCAACGGGCTCCGGCTATTTCACCTTTTGGCTTAATATAGCTGTAACCACTGGTCGTACCGATAAATTCTGGCCACGAACGAATGCTCACCAGCGATGCATCCTGGCGATGCAGCAGCCCACGGGCCTGTTCCATATCAAGCATCAACTGCGGTTGCGCCGGGATCTTCACGCCGAAATCCGGTTCAGCTTTCACTTTCGGTGGCGTTCCGCGCTCAACAGGCAGTCCCGCGTCGGACCAGGTTTGCCAGCCGCCGTCCAGCAGGCGCACATCTTTCACCCCTGCATAGAGCATAATCTGTGCTACACGCGCTGCTGCGTATACATCGCGACCATATAGAATCACCGTGGTGTCATGACGAATGCCATGCTTTGCCAGCATCGCTTTCAGTTGTTCATCAGAGACTTTATTCCACAGCGGTTCGCTTTCCACTTCATTGGTATCGATGTAATCCGCGCCGGGAATATGGCTGATAAGGTAAAGCTTAGGAGCGCCCCAGGCCGCTTCAATGACTTTCCAGTCACCGGCAGGTTTCGCTGTAACGTCTTTTCCTTGTTGCAGGTCATGCAGCCATTGCGGATAAACCAGCTGCTCAAAGTGCGGCAGTTTTTGCAGACGGGAAGGTTCGCTTAGCGCGTCACTCAAAATGGAGATATGCGTAAAACCTGCTTTTTGCAGTCGCGTTTTGACGGCGTCGACATCTTTGTCATTACCGTACAGCGCCACCGGAGCATCGGTTTTCAGGTTATGTAGCTTGATCCACGCGTTGAGCTGTTCGGTGCTCATTTTGTCGAGCCAGCTAGCAGAAAGGTTTAAGGCGGCAGGTTCATGACCGGAAGGGCCATTTAAGGTTTGTGGCCAGCCGTTATAAAACGCGCTGGGGCGAGTATCTATCGCTTTGCCATTTTGTTGTTGAAGCTGGTCAAGAGTAAGAGGCTTCGCCAGTTCAGCGGCCCACGAAGAAGCGCAAGCCAGCCCTAAAGCCATTGCCAGCGCGGTCATTTGAGAAACACGTTTCATCGAAAATCCCGACATTGTAGTTTTGAGTGCGCCATTCTGAACTGACACATTGGGAAAAACTTTGCGTTATCGCAGTTTGTTGTAATTTTCTGACCACTGCGCCATATCCAGAACGGGACTATCGGCAGGAACATCCTGAAGATCGTGGGTGACCTGAACGACGGGGATCGCCAGTTCGCGAACTTCGCTGAACACCCACTGGCGAAAATTATCGCGCAGAGCCACATCAAGACGGCTGAACGGCTCATCCAGTATTAACGCTTTAGGCTGTGCGAGAAGGGCACGTAGCAAGGCTACCCGCGCTCGCTGGCCGCCCGATAATGTCGCCGGATCCTGATGAAAAGTTCCGCCAAGCCCTGTCCGTTCAAGCGCATCATTTACTGCATTGTGCCTTGCAGCCCCTTTCAGGGTCGCCGGTAGCGCCAGCAATAAATTTTGCCCGACGCTGAACTGGTCAAATAACAGTGCATCCTGGAATAGAATACCAATCTGACGCTGTGCGGTGGGTAGCATGTCAATCCGTTGCTCATTGAGCCATAGCTCACCTGTACAAGAAAACTGTCCTGCCAGCGCACCAATCATCCATGAAAACAGAGAAGATTTACCACAGCCTGAAGGACCCATTAACGTGACAATGTCACCTTTATCCACCGTAAAGTTAACGTTTGTCAGCAAGCGGCTTTCTGGTAAACGTAGCGAAACATTTTTCACGCAGAGCATTAGCGGAGTCCTTGTCTGACATAACCTACCCATTTTGCGACTAACGCGGTCAGGGCAAAAATAATAAGCGGCAACAGTAGTTGCCATAAAGCCTGGGCGGCGAGAATGCCGTTGCTGCCGCCGCTGCTTAATGCCACCGCTTCAGTGGTGAGCGTCGGAAAACGCCCCGCGCCCAGCCACAGCGTCGGCATATACTGCGCAATACTGACTGAAAATCCCACCGCGAAGGTAATCAGCGCAGGGCGCAACATGAGTGGGCATTTCACGTAAAAGAAGATTTTGGCCCGCGACCAGCCCAGTGTTTGCGCAATCAAAATTATCCGTGAATCAATGCGCTGCCAGGCGGGTTGCAGGATAAACAGCATCCACGGCATTACCCACAGCAGATGCCCCCAGACCACCGCTGTCCAGCTCCCATCTATGTTCAGCCATAGCGCCAGCATGTACTGGCCCGCCACCAGCGGCAGAGCGGGTAATAAAATGGGCAACCAGAGCCACAACTGGCGACGCTTTGCCCCCCATTCCAGCCACAGCAGTAACAGGACCAAAGCGATAAACGTCGCCACCAGCCCCATTGTCAGGCTGTTGATGAGCGCTTCACTATTGATCGTCGACTGATCCGCGAGGATCGCCAGCAGAGCCACACAGAGCACACCGGTTAAGGGTAAAAAAATCGCCAGTGTATTACCGAGTAATAAAGGCGTGGCGGGCTTACGAACGCCATCTTCCTGGGGGATCGTGCGTCGCCAGGCGCGCCATAACAGATAACCAAGCAAAACGTAGGCGGCGAGTAACAGCATCAGCAGCAGACTGGCAAGCGCGCCTTTTGTCTGTTGGTCAATGCCACCCTGGGTTAGCCACTGCCAGCTAATTACCGCCAGCGTCGGTGGATTACCCGGCCCGAGAATAATTGCCACATCCACGACCGACAACGACCATGCCACAATAGCCAGCATCGCCATTGCCAGTGCAGGCGCGACGGAGGGCAACAACAACCAGTTCAGACATTGCCAGCGGCTGTAGCCCAGCGAATCCAGTACAATAACCTGCTGCAACAGCCGTTTCTCGCTCAATACTGCCGCTAAGATCCACAGCAGAAATGCGCTTTCTTTCACCGCCAGGGTAAGGCCCAGCCCAATACCCAATTTATCCATCGGCGGAGTGAGAAAAGGAAAAACCTGATAAACCAGGCCACCTTCAGCAAACAGCAACAGGGCGCTGGTGGCAAAAGCCACATGGGGGATGGCGAGCAGCCACGGCAGACGGGCGCACATACGCGGCCATTTCGGCCCCGGCCACAGCGCGACTATCACCAGCAGGGCAATAAACAAAGCGCCGACCGCCGCGATGGTTGTCGATACCAGCGTTGCCAGTAAGGCCTGCGGTAACTGCGGATCGGCAAATAACGCATGCCAGTGTGCCAACGACAAAGCAGGCGATATCAGCGTGAGAGCTGCCGGGATCAGCGGTGCATAAATCACCACCACCATCGCCCACAGCAACAAGATTAATGCGTACCGTAACGGCGTAGCCATTCTTGTTCCAGCGCATTTACCCAGCCAGCATGCGGTTCCGCCAGTACCGGCGGCAGATCCTGCGGCATTCTTGATTGCAATGTTTCACGCTGCCCGTCAGGCAGTTTTTGTGGATCGAGAACCGATGGATCGCCCCATACAGCAGGATCTGCCTTACGCAGCTGTGCATCAGGTGAGAGCAGGAAATTGGCAACCACCTTCGCCGCAGCACTGGCATTCGCGTTGACCGGAACGGTGACAAAATGCACGTTGCCAATCATCCCCTCGTTAAAACCAAAACTGTAACTGCTTGCCGGCAAATCGCCACTGGCGATTTTTTGCTGGGCATGTGCAGGATTAAAGGTCAGCGACAGGCGCAATGTGCCAGTTTTCAGCAGAGCATCCATCCGCGCGGGCGAAGGTGGGAAATCCTTTCCTTCGCGCCATAGATACGGATGCAGCGCATCAAGATATTGCCACAAGGGCGCAGTGATACGGGCGAAAGTCGCATCGTTCGGCGCTTCTTTTAATGCTGCGGGATCTGGCGTCAGCATAATCAGTAACTGTTCAAGAAATGCGGTGCCAGTAAAGTCTGGCGGGCGCGGATAGGTAACCGTGCCAGGATTGGCTTTAGCGAATTCCAGTAAGGCTTGCGGTGTTTGTGGTGGCAGTGGCGTAACATCGCGGCGGGCGATAAACGTCAGTTGTGCGCCGCCCCAGGGCGATTCAGCCCCTTCTGTAGGCACTGAAAAATCTTCCCGCACCGGCAGCTGTGTGTCGACATAGCGCCAGTTTGGCAGAGTCTCAGCCCAGCCGGTTTGCAGTAAATTGGCCTCTTTTAAGGTGCGGAAGTTTTCGCCGTTCACCCAGAGCAGATCCACCGAACCGCCTGTCTCGCGCCCGGCTGCGGCTTCGGTCTGAATGCGCTTCACCGCGTCTGCGGCATCCGCCAGGCGGACAATCTTCAGGTTTATATCATAATGGGTTTTCATCTCGCCGCTAACCCAGTCGAGATAGCGGTTAATTGCGGTATCGCCGCCCCAGGCGTTAAACCAGACGGTTTGCCCTTTGGCCTCATTTTTAATTTCCTGCCAGTCACTGGCATGTGTTGCCAGAGAAAACAGCGATAACAATCCCAGCAACCACCCACAATGGCGCATCATCTCTCCTTAAGAACGTTTTTCAGGAATACGGCACAGCCCCTGAGCGGGAATGTCCATGGCAGAATTAAAACGGGCTGACAGGTTTTGCAGGCCGATCAATGCCGTCAGTTCGGTGAGCGCCTGAGCGTCAAAATGCGCAGCCAGTCGGGTACGCAGGGCATCATCGACCGTTGGCGGCGTTACGCTGGCGGCTTCGGCGTACTCCAGCGCCAGCCGTTCTTCATCGCTAAAGAGCGGGCTTTGCCGCCAGTCAGCCACTGCCAGCAGTTTATCGGTGCTGCCAGTGCGCTCGGCGACTTTCATACTGGTGATATCCACGCAAAACTCACACAGGCACATTTGCGCAATGCGCGCGCTGACAAGCGATCGCACTACCGGATCGAGCGGTGAGCGTTTACGCTCCAGCCAACCGACAAACATCGACACCAGATAAAAGATAAACGGGATCCGCCCCCACCAGCGAATGGGGCTTAGCACCTCGCCGTAATGGCGACGATGCAGCCACGCCTGCGGACGTAAAATGAAAGGAATTTTGCTAAGCGGCGGTAAACCCATCAGGCATTCCTCTTCTGGCGTTCAAGCCATATTTTTTTCGCCATAAAAATCACCACGGTCAGGGCAAACAGAATAAACAGTCCGGTGACAAACCAGAAGGTACCGCCCGTTAACATACTGCCCGCCCAGGAATAAACAATAGTCGCCGGTAACTGACCAAGCCCGGTGGCGATAAAAAACGAGCGAAAACGTATTGAAGTCAAACCGGCAGCATAGCTGATTGGATCGAAAGGGACAAAAGGCAATAACCGACAGACCAGGATGGTGTGTTTGCCGTAGCGAGTGAAAAAGCCGTCCATACTGTCAAGCACGGTTTTGCCGGTTAATTTTTCCACCACTTCGCGGCCCATCACTCTGGCAATAAAAAAGCATAGCGCCGCGCCCGCCATCGAACTGGTCCACGACAGCAAGCCACCCCAGAACGCACCGAACAGCGAGGCATTGGCAAAGGTGATCAAAAATGCAGGCAGCGGTGCAGCAATGGCCTGTAAAATCATCAACATGAACGAGACAACTGCTGCCAGTGCGCCGTAAGACTGAATAAAGCGTTCTATACCCTGTTGGTCCACGGCGGCAAACGCCGCAACGCTGCGATTGATAAACTGATGGACGCCGGGAAGCAGTGCCCATGCCAGCAGCATAGCGAACAACAGGATGATGAGGGTTATACGGTAGTACCAGATTTTACGCGATTGCATCTTCATCATCCTTTATCGTGGCTTTATTCGGTGATTTTAAAGGTAACCGTAGCCAGCGTGTTATCTGCCGGGAGAACCGAGGCATTGCCTTTGAATTGCACTTCACCACGTTTTTCCACCGCACCATAAGTGTATGTTGCATTGCTGACGATGCCGACCGGGCAGCTATCCAGACATACCAGGCAGCCCGTTTTCTTCTCTTCTGCGGCGGCTAAATTACCGCCAAAGCGCATGTCCAGTTTTTTACCGTTATTGTCGACAATCACCTCATCGAATGAATACGCTTTTGCTGCCCCTTGCCAGTTGACCGAAATATCCAGTTTGCTGCCCGCTACATGAGTCGTTTCTTTATTCTCCATGGTCATGTTTTCGCCCGGGATACCACCGGCTTGTTTCAGTGCTTCATAAAATGCTTTCGGGGTCGCATAACCCATAAACAGCGATTTATGTCCGTTGGAGCCATCTTTAAACACTATGCCGTGTCGAGTGTCGTCTGTCAGGAAACGGCCATTAATTTGTACCAGCATGGTGACCGTATGGTTATTGTTATCGACATGCAGTGGTTGGCTGTCTGAAAGCCCGTCGTATTCCACTTTTGCTGCCGCATTCTCTTTTTGATCGCAGCCACTAAGCCCGGCAACGGCCAGTAAACACAGTGCAGCCAGTCCTTTTTTCCATGACGCTGAATAATGTTGCAACATCGTTCTATCCTTCATTTTTTGGGTGAGTAAGTGGGCTGCGGCGCGAAGCAGACAGATCCACGTGTTTGTGTCGGGCGTAGAGTTTGGCAAGCTGGACGAGAATAAACAGTGCCAGGCCCGCCAGACAGAGTTGTAAAATAAAGCGCAGCGTAATGCCTTCACTGGCGAGATCGCTGGCCATCACGGTATAAATAACGATACCGGGCAGGGTAGTGAGTGCCGAAATAAAGGTATAAGGCCAGAAGGCGATAGTGGTTAATCCGTAGGCGTAATTTTGAATATTGTAAGGAAACAGCGGGATTAAGCGGGTAAGAATTAAAAAATCGATACCGTTATGTGCAATGCCTTTTTCAATGGCCTGGAAGGTATGGCTGTGACCAACGTATTTCAGCAATAAATCGCGCCCCAAAAAGCGTGCCAACAGGAATGAACTCGAGGAGGCCAGCGTGGCGGCAATTAATGAGAGTAGTGTCCCTAAGATCGGGCCAAAAACTATGCCTCCAGCGATCACCAGTATGCTTCCTGGTAACAGAAAGAGGGTGGCAATGATGAATAACACAATATAAAGGCAATAACCGAACAATCCGCTCTGGCGAATGAGAGTTTGTAAGTGGGGTAAATCGGTGAGCAGATCGAATAAACCGCAAGCGTGGATAGCGTAAATGACCAGCGCAAAAATAAAACAGGCAAAAAGAAATTTACGCTCAGCGTTCATTGTGGAGTTTCCTATATCAAACTTGATAATAGAGAAGTGGTCAGACAACTAAAAACGCTGTGACGGTATAACAAAGGACGACAAGCAACAAATCATTACTGACAGTTTGTTGATTTTTCTCAAGGTTAATTCTCCTGACTCCGTTTGAGCCAGGAGAGCAGCTAAATTAGCGGCGGAAGGTCGCCCACACAGGCGCGTGATCGGACGGTTTTTCCATGCTGCGGATTTCATAGTCGATGCCGGTTTCTACGCAACAGTCTGCCAGCGGTTGGCTGGCGAGCAGCAGGTCGATACGCAGACCACGGTTATCGTCAAAACCTTTTGAGCGGTAATCAAACCATGAGAAACGATCTGCTGTTTCCGGATTCGCATGGCGGAAGGTATCCACCAGCCCCCAACTTATCAGCCTGTCCATCCATTCACGTTCTTCAGGCAGGAAAGAACATTTACCAGTACGCAGCCAGCGTTTGCGGTTCTCTTCGCCAATGCCGATATCCAGGTCGGTGGGGCTGATATTCATATCGCCCATAATCAGCACCGGATTTTCGCGCTTAAGTTCGGTTTCGAGATAGTTTTGCAGGTTCTGATAAAACTGCGCTTTCGCCGGGAATTTAATCGGATGGTCGCGACTTTCGCCCTGTGGGAAGTAACCGTTGATCACGGTGACATTACCCAGCGGCGAGGGGATTTCCGCCATAATAATTCGCCGTTGTGCCTCTTCGCCGTCGTCAGGGAAGCCGCGACGCACAGCAATCGGCGTCTCTTTGGTCAACAATGCCACGCCGTAATGGCCTTTCTGCCCGTGATAAAACACGTTGTAGCCGAGCTTTGCCACCTCTTCGAGCGGAAACATATCGTCATGAACTTTTGTCTCCTGCAGGCCAATCACATCTGGTTGGTGCTTTTCGACGATGGCTTCAAGCTGGTGAGGTCTGGCGCGCAGGCCGTTGATATTAAAAGAGACAAATTTCATAGTCGCTGCCATTTATTCAGATAAAGAGTGCGTGGATGGTAGCAGAATTTCGCTTTGCTTACCGCCTGTTGTTAAGTGATTTGATCGATGGTTGTTAATGATGTCAACGATGGCGCAAAAAATGCCCGCTTTTGGTGCGCGCTGCGTCAGAATGGCGCAGTAATTTCCAGTAAATTTCGTCAATGATCACAATTCCAGAATTATATTTTACTTCTGCATAACATTGCGTTTTTTATTCTTTTTATTCACCTACATCGCAAACGTATTCACTTTATATGCACTTTAAATGCATATGGTTTGGTTATAACTCCTTGATTATCAGTTAATCGCCCCCTTTTATGCACTTTTATCACTGGCTGGCACGAACCCTGCAATCTACATTTACAGCGCAAACATTACTTATTATTAACATATAAATAACGAATCATTTACTGTAGAGGTCGCTATGTCTCAGCCAATTACGCGTGAAAACTTTGATGAATGGATGATACCTGTTTACGCTCCGGCACCATTTATTCCGGTACGTGGCGAAGGTTCGCGCTTGTGGGATCAGCAGGGGAAAGAGTATATCGACTTCGCGGGTGGCATTGCGGTGAACGCACTGGGCCATGCGCACCCGGAACTGCGCGAGGCGCTGAACGAACAGGCGAGTAAGTTCTGGCATACCGGTAATGGTTACACCAACGAGCCGGTACTGCGACTGGCGAAAAAATTGATCGACGCCACTTTTGCCGATCGCGTGTTCTTCTGTAACTCTGGTGCGGAAGCCAATGAAGCGGCGCTCAAACTGGCACGTAAATTCGCTCACGACCGCTTCGGCAGCCATAAGAGCGGCATCGTGGCGTTTAAAAATGCGTTCCACGGGCGCACGCTGTTTACCGTCAGCGCGGGCGGGCAGCCAGCCTATTCACAGGATTTTGCGCCACTGCCGCCGGATATTCGTCATGCTGCATATAACGATATTAACTCTGCCAGTGCGCTGATTGACGACTCCACCTGTGCGGTGATTGTCGAACCCATCCAGGGAGAAGGTGGTGTGGTGCCTGCCAGCAACGCATTTTTACAGGAGCTTCGCGAACTGTGTGACCGCCACAACGCATTGCTGATTTTTGATGAAGTACAAACGGGCGTCGGGCGTACCGGGGAACTGTATGCCTATATGCACTACGGCGTGACGCCCGATCTGTTAACTACCGCAAAAGCACTGGGCGGCGGTTTCCCCGTTGGCGCTCTGTTGGCAACCGAAGAATGCGCCAGCGTGATGACCGTGGGCACTCATGGCACCACTTATGGCGGTAATCCGCTGGCCTCGGCGGTGGCAGGCAAAGTGCTGGATCTCATCAACACGCCAGAGATGCTTATTGGCGTTAAACAGCGTCACGACTGGTTTGTTGAGCGTCTTAATACCATTAATCACCGCTATGGTTTGTTCAGTGAAGTTCGCGGCTTAGGTCTTTTAATTGGCTGTGTACTGAATGCTGATTACGCCGGGCAAGCGAAACAAATTTCTCAGGAAGCGGCGAAAGCAGGCGTGATGGTACTGATTGCGGGTGGCAACGTGGTGCGTTTTGCACCAGCGCTCAATGTCAGCGAAGAAGAGGTGACGACCGGACTGGATCGCTTTGCAGCTGCTTGCGAACACTTTGTTAGCCGAGGTTCATCATGATGGTCATCCGTCCCGTTGAGCGCTCAGATGTCTCGGCGCTGATGCAGCTTGCCAGCAAAACGGGCGGCGGCCTGACGTCGCTTCCCGCCAATGAAGCCAC
>SKET01002383.1_pt1 | contig 11438 bp, 13 predicted proteins | sample 4841461 | NCBI WGS metagenome assembly SKET01 (sample SAMN11008802, study PRJNA524170) | human gut metagenome | biome: Human fecal sample; material: Feces; isolation source: fecal sample from pouch patient p5 | host: Homo sapiens | place: Israel: Tel-Aviv | collected 2014-02-13
TATTCATGATGTTTTTAATGTCACAGCATGAATTTACCAAGCCACCATACAAGGGGGAAGATTATGGAAAACAAAGTGTATGGTTATGCAAGAGTTTCAACAAGAGAACAAAATGAGGATCGGCAAATGATTGCCTTGGAGAATTATCCAATGTCAAGGAAACAAATTTATCTTGATAAATTAAGCGGGAAAGATTTTAATCGGCCGCAATATCAAAAATTATTAAGGAAAATTCGTGCTGGAGATACAATCGTTATTAAATCAATCGATCGGTTGGGACGTGATTATGAAGAAATACAAAACCAATGGCGTAAAATCACTAAAGAAAAAAATGTAAATATTGTTGTTTTGGATATGCCATTATTAGATACACGGAGTACTGGTGATAATTTAACGGGAACATTCGTGGCAGACTTGGTTCTACAGATTCTTTCTTACGTTGCTCAAACAGAGCGTGAAAATATTCGTCAGCGTCAAAGAGAAGGGATTGAAGCAGCACGAATGCGTGGTGTGAGATTTGGACGCCCTCGCAAAGAAATTCCCGAAAATTTTGAAATTTTGAAGCATCAATGGCAACAAAATTTAATTGCTTCACGGCAGGCTGCTAAAGAATTAGGCGTTTCACAGGATACTTTTTTAAGATGGGCTCATGGAAAATAACATTAGTACATTTATTTGTCCTTAAAAGGTAGAGATTATCAAGCATCTATTATGCGGTCAAAATTCGTAATAAAATATTATAAAATAACAAATTTCACACTATAAAAACATATATATTATTTTAATACATTTGAACGATATTGTCTGATTTATCGTTCTCTATATGCAATAAAAGCATATGAATTTCGGTATATGCGTTTAGGGAGAGAAACGCATATATTTTATTTTAGAAAAGGAGAAAAGCGATGGGTCTACTTGAAAAAATAGCCGATATTATGCAGTGTACCTATATTTCTGATTTAAGAGGAAGATTATCGCTTGACCATGAACAGTTACAGTTTTTAAATGAATTAAGAGCTGAAACATACGCTTTGTCTGAATGGCAAGAAGCAGTAAGGTATATTACTGGTAATTTAGGTTCTTTTAATTCGGCAGCAGAAGGAAAAAACGTCTTATTGGATTACTATATTAAAAAAGAAGCTACAGAAATATCAATAAAATGATTTTTTTCTTGATATTATAATAAGATAATCTATAATAGTATACGAGCCAGGGGTGCAAAATTGCTGAGAAGGGCATAAGCCTGATCCCTTATCATCTGAACTGGGTAATGCCAGCGTAGAGAGAGCAAATTTAAAATTGTTTGCTTTTTTGCGTTCGCAAAGAAGCATTTTTTAATTTTGTTAGGCTCTTTCATAAGGAAGGGGAAAAACAAATATGAAAAACAAAACATTTAAGATTACAACCAAAACAATTGCTTATATGGCGATGTTTATGGCTTTACAAGTAGTTTTAGAATTAGCTTTTAAAGTCGTTCCGGGACAGCCTCAGGGAGGAAGTATTACGCTGTCATTAGTACCGATCCTATTAGCCTCATATTTATTAGGTGGATATTACGGTATTGTTGTTGGAGCCTGCTGCTGTGGACTGCATTTTGTTTTAGGGTTGGCTACATATTGGGGGCCATGGTCATTATTTTTAGATTATTTAATTCCACTAGCTGTAATTGGTATAGCATCATTTTTTAAAAACTTTGAGATTAAAGGTCATGTAGTTTATCCTGGAATTATTGTTGTAATGATTCTTAAGTTTATCTCACATTATTTATCTGGAGCATGGCTGTTTGGAGCATATGCTCCTGAGGGAATGAATCCATGGTGGTATTCATTTGGTTATAATTTAGCCTATTGCCTACCAACTTTAATTATTTGCTACATCGGATTTGCCTTAATATATCCACGATTAAATAATTCGATTAAACTGTAAAAGAAAAGTAGCTTGCTACTTTTCTTTTCTTCTGTCTTTAAAAAGGATAGTAATTTGTGTATAATAGTACTGTTATAAAGAGAGGTAGTAAAAGATGTCAGATTCTCTGGTAGGAAAAAAAGTATTAATTCACTGTTATAAGCACGATGGAAGTATTCATCGATGCTGGGCCAAAGGATTCATCTTAGATGAAAATGATGATCATTTTATTGCAATCAATAATCGCACCTTAGTAACTGAATCTGATGGTCGAATGTGGCATACAAGAGAGCCTGCCATCTGTTATTTTCCTAAAAATAAGTGGTACAATGTGATTTGTATGATTCGTAAAACAGGAGTTTATTATTATTGTAATATTGCTTCACCAACTTTATATGATGGTGAGGCATTGAAATATATTGATTATGATTTAGATTTAAAAGTATTCCCAGATAATAACTATCGGGTTTTAGATGAAGAAGAGTATAAGCAACATGCTAAACAGATGAATTATTCAAAAGAATTGGATAGAATATTAAAAAAACAATTAGAACTGCTAATTGATTTAGCAACGAAACGTGAAGGACCGTTTAGTGAAGATTTTACGAAACATTGGTATCATGTATATGAAGATTTGACACAAGGATAGGAGAATACAATGGAAAAAGTAATTAAAGTAAATAACCTTGAAGAAACGATTGCTTTGGGTAATCGTTTAGGCTTGTTATTACAACCAAATATGCTATTGACTTTAAGTGGCGACTTAGGAGCCGGGAAGACGACCTTTACCAAAGGAATTGGTCAAGGATTAGGGATTACCAAGGTTATTAATAGTCCTACTTTTACCATTTTAAAACAATATCAAGGTCGCTTGAATTTGTCACATTTTGATGCTTATCGTTTAGAAGGACAGGATGATGATTTAGGATTTGAAGAAATTTTTGATAGTGATGATGTTTGTGTTGTTGAATGGGCTAATTTTATTGAAGATATTTTACCGGTAGACCGTTTAACAATTGAAATAAAAAAAATTGATGAAAATATTCGCGAATTTGTCTTTAAAACAAATAGTGAAAAATACGCTCAAGTTGTGGAGGCTTTAACATGAAGACAATTGTAATGGATACATCAAATGCTTATTTAGTTATTGGCTTATACGAAGATGATCAATGTATTGATAAGTATCAAGCAGATGGAAATCGGCGGCAATCTGAGTACGCTTTAACACATCTTGATGAAATGTTGAAAAAACATCATTGGGAAGTTTTAAATGTGGATGAAATGATAATTACGATTGGTCCTGGTTCTTATACTGGTCAACGGGTCGCTTTGACGATTGCCAAAACTTTGGCAGCAATTTCAAAAATAAAAATCAAGGCAGTTTCTTCGTTACATGGTTATGCTGGAGCTTCTAAGGCAATCAGTGTAATTGATGCTCGAAGCAAAAAGATTTTTGTTGGGGTATATGAGCATAATCAGGCCATAATTGATGATCAAATCATGTTGATTGATGATTTTGCTAATTTTAAAGAACAATATCCTGATTTTCAAGTGATTGGTGATAGTGATTTAGTCGGAATTAACAAAGTTAAACTCGATTTAAGTGATTGTATTTATCAAGCTGGTAAAAGTGTTGATTATTGTCAAAATATTGATAATCTTGTTCCTCATTATTTAAAAGATGTTGAGGCGAAAAAAATATGTTAATCAGACGGATGGATTTAGGTGATATTGAAGAAGTTGTAAAGTTAGAGCATGATTTATTTAGTTCGCCATGGAATGAAGAAGCTTTTAAATATGAATTAGAAAAAAATGCTTTTTCATCAATTTTGATTTTGGAAGATAATAATATAATTGTTGGTTATATAGGAATGTGGACACTAGGAGACCAAACTCAAATAACAACTATCGGTGTTAGAAAAGAGTTCCAAGGAAAAGGCTATGCTAAAATATTAATGACTAAATGTGATGAAATTACAAAGCATTTAGGCTATTCGAATATTAATTTAGAAGTCCGAGTTTCTAATACTAAAGCAATTAGTTTATATCAAAAATGTGGCTTTAAAATTGCCGCAACAAGAAAAAATTACTATCAGGATAATCATGAAGATGCGTATTTGATGGTAAAAGAAATGGAGGAATAACGGTGTCACTTATTTTAGCAATTGAATCAAGTTGTGATGAGATGGCTATGGCAATCTTAAAAGATGAACGAGAATTTCTTAGTAGTGTCGTGGCCTCACAGATTGATGTTCATGCGATGTATGGTGGAGTAGTGCCAGAAATTGCAAGTAGGAAACATGTTGAATGTGTTTCGCTAGTATTAAAAGAAACTTTGAATAAGGCTAACGTTACGATTGATGAAATTGATGCTATTGCGGTAACTAAAGGACCGGGGTTAGTTGGCTCTTTGCATATCGGTTTACAGGCCGCTAAAACGATTGCAATGGCTTATCATAAGCCATTGATTGGAGTACATCATATTGCTGGACATATTTATGCCAATAACTATGTTCAAAATATTATCTATCCAAGTCTTTGTTTAGTTGTTAGTGGTGGTCATAGTGAACTTGTCTTATTAAAAGCTCCTTTTAAATTTGAAGTAATTGGGCAAACCCTTGATGATGCTGTTGGAGAAGCATATGATAAAGTGGGACGAGTTTTAAATTTACCATATCCCGGGGGACCTATAATCGATAAAATGGCTGCTAAAGGTAATCATACTTATAATTTACCAGTGCCTTTGGATGATGAAAGCTATAATTTTAGTTTTAGTGGATTAAAATCTGCTGTAATTAATTTAAATCATAAAGCGATGCAGCGAAATGAAGAAATCAATCAAGAAGATTTAGCTGCCTCTTTTCAAGATGTGGTTTTATCGGTTTTAGTCAATAAAACAATACGTGCTACTAAAGAATATGGTATTAAACAAGTATTAATGGCAGGAGGCGTGAGTGCTAATCGTGGATTGCGAAATGCGATGGGTGAAGCGGTTGGCCAATTAGATGGAGTAGAATTATTATTACCGCCAATGAGTTGTTGTACTGATAACGCAATGATGATTGCTTTAGCAGCAAAACAGATGTACGATTTGAAATTATTTAGTGATTTGTCATTAGGGATTAAGCCAAATTTAGATTTAGAAAATGAATCGGTTAGCGGGGGAAATCAAAATGGATAAAAAAATATCAAACGCTACAATGTCTCGTTATCCTGTTTATCTTAAAGCTTTAAGAAAAATGCAGCATGAAGGTAAAGAAAATTGTTTATCAAGCGAATTATCTAGTTTAACAGGTATTCAAGATACGACGATTCGTAGAGATTTTACTTATTTATCAAAGACAGATAATTTTGGCCAACGTGGTAAAGGTTATGATGTAAAACATTTAATTGACGGATTAAGTGAGGTATTAGGATTAGGACTAGACGAATCAATTATTTTGATTGGTATCGGAAATCTTGGTAGTGCAATTTTAAAATATAACCGTTGGCAATATACGGTGGGAAAAATTGTCTGCGGCTATGATCAAGATAAAAATAAAGAGGGAGAGCGTTTTGGTGTTAAACTCTATAATATTGATGATTTAGAAAAAACTTTTCCTAAAGACTGTAAAATTGCAATCTTGGCTATTTCTGAAAACGTTCAACCAACAGTTGATCGTTTAATGGATTTAGGAATTAAAGGTATCGTTGATTTTACACATACACATTTTACAGTTCGTGAAGGAGTCGAGGTACAACAGGTAGATGTTGTTGTAGCAATTCAAGAATTAGTTATTAAGATGGATTCAAATCGTCAATAATACTTGAATAATGGATAAAATAAAGTATATAATAGGAAAAACTAGGAGGATTAATATGTTTGAATTTATAACGGTTAGAGAACTATATGAAATGTTTTTAAGTAACCAAATGATGGATTTAGAAGGTTACGAATATGTTGAACTTGAGGGATGGGTTCGAACTAATCGTAACAATGGGAAATTGGGATTTATTGCTCTAAATGATGGTACATACTTCAAAAATTTACAAGTTGTATATACAGAAGCAGAAATTTCTAACTATGAAGAAATCGATAAATTATCTACTGGTAGTTCAATTCGAGTAGTTGGAAAATTAAAGTTGACACCTGAAGGAAAACAACCATTTGAAGTTGAAGCAACTGAGATTGAAATCGAAGGTAAATGTGATGAAGATTTTCCATTACAAAAGAAACGTCATTCATTCGAATATATGCGTGAAATACCGCATTTAAGACCTCGTGCGAACACTTTCTATGCAATTTTTAGATTGCGCAGTGTTTTATCAATGGCTATTCATGAATTTTTCCAATCACAAGGGTTTGTTTATGTTCATACACCAATTATCACTGGAAACGATGGTGAAGGGGCCGGAGAAATGTTTAGAGCAACAACTATTGATGGAACTAATTTTGAAGATGATTTCTTTGAAAAAGAGGCTTTCTTAACAGTTACTGGTCAATTACATGTTGAAGCTTTTGCAATGGCTTTTAGAGATGTTTATACATTTGGTCCTGCATTTAGAGCAGAAAACTCTAATACTTCTCGCCATGCTAGTGAATTTTGGATGATTGAACCTGAAATTGCTTTTGCTGATTTAGAGGATGATATGGATTTAATTGAAGATATGGTTAAATATTGTATCGATTACGTTTTAGATAATGCTCCTGCGGAAATGGAATTCTTTGCTTCAATGATTGATAAAGATTGCATCAATCGAATTACTAAAGTTAAAAACAGTGATTTCAAACGGATGACATACACTGAAGCAATTGAAATTTTAGAAAAAGCAGATGTTAAATTTAAAAATAAAGTTTCATGGGGAATGGATTTAAATAGTGAACATGAGCGCTATATTTGTGAACAGGTTGTTAAAGGACCAGTTTTCTTGACAGACTATCCAAAAGAAATCAAGGCTTTCTATATGCGTTTAAATGATGATAATAAAACAGTGGCTGCTTGTGATTTATTGGTTCCAGGAATTGGAGAATTAGTTGGAGGAAGTCAACGTGAAGAAAGATATGATGTTCTTGAAAGAATCATGGATGAAAAAGGAATGTCTAAAGATGGTTTACAATGGTATATGGACTTACGTCGCTATGGTGGCTGTAAACATGCGGGATTCGGTTTAGGATTTGATCGTTTCTTAATGTATTTAACTGGAATGCAAAATATTCGTGATGTTGAACCTTTCCCAAGAACACCAAGAAATTTAAAATTTTAACAAAAAGGCCTATATTTTATATAGGCTTTTGCTTTGAATGGGTTATAATAATAGATAAGGAGGCGATCAAATAATGAATGAGTATGATTTAATAAATGCTTATCTAAATTTAATTTTTGATGATAGCATAACTTATTTTAGTCGCATTCTTGACGAATATCGTGGTTTATGCCAGTTGAGAAAATGGATGCGTAAACGTGGTATTAATTTAAAAGCCATTGAAAATATTGGTTATGATATGTTTTTAGCTTTTAGTAAAGCTAAAAATGCTGAACAAATCATGGAAAAAATGGATCCGACTCATTTAGAAGAATTAAAAGAGTATATTAATACAGAACGTAATAAATATCAGATCGTAGTATTATCAAGTTTTGATTATAGTGAGCCAATTAATGCGTATTTAACCTCAAATCAGATTGTGGATGATTTAGACAGTGATAATATTAGGGTTTTAAATTGTCATAATCTATTAAAAAAAGAAGATTTATCATTTTATGGACCTTTTAAACATTTTGTTACGGCCTTATATCAAATTGATCGCTGGCCTGGATTTTTAATTTTTAAAGGTGATGAGTGTGCATTTGTTCCTATTTATACTACTCAGGACATTGAAGAAGTCATTTTTAAAATTGAACATGATACAATTTTTTCAATTCGATATTTAAGTCCTTATGATAGCTTTTTTGTGCAGCTAAGTGATTTACACCTTGGTAGCAAAAAGAAGAATATCGGTCGTTTGGCACTTGAAGATAGTCTTGATCAAACTGTTAAACAGCTACGTTCTTATTATCCTTTAAAGTTTTTGATTACGGGGGATTTAATGAATTCACCAAATCGAAAAAATATGTATGAGGCATCAGGGTTTATGAAAGGGTTAAAAAATCGTTATAATGCAGATGTTTCCTTTATTTTAGGAAATCATGATGTAATTGTTAATGGTTTTAATATTTTTAAGCGTCAGAAAAGTAAAGTAATCGCCTTTTTGTTAAATGAAAGCATTAAAGTATTTGAAGAAGAAAAGATTGTTTTAATTAAGATTGATTCAACTGTAGAAGGTAATTTAGCGCGTGGTAAAGTTGGAATGAAACAATTAAACAATATTGATGAAGAGCTTGCCGCTATTAAAAATTTAGGAGATTATACAATTGTTGCAATGCTGCATCATCATCTGTTTCCAATTACCCGTGATGATTTTTTAAAGCAAAAATGGCGTGAAAAGATTTTTGTTGGGAAAATTATGGATAGTTCTAAGGCATTAGTAGACAGCCGTGATTTAGTAGAATGGTTAAGAAAACACCAAATTCAGTATGTTTTGCATGGTCATAAACATTTACCATTTTTTAGCAGTCAAGAAGGGATGTATGTGATTGCTGCTGGTTCTTCATGTGGCAGTGGAGCAAAAGAATCAAAGAGTCGATATTTAAGTTATAATGTATTAAAATATGACCATCGTTATAAACGATTTAAATACTGTTTTATCATTTATGATGATATGACGATGCAAGACCGTCAAAGAATAGTTATAAATATTTTTTAGGAGAGAAAAATGAAGTTAGTAGATGGAATGAAAGATGAAAAATTAGGGAGTGCTTTATTGTATTGCTTTACTAAAGGTTATGGAGCTGTACCGATGGATCTTTATAATCTTGTTTTACCATTATTATTTGATGATATTTTTAGAGAAGAGGTAAAGATAAGCAAAGATTTTAGTAGTTGTATTAGGGCTTGTATTCAAAAAAATTCTGAATTTGTTAATCAAATTCTAAATAGTGTTGAAGAATTAGAAGAGGTAACGAGTCGCAGTTTAGGAATTTCTTTATTAAATAAAGATCTTGATTTTCAAATCAATGATGGTGTAATGAGCGGAAATTGTCGACCATCAAAAATTCTTGATTTAAATGAAGCTATTATTTTAGGAAAAATGATACAAGGAAAAGGTTTTGATGAAGTAGTTACAATGATGAAAAGTGATTTTAAGATTGTCTTTTTGGATAGTGAGACACTGGGTAGTGATATTGATGTCAGCAAATTAAATCGATATGGTGATGTAACAATATATCATCAAAGTCAAGTTAGTGAGATTCCTGAGCGGATTAAAGATGCGAGTGTTGTAATTACTAATAAGCATATATTGAAAGAGGAACAGTTAAAAGATGCTCATAAATTAAAACTTATTTGTGTTACTGCGACAGGTGTTAATAATATTGATCTTGAATATTGTAAGGCTGCCGGTATAACCGTATGCAATGTTAAAGGCTATTCAACAAATGCAGTAGCACAACATACATTCGCTTTATTATTAGATTTATACAATAAAAATCATTATTACCATAATTATGTTGAGAGCGGTAATTATGCATCAAGCTCTATGTTTACCCATTTAGGATACACTTTCCACGAATTGACTGGTAAAACTTGGGGAATCGTTGGAATGGGCGATATTGGCCGTAAAGTTGCTGAAATTGCAACCGCATTTGGCTGTCAGGTTCAATATTATTCTACAAGTGGAAAAAATAACCAGCAAAATTATCAACAGGTTGATTTTGATACATTACTGGAATCAAGTGACATTATTAGTATTCATGCCCCTTTAAATAGTCAAACAGAAAATCTTTTTGACCAATCAGCTTTCGCAAAAATGAAGGATTCAGCATATTTAATTAATGTTGGAAGAGGAAAAATTGTAAATGAAGCAGATTTAGTTGAGGCATTAAAAGAACATCGCTTAGCAGGAGCTGGCTTAGATGTTTTTGAAAATGAACCATTCTGTTGCAACAGTCCCTTATTAGAAATCAAAGATGCAACAAAATTAATAATGACACCACATATTGCCTGGGCACCAATTGAAACTCGTAATCGTGTGATTGAAGAGGTTTGTTTAAATATTGAAGGATTTAAAACAAATAATAAAGAAAAGAGCAATGAGTAAAATTGGAAAAAGAGCCATTCTGATATTGCTGGCGCTACCAATCGGATTCAATGTTATGGCACAGGAAATCAAAAAGCTGACACTGGAAGACTTGATTCCGGGCGGCGAGACCTACCGTTATGCAGAAAACCTCTACGGTCTGCAATGGTGGGGAGACGTGTGTATCAAACCAAGTACCGACACCATCTACACTGTTCAACCCAGAACAGGGAAAGAGACAGTGCTGACTACCCTCGGACAAATCAACAAAGTACTGGCAGACAATAAAGCAGGGAAACTGCCGACCCCGTACTCAATCCGCTACCCGTGGGCGGACAAACCGCAAATGTTACTGAAAGTATCCGGTAAGTACATCGTATACGATTTCGAGAACAACCGGATTGTCAGCACACTGAAGTTGAAAGATAAAGCAGCCAACGAAGATTATTGCGTCGCCAACGGAAACGTAGCCTACACAGTCAACAACAACCTGTATGTGAACGAACAGGCAATCACCGACGAACCCGAAGGCATCGTCTGCGGGCAATCCGTCCACCGCAATGAGTTCGGCATCAACAAAGGCACCTTCTGGAGCCCGAAAGGCAACCTGCTCGCTTTCTACCGCATGGACGAAAGCATGGTGACGCAATACCCGCTTGTAGACATCACGGCACGTGTAGGAGAAGTGAATAACGTCCGTTACCCGATGGCAGGAATGACCAGCCACCAAGTAAAAGTAGGCGTCTACAACCCATCCACCGGTAAGACCATCTATCTGAATGCAGGTGATCCGACCGACCGTTACTTCACCAATATCAGCTGGTCACCGGACGAAAAGAGCATCTACCTTATCGAACTGAACCGCGACCAGAACCACGCCGTACATCACTTCGTAATATCCCCAGTCGATGACAGGTCCGCCTGCTACGCCTACCTTGAATATTTCGGGGTAGCGGAGCAGCAGGGCAGTGGTCATGTGGCCTCCGAAGCTCCATCCGTGTACACCGATGCGGTTTCCGTCTATGTAGGGGAGGGATTTCAGAAATTCAATGCCTTTCACCTGGTCTTTGCCTTCTTCGATGCCGAGGCGGCGGAAGGTGGCGTTTTCGAATTCCAGTCCACGGTTGGCACTGCCGCGGTTGTCGAGGGTGAACATGATATAGCCTTTGTTAGCCATATAGATATCCCATCCGCGGGAGCCGTTCAGCCAACCACCGGTGACGAGTTGTGCGTGCGGGCCGCCGTATACGTAGACGATGACCGGATACTTTTTGTTCGGGGCGAAATCTGCGGGTGTGGTGAGGCGGTAGTATAGGGCGGTCGTTCCGTCGTCGGCTTTGATAGTACCGGTTTCGATGGTCGGCATCTCGTAGCCTTCGTA
>SKET01002385.1_pt1 | contig 11428 bp, 2 predicted proteins | sample 4841461 | NCBI WGS metagenome assembly SKET01 (sample SAMN11008802, study PRJNA524170) | human gut metagenome | biome: Human fecal sample; material: Feces; isolation source: fecal sample from pouch patient p5 | host: Homo sapiens | place: Israel: Tel-Aviv | collected 2014-02-13
GCTTTGCTTGCTGTTAATGCACCGAAAAGAACGATACCAGCCAGTGTTACCATGAGGGCACCCTTGCTACCAGTAGATGGAAGCTGTGCACCTGTTTTGTTTTCTACAGCTACTTCTGGGGAATCAGTTTTATTTGTGATTGCAGCACCATTTGTAGTCTTTCCATTGTATGTGTAATCAACTGAATAGCTTGTCAGTTTGCCAGTTGTTTTATCATATACTGGTTTGATCTCAACCTTGATGTCGCTGAGAAGTTTATTGTATCCTTCTGGAGCTTTTGTCTCTCTTAAGTAGTAAGTTCCAGCTTCAAGACCTTTTACAAGAACTTTACCGTTGGTACCAGATACAATTACATCGGATTTGAAACCTTCTGTTGCAATCTCCTCAGGTGTTGCCACACGGTATTTACCCTCTTCTACTTTTTTAATGTTTACCTTGGCTCCAGCTACTTCACCATTTGCCTTATAAAGCTCAAATTCTGCATTTGCAAGTGCAGTCTTAGTCTCATTTTTTAAATAATATTTGAAGATTGTGAAATCAAAAGTATGTACATCTACGATGCTTGGTTCAGATGTACCTGTTCCACCTGACTTCGGATCATTACTGTACTCAACAACCGCCTTGTTGGTATTTGGATTCATACCGATAACAGCATCTTTGTTTAAAGTTGCAGTATAAACAACTGTGATTGTCTCGCCTGTATGATTCTTATAGGAATTATAGAAATCATTTAAAGTAACTGTTAAAGTACGGGTATTTTTGTCATATGCAAGTGCGTATGTATTTGTTCCTGTTTTTCCTGCTTTAAGTGTTGTATTTCCAACTTTTACAGACAGTACTTCTTTTAAGTCCAGTCCTTTGGACAAAGTATCGCTAAATTTAAAAGTATAAGAATTATATCCTGTCATATCCGGCACTTTAGAAGTCAGCTGATAAGTGATGGTATCGCCAATTCCAAAATCTTCAGCTTTCTTTCCATCTGCTGCGCCACGTGGTGCGATGGTGTCCTCAGGATCATTCTCGTCTTCCAACTCCATCTGATGGTTGCCTTCCCATGAAGGATTCACAATAGCACCAACTGTAAGTCCACTTCCACTCTGTGCTTGAATAATTTTCTTGTCTACTGTCGGGTAATTACTCTTCATGTTAATTGTAACTGTAGTGTCTGTAACATTGACTAAAGATGCTACGGATTTTACTGTCTCATTTCCAGGTGCTGTAGATGTATCTGTTGCACCTAATGGATACACTACATAGTATCCATATGCCAGATTATTGATTACTGTAGTACCATCGGTTGTAGTTGCAGTTGTATAAGTAGCAGCTACAGTAGTTTTATTCTTAAGAATCCAATCCAGGATATCTTTTGCAAACGCTGCGCCATTACTTCCATCTGTTCCGACCTGATCTTTAACATAGTTATATGCTTTTTCACTTAATGCTTCACCTGTTAATGTAGAAGCACCAGAAATTTTGCTCTGGAAGAATCCCTCATATGCACTGTTCAGTGTATATGCTACATTGCCCGCTTCATTTTTTGTTGCTGTAAAAATCTGATACAGATCCAGAGTCTTTCCTGCCACTGTATTGTTGACTGTCAGGGTTCCTTTTGTAGCATCTGCTGCAAATGCAGTCATGCTCATGGACAGTATCATGGTCATTGCCATCAGAACTGCCATAAATCTTGATACTAATTTCTTCATGTTCCTCTTCTCACTTTCTTTTGATTTTTTATTGGTTCGCTGGGGATTCTTTCAGCCTTTACGGTGGAAGTTCCCCACGCAGCCATATCTCTCTCATGACTCTGCTCCCCCTTTCCTACATCGTCTGTTTCCTTTTCCTTCTACGTCCGGTATAAAGCAGGAACGCTAACAATAAACCACCTGCTATGATAAACATCATAATGCCCTCGCCGCCGGTATCCGGAAGCAGTGCAAAATGCCGGTTGATAATCGTGAAGGTAAATCCATCTTTAGAAGTTTCGATTGTAGTTGTATATCCTTTTATTTCCGTTTCCGTAACAGAATATTTGTAATAATGCAAAGTTCCTGCATCATCTTTTATGTAGGCTGGAAGAGTTTCAATCACTTTCTGCCATGTAGATTTTGAGATATCGCCTGTTATTTCATAGTTTTTATATCCCGGCACAACTTCTGTATGTTCCGTTCCCTCTGCATCCGTCCAGCTTCTGGAAATCGTGACTGTAATGGAATCAGGTCTGCTACCATCCATATTCCGGAAATCTTTCCATACCTTATTAATGGTCAGATTTACAAATTTATCACATGGATCCTGTGTATCAGATGGTTCCGGTGACGTGCTATCCCCTGTATTTACTGTTGTTTTGGCATCTGACATCAGAACCGCTTTGGCATCTGATACATACGCATTCAGATCTGCTGTTTCAGAGGAGCCCTTTGCTGCCATGACTGCATTCTGCAAGGTATCATATTCATCTACCTGTACCACATGTTTTATGGAAAAGATACTCCATCCATTTTCCTGACTGAACGTATCTGTCAGAAGTTTCGAATTCTTTTTGATCTCATCAAAACTAATCGCCGGTTTTCGGTAAATACGATAATTGTTATTCTCACCTTCGACACCTGCTTTTGTATTAAAGTCATATACAGAGTCCAAATCACTTTTTCCACTGAATGGTCCCACCAGCTTAGATGTTCCACGGACCACGTCGCAGTAATACATGTTGTTATTTTTCAGTAGTCCTTCGTCGTTGTATCCTACAAAGCCTCCGCTTCGTCCATCTGTTGCAGTACCGTCTGCATCATTTCCGGCACCGCCGGCATAGACATCGTATCCGGTACTGATTCCATATACATTGCTGTCTGTGATTTTTGTCCTGTTTGCCTTAATCAGATTGACACTGATGTTGGACTTTACATCATTATCTTTCGTTATGATTCCGTTTTTGTCACATGGAAGCTTAATAGAGGAATCTCCGATCTTAATGATTGCAAAATCTGTCTGCTGATTGTTATCATCAGACTTTTTAGACAGCCCAACGGAAATATCCAGTCCCAGAAGATTCACATGGAGAAGATTTCCCTCATACAGTGCATCAACCTTCACAATTCCAAGATTAATATGCAAAAGATTGGAATCCTGAATCTTATCCAGATACAACGCCTTTACAAGGTTATTCAGGACTACGAGCAAAGCGTCGACTACTGTGGAATCCAGTTTTACATCCGCTAGATAGGCAAAGCTTGTTCTTCCGGCGAAGCCTCCTGCTGTTCCGCCTGATGCTACCTGTTTCAGGCTATTTTCCTGATTTTTAGCACCTCCGGCATTGCATCCTGACATTCTGGTAAGATTTGCATAGCCGATAAATCCTCCTGCAATCTGTTCCTCTCCACCTTTACTCTGAACCGTATAACCACCAGGCACTCCTGTCACACTGCTGTCATCTATGTGGGAACCAAAAATATCCAGGACACCGAGGGCACCGCCCAGAAGCTGTCCGGTATTATTTCCCAGCACATCCAGCTTCTCCAGTTTCACAACGCCGCTTTTTCCGGAGTAACCAATAAAACCGCCGACGCTGTTCAGACCTGTTACATAATTTAATCCTGTTACGCTGCTGTTTTTGACAGATCCATTTAACAGTGAACCACCAAATCCGCCAGCTGTTCCGCTGTATGTAACCTGATTATTCTGTCCTGCATCTGTTGTTGTGTTAGCACTGACGCCAAGCCCTGCATCGAGACTGCCTGTGACATTTCCGTAATATATATAGCTTCTAAACGCATCCAGCACATCGGTTCTTCCAAGCTTTAAAAGATACTGTAATACCGAGGTTTCATTGCCTGCACTGATATTTGCGGCACCGGAAACATCCGCAATACCGAAGCATCCACCGGCATATTCACCGGCCACTACGGAGCGGATCTTATCCGCATGGATTCCGCTTCCCGGCTTATCCTTCTCGCCAAGGACCGCTCCACAGAGACTTCCTGCGAATCCTCCAGCTGCTTTTGCGTACCCGGTATTGCTGCCGCTTTGATAGGTTCCGTTTACGATCACGCCCCAGTCATCCCAGGCTGACACAGATGCACAGCGGATGGTGGAAACAGTAGCATTCAGAACCTTAATCAGCTCTGCCGGAGCATTTACCATAAGAACATCCAGAAGTTTATTCAAAAGTCCCTGCTTTGTAGCTGTATCAATAGCTGCCACACTGCCTGTATCTACTTTTCCAGCAAAACCGCCTACATAGGAAGTTCCATCTACACGCCTTAAATTTTTGATACTGCAGGAGGTAGTTTCATCTCCCCAGATTTGGCCGCCGATCATTCTTCCCACATAGCCTCCGGCAAATCCTGCCGGGTCTTTGTCTGCAATACCGGTTGCTTTGATCCTTGCTCCGGCACGATAGCCTTCCACATTGGACTGTTTTACAACCGGCACAAAGGTTTTTAATGCCGCCAGACCGTCTGCACCGATAATCTTAAGACCTGCCAGTGAAACGTCACCTATGTTTGCCACAGAACCTGTAAGCATCTCACCTGCAAATCCACCGCTGCTTCTGAAGGCTTCCACTGACTGAAGATCTGTTGCAGTTCCATTTATCACGGTACCGCCTTCCATCCGGCCTACATAGCCTCCGGCAGAACCGCCCTGTGTTGCTTTACTTGCCAGAATGCTCCTTCCTGCTGTGACTGCGTATCCATATGCATACTGAGAAATGATCTCATTTAACTGTTCTTGATCATTGACTTCACCAAGTGCCTGTAATTTATTACCGTAACTTCCATAAGAACCGACAGCACCAACCCATTTGTTCCAGGTATCCGTATCCAGTCCACGAAGCGGTCCATAAACAACTGTATTCTTTTCTGTCGGATACACTGCCTGAAGAAGCGTCAGCGGATTATCTAGTTTGATAAGACCAAATAAAACCTTCAGACTTCCTGTATCTGCAACATTCGCACACCGCATCAGTCCTGTATAACCTCCGGCATATTCCGTTCCATATACGGAACGGATACGATAGGCCGCACATTCTCTTACGGTTCCTGTATATGCAGTGCCTTTCCAGTTATCCGTATTGTTTCCCCAGATCTGACCGCCATAGTTGTAACCTGCATATCCTCCTGCAAGTCCACGGTAAATGCTGTCATCACTTTCAGCCTGAGCCCTCACAGCACCTCCACAAGGTACACAGGTTGTTTCGCTGTTTTTGATCACAGGAACAAATGCCTGTAAAACGCCAAGAAGATTATCTGCCTTGATCAGTCCTCCAAGAGCACTTAATCCATTTACCACATCTGCCGCACTTCCCGGCTCCATGGTTCCAACATATCCACCGGCACTTTCACGCCCTATGATATGTGCAAAATTATAAGAATTACTATTCTGAATCTGAACTCCAAGAAGTTCTCCTGCATATCCACCGGCTTTTCCGGTATCACCGTCTCCATCTGTTGCAAGAACATGAAATCCGCCTATCGCTCCGTAAACATCTGAACTGTCTATGATAGATGCAACTACGGTCAATGCTGATAACAGATTTGTAGCAGAAAGTACATGATCCAGAACGCTTGCACCTCCGATAGCCGCCGTACTTCCCATAGCAGCTTTCCCAATATAGCCGCCGGCATAACGATAACCACTTACCGCATATGCACTGTCGCTTCCGTAATAACTGCTGCCATCTTCCTGCTGCAGATTCTTTGGCTCACTGACACCTGTATGCTGCAATTTATTTACATCGGAATTGCTGATCTGTACACCAGTTCCGCATCCGATAAAGCCTCCGGCACTTCCGGCATCCGCATCGTTGGTGCTGTCTTTTTCAAGAGTACCTGTAACGGTAACGGTAAACCCTTTTTCTACAGAATTAACACTGGCATTACTGATCACCGGAACAAAAGCATTAACCAGGGAAAGTAATCCTGTCAGATCAACCACTTTTGTAAGAATTGATGATTTAGCTCCAATCTCTGCAACTGCTCCAGCTTTTACAAGACCTCCGAATCCTCCGGCATAACGAAGTCCTTCTACTTTCAGAAGATTTTCCACTGCCGTGCCTTTTCCGGAATCAACAGCATTTGCTGAATTATCTACATGACCGCTCTGCATCTCTCCAACGAAGCCACCTGCATAGCCTTCTGCGTTTTCAAATCCGCTGTCAGCCGTAACAGTCAATCCATCTGCGGTACCAGCAACTTTGCAATTTGTAATTTTGCTGGATGCAGCCTGCAAGACACTCGCCAACTCTTTCAGACTCAGAATCTTACCAAGAACACTGTTCAAAAGATCTCCTGTTGCATCTCCTGCCTCCGCTGCACTTCCGGACCGCATGATTCCGATATAACCCCCGGCATGATACGGTGCCTTGACTTCTTTTACATTAGTTACGTCAGAGTTTTTGAGCATAACTGCTTTTCCATTACCGATGTATCCTCCGGCATCTCCAAGCACCACATCATCATTTTTTCCGGATGCTGTTACAACTAAGCTGTCTCCCTCAATAGAAGAGTCGGAAATTCTCGGATACGCCACATCCATAACACTGAGAAGCTGCGTTACATTCAAGAGGCCCAGTAACTTAATAGAACCTGTCTGTGCCACATCACCAGGCATCAGCCTTCCTGCAAAACCACCGGCATAGCTGGTTCCCTTTATATAGGAAAGTCCGGTAATCTTTGTTGTTGCAATCGCACCAGTCTCACCTTCGGCTGTTTCATCTTCACTATTCGTATCTGCTGAAATGAAATCTGTTTCTTCACTATTCTTTTCACCTGTAGATTCATTCGAAGATGAATTTGTATCGGTGTCTGCCTTGAATCCGGAATTGTTGTTTCCATAGTTGATATCTACTGCCTGTCCGTCACCCACAAAACCGCCCGCCATATCAGCGGATACCTGAGGATCATTTCCATTTGAAACATAGGCAATGGAAGTATTATTGAACTCCGGTCTCAGGGCACTGACAACTCCAAGCAGATTTTCTAATTCAATTCCTGTCAGTTTTGATGTAGTGGAATCTCCTGCACTTAATGCATCTCCTGCTTTGGCAAAACCTGCAAAGCCTCCGGCTTTTCCGGATGTTGCAGTTGCAGTAACCGTTTTCAGGTTGCTGATCTTTGTGTCCCTTGCTCGTCCACTAATACATTCTCCAATAAAGCCACCGCTGTAACCTTTCTCATTGCCAGTAGACACACTATATCCTGACGAAACACCTGAAACAGTGCTGTCAACTGTAAACGTCTCAATCATCTGCCCTACAGAAAGAAGGCTGTCAATTTTCAAAAGCGGTAATCCAAGAAGTTTAATACCACCAACATTAGCAAGAGTACCACTTCCGAAATATCCGGCAAAGCCTCCTGCACACTTTCCAGCCGTTACAGAATTCAGATTTGTGACGGATGTTTTCCTTACTTCTCCACCTGTTCCATAACCGATAGCACCTCCAGCACGACCATTCTCCTGATCTGACGCAGTAACTGTAAGTCCCAAAGAGCCTCCGTTTACGGAACAATCTTTACATTCAAAACGCATGTAATCCGCTGCTGTAACTGTTCCACCAAGGACATCACCGACACTGGTCATTTTCGCATAGCCTAAGATTCCTCCTGCATTCTCTGTTGCTGAAACCTTCATAGAGGAAACTGCATTGATCTGATTCACACGGTCTGCAAATTCATAGGTAACGCCAGTCTTATTAAGCATTCGCTGGATGGCTTTAGTAGTTGATTTTGAATCGTCTGTAAGTTCTAAAGTATTGGAAATCTGGACAGCACCTGCATATCCCACAAGTCCACCGGCATTTTTACCGTTTGCTGTTACAGAAATATTATCTCCTGCGATGGTGCATCCGCTTATAACAGAAGGTCGAAGTCCCACAAGATTCAGAAGATCCATGTTGGTAAATTTACCATTTAACAACCCTGTAAGAAGATCCTTTACAATTACCAGAAGTCCCTGGCTTTCATCAATATCCGCTACATCACCAAGAGTTGCTATACCGGCAAATCCTCCGGTATAATCTTTTCCGGACACTGTGCCAAGAGAGGAAATACTGCAGTCCACCGCATAACTATTTCGCATTTCTCCTATAAATCCGCCTGCATAACCACTTTCTTTAGATGGGGTTCCCTGTGCAGATACGTTTACCGCTCCGTCGATTCTACAGTTCAGCATAACTGTATTGACCGGGAAATTTCCCATTACTTCAATACCAAGGCTGCTTAATGCGCCTGCTACGACTGCATTCGCAGAACGTCCCACAAATCCACCGGAACAGTCATTTCCAGATACTGTGGTAGTGCCGCCTACAGAACAGTTTTTCATCACTGCACCGATGGCTTCCCCGGCGAATCCACCGGTACTCTTCTGACCTGTAACAGAAGTGTCACCGCTTACGGAACAGTTTTGAATACTTGGATTAACATAACCTACAGGAATCAGTTTATCTACACTGATCAGTCCTCCTTTTAAAAGTACCGTCAGCAGATCTCCCACTCCTAGCAGTGGAATCAGGTTCAGAATATCTGTTAAAGTCTTGACCAGCGTTCCTAATCCCTGTGATAGCAAATCATAATGTGTCATACCACTGATATACCCTGCGAAACCACCTGTCCGGTCATTCGCATTGGAAACTCCATGTAAATTTTCCACATGACAGTTTTCAATCTGAATATTTCCTTTTACAACACCGGCAAATCCTCCGGTTGCCAGAGACTGTGGATCCGGTTTAAGTCCGCTTAAGTTTCCAAGTAAAGGCTTCAGCAGAGTTCCTATCAAACTGAAATCCTGTTTGACATTTTTTGTAGTCGTGGAAACCTGCACATCTGAAAGCGTCATATTTTTTACAGTGATCGGATTTTCAGCTATTTTCAAGTATGTGTCATACGGTGTTGTCAAATTTCTGAAAAATCCGATACCATATTCTGCCTGGTTGTCCTGATTGACTGCATTAGCCTGTGAAATGTTGATATGGCTGATGGTTATACTCTGACCTTCAACCATTCCCTTTCGGCCTTCCATGTTTCCCTGATAATTGTCAATAGGATTCCAATCATCATCTTTCCCATTAGAATTTGTCCCCTCTTTGGAAAGATCAATATCACGAAAGATGATGTAATTCGCATCCTTGCTATATTTATATCCGGTGCCTGCAATATTGGTATTGCTACTTTTGGATGTATCATAGGTAAGGATGTAAGTTTTATTCTCGTCAACCGTTATACTTTCCGGAGTTGTATCATCAGTAAGATCACTTTCGTCACCATCACTTGTAAAAGCATCTATATCATCACTTTCTGGCTCAGCTACTTTCTCACTTTCTGCCGGAGTCATATCAATCAAATCTCTGTCTTTTACAGTTGCACCTGCTTCAACAGATGCCGCTTCGGAAGCACTGGCAGTACTGTCTGTCGCAGTTACCGTCATATCGGCTGACTCCTGAATCGTACTGCTCACATATACATAACGCTTTGTAGCTGTTGTGCCAGCTATATCCAAGGATGAATTATCCAGATATTCTGTTTCTCCCAGCTTATGATCACCTTTTTTTATTTCATACAATTCTCTGCCGGACCAGTTATATGTACCATCAAACTTTACAATGTCCGCATCACCTGGATAATACAGTTCCGTTTTGTATGTTCCTGTATCCGCTGCCGGTTTCCACTTTGTATCCTCTCCTAGTATTCCCGCTCTTTTTCTTGTTTCATATACCCGCCAGATTGGCTCCGTCACAGGCTTATCTGTTCCGATCGCCCGAAGCTGTGCTTCATTACCAATCAGGATATAATCTTTATCACCAATCTTTTTTACTACCTGACCGAAATAGTTTCTTCCCTCATAATCCGATGGATATACGTTTGAAATATTCTGAGTTGTCTCCTCTGTACCGGCCTTGTTGGCGAGAAGCTCCGGTGTTTCTGTTGTAAAAGAAGAAGCAAGCACATAATTATGTGTTTTGCTGTAAGTAAGATAGGAACCATCTTCCAAAGTGAAAACCTGTCCCATTCCAACCTTTTCTGCAATATAATCCTCACTCATTACGGGTTCGCTGTCTGAGTCTTCCTCTTTCATCAGTTCCAGCTGATATCGGTTATACACATAAATCGTATCTGTCGCTGAATCATATACCATATTGTCAGTGTGCTCAGATGATGAAGTGATGCTTCCTGTAAAATCAGACGGGAAGTTCCAGATATTTTCATTATCTATTGAAATATCATTCATCAGACAATAGGAAGCATCCGCCGCATAGGTAAGTTCTGTACCATCTGCAAGAACCTTATCCCCTTCACCAACTTTTCCGTCTTTGTCTCCGGAAAACATCTGTGTTCCTGTACCTATCTGCAGAAGTTGCTGATAATTGTAGATACATATTTTTCCATCTACATAATCTGGATTTACTTCTTCCAATGTGTCCGATGTGTTTTCGTCATCCATAATTGTTTCTTCTTCATCTGTAAATCCCTGATCTTCAGAATTGTCGAATTTTTCTGTCACCTCAGAACTAATATCTGTATTTGGCTCTGATTCGCCTTCAAAAGAATCAGGAATATCACTTTCTGTGATATCAGATGTTTCAGATGTATCACTGCTGAAACTATCCTGCTCCGATATATCTGTAATTTCACTATTGGTCTGCACATTCATTCTTTCTGAATCTTCAGCATTCGCAACTACGACTTGCGAAGATAATAATGTAACACACAGAACAACTGCTGTAATTCGTCTTAAAACACTCAATTTCTTGTTCATAAAATCGCCTCAAATCTTCTGTCATGCTTGACTTTTTGTTACTTTTAACCACTCTGGCTGCTTTGCTGCCGCCGTCAAGCACTGGATCAGTTTTTTAGAAAACGCTCCGCATTCACCATTTGAAATCATCCGTATCGCCTCTTCTGGTTCATATTTTCTTTTGTATGGACGATCATTGATCAATGCATCATCCTGGTCAATGACACTCATAGGCTCCTGAAATGCTCCAAAATCTTCATCGGCATAATCCAGATCCTGATCCCTTATCCGTTCCCACATCTGTAATTTCATGCCAAACAGACCTTCATGCGTCTGTATCATTTCTTTACTTGCATACTCTCCCTTGCCGTCATCGCTGCCCAGGCAATAAATATTAGAACCCATTCTGTGATAATCCAAGGCTGCTTCTTTTCTGAGCGGTACCATATTCTCTGCCGTATATCCATAGTCACGTAATTCCAGCTTGCCTACGGTTGGATCTGGTAAGTCCTGAATATCCATTTTTGCATCATCCAGAAGTTCCTCTACTTTATCTTAATTTGCCCGATTGATTGCATCTGCCAGATTTCTTACCAACGTCCTAACTTTCTCTTCCTCACCAATCAGATTCGCATATTCAAAAATCTGTTCCTTTACATCCGCTGGAATCGCTATTCCCATGTGTTCTGCACGGTCTACCTTT
>SKET01002390.1_pt1 | contig 11400 bp, 9 predicted proteins | sample 4841461 | NCBI WGS metagenome assembly SKET01 (sample SAMN11008802, study PRJNA524170) | human gut metagenome | biome: Human fecal sample; material: Feces; isolation source: fecal sample from pouch patient p5 | host: Homo sapiens | place: Israel: Tel-Aviv | collected 2014-02-13
GTAGAAGGATATGAAGAAGATATAGAAGAACGACCAGCGAAGAAGAAACGAAAAGCAAAAGAGGTGTCCAAAGAAGATAAAGAAACAGCACCGAGAAAGAAACGATCGATGCATATTCCGGATTTACGATCTGGAAGACCGAAACCATCACAGGCATCTCCAATGCCTCCAATGGAACCAGAAGAGAAAACAAAACAAACACCGATACAGAAGGATTTTGATGATCTGATCGAACAAGAAGAGACAGACAAAGAACCAAAAGAAATATTTGAACCAGTACAGCCGAATGTATCGAAGAGATCTCTTGTGAATAAGGATAAGAATACACCATCGAAACCAGTAGAGATTCTCCCTCAGGTTCGAACCAAAGAAGGAGATTATAAGTTTCCACCAGTATCTTTATTGGAGAAAGGAAAGAAAACAGCGGGAAATAACAAAGAAGAACTTCGTCAGACTGCACAAAAACTGCAAAAAACATTGGAAGATTTCGGAGTTCATGTTACAATTACCAATATTAGCTGTGGACCATCTGTTACACAGTTTGAATTACATCCAGAACAGGGTGTGAAAGTCAGCAAGATCGTAAATCTTGCGGATGATATTAAGTTAAACCTTGCAGCAGCAGATATTCGAATTGAAGCACCGATCCCAGGAAAATCAGCAATTGGAATCGAAGTTCCGAATAAGACAAACCAGATGGTAATGTTCAGGGAACTGATCGAGAATCAGGAATTTGCACAGGCAAGATCAAAGATTGCATTTGCAGTAGGAAAGAACCTTGCTGGACAGGTGATCGTGTCAGATATTGCCAAGATGCCGCATCTTTTGATCGCAGGAGCAACAGGTTCTGGTAAGTCAGTTTGTATTAATACATTGATCATGAGTATTTTATACAAGGCAACGCCAGATGAAGTGAAACTGATCATGATCGATCCGAAGGTTGTAGAATTAAGTGCATATCAGGGGATTCCGCACTTACTGATCCCAGTCGTTACAGATCCGAAGCAGGCATCCAGTGCGTTAAACTGGGCTGTGATGGAGATGGGAGAGCGATATAAGAAGTTTGCAGAAGTGAATGTAAGAAACTTAACTGGATATAATGAGAAGGTCGAGGAATCGATCAAGAATGGTATGGAAGGGGAAGATTTTAAGAAACTTCCGCAGATCGTTATCATTGTAGATGAGCTTGCAGACCTTATGATGGTTGCACCGGGTGAAGTAGAAGATGCGATCGTGCGCCTGTCACAGCTTGCCAGGGCAGCAGGAATTCATCTGGTGATCGCAACACAGAGACCATCTGTTAACGTCATTACAGGCCTGATCAAAGCGAATGTACCTTCAAGAATTGCATTTTCAGTATCATCAGGAGTCGATTCAAGAACAATTATCGATATGAATGGTGCAGAAAAGTTATTAGGAAAAGGTGATATGCTGTTCTATCCATCTGGATATCAGAAACCAATCCGTGTACAAGGTGCATTTGTCAGTGATGAAGAAGTCAGCAAGGTTGTAGAATTCTTAAAGGAAGAAAATAATGCCGAAGACAGCTATGGTGCAGATATTCAGGAAAAGATTCAGACAGCTGCGGTCAAAGCAGCAACATCGCAGGAAAGGGATGAATATTTTGAAAAAGCAGCTGAGTTTATTATTGACAAAGACAAGGCTTCGATCGCAAGTCTTCAAAGAGTCTTTAAGATTGGATTTAACCGTGCAGCAAGACTAATGGATCAGTTATGCGAAGCGGGAATCGTCGGAGAAGAAGAAGGAACCAAGCCAAGGAAAGTTCTTATGAGCGAAGAACAATTTGAACAATACAAAGAAGATTATCTATAGAAAGGAAACTATTATGAAAACAGATATTGAAATCGCACAGGAAGCCACATTATTACCGATCAAAGAAGTTGCAGCGAATATCGGAATCAAAGAAGACGACCTTGAATTATATGGAAAATACAAGGCCAAATTTGATTCTCATTTCATGGATGAAGTTAAGAATAACGAAGATGGGAAACTTGTTCTTGTGACAGCGATCAACCCAACTCCAGCAGGTGAAGGAAAGACAACAACAAGTGTCGGAGTATCTCAGGCGTTAAACAAACTTGGAAAGAAAACAATCTGTGCTCTTCGTGAGCCATCTCTTGGACCATGTTTTGGTATCAAAGGTGGAGCAGCCGGTGGTGGATATGCACAGGTTGTACCAATGGAAGATTTAAACCTTCATTTTACAGGGGATTTTCATGCGATCACATCTGCAAACAACTTATTAGCAGCAATGCTTGATAATCACATTCAGCAGGGAAATAAATTAAATATCGATACAAGAGATGTTGTATGGAAGAGATGTATTGATATGAATGACCGTGCATTAAGAAATACAGTCATCGGACTTGGACGTCGTGTGGATGGTGTTGTCCGTGAGGATCATTTTGTGATCACAGTAGCATCTGAGATCATGGCGATCCTTTGCCTTGCAAATGATATGGCAGATTTAAAAGAACGTTTAGGAAAGATCATCGTTGCATACAACATGGACCGTGAACCAGTCACAGCCAAAGACTTGAATGCAGTTGGAGCTATGGCGGCATTATTAAAAGATGCATTAAAACCAAATATGATCCAGACATTAGAGCATACACCAGCATTTGTACATGGTGGACCATTTGCCAATATCGCACATGGATGTAATAGCGTACAGGCTACAAAATTAGCGTTAAAATTAGCAGATATCGCAATTACAGAAGCAGGATTCGGTGCTGACCTTGGTGCAGAGAAATTTATGGATATTAAGTGTCAGATGGCTGATCTTCACCCAGATGCAGTTGTATTAGTAGCAACTGTACGTGCTTTAAAATACAATGGTGGAGTTCCAAAAGACAATCTGGCAGAAGAAAATATCGATGCGTTAAGCAAAGGTATCGTAAATCTTGAAAAACATATCGAGAACTTAAAATTGTTTGGAGTTCCTGTTGTTGTAACATTAAACCAGTTTGCAACAGATACAGAGGCAGAACTTACATTTATCAAGAATTTCTGCGAAGAAAGAGATTGTGATTTTGCATTATCTCAGGTATGGGAAAAAGGTGGAGAAGGTGGAATCGAACTTGCTAAAGCAATCCTTCGTACATTAGATAATAAAGAAAGCCATTACAAACCATTATATACATATGATGATACAACGATCGAAGAAAAGATCGAAACGATCGCAACTAAGATTTATGGAGCAGATAAAGTTGTATACACAGCAGCTGCAGCACGTCAGAAGAAGAGACTGACTGAACTTGGGTATGGAAATCTTCCAATCTGTATGGCGAAGAATCAGTATTCTTTATCTGATGATCCTAAGAAGCTTGGACGCCCAGAAGGATTTGATATTACGATCCGTGAGATCTATGTCAATGCAGGTGCAGGATTCTTAGTAGCCTTGACAGGTGATGTCATGACAATGCCTGGACTTCCAAAGAAACCAGCAGCAGAAGGAATCGATGTAAATGACGATGGAGTTATCACAGGATTATTCTAATCAACAAAAATAAAGCCAATATATACTTAAAAGAAATGACGAGGAAATACAATGCAGATTATTGATGGAAAGAAGATTTCTCAGGAAATCAAAGATGAAGTAAAAGAAGAAGTAGCGCAGCTGAAAGCAGAGGGAAAAGATATTGCGCTTGCTGTTATTCAGGTAGGAGCAGATCATGCATCAAGTGTTTACGTACGCAATAAAAAACGTGCCTGCGAGTATGTAGGAATCGAGTCTATAAGCTATGAGCTTCCAGAAGAGACAACACAGGAAGAATTAATGGCGATCGTGGATAAATGCAATAAGGATCCTAAGATCAACGGAATCCTAGTACAGCTTCCACTTCCAAAACATTTGGATGAAGATGAAGTATTATTAGCAATCGATCCTAAGAAAGATGTTGACGGATTCCATCCAGTCAGTGTTGGAAATATGGTGATCGGAGAAAAAGGATTCTTACCATGCACACCAGCCGGAGTGATCCAGTTATTAAAACGTTCTGGTGTCGAAATTGATGGGAAAGAATGTGTGGTAGTTGGAAGAAGTAACATTGTAGGAAAACCTATGGCAATGTTATTATTACGTGAGAACGGAACAGTGACTGTCTGCCATTCTCATACAAAAGACTTAAAAGAAGTCTGCAAACGTGCAGATATCTTGGTTGTAGCAATTGGTAAACCAAAATTTATTGATGATTCTTATGTAAAAGATGGAGCAGTTGTCATTGATGTTGGAATCCACAGAAATGAAAATAACAAACTTTGTGGTGACGTAGATTATGACAAAGTTGCACCAAAGACATCTGCGATCACACCAGTTCCAGGTGGAGTTGGACCAATGACGATCGCAATGTTAATGAAAAACTGTGTAGAATCTAAGAAATTGTTTGGAGAGTAAGAGAAATGAAGATATTATTTATTTCGCTTGGATGTGATAAAAACTTAGTAGACAGTGAAGTTATGCTTGGCCTTTTGACCAAGCATGGCTACACTTTGACCGACGATGAGACACAGGCAGATGTTATTGTAATTAATACATGCTGTTTCATCCATGATGCCAAAGAAGAAAGTATCAATACGATCTTAGAGATGGCACAGTACAAAGAACAGAATCTGAAGGCATTGGTTGTTGCTGGATGCCTCGCAGAACGTTATAAAGACGAGATCTTAGAAGAGATCCCAGAGATTGATGCAGTTCTTGGAACAACGAGTTATGATTCTATCGTAGAAGCAGTGAATACCGCATTAGAAGAAAATGCTGGAGAACATTTTGAACATTACGAAAGTATTGATTATCTTCCAGATAATTCTGAAGTAGAGCGTGTTGTAACAACAGGAAATCATATGGCATATTTAAAAATTGCTGAAGGTTGTGACAAACGATGCAGCTATTGTATCATTCCAAAGATCCGTGGACATTTCAGAAGTGTTCCAATGGAAGAACTGTTGAATGAGGCAAAGCATTTAGCATCTGAAGGAGTGAAAGAATTAGTACTGGTAGCTCAGGAAACAACACTGTATGGCAAGGACTTGACAGGAGAAAAACAGCTTCCGTTATTACTTCATGAACTTTGCAAGATCGAAGGAATTGAATGGATCCGCTTGTTATACTGCTATCCAGAAGAGATCACAGATGAGCTGATCGAAGTGATCAAGACAGAAGAGAAAGTCTGCAATTACATTGATATGCCGATTCAGCATAGTGAGAATCGTATCTTACAGAGAATGGGAAGAAGAACATCAAGAGAAGATCTTGTAGCAGTGATCAAGAAACTTCGTAAAGAGATTCCTGATATCACGATCCGTACAACACTGATCACAGGATTTCCAGGAGAAAGTCAAGAAGATCACGAAGGATTAATGAACTTTGTAGAAGAATGTAAATTTGATCGTTTAGGAGTCTTTACTTATTCACCGGAAGAAGATACACTGGCAGCAACATTTGAGGATCAGATTGACGAAGAAGTCAAAGAAGAACGAAGAGATGAACTGATGAGTCTTCAGCAGGAGATTTCCTATGAACATACCCAGCAGTTAGTCGGTAAAACGATCAAAGTCATGGTAGAAGGATATTTATTTGAAGATGATATCTACGTTGGACGTTCTTATATGGATGCACCAAAGGTAGATGGATGTGTTTTTATAAATTCTCCAGAAGAATTGATGACAGGAGACTTTGTTTATGTTAAAATTACCCAGGGTAGAGAATATGATGTGATAGGAGAAGTAGATTATGAATTTACCAAATAAGTTAACAATTTTAAGAACACTTATGATCCCGGTATTCTTATTTTTCCTGCTGACAGATTATGCAGGGGATTACAGCAAGTGGATCGCAGTTGTTGTATTTATTCTAGCGAGTCTTACAGACTTTTTAGATGGACATATTGCAAGAAAATACAATCTGGTAACAAACTTCGGAAAATTTATGGATCCATTGGCAGACAAATTATTAGTTTGTTCTGCAATGATCGCATTAGTTGGAATGCACCGTTTATCATCTATCGTAGCGATCATTATTATTGCAAGAGAATTTATCATTAGTGGATTTCGTTTGATCGCCTCTGATAATGGAATCGTTATTGCAGCCAGCTACTGGGGAAAATTTAAGACAAACTTTCAGATGTTTATGATCATTATGCTGATCATTGACCTTGGAACAAGCACAGCCGTGATGATCGAGAATATTTTGATCGTTATCGCAACAGCCCTGACGATCATTTCTTTAGTTGATTATTTGGTGAAGAATAAACAGGTATTATCTGAAGGAAACTAGATCCAGAAAGGAACAACATTTATGACAGCAGAAATTATTTGCGTAGGAACAGAGATTTTATTAGGAAACATCGTGAATACCAATGCTGCCTACTTATCAGAACGCTTAGCCTCATTGGGGATAAGCGTTTTTTTTGAGACGACAGTAGGCGACAATCCAGAAAGATTAGAAAATGTGATCAGACAGGGACTTGAAAGATCTGATATTTTGATCTTATCTGGTGGACTTGGACCAACGAAAGACGATCTTACAAAGGAAATTGCAACGAAAGTATGTGGACAGGATCTTGTAGAAGATGAAGAAGCACTAAGACGTTTGAAAGAATATTTTGCGAGAAGTCATCGTAGCATGACAGAGAATAATTTAAAACAGGCATTAGTACCAGAAGATTGTACTGTTTTATATAACGAAAATGGAACAGCCCCTGGAATGGTCATCCATGCAAAAGAAGGGAAGAAAGTAGTTTTACTCCCAGGACCTCCAAGTGAACTGCTCCCAATGTTCCATGATCAGGTAGAACCGATCATAAAAGAATTAAGTTCAGAGGTATTATACTCCGATGTTGTGAAGATTGATTGTATGGGAGAAAGCCGCGTTGCAGCAGAGATTGAAGATTTGATCGAAAAGCAGACGAATCCTACAGTTGCCCCATATGCCAAATTAGGAGAAGTTCATCTTCGAGTGACAGCAAAAGCGGTAAGTGAAGATGAAGCAAAGAAGCTTGTTACACCAATAACAGAAGAATTATACAGAAGATTTGGTCATAAGATTTTTACGACAAAAGAAGATGAAACATTAGAAGATGTTGTGGTTGATATGTTAAGTAAACATCATTATACGATCGCGGCAGCAGAATCCTGTACAGCAGGAATGTTTACCGCAAGGTTAGTTAATGTTGCAGGAGCATCAGATGTCTTAAATGAAAGTTTCATTACATATGCAAATGAAGCCAAGATGAAATATCTTGGAGTAAAAGAAGAAACTCTAAATACCGTTGGAGCAGTTTCAGAAGATACGGCCAGACAGATGGCGGAAGGTGTTGCACGACAGGCAGGTTCAAATGTCGGTGTTGGAATCACAGGTCTTGCTGGACCGGGCGGTGAAACACCTGAGAAGAAAGCAGGACTTGTTTACATCGGTGTCAGTGTCAATGGAAAGACGAAAGTAAACAAATACCAGTTAAACGGTAACAGACAGAAAGTCAGAGAAACAGCTGTATGCAGAGCGTTAACTATGGTAAGGCATGCATTGGTTGAAGAGTTTCTATGAGAATCATCATAAGAAAAAGGATCACGAATAAAAATCGAACAAATATTCGTTCGAACACTTGTTTTTTAGTGTAAGGATATGCTATACTCTAAACAGGAAATTAAAAGATAGAAGAATATAAGATAAATATTTGAAATTAAAAGGAGTAAACATATATGAAACAGGAAGAAAAATTAAAGGCATTGGATGCCGCATTGGTTAAGATTGAGAAAGACTATGGTAAGGGATCTGTCATGAAACTTGGAGAGTACCAGGCAGACCGTACGATCGAAGTAACACCAACAGGTTCTATCAGTCTTGATATCGCATTAGGAGTAGGTGGAGTACCTAAGGGACGTATCATCGAGATTTATGGACCTGAATCTAGTGGTAAGACAACAGTAGCACTTCATATGGTAGCTGAAGTCCAGAAGAGAGGCGGGATTGCAGGATTTATTGATGCAGAGCATGCCCTTGATCCGGTCTATGCAAAGAATATCGGGGTTGACATTGATAACCTTTATATCTCTCAGCCAGATACAGGAGAGCAGGGACTTGAAATCACAGAGACAATGGTAAGATCTGGAGCGATCGACATCATTATCGTCGATTCTGTAGCTGCATTAGTACCGAAGGCAGAGATTGATGGAGATATGGGAGATTCTCACGTAGGTCTTCAGGCAAGATTGATGTCACAGGCACTTCGTAAGTTAACAGGTGTTGTAAGTAAGTTTAACTGCACAGTTATCTTTATCAATCAGTTGCGTGAGAAAGTTGGAGTCATGTTTGGAAACCCAGAGACAACAACTGGTGGACGTGCACTTAAGTTCTATTCATCTATCCGTTTAGATGTCAGAAGAACAGAGACATTAAAACAGGCAGGAGAGATGATCGGTAACAGAACAAGGATCAAAGTAGTGAAGAATAAGGTGGCTCCTCCGTTTAAACAAGCAGAATTTGATATTATGTTTGGAAAAGGAATTTCCAAGTATGGAGATATTTTAGATCTTGCAGCAGATGCAGATATCATTCATAAGAGTGGTGCATGGTATGCATACAACGGAGAGAAGATCGGACAGGGTAGAGAGAACAGCAAGAAGTACTTAGAAGATCACCCGGATATCGCAGAGACAGTGGAACATGCAATCCGTGTCCACTATGGACTGTTAGAGGAAGATGCTGAGAATGCCAACAACGATCCTAAGGCAGAGACTCAGGTTTCTGAAGAATAATGATCATTACGAAACTAGATAAAGTAGGAACAAAGCAGGTCAGGCTTTTCTTCGATGAAGAAAAGTACTGCCTGCTTTACTATAATGAGATAAGACGATTGGGATTCCATGAACAAGACGAGATCGGACAGGAAGAATTTGAAGAATTAAACAAATTACTGTTGCATCGGGCGAAGTTAAAAGCTATGTCATTGTTAAAATATCAGGATCGTACAAAAAAGGAATTAAAAGAACGTCTTATGAGAGCAGAATTTCCAGAATTTATTACGGAAGGGGCAGTTGCGTATGTGGAGTCATTTGGATATATCAATGATGAAGAATATGTACGCCGCTACATGGAATACAAGTCAGGAAGTAAGAGTAAGATTCAGATTAAGATGGACCTTCGGAAGAAAGGAATCACTGCGGAGACATTAGAGAGGGTCTTTGAGGAATATGAATACGAAGAAGATGATATCTTGGAAGAACAGGTTAAGAAAAGAATTCGGCAAAAGGGTTCCATCACTAAGGAGAATTTTCAGAAATATTACGGTTATTTTGCAAGAAAAGGATTTAATAGCGGCAAAATATTAGATTTATTACGGAAATACATGGAAGATTAAATAAATTACAGGCTAAATATTAAAAAAATATAAAGAATTCATCATTTGGTTGCATATTGACAGATAAAATTATATAATTTGAGTCAAAGGGTGTAACAAAGCAGATGACGACGATATCTGGAAGGAATATATGATCCGGATATGGTTCTAATTATAAGGAGTATCATTTATATGAGAAAGAAATCACATATTTCATTAGCAGGGCAGATTATGAATTCTATGGAACTTGACAATGTATTCGATTATAGATTACCGTTTTATGTAGGAAGTATCTGGCCAGACTGCAGACCATCATTTGTGACGACACCTCATAAGTTTGATATTACATTTGATGATATTGAACGTAAGATTTCAAAATTTATTGCCAATTACGATAAAGATAAGGGAATGAATATGCGACGTTGTGCAGGTCTTGGTGTGATCATTCATTACATTGCAGATTATTTTACATTCCCACATAATGATCATTATCCAGGCAATGTAAAGGATCATTGCTATTATGAACGTGATCTGAAGTTTGGAATGAGAGCATTTCTTCAGACAGAAGAAGCAGCACAGATCAAGGAGCATGTTGCGGCATATGATTCTGTGGAAGAATTGACATCATATATTAGAAGTATTCATAATTCTTATATGAAGCTTGCACATACAGTAGAAGAAGATATCAGATATATCGTACATGCATGTACAACCGTTGTGAAGAGTGTACTGAATATGGTAAGTTATGCAGTTAGTACAAGTGTGATGAATATTCAGTATGTATAGGACAAGGAATTGAAGATAAAATAATAAAGAAAAAGGGCAAAGACAGACAGAGATGATTTGTTTTTGCTCTTTTTATTGAAATCAGTTTGTAAAAAATGATAAAAATATGATGCAAGTATGATGCAAAGAATTCGTAAAATAGAAAAGGTTTTGGGCAGCATACAAAAACAATAAGGAAAATCAATAAAACAATAAGGAGAACAATTATGGTGAACATCATGGTCGTAGAAGATGAAAAGCCAATTTCAAATCTGATCGCACTAAGTTTAAAGAAAGCCGGCTATCATAGTGAATGTGCTTATGATGGGTTAGAAGCAATTGATATGCTGGAAAAGAATTATCCAGATTTGATCTTACTAGATATCATGCTGCCCGGGGCTGATGGGTTTGAAATTTTAGAATACGTAAAACCATTAGAGATACCAGTCATTTTCCTGACAGCAAAAGGAGATCTTAATGACAGAGTAAATGGTCTGCGATATGGAGCAGAAGACTATATTGTAAAACCATTTGAGATTATGGAATTATTGGCAAGGATTGAGGTTGTATTAAGACGATATCACAAATTAGATCGTATCATCAATATATTAGGTTTAGAAATCGACACAGATGCAATGTGCGTAAAAAAAGAAGGGAAAGAAATTAACTTGACCAAGAAGGAATATGATACATTATTGCTGTTTGCAAGGAATCCTGGAAATGTATTATTCAGGGAAATAATTTATGAACGTGTTTGGGGTGGAGATTACATTGCGGGAAGCAGGACGGTAGATCTTCATGTGCAGAGAGTTCGAAAGAAAGTTGGCTGGGAAGATTTTTTGATCACTGTGCCCAAGATGGGATACCGTCTGGAGGTACCAAGATGAAATTTCGTTGGAAATTAATGATCATAACAATGTTGATCGTTTCATTTTCATTTGGATTTGGAGGAATGTTGCTGATTCAATATTCATATCAAGCATCTATCAAACAAGAAAAAAGAGCAGCAAGGAATTCTTACGAAATGATCTTAAGAATGTTAAAAGAAATCAATGAGATGGATGATACGTATCAGAATCAAACATTTGCGAGTGTATTGAAGCGATTAAACTGGCAGGGCTTGTTAAGAGACAGCTCAGTTCGATTATTAAAGGAACAACATGGAGAGGTTCAATGGAAGCAGCCACTTTATTACAATCGTAAAAATGATAATTTTAGGAGAAGTAATGGTTTTTCAACGAAACAGGGAAAAGCGGTAGTATTCCAAAATAAAAATAAA
>SKET01002397.1_pt1 | contig 11382 bp, 10 predicted proteins | sample 4841461 | NCBI WGS metagenome assembly SKET01 (sample SAMN11008802, study PRJNA524170) | human gut metagenome | biome: Human fecal sample; material: Feces; isolation source: fecal sample from pouch patient p5 | host: Homo sapiens | place: Israel: Tel-Aviv | collected 2014-02-13
TTCAAACACTCCTGATCTCCCCACTGATTAGTCCTGAGGGATAATTTCTTTCTTGTTATAAGAACCACAGTTCTTGCAAACTCTATGAGGCATCATTAAAGCGCCGCATTTGCTGCATTTTACTAAATTTGGAGCAGTCATCTTCCAGTTTGCTCTTCTTTTATCTCTTCTTCCTTTGGAAGATTTGTTCTTTGGACAAATTGACATCTGGTTACACCTCCTTAAATTTGTTAAAGATATCCTGGATAGCGGCCATTCTTGGATCCAGCTCTGTTTTCTGGCAATCACAGGTCTGCAGATTCAAATTCACACCGCATTTCCTACAAATTCCTTTGCAATCTCCTTTGCACAGAACCTTCGTCGGCCAGTTAACCATAATCTCACCATAGATAAGTCTATCTACATCCAGATCAAATCCATCCACATAATCGTCTTCCTCGCCGTCCTCCTCCGAAACAGGCTCACCGCCGATCGGAAGCTTTCTGGATACTGAAATGTGAAGATCCGTATCCACCGGTGTCAGGCAACGGTCACATGGTATTTCAAGCGTCACATCCAACTCAGTCTCGATAAGCAGGTGCTTATTTTCCTCATTCGTAAGCTGTAACGTGAATGGCGTTTTCTTGATGATCGGGAAATTACCTAATTTTGAATCAAAAGAAGTAAGATCGATTTCCACTTCTTTTGTAACACTTTTGTTTTCATTCGAAACAATGTCTGTTATATCTACTTTCATGATACTCTCCTAATCACACTCAAACAATTATACATACTTGACCAAGGTTTGTCAACAAAATTTTTATTTTACCAGCGCAACGGTCTCGCGGCAGATCGCAAGCTCTTCGTTTGTCGCGATCACCATGACTTTTACCTTGGAATCCGGAGTAGAAATGGTCATGTAGTCCTCTTCTTTCCAGTTCTCGGTCTCGTCGATCGTAACACCGAGATATCCGAAGTATTCGCAGATCTGGGTACGGAGCGCGGAAGCATGCTCACCGATTCCTGCGGTAAACGCGATAACATCCACACCGTTCATGGCAGCTGCGTAAGCACCTACATATTTGGCAACACGGTAAGCGAACGCGTCCATGGCAACCTTTGCCTTTTCATTTCCGTTTCCTGCCGCTTCTCTGATATCACGGAAATCACTGCCGAGTCCGTCAGACATTCCGAGAAGACCGGACTTCTTATTTAAGATGTTTAACACACCTGTAATATCGATATTGTCTTTCTTTGCGATGAACTCTAGTACGGACGGATCCACGTCACCACTTCTGGTTCCCATGATCAGACCTTCCAGAGGTGTCAGGTCGAGGGTGCCGCATTCGGTCAGGGAGAGTTGTTTCAGCTGGGACAGGTGAGAAAGCGGTTCCAACGTTTCGGGCCGTGCCCCGTTCACGCTGAAGCGTTCGAGATGGGACATGGATTCAATCCCAGAAAAATCAGTGAATGCCTGATTGGCCGGCGGCGAGGTAGAATAGGAAAAGGCTTGCAGGCCGTCGAAATACTGCAGATCGTGCAGAGAGGCCAGCGCAGGAAGCGGACTTTCTTTTCCGACTGCCGATATCTCCTGTTCCAGCGTGGCATCTCCCTGCTGGGCGGTGAACCCTTTGAGCCGGAGAACCAGCGGGAGCTGCTGCCCTTTGTGCGCAACTTCAAGGCGCTGTACCCCGCCAAGACGGTGTGGTGCTACTCCGGCTACACTTGGGAGCAGCTTACCGGCAAAGAGCCCAGCCCCGCGCGGTGCGAGGTGACCGACGAGCTGCTGGCACTGCTGGATGTGCTGGTGGACGGCAGATTCGTGCAGGCCGAGCACGACATCTCCCTGCGCTTCCGCGGCAGCTCCAACCAGCGGCTGCTGGATGTGCCCAGGTCTCTTGCCGCCGGGCAGCCCGTGTGGTGGGAGGACGAACAGGTCTTTGCGACCCACACGATGTGATCTTACAAAAAAGCAGACATGCCGCCCGGTTCCGGTGCTGCATGTCTGCTTTTTCTATGCCTGTTTCAGGACCTTTTCAAACTCTGCTTCCAGTGCTTCGTTCACCGCGCGGACGGCGGCCGGGTCGGGCTTGACCGCCTGCCGGTCGTAGGTGAACAGGCCGTTCACCTCGTCCTCCACATCGCTGACCTGGGTGTACACCAGGGCCGACAGCCCGTTCCGGAGCTGCGGGAGCACCGTTTCCAATTGCAGTTTCCGGTAGCGCCCGGTCAGCTCGGCGCGGCTCTTTGCCGTGCCGTAGCCGTAGGTCCTGCGGGGCGGCTCGTGGCCGGGCATCGGCCAGGCGATGCCGCCGTATTCGCTGAGGGCAACGGTGCGGCGGCCGGGCCGGAGATGGAGCGGATAGAAATAGTTGTGGCGGGAGTCCACATCGCCGCCGCCCTGGTCATACCACCCGCTGGCCTCGTCCACCAGACGGTCGGGGTCGAGGGCGCGGAGCGTCTCGACTGCCTGCGCGGCATCGAACTGCCCCCATCCCTCGTTGAAGGGCACCCAGCAGCCGATGCAGGGATGCCCCCGCAGAGCCTCCACCGTTGCTTCCAGCTCCCGGCCGTATTCTTCCCGGCTGGCCTCGCTGCGGCGGCTCAGCAGACCCCGGAGGGCCGCTGTGTCGGGCAGTTTCCGCAGCAGCGGCTGCAGCGCGTTGGTCAGGTAGGTCACGAACCACAGCCGGTACGGCTCGCCGCCGTTCACCATGTCCTGCCAGACGATGAGGCCCAGCTTGTCGCAGTGGTAATACCACCGCTGCGGCTCGATCTTCGCGTGTTTGCGCAGCAGATTGAAGCCCAGTTCCTTGATGGTCTGCAATTCGTGCACCACCGCCGCGTCGGACGGCGGGGTATACAGGCCCTCCGGCCAGTAGCCCTGGTCGAGCAGACCGTTCAGCAGGAGGGGCCGGTCGTTCAGGCAGAAGCGCAGCACACCCCTTGCATCGGGCGCACAGCTCCACTTCCGCAGCGCGAAATAGCTGTGCACCGTGTCGAAGCTCTCTTCCTCCCCCTGGGTCGTACCGACGGTCAGGTCGTAGAGGAAGGGGCTGTCCGGGCTCCACGGGAAGAAATGCTCCTCCGGGATGTTCAGCGTCACCGCGCCGTCCCGGTCGGCCTCGTCGCTGCCCCAGTCCTCTGCGATGGTCACGCCGCCGGCCCGCACCACCGCCCAGAGGTTCACCGCCCCGCCGGGCTTTGCCGTGCGGGCCCGGACGGTCACGGTCCGGGCGTCGTAGTCCGGGGTGACGGTCAGCGTCTCGATGTAGTTGTCCGGCACCCGCTCCAGCCAGACGGTCTGCCAGATGCCGCTCTGGGCTGGGTAGAACATCCCGCCGGGCCGGAGCGTCTGTTTGCCCCGCGCCTGCACCCCGGCCCCGGTGGGGTCCTGCACAGCCACCCACAGGCGGTTGTGGTCGGCGTTCAGGGCCTCGGTGATGTCGAACGTAAAGGGCCAGTAGCCGCCCCGGTGGCCGCCCACCAGATGCCCGTTGACCTGCACGGCGCAGGCGTAGTCCACGGCACCGAAGTGGAGCAGCACCCGGCCCCCGGAACCGGCAGGCGGGGCAAAGCTGCGGTGGTAGTGGAGCCACTCGCCGGGCTGAAGGGTCCGCCCCACGCCGGAAGCCCGCGTCTCCGGGGAATAGGGCACGAGGATGTCACCCTCCCACTGCCGGGGCAGCTGCGCCGACTTCGTGATGGCGAACTGCCACAGACCGTTCAGGGATTCGTAGCTGTCCCGCCGCAGGGCAGGGCGCGGGTATTCCGGCAGAGGATGCTGCGTCTTGGTCATCGTGGTCACCGCTTTCTGGCGCTTTGGCCTGTTCTGCCCCCATTCTAGCACAGAAAAACAGACTTGTATAGCAGCTTGCCGTATATCCCGCCGCCGCAACGCATACAATGCTTCCAGAACCAAACAAGGGTGGGAGGCATGGGCATGTTTGTGGTAACGCTGAACAAGGCAAGTCTGAAGAAGGTCGGCATCGGGGCCATGTGCTGTGCGCTGGTGGCGTTCAGTGCGCTGCTGGGGCGGTACATCAGCACCCGCACGGTGGCGGTCTCGGCCAGTGGAAACAAGATCGAGAGCGCACAGGACATCCAGACCTGGTTCACCGGCTACGGCCTGGATGTGGACGGCGCATCCATCACGGCGGATAAGGTCAAGATCCCCCGCAAGTGGGACGACAGCTTTTCCGCCTTCAATGGGGTGGTGCAGCAGAGCGGGCTGGACCTGACCCGCTACAAAGGGAAGACCGTCGAAAAATGGACGGCGCTTATCCCCGCCGCCAGCAAGGGCGACCTGAGCCAGTACGGTGTGCTGCTGGTCTACCGGAAAAAGGCCATCGGGGCCTACCTGCTCGAAAAGCCCTCCGGCACCGTGACCGGCCTCAAGGACGCCCAGAGCGCCGCCCTGGCCGAGGAGCAGCAGGCCGAGCAGGTCTCCGGTGAGGATTACAGCGGCGACTGGGGCGAACGACACGACGAAGAGCTGGGAGCTTCCGACCAGGCCCAGCAGACCTCCGGCGAGGACTTCAGCGGCGACTGGGGCGAGCGCCACGACGAGGAGCTGGGGGCTTCCGGGCAGGCGCAGCAGACTTCCGGCGAGGACTACACCTACACCGACCTTCCGCTGGATGCCGAGGGGTATCCCGTCGAATAACCTGCGTTGAAAATTTTCCACCAAAAATTCTGTGGAACTATACCAAAAAAGTTGCATGAAAATCAGCGAAATGGGATAATGAAAAAACAGCGAATGAGGTTTATAATATAAGTAGTGTATCCCGCAGCAGGATTGGGCTGCCTCCGGCGCGGCCGATGGCCCCGGAGCATGATGAAGGGGATACCCAGTAAGGAGAAATGATCATGAAGGAATTTCAGTACACTGTCAAGGATGCCTGCGGCATCCACGCACGTCCCGCCGGCCTGCTGGTCAAGGTCGTCAAGGGCTTTTCCAGCACCGCCACCCTCGAAAAGAACGGCAAGACCTGCGACCTGCGCAAGCTGATGGCTCTGATGGGCATGGGCGTCAAGCAGGGCGAGACCGTCACCGTCAAGGTCGAGGGCGAGGATGAGGAGGCTGCAGCTGCAGCCATCCAGCAGTTCCTGACCGAGAACGTCTGAGGACAAGCGAGCCAAAGCCCTTGCGGGACCTTCCTGCGGGGGCTTTTTCGCACATCTGAAATGAGAAGGAGATATGAACGATGCAGGTAGGCACCGGTAAAAGCATCCTGAACGGGATCGCCATTGGCAAACTGAAGCTTTACAAGAAAAAGGACGCCGTCATCTCGGCCGCCGACGTCGCCGACCCCGCCGCCGAGGAAGCCCGCTTCGAAGACGCCCGCGCCAAGGCCATCGACCAGCAGACCGCCCTTTACGAAAAGGCGCTGGACGAGGCCGGTGAGGACATCGCCGAGGTGTTCAACATCCATGCCATGATGCTGGACGACGACGACTTCGTGGACGCCATCAAGGAGATCATCAACGGCCAGCACAAGTGTGCCGAGTACGCCGTCAAGACCGCCGGGGACAACCAGGCCGCCGTCTTCGCCGCCATGGACGACCCGTATCTGCAGGCCCGCAGCGCCGACGTCATCGACATCGCGCAGGCCATGCTGGATATCCTGCAGGGCGTGGACAACGCCACGTTGCAGGGCACGGAGCCCAGCATCCTCGTGGCCGAGGATCTGGCCCCCTCCGAGACGGTTCGGATGGACAAGAGCCTGCTGCTGGGCTTCATCACCCGCGAGGGCAGCTCCAACAGCCACACCGCCATTCTGGCCCGCAGCATGAACATCCCCGCCCTGATCCAGTGCAAGGAGATCCAGGACGACTGGGACGGCAAGATGGCCGTGGTGGACGGCTACAACGCCTGCGTGTATGTAGACCCCACCCCCGATCTGCTGGAGAGCCTGACCAAGCGCCAGCAGGAAGACCAGAAGAAGCTCGCCCTCCTCTCCGAGCTCAAGGGCAAGCCCAACACCACGCTGGACGGCAAGACCATCAACGTCTTCGCCAACATCGGCGGCATGAGCGATGTGGGTGCCGTGCAGCAGAACGACGCCGGCGGCGTGGGCCTGTTCCGCACCGAATTCGTCTACCTGAACTGCAAGGACTTCCCCACCGAGGACTACCAGTTCGAAGCCTACAAGCAAGTGATGGAGAGCCTGGCCCCCAAGAAGGTCGTCGTCCGCACCTGTGACATCGGTGCCGACAAGACCGTCGATTACATGAAACTCGACCACGAGGACAACCCCGCCCTGGGCTACCGCGCCATCCGCATCTGCCTGACCCGCCGGGACTTCTTCAAGACCCAGCTGCGGGCTCTGCTCCGCGCTTCGGCCTACGGCAACATGAGCATCATGTTCCCCATGATCTCCAGCCTGCGGGAGCTGCAGGACGCCAAGGCCGTCCTCGAAGAGTGCAAGCAGGAGCTGACCGCTGAGGGCAAAAAGTTCAGCAGCAGCATCGAGGTCGGCACCATGATCGAGACCCCCGCCGCCGTCCTCATCGCCGACGACCTGGCCGCCGAGTGTGACTTCTTCTCCATCGGCACCAACGACCTGACCCAGTACACCTGTGCGCTGGACCGCCAGAACGCCAAGCTGGAACCCTTCTTCGACCCGCACCACCCGGCTGTGCTCAAGGCCATCCAGATGACCATTGAGGCCGGCCACCGCCACGGCATCTGGGTCGGCATCTGCGGCGAACTGGGCGCGGACACCGCCCTCACCGAGACCTTCCTCCGGATGGGTGTGGACGAGCTTTCCATGAACGCCAAGAGCATCCTGCCCGTGCGCAAGATCATCCGCAGCGTCAACCTGAGCAAGCCCTCCGCCAAGAACATCTGAGTCCCGCATTTTCCCGCATCCACAGCCCCCTCTGCGGCCCCTTTCCGCCGCCCTGGGGGCTGTTTTCTATCCCATCGTTTCCGGGCAGACACGACCGAATTTCATGTTTTGCCGCCGCAACAAGCCGCGCTTTCATCCCGAAACGCTTTCCAACACGAAAGCAACATGCTATACTAGGTGCAAGTCCTTCTGCCGCCAAATTTATCGTATCAGGAGAGATTGGCATGACCCAATTATTGATCCGTTTGTTTATCCGGGACCCGGACGACACCCGCGACCCCGCCGTCCGCACCGCCTACGGCAACCTGGCCAGCCTGGTCGGCATGGCCTGCAATCTGCTGCTCTGCATCGGCAAACTGGTTGCCGGCACCCTGTTCGGCTCCATCGCCATCATGGCAGATGCTCTGAACAACCTGTCGGACGCTTCGTCCAACATCGTCAGCCTCATCGGCTTCCGGCTGGCCGCCAAGGCCCCGGACGCCGAGCACCCCTACGGCCACGCCCGGTTCGAATACCTTGCCGGGCTGGTGGTCAGCGTCACCATCCTGGCCATCGGCCTTTCGCTGGGCAAGGAATCGGTGGTGAAAGTCCTCCATCCCACGCCCGTCATCTTCAGCTGGCTCAGCATCGGTGTGCTGGCCGCTTCCATCGCCGTCAAGCTCTGGATGAGCCGCTTCAACCGCACCGTAGGGCAGCGCATCGCCTCCGAGACGCTGCTCGCCACCGCTGCCGACAGCCGCAACGACGTGCTGACCACGAGCGCCGTCCTGCTCTCCACCATCCTGTGCAGTGCCACGGGCTGGAACATCCTCGACGGCCTCATGGGCGTGGCGGTGGCCGCGTTCATCCTCTGGTCCGGCTGGGGCCTCGTGATGGACACCCTCAGCCCGCTGCTGGGCGAAACGCCCTCGCCGGAGCTGGTGGCGCACATCGAGCGGACCGTCATGTCCTACCCCGGTGTGCTGGGCGTACACGACCTCATGGTCCACGATTACGGCCCCGGCCACCAGTTCGCTTCGCTCCACGTCGAGTTCCCGGCCGAAAGCGACCCGCTGACGGCCCATGACGTCATCGACAACATCGAGCGCGATTTTCTGAAAAAAGACAACCTGCAGGTCACCATCCACTACGACCCCATCGTGACCTCGGACGCCAAGGTCGGTGTGCTGCGCACCCGCCTGACGGAGCACCTCCGCCAGCTGGACCCGCAGCTCTCCATCCACGACCTGCGCATCGTCCCCGGTGACACCCACACCAACGTCCTGTTCGATCTGGCCTTCCCCGCCGGGTACACCGGCGATACGGACGCCGTCATGGCCGAGATGTGCCGTTTCGTCACCGGGCAGGACCCGAACTACAGCTGCATCATCAAGCTGGAGCAGAGCTATGCCGCTGTGCCCCAAAGCCCGAAATAACATCATCAGGGGGAAGTATTTATGTTGAACGAGACCTACCGCGGGATGCTGGCGCACAAGAGCGTCATCCGCGAGACCTTCATGTACGGCAAGCAGCGCGCCGCCGAGATCGGCTATGAGAACGTCTTCGATTACTCGCTGGGCAACCCCAGTGTGCCCTGCCCGCCGCAGTTCACCCAGGCGATGCAGAACCTGCTGGAGACCGAAGGGCCAGTAGACCTCCACGGCTACTGCCCCAGCCAGGGCGACCCCGGTTTCCGCACCGCCGTGGCAGACCACCTGGCCAAGACCTTCGGCCTGCCCTATGCGCAGAAGGACATCTTCCCCACGACCGGTGCCGCCGGTGCCATCGCCCATGCCATCCGCGCCGTGACCCAGCCCGGCGACGAGGTGCTGACCTTCGCCCCCTACTTCCCGGAATACGGCCCCTACGTCGCGGGCACCGGGGCCTGCCTCAAGGTCGTGCCGCCGCAGGCCCCGACCTTTCAGCCGAACCTCGACGCCTTTGAGGAGATGCTGACCGAGCAGGTCGCCTGCGTCCTCATCAACACCCCCAACAATCCCACCGGCGTGGTCTACTCCGCCGAAACGCTGACCCGCATGGCCGAGCTGCTGACCGAAAAGAGCCGGGCCTACGGCCACACCATCTATCTCGTCAGCGACGAGCCCTACCGCGACATCGCCTTCGACGGCAGACCGGTGCCATACCCCGCCGCCTTCTACCCCCACACCCTCACCTGCTTCTCGTTCTCCAAGAGTCTGAGCCTGCCGGGCGAGCGTCTGGGGTATGTGGCGGTCCGCCCCGGCTGCGAGGGCGAAGACCTTCTCGTGGACATGATGGCCCAGATCTCCCGCTTCACCGGCCACAACTGCCCGCCCAGCATCATCCAGCGGGCCGTCAGCCGCTGCCTGAACGTCACCAGCGATCTGTCTGTCTACGAGACCAACATGAACCTGCTGTACGACAAGCTCAAGGCCCTCGGTTTCGAGGTCGAGCGCCCCGGCGGCACGTTCTACATCTTCCCGAAGGCGTTGGAAGAAGACGCCAACGCCTTCTGTCTGCGGGCCCGCGCCTACGACCTGCTGCTCGTCCCCAGTGACAGCTTCGGCGTCAAAGGCTATGTGCGCCTGGCCTACTGCATCGACACCGAAAAGGTCGAGCGCAGCCTGCCCGCACTGGAAAAGCTGGCGGCATCCTACCGCAAATGAACCGACTTTCCCCGGCGTACAGCTGGCAATGCCGCCGGGGTCGAAGATATCCGTCTGTTATGATCGAGAGGAAAGGGAAAGAACTATGGAAAAGATCAAGATGACTACCCCGCTGGTGGAGATGGACGGCGACGAGATGACCCGTGTGCTCTGGCAGGTCATCAAGGACGAGCTCATCCTGCCGTTCGTGGACCTCAAGACCGAGTATTATGACCTCGGCCTGCCCAACCGTGACGCCACCCGCGACCAGGTGACCCTCGACGCCGCCGAGGCCAACAAGAAATACGGCGTGGCTGTCAAGTGCGCCACCATCACCCCCAACGCCCAGCGGATGGAGGAGTACCAGCTCCATGAGATGTGGAAGAGCCCCAACGGCACCATCCGCGCTGCGCTGGACGGCACGGTCTTCCGTGCGCCCATTATGATCGACAGCATCAAGCCCGCCGTCAAGTACTGGAAGAAGCCCATCACCATCGCCCGCCACGCCTACGGCGACGTCTACAAGGCCACCGAGTTCCGCATCCCCGGCCCCGGCAAAGCGGAGCTGCGCTTCACCGGCGCGGACGGCACCCAGCAGTCCGCCACCGTCTACGACTTCGAGTGCGGCGGTGTCCTGCAGGGCCAGTACAATAAGGACAGCTCCATCCGCAGCTTTGCCCGCAGCTGCTTCAACTACGCGCTGGACCAGAAGCAGGACCTCTGGTTCGGCGCCAAGGATACCATCTCCAAGAAATATGACCACACCTTCAAGGACATCTTCCAGGAGGTCTACGACACCGAATACAAGGCCCGGTTCGAGGCCGCCGGTCTGGAATACTTCTACAGCCTCATCGACGACATCGTGGCCCGCGTCATCCGCAGCGAGGGCGGCTTCGTCTGGGCCTGCAAGAACTACGACGGCGACGTCATGAGCGACATGGTCTCCACCGCCTTCGGCTCCCTGGCCATGATGACCAGCGTTCTCGTCAGCCCGGACGGCAAGTTCGAGTTCGAAGCCGCCCACGGCACCGTCACCCGCCACTACTACAAGTACCTCAAGGGCGAGGCCACTTCCACCAACCCCATGGCCACCATCTTCGCCTGGAGCGGTGCTCTGAAAAAGCGCGGCGAACTCGACAGCCTGCCCGACCTCGTCCGCTTCGGCGAGACCCTGGAAGCCGCCAGCCTCCAGACCCTCAACGACGGCATCATGACCAAAGACCTGTGCGGCCTTGCCGAGGGCATCACCCCCACCCCCGTGGACAGCCTCGGCTTCATCCGCGCCATCCGCGAGCGGCTGGAGAAGAAGTTCTGAGCCGCAGGAAGACTTGCATAAACAGAGCTTACATGCTACAATTAGAGTTAGCCATGTAAGCTCTGTTTTTTTGTGAATGGAGCCTGGTCTGCGAAAAAGAGACCTGCAAAAACAACTGATATCCGCTCAATCGAGCTGTTTATCATCTACATCATAAAAGGAGAAATCATAACTATGAAATTAGGTATCGTTGGCCTGCCCAACGTCGGCAAGTCCACTCTGTTCAACGCCATCACCTCCACCAAGAATGCGGAGGCGGCGAACTATCCGTTCTGCACCATCGAGCCCAACAGCGGCATCGTGGCCGTGCCCGATAAGCGGCTGGACAAGCTGGCTGAGATCTGGCAGACCAACAAAAAGACCCCCGCCATCGTCGAGTTCGTGGACATCGCCGGTCTGGTCAAGGGTGCCAGCCAGGGTGCCGGTCTGGGCAACAAGTTCCTGGGCCACATCCGCGAGTGCGACGCCATCGTGCATGTCGTCCGCTGCTTTGACGACGACAACATCATCCATGTCGTCGAGGATGTGACCAAGGCCGAGGCCGTGGACCCCATCGCCGACATTGATGCCATCGACTACGAGCTGATCCTGTCCGACCTGGAAGTCGTCCAGAACCGTGCCGGCCGGATGG
>SKET01002399.1_pt1 | contig 11375 bp, 12 predicted proteins | sample 4841461 | NCBI WGS metagenome assembly SKET01 (sample SAMN11008802, study PRJNA524170) | human gut metagenome | biome: Human fecal sample; material: Feces; isolation source: fecal sample from pouch patient p5 | host: Homo sapiens | place: Israel: Tel-Aviv | collected 2014-02-13
CGTCAGTACAGCATGTACCGGAACTTTAGGTTTTTTTCGTTGAGCGTCGCGAATAGCTTCACTGTGTGGACGTGCTGCATGAACCGGGCGGCTGTCTAAAATCATCAAGGTCTAAATACACTATAAGGATGATTAGGGGTTGGTACAAGACCAACTATAGAACATACCTGTTAATTACAGGACAATATCAGGTGAATCCCTATTCAATTTAACGGTGTATTTATGCGCTATCTATGCAATTCTACACAGATTCTATGCAGTCTCGGTATAGTCCCTTTTTGTCCTAACTTATTGAAATATATAAAGAATCTGTGAAGTCTCTTTTCAGGGTAAACTGTATCGTGTTAGTCGTCCCTCTCTCGACTCCTAGAAAAGTGCTATATACAGGAGTATATAACGCTATTCATGCAGTTGGTCACATGGTGTAACTATAAAACCCTTAACGATTTCCTACGTGAAAGTTATTTCTGAGGGTGGGTAAGTGTTCAGGAGATTTTGCGTAGAACACGCTTAGAGAGTGGATACAAAAAAGCCCCCATGAAGGGGGCTATGAAGATGCTACTAAGTTTCTTACAGTGTCTTTGTCCAGTGACGGCTAACCGTTCTTACAGAGAGATTCAGAAGCTTTGCAACCTGACTTTGTGACAATCCCTTAGCCTTATGCTCTAAAACGGCCTCTGTAGTGTTCACAGCTACAGGACGACCTAACACCTTACCTTGTGCTTTAACACGCTGTAGACCCTGCTTAGTACGCTCTCTGATGCGGTTACGTTCGAACTCTGCAAAAGCCCCGAACATTTGAAGCATCATTCTACCTTCTGGCTTGGATAAGTCCTGTACAGGCAAGTCTAAGCAAATCAACTTAATCCCTTTTGCAATGAGCATATCAACCGTTTTCTGTAGGTCGATACAATCACGTCCTAAACGGTCAAGCTTGAGAACCACCAGCGTATCACCAGCTTCTAGTTTATGTGTGACCAAGTTAGAGAACTCTTTACGCTCCATAGCAGCCACTGAACCGGATACTACTTCTTCTATGATTCGTGTCTTAGGGATTGTGTAACCTGCATTCTTGATGGCTTCAATCTGGTTCTCATTGGTGGAGTCATCAACTGATACACGACAGTAAGCAAAGATGCGTGACATGTTCTTATCTCTCTATATAGTCAACAAAGGTCTGTTTCATTCGTCTATAGCCATTTAATCAATTATCACAATTGTTGTCTATAGCTACAGCTACCTTTTTATATAGACACTTAACGGGCGTTTGTTGTCATGTGTATTTATACAGTTAAAGACCTAGATAGATGCCTTTATAGCAACTCACATAGAAAGTCAATAGATATTTTAACTGCTTTTGCAAAGGGGGTGCTATATCGTGAATCTGGGGTACTTAACAGCCATCAATTGAGTGTAGATATTTTCGAAGATTATCGGTGAAGGGGAATGTAGAGGGGGTACTACGATTTTTATAAAAAAATTAGAAGCTGGATATTAGCTGTACAAATTTTATACAAACTAAAAAGGACTCCCGAAAGAGTCCCTTTACAAGTCGATTTTTAACGTGGCTACGACAATCCACCCATACCTTACCAGACTTTACCTTACCACACCTGACCCCACCACACCTAACCCAACCATACCTTGCCAAGCCATAGGAAGGTGTAGAGAAACCGATGAAGGTGTCTGTACAGTTGCATCTTAAACAACCATCACAATAATGTCAAATAGTTCTTTTAAGTAGGAGGGGTTCCCCTATGGTCACTATATCCCCTCTCTCTCGTTTAGTGTCCCTTGATAGCACCTAGAGAATATGCTCTGTAACACCTTCACAGTATCTATATCAGGTCAACTATAAGAGGTCTTGATAGAATCTTCAAAGGTACTTGACAGATAACTACGAAGTTGCTAGGAAGGAGTGTTTAACGGGAGAAGAGATACGATATAACCCGAAGGGAGAGTATCATTCTTAACAGTGACCGTAAGAAGAGAACTTGAGAGACAACTAAACAAACCTCTTAAGTAAAAGACAACACTCCAGAAAGAGTGTCTGTTTAACAAGCTTCTCAAAAGCTCTTAAAAAGTCTGTTAAATAAGGTCATGTAAGCAATCTTACCATTTTGTCAAGTGTTTTGTCTTTAGCAAAAAGTGCTAAACTTAATAAAAAGCACTAAATGCTAAAGAGGCGATTAAGAAATATACTAAGAGGGGCGCTTCGCTTGGGGTCACCATGTTCTTTCTCTCCCTCTTAATGGGAGTTACAGAGACATTTCAAAGCCCTGATAAGGTGAGCCCGATGATAACAGAAACAGAGGGCAAAACCACTTATCAACACTGTGAACGAATAACGTAAAGGGCTGGTTAAGAAGTTGGTTAAGAGGGTGGCTCTCCCTTTCTGGGGTTATCGCCTTGTGTCTTAGTGAGTCCAGGAAGTTCTCTGTGAAGAGTCTTGTCAGTCCTTTATATTGGCTAATTACAACTCATTGAAAAATAAGAACTTTTAGAAATTACTGTCAGAGAGGTGAATACTTGATAGATACAGCTTTCCGGCTCTGTCAAGCTATTTTTTAATAGATGGCACAAAATGCTAAAGATACCCCTATACCATCTCGTACAGGGGGTTTTGGAGGGATTAACGGGGTTCTGTGTGGTCGTTATCCTTAAGGTCAAGCGTCCATGTACGACCGAACAGTTTAAAGACAACAAGCACTCTGACGAGGACGTAGCGGAGTAACAGGCCTGTAATCAGCCCAATGCCTCCACCAGCCCACACATCAGGTGACCCCAGCTCAGGAGGGAGATTTACCATTAAATTTCCTTGTAAGACACTCTCAATCGCATTCTGACACAAAAAAGTACCTGACCTTATGAGTTGACCTGAAGAGGCCGTTTAACTCGTTACAGAGCGATTGAAGAGGTCTGTGTGCAATGCAAAAACCATGTGACCATTCTCATAGCCACGCCTTTATATTTTACTCTCCCCATAAACCCATTATACCACAGATGTTAATAAAATGTTAAAAAATACTTGACATTAGTCTTTGAAACTGCTAGTATTGTATATATGAGTTAACAGAGAATTAACAAACACTAAGAGGGTCAGAATATGAATGCAGGATTCAGAATTTAGAGCGATGCTTCAGGCATCAAGAGAACGCAACAAGCACAACTCCTACGCTTACACAGACACCCCCACCAGCTACGAATTACCCAAGTTCACCAAGAAAGAACGCAAAGGCATTGACGAAGTAATTCGGGCAATTACACCGAGGGAACGTTATATGCCAACCAGAAAGAGCACGAAGAACACTATCAAGAATTATCTGGCTAATTTTGATTCTTACGAGCAATTACCACGCAAGTTTGAAGATGTAATTATCGGATTCTGTAGATGCGAAGGTCACCCGAAATACAACAAGAAGCTATTTTATCTTCTAAAGAATCTTGACGAAATTAACGCAGCCAGCGTGACAAATCATCTTCAGCGACAATCAACCAGACTTAGTTACGAATTACCAAGCGATAAATATTGTGCATTGCTTGCTGTAATGTGTGCAAAGCTAATTGGTGTTGTTGAACATCATGTTGCCGTTGGGAATATTGAACCAATGGAAAACGAGCAACCAGATTTCGAATTTGACCCCTATATTTTGGAGGAATTTTAAAATGAATAAACACACTTTGACCCGTATTTCAGAAGAAGCTTTTCACGAGCTTACCCGAATTAAACAGACAACTAACCTCCCTCATCAAACTGTTATGCAGCTTGCAATTGCTAAAGAGGTTACTGAGTCGGATTTACTGAAATATCCAGTCTCTAAAGGTCGTAAACACATCCGAATTAGTCAGGACGCTTTAGCTACTTTGAAGGCGCTTAACGGCTTTAAGATTGATATTGCCCGTCTATTGAGTCTTAAAATTCACAAGCTGTCTCTGGAGGTCTGATTATGAAGCAATGGCGAGATGATATTAAACGGTTCTTTGCAACTTACTTCATGATTAATTACGAAACAGGAATGCTTGAATGGATTGATGGTGGAGAGGTTAAGACAAGAGATGACGCTTACGGTAATCCAATGATTCGTTATGGCACTCGTGATTATTATGTGAAATATGTCATCTGGTTTTTGCATCATGAAGTTCAGGCAACTAAAAAAATTATCTTCAGGGATGGTAATAAAAGAAATTGCCACCCAAACAATTTACTACTGGAGATTTAATGTTATGTATTAAATTCGAATATTTGACAGATAAAATGATTAAGCATGTATCAGACTTGCTCATCAAAGAAGATGGTTTCGGTGATGTTTGCAATCCAAAAGATATCTTCATTCACGCCACCAGCCCAAATGAAACACTGAAAACAGCAGTTACAGCGGAATGGTTTGAACGAAATAAAGTAGAATTAGGCTATTGGTAGTCCGAGACTTTAAGAGAAATTAGAAAAACAGCTTCTCAGACGCTCTCAATCGCATTCTAACGCAAAAAACTATCTTATTTTAGGGTGGGTAATACCACTGTACAGGCTACCCCTGAAAAAGACTGTTTAGCTCGTTACAGAGCGATTGAGGAGGTCTGGTAAAAAGGAGATTTTAAGAAATGAACAACTTTCCATTACAGATTTTTATTGATACCGACACCGCCATGATGGTACAGGCTTTCACTGATTCCGGTGTGTCAATTGACTTTGACAGGCTGTTGAAACTGATGGCTGAAAACTCAGAAGCAATTGAAGATTTTATTCAGGGGATTGAAACTGGTGAACCACGTTTTATGTTTCCCGTTACCGACTCAAACATGAAGCGTCTTATTATTGAGGAAACTAACCGATACAGCGTTAGCCCTGAAAAATATCTCAAAGCAGCTATAGCAATTTTGTACGCTGACAATGTTTTGGTTGCGGATTCTATGAGGGTTCACTAATGACGTTAATTGTATTATGGACAGCTTTAGGTTTATTTGTTGGTTGCTGGGTGGGCAACGCGGTAAATAAGAATTAATGTTACCAATCTGTTAAAAAGCTGTTGACAAATAATCTTAAGCATGACATAATTGTATATATATGAGGATAGTCTTCTATCCGAAGTCTATAGGAAGAGCAATTTTTCCTAAAATCATATTTTCAATAATCCGATGGATGGATATTCTGAGTTGGAAAGGTGCAATGCTTTTCGTCATGGCCTTTCAGTTTAGTCTGAGAGGCTATCTCAAAAAGTGCTTAATCATTCATTGAACCCTTACAGCTTTGCCCTAACTCATGATTAGGGCGTTTTCTTTAAGAGTTTTTAAACAGAGCTTTTAAAGAAAGTTTTTCCTGAAACTTCGTTAACGTTAAAGCAAACCTTCAAAGCCCTTCACAGATTATGTTTAGGGCTTTTTTCAGCTTTTAAAAAGCATACTTGGCAAACGCCTTTTAAGCCTCTTCTAAGTTCGAGGATGTCAGGTGTGCTTTTTAAAAACTGAAACATAAATTATCTTAGAAGAGGAAAGATATTAATGGCTATCCGTGATGAAAATGAAATGATTATTGAAAGCCGACCAAGTGCACTTGATATTCACGAATTAACTTTGCGTGAATCTTTTGATAGAGCTTGGCGGGAATCACACGAAGTAAAAAGAAGTCCTTATATTCCACCAGAACCATTTGAGATTCCAAGAGTTGAAATTGATTTTTCGATGAATGAGGAATGTGAGCTTGATTTGAAACTGAAGCTGCAACGCAAATATTTCAAAGACCTTCGAGACTCTCAAAAAGCTATGAATCGTGTTTACGAAAAACTTCAGTCCAAACTTGAAAATGAAATTGACGAAATGGCTATTTTGATGGAGCTTCAGACAAATACCTACGATTATTATACAAGACTAGACCGTGACGGTTGGGGATATGACCATTCAGAAATTGGTAAAGTGATTGCAGATTTACCAGAAGGCCAAAGACTTATTCGCACAGAAAGAGCTGTCAGAGCGCCACATAAACTGACTTTAATTATTTCTGATAAATCACAAGCTGAGCTTGAAGAAATGGCTAGAGAGCGACTGATGAAGGTAAGAGAAACCGAGATTAATTTGGTGAAATCAACTCTGGCTAATTTGATTCGTGACCATCAAAAAATCGCTAAGGAATACAAACAAGAGCTTGCACAGATTAGTAGCTTCAATGACTTTTTGAGTGTTCCACGAGAATTTAGTAAAACTATTTGATTATGCATATGTGAGGTGATGAATGATTGATTTGCAACAGCGTTATGAAACTATTAAGTCGGCTTGTGAAAACTTAAAGTTACAAACTAAGCCAGCCTTAAGAATTAAAAGCAAACGTCAAGTTATCACCTCACACAAACCAAAAACACGCAAGATTCCAAAGTGGTGTATTGACCGTATTCCTTCTGATGCTCAAATCATAGGTGAAACGGAATTACATTATCTTGTCAGACATTAATTTGAGATTAGCTTCTAATCGAATCTAATAGAATTGGTTGGGTATATGAGATAGGTTCTATCGAATCTATAATACGGGGAGAGATTATCGAGTGATATCGGTAGTTTCTCCCTTTTTTGTATGAGGTGAAAAAATATGAATGGCACAATTTAAAGTTGATGATTTTCTGATTGAGCTAGGTTTTAGCTCTCAGAAGGTTTTAAAAGGTCTGGAAAAAGCCGAGAAACAAACGATGCAGGTAGCATCACGAATTGAGAAGCGATTGAATAAAGCTTTTAAAGTTAATCCTACGCCTTTAAATGATTCTCTCAAACTAATGGAAAAGAATGTCGATAAGACTGTTTCCAAGATTGAGCAGCGTCTTAAAAACACTAAAGCGTTTAAGATTAAAACTGAGATTGAGGATACTTTAAAGCCACTTAGACAGCCAAGACAGCCACGAATTAGCGGCAACAGAGCAATCACAGCAGCGCATAGCGTGAATATGTCTAAGCTTGGTGATATTAATCCGCTGATGGCTAAAATGTTTAAAGCACAGTATTACAGCTTAAGCGGTAAGGCTGGTAATATTGGAAGTGAAAAGTTTAACGCTGAACTTGCAAAATTAAATCAATCTCTTCGTGAAACGTTGAATAAACTCAGGTCACAGACAAAGACCGCCAGCATCAGCAAAGTAAATGATTCCTTTAATAATCTTGCAAGCAATGCAATTAAGTTATCTGGTGCATTTTACTCTGTGATGGGTGCTCTTAACGCTTACAAGGCCATTATGAATGCAGGTCTTAAACGAGATTCCGCACAGAGAGCCGCTAAGTTTGTACTTGGTGATAAAGCATCTGAGGCTGAAACATTTATCAGGGGACTGGCTGACAAGACAGGTCTTAATATCTCTGAAGGGCTATCAAGCTACGCTAAGTTTGCAGCAGGTGCTCAGGGTTCTATGTCACAGGAACAGACACAGGAGCTATTTGGTAATGCAACGGCTATGAGTCGCTTAATGGGGCTTTCTAACGACGAGCTAAACGGCATTTTGAAAGCTTTTGAGCAGATGGCGAGCAAGGGCAAGATTCAGGCTGAGGAATTACGTGGGCAGTTAGGTGACCGTATGGCTGGTGCATTTAAGCTATTCGCTGAAGCACTGGGTATGACTGCTACAGAGCTTGATAAAGCGATGAAAGACGGGAAGGTTCTTTCCGCTGATACTCTCCCTAAAGTCGCTAAACAGATGGGCTTGATGATTGATAAAGCAGGTGGTTGGGCTGAAGTCGCTAAGAGCACACAGACAGCTTTAGGTAAGTTAGCAAACAACTGGGATGATACGATGGTGAAAATCTTCTCAGGTTCACAGGATGAGCTAAATGGCTTCTTATCCAGCATGAGTAGCTTGCTTAGTGAAATGGGTATGAGTTCTTCTATCGCTGGTGATGCTATCGGTGGACTTATCGACATGCTTAAAGCTGGTGTAGATGACATCCGTATCTTTAACAATCACCTTGAAGGCTGGATTTTACAGACTAAGAAGTTCTATTACAGCCTTGATGACACTAAACGAAAACTACTTGATGAAGTCGGTGATGGTTTTATCAATTTTGTCAAAGGTCTTGCTATAGCGTTATCTGCAAAGACACTATTCAGTGCTGCTACAGGGGTTATGAGCCTGACAAGAGCAATCACAACGTTAGGTACAAGAGCTAATCAGGTTGCTGGTCAGGTAGCTACTGGTAAACTGAAAGGTGTAGCTGGTGGTGTAGGTAGTGCCCTTGCAATTGGTTATGCTGATGACGGTTATGAAACAGCGTTAGCATTAGCTTCAATGATTCCACAAATCAGAGGCGTCACTCTTGGTTTATATGCATTGAAGAAAGCACTGGATTTTATGAATCAGGAAGTAGTCAAAAACGCTAATATGCATCCATCTGGGGTAGGTGTGGGTAGTGACTTTAATCCTGTGTATTCTGGTGACCCTAATAAACCGAATATGATTAATGAGGGGTGGAGTAAAATTTTTAGTTCAATGGGTGAATTGTTTAACAATGCCACAATGAATATTGCAAGATTCAATCATCCAGAGTTAAACAACATTAAGCAAGATTCAGCATTAACGAGTGCAGATATTCAGGGTCTGAGGGATGAAATCTCTGCTTTAAGTAAGCGTATTCAGGAGCCTGTGAAAGTTTCACTTGGTGGTGAAGTTGCCATTAAACCAGATGAAACCAGCTTTATGACCTTTAGCAGTAATATCTACGACCAATATGCAGAAGCTACGTTATTAAGTTCATCATTCCCAGAAGATGATTGATTTAACGGTGTTCTACGTGAATAAAGCAAAGTTAATACCCACACCAAAAATTATTTTTTACGTAGCACACGCTTAACAGAGAAAACACTTATTTATCAAAGGCTTGGTTAAAAATGATTAAAATACACTAAGCCTTTGAAATCAAAGGGGAATTTAATGATTTTTAGCAATCAAATCCGCTACAGTGGCAAAGACGGCATCTATTTCCACTTAAGAGATAATGTAGATGCCTTCTTAACCTTATCAGCAACTGAAAATATGGAATTTGACAGCCCTATGCAGGTAACTACACAGAACATGCAATCAGGGCAAACCGTCACAGATAATGTGCAAAGAGCACCCAGAACAATCACTATTAGTGGTGTCGTTGTGGTTGGCTATGAAGGAAGCTTATTATTAACTCGTCAGGGTCAATTAGTAGAAAACTTCATCGACACCCTTGAAAGCTGGCGTGACCAGAAGCAAATTATTTCGGTTATCTGTAAGGATGGAATTAAAATTGATGATTCCATTATTACGAGTTTTAAAGCTTCTAAAGATGTTGGTATTTCAAATGGTCTAAGAGTCCAGCTAACTTTTCAGGAAATTAACTTCAAAGCCATTGTGGGTCAGACTGATATTTCGGCTGCAACAGGCAAGACTGCTACTACTAATGATGGCGGTGCTACCAGTAAAAAGAATACAGGTAACGTGACCACTGAACGCAATAACGCGCCTATGCTATCGTGCAAAGAGCTAATGAGTATTAGCGATGTATCCGGTTACGCTCCAGCTATCAGAAATGATATTCTCGATGCTCAGATTAAGTGTAATAAGGCTTGGAAGCTGGACTATTCAGACTTAACAGAAGCTGAAAAAACCAACGTCACCAATGCTAATAGTAACGCTGGTCGAGTAGCTTCAAAGCTTAAAAAGTACTCAGTGAACCCTAATAAGAGATACTAAATCGCTACTACATCAACATCTATTAAACCCCTCTCAGTGACCTCAGAAAGCGACTGTATAGCCTCTGTAACGTCCTCTGAGGGGTTTTCTGTTATTGATAGGTCAATTACCTTACCGTTGTGAAAAGTCACTTTACAGCGACGTTTAGCAGTATTTAAAACGACCTCTTTAACAGCACTTTTGATTATCAGTTGTGCTTCAATCCTTCCCGCCTTTGTAGTCAAGTCACAATCAGACAAACAACCCACATCAATAGATTTAAGGCGTTGTGTCTCCTTCTCGATATCCGCATCAACCTGTGATAGCTCACCTTTTAACTGTTTTAGTTTGCTGGTAATAGCGTTCAGGTCTTCAATTTCAAGTGATAGCTGTACCAGCTTTTCAATATTGCTTGAGATGTGTTCACGGTGTAGCCTCAACATATCTATGATATTCGTCGTATCGCTATCAAATCGGTCAAGACGAGATAGCAGAGTAAGCAATGTACCATCGGTTTGCTTACGTGAAAGTCCTTTAGCACTACAACGGTTTTCATTACGAAGAGGACAACGATAAATCCCGTTTCTTGTATCGCTAAAGCCTGTGATAATCAGAGCATGACCACATTCAGAACAACGGATAACCCCTTTAAAGAGATTCACACTCAATGGTTTAGCTGAAGCAGGTTTTCGACCGTAACGAGAATGTGATAGTTGCTGGACTTTGTAGAATGTTGTCTCATCAATTACAGACGGGTAATAACCTGCAATCTCTTCACAGCCTTTCGGGGTAAAGTATCCAATTACAGAGCGATTCTTCAAAAGGTCTTGAACAGATGTTTGACCAAACTTACCCGGCTTGTATTGGTTCATCGACCGGTGACCTTCAGCATTAAGAGTTCTGACAATCTCCCAGATAGACTTACCCTCTAACCGTAATTGAAAGCATCTCCTCACAGTTTCTACCTTCTCAGGTATCACAGAGAAGGTCTTACGGTCATCATTAAGCTTAAGCCATGCAGGACAACGCTTAGAAATCTTGATACCAGCTTTAGCAGCTTCTTTCTTTACATCCCATGCAGCTTGTATACGCTCAGACTTCCTCAAACTTTCCTCATGCGACCTCTGCATTATCAAAATGCTTTTAATCAGGGCTAACGGGTCTTTTAAACTCTCTTTTGCGTAATGTTCACCATCGGACAAGGTGACTACATCTACACCAGAGCGAAGAATGTTTCGTAATAGCTCACTTGCTCGGTCTACATTTTGACGTGACAAACGGTCAAGAGATTCTATCAAGAGCGTATCACCAGCTTTAACAAGCCCTTTCTCGATAGCGGTTAAGAAGTCACCTAAGCCACCTTTCAAGTGCTTACCAGTGAATCCACTCACACCTAAATCACGAAAAGTAAGGGATTCATCCAGATAGTGCTCAGGATGAGCCTTAAGCCAATCAGTGACCATCTTAGCCTGTCGTCTTAGTGAGTCGCCTCTGGATTGCTTCTCTGATGAAAACCGGATGTAAGAAATTGCACGTTTCATTGTTCACCTCACCTAATAACCCCTAGATTGTATCGTTTTAGATGGTGTATTTAAACGTGTCTAATAAAAATCACCCGATTAACGCCGCGCTGATGTAAACCGCGATTAAGCGTTTGTTCCTCTTCCCCTTTGGCGAAAAACTGTGGATGGCGGACTTCCACACCATAATTAA
>SKET01002402.1_pt1 | contig 11362 bp, 7 predicted proteins | sample 4841461 | NCBI WGS metagenome assembly SKET01 (sample SAMN11008802, study PRJNA524170) | human gut metagenome | biome: Human fecal sample; material: Feces; isolation source: fecal sample from pouch patient p5 | host: Homo sapiens | place: Israel: Tel-Aviv | collected 2014-02-13
ATCATATCGCTATATTCGTATATTTCGATAGGATTCAGATCGAATTCAATGCCACCGTATGCAGTACATTGCTTGCCGGCAAAGATAGAGAACCCCTTTCCTAACTTTACGCCAATTCCGGCAATATCGATAGAGGTAGGAAGATTGTCTATATTTCCACTGCTGTCATTTGATCGGTTTAGCCGTTGCCGGTACCGGTATGAGAGCCAGTTGTTGAGATTTCCTTTGGCTTCAATGCGGAGTTGTCTCATTTTGAAAGCCCCTTCTTCAAAACCATTGCGGAAATTGGCATCGAAGCTGCCCTGCATATTGAGGAATAAGTTGAACTTATCTTGTTTTTTCTTTACATTGGTGAGTTCTTCAAACAGGGTTTTATTCTCAAGGAACTTCTCGTTTTTTTCTGTATTTTGAGAATACATGCTTTGCATGCAGCTTGCTGCCAGGAGTATAAATGTCAGTTTTTTTATCATTGCCACCGTTTTTTAGTATTCATTAAAATATTCCTGAATCTGTTTCCAGTCATTGGTCTTGGTTAGCGCAAGCATTAGCAAAACACGTGACTTCTGAGGATTTAACTCCTGTGATGCGATAAACTGATATTGCGCATCGTCTACTTCTGCGTCGAGAGAGGTCGGGCCTGTCGGCACTCTTGATGAACGGACCACAAGTATACCTTTCTTGCGTGCATCTATTAGTATGGGAAATATATTCTTATGAATATTTCAGTTGCCTACTCCTGCATGGATAATACCTTTATATCCGTTATCTAACATTGGGGCGACGATATCGGCTTCGATGTTTGAGTAACTGTAAACGATACCTACTTTGGGGAGTGAGTTCAAGTTGGTAACATCGAATACGGATTGAGTAGTATGTTTCTTTGCGGATGACATATTATATGTGACCTTGCCATTCAAGACATAGCCAAGTGCGCCGTCATTGGGGGCTTGAAATGTTTGTACGTCAACGGTATTCATTTTCAGTACGCTTGCAGCACCGAGTACGCTTCCGTTCATTGCCACTAAAACGCCTTTTCCTTTGGACTCTTTTGCTCCGGCCACAACAACGGCATTATATAAGTTAAGAGGCCCGTCGGCACTGAGGGCGGTGGATGGGCGCATGGCTCCAACTAAAACAACCGGTTTATCGCTCTTTACTGTCAGGTTGAGGAAATAGGCTGTTTCTTCCATTGTATCGGTTCCATGGGTAATCACGATACCGTCAATGTCAGAGCGTTTCAGAAGCTGGTTAATCTTCTTTGCAAGAGTTAGCCAGACATCATCGTTCATATCTTGTGAACCGATTTTTACGATTTGCTCTCCTGTTACGTTAGCTATATTTTTCAGTTCAGGCACAGCGTCAAGCAGGGTACCGATAGCTACTTGTCCGGCAGTATAATTTGTGGCAGTAGCAGACGTTCCTGTTCCGGCAATTGTTCCTCCGGTGGCAAGGATATGAATATTCGGTTTTGCGGCAAAAGCCATTGCAACGGTACATAGTAGTGCGACTACTACCAGACCAAATCTCTTGAATTGTTTCATAACTGAATGATGTTTAGGTTAATAATATATGTATATTAAAATATTAACCTTATGGTCTAAAATATTTATATTGTTTACTCTAAATACTAATAGTATACTGAAACTACATATGTTATCAGCTTCTACTGATTATTATGCGGAGGAGAGAGCATGAGTTTTTATTTCACTGATCAAATACAGCAGTCTTTCAATAAAATATTCCACCAGTGTAATAAAGATATCGCTTGGGCGGGCAAGGCTGAGCTTGATACCCTTGTGAAACTTGACGAGGAAGGCCAAAAGATTCCTGGTATTGGCGATGTGTATGCTATTTTGGCGCGCGTCTATTCCGGCCCTCAGTTCACCTGGATTGAAGCAGGCTTTCCTGAGGATGACACAAAGGCATATAGTTATTTACATACGGCTATTCGCAAAGGCAGTGCCATCGCTATTTTACAGGCTATGCGTACCTCTGGTGCCCTTACACCAACCATTGAAAAAGAGTTGCCTATGACGAAGAACCAAGCATTCCAGCGCGTCTATGAGGGTGCCCAAAAGGGTTGTTCTTACTGTGCCTATGCCATTGCCAATGTATTCCAATGGGGAGATTACCGCCTCTTGCCATCTGCACAAAAGATAGTTAATGAAGGTGAACCATCTGGTGTTGTTCATTTTTTAAAATCTTTATTTACACAAGTAGATCAACGTAGATTGGACCCGAAAATAACATCTATAGCACAGCAATGGTTGCATAAATCCGCAGCGGCAGGCCTTGTTATTGCGTACCGCAACTTGCGCCTTACCTATGCCGAGCAAAATAATAAGGCAATGGAAGAACAAGTCATTTTTGAAGGGGCTGCAGCAGGTTTGCCACTCATGATATATTTAGCTGGCGATATTTGTAAGTCTCGCGGAGAGCATGAACGAGCTCTCGAATATTTTGAGCGTGGCGTAACCATGAATAATGGCATGTGCTTGCGTGAAGCTGCCGATTACTATGCAAAACCTTGTGAGTCTAACAAAAGAATCCCTCAGGATATTCAAAAAGCCCTCAAATACTACGAACGCGCTGCTATAAGTCCAGATTATTTAGACTTTAATGACCACGCTTATGTTACAATGCAAGCCATTATTCTTCGCACATTAAATATCGATGGTCAGTCCCAAGACTGGTCTCGCATCGCTCACTTATTGCAACAACCAGCGATTTACACTCTTGATACTATTTGGCCGTATCTCGCCTATGTATTTACTTTCAAAAAAGGTAATACCCCTGCCATAAGAACCGCCATAGAGTGCGTTAATAAGGCTAGCAAATGTTACGATAGATACGGTAGTTACGACTATGCGGACCATCTATGGCAACTGGCCGCCGGCTATTGCTATGAAATTGGTGCCTTTACAAAAGAACCTAATTTAAACCAAGCCGCTACGTTCTACGAGCATGCTCGTGAAAGCATCAATCGTCTCAACACAAGAAACGATAATTGGTTAGGCACTGGTGAGCCGTTGGCAATTCCTGACGAAGCCTCTGAGCGATTAGAAGCCTTTGAACTCGTTGATGGACACTATCAGTACAAAGAAGGCATAAAGCAATCTTCTACAACATGTAATCCTATGCCCCCTGCTTGGCCTCAAAACTCTGTTGATGTATTAGAAATCTTCGAGGACTCTACTACTGGTTGGCGCACCAATAAATACGACTGGTCATTCATCGAGCGCGAATGGGATACACAAAAATATCTCAGCTTTATCATCTACGATAATCGTCAATCCATAGAAAACGTAATTTACGATGTGTACAGTATCGTTATGTTCCACAATGAAGATAAAAACTCCTGTACTATCTATCTATACGGCTACATTGAGGATACTAGCAGACAGGATGAAAACGTGGATCCTAGGGTATATGAAATGAGATACTTTAAAGAAATGTCCATTCCTGAAGGTCTCGCTTTAATTAAAAACTTCTATGATAATGCTACATTGCCTGTTATTGATGAAAGCTGGGAGAAACAGTACAAAAACACTACGCCTCCACGAGAATATGTATTAACTTGTGACAACGATATCTTCTACCTCAATCAATATGAATATCCAAACCAAATGATTAAGGATGCCTTAGAAGGCGTAGCGAATGGCAAGTACGATATCATTGCGGTTCGCCCTTCTAACCTTGATGAGCAATGTATTAGCTATTACATCGAGCGCGCAAAAGGTAAAAACTTACGCATTCGACTCTATGCCACTGTAGACGAAGACAACGAATATGTCTTTGAACGAGAATCTTGCAACTTAACCTCCATCAACTACTGGATTCAGGAATCTATAACTAGTAATACGCTTCCAGATTTAAGTGATTGGGTTGAAATAAAACAGAAATAAGAGTATTATTTTATTAAGAACATCCTACGACTAAGAAAGGAGGGATACATTGGAAACGTGGAAACGAACGGTGTACATTTGCGCATTCTGCATATTCTTCATGTCCCTCGGGGTTAGTCAGGTAAGCCCTATTCTTCCTCTATACTTCCATGAAATGGGCTTAAGCGATACAGGATCGATAGCACAATGGTCCGGTGCCTCCATGGGCATCACCTTCCTCATTGTCTGCTTAGCAGCTCCCTTCTGGGGCCGATTAGCAGACCGTAAGGGACGTAAGATTACCCTCATACGCTCTAGTCTTGGTATGGCTATATGTAGTATATTATTGGGCTTTCAGACTACACCAGAAGGTGTGTTCCTCGTTCGTACATTGCAAGGGTTAGTAAGCGGTTTTTACCCCGCATCGGTAACACTTATCGCGTCAGAAACACCGCAAAACCATACAGGTTGGGCTCTAGGGATTATAGGATCCTTTAGCCTTGCAGGCTCACTAGCCGGTCCGCTTGTAGGAGGGTATCTCAGTGATGTAGTAGGTATTCGAAATGACTTCTTTATCATCGGGGCCCTTATGCTTATCTCTTTTGGCTTGACGGCAATGCTGGTACATGAAAACTATGTTCCAAAGCCACTTGTTGAGAAGCAAACCTTTAGAAATCTAAAAACTCACTTACCTGAGTTTTCTAGTTTAGTCGCTTTATCTGCAACCTCCTTCCTGTATGCCATTTCGGTTACCGCCATCTCCCCCATTATGACGGTTTACATTAAAGGAATGCTACCAAGCAATACGGAAAATATAGCCTTTATTTCTGGTGCTGTGTTCTCTGCCATGGGTATCGCCCAATTCTTTAGTAGCTCTCCACTCGGGAAATTAGTAGACCGTATAGGCCCTAGAAAGGTGCTCATCTACTCGATGATCTATGTAGGTCTACTCAATATACCGCAAGCCTATGTGGACTCTGTGTATGTACTTGGGTTTATCCGTTTCTTGCAAGGTTTTGGGCTAGGTGGTATGTTACCTGCGCTCAATACCTATTTAGCATCAAAAACACCTAAGGAATATACGGGACAAATATTCTCGTACAATCAGTCTTGTTTGTCTATGGGTTACTTTCTAGGCTCCTTTGGTGGTTCCATTGTAGCCGCTCAATTTGGCTTCACAACCCTTTTCTGGGCATGTAGCCTTACCTTTATCGGCGCTGCACTATGGGTTGCGTTAAAACTAAAGTAATGCCGTAATACAACGAAAATAGTGCAAATGCATTAAAGAAACTATATAAACAAATAAAAAGAGCTGTTCTCAGAACTCAGATGTGTGTGTACTGATTCCGAAACAGCTCTTTTATTATGTTGTTTGTAAAAGTATAGAAACTTTCACTATCTAGGGGATGATCATTCTATATGTATAGAATAACTATTGTCTCTAGTTAGGTATTATAGGATACCAAGAATTTCCCACCATGCGTAGCCCACTGTAAGGTTTACGATGAAGCACATGATAGCGAAGATACCACCGATAATCCACCAGCTTTTAACTGTGTTGTAACCAGCACCGAATACGATTGGAGCCGCTGCACCGCCGTAGTGAGTCAACGCACCACCGTAGGAGTTTGTAGCAGCTAGTAACAAGGACAACGCCATTGGGTTTACACCCGCTACTTTACCTACAGTAAGGAATACTGGAAGCATTGCAACTACATACGCACTACCAGAAGCGAACAAGTAACGAACAGCGATACTGATAGCGCCGATGATAATAAGAGCCAACATCGGGTTGTCGCCGAAGTTGAAGTGTGTCCCCATAAAGTCAGCTAACCATTCAAAGAATTTAACCTTGGACAACGCACTGGACATACCGATGATACCACCGAACCAGATCAATGTGTTCCAAGCACCTTTGGATTCAAGCATATCTTCCCATTTGATTACGCCTGTTACAAGCGCTGCTACCATGGCTACGATAGCTACTGCTGTTGCATCAAGGGAGAATTTAATGCCAAAGCCTTGCGTCAAGATGGAAGGCAACGCCCAGCCAACTAAGGCAAGAATAAAGATAGCAATAAGAGATTTCTCGCGACCAGACATAGGTCCAAGTTCTTTCAAACCTTCATCAGCAATCGCATGAGAGTCGATGTGTTGAATAGATGGTTTGTCTAAGTAGTATACCAAAGCAGGTGTAATGAGAAGCATTACAAGACCTGGTACTACGAGTGCTAATGCCCAAAGGCCCCAGTTAATATCTACACCGAGGATTTTGTTCATGTAGTCAGCAGCCAATAAGTTTGGTGCCATTGCTGTAGCGAACATCAAGCTTGTTACCTTAGTTACCATGTATGTGTTAACCATGAGGTAAGAACCAGCTTTTTTAGCGCTTTCACCAGGCTCAGAACCTAACGCTTTTGCTACAGAGTTCATGATTGGGAACACGATACCGCCACAACGTGCTGTGTTGGAAGGTGTTACTGGGGAAATAATAAGATCTAATAAAGCAGTTACATAGCCAAGACGCAATGTAGTGTGACCTAAGGATTTAATCAATAGGTACGCAATACGACGGCCAAGGCCTGTTTTTACGAACGCCACACTGAGGGAGAACGCAGAGAATACTAACCATACTGTGGTAGATGCATAACCAGACAATACGTTTTTCGTAGCATTCAAGAAAATTGCAGAACCTGCAATAGATAATAACAAGATAATTGGTGCTGGCCAAGGTTTAACAACAAGACCAACGATAGCCATTAAATAGAAACCTAGCAGTCGCCAAGCTCCAACGCTCAAACCTTCTGGCGGTGTAATGAACCACATTGCCAGAGGAATGGCAAACATAATTGCAATTTTAAGTAGCTTACTCATTCTTACTCTTCTTTAACATAAGCTATGCCTTTCATGATCGGTCGCGCTGTTCTAGCGACGCCCGCCTTCTCCACATGCCAACCAACGTCATTAGTCAAGCATATTTCGAAATCAAATTTCCCTGATGGATGCGCCAAAGTAACGCGATTTGTCGCTTTAGCACGTTCGCTTACTACTTCGTTCGCCACAGTACCCGCAATCAGCGCTGCCGTAGCTGTACAAATACCACCTGTAACAGCATAGGCTTTATGCATTACAGCTAGTGCCTTTGTACGCGCCACGATGTCTATACTATTCCCCTCAATAGTTCGACCATCGCTTGCCACGTAGGTTTGTGGTGCGGACACCATGCATACCTTTGGAACTGCAGGACTGGCAGCCTCTTTAGATGGAGCAAGTCCCATCATTACCGCCGCAGTAGTGCGAATATCTTCAAGTGTATTGAGTAATACACCGCCATCCGTTTCTGTGAAAGCCGGTAATTCCGTGCCTTCATAACCAAGATCTAGAGCCTTTACAAATACAGCTGGATTAGCTGCATCTACGAAACTGACTTGGATTGTCCGTCCATCAGCCAATGTAATCGTGTCTTGTACATTGCCTGTTGGTAGTAACTTACCTGTCTTAGAACCACCTGGTTCCAAGAAATATAATGTAATACGAGCACCTGTACCTGGTACGCCATCGATAGCAAAATCACCATCAATAACTGGTTTGCCATCTTGGACTGGTACATGCGCTTCAATAACCTTATTTGTATTTGTGTTAAAGATACGAACTACGGTTTCTGGTTCTACGGCTTTCACAAAGCCTTCCATAATAGCAAATACCCCTGCACCAGCAGAAATATTGCCACAGTTACCTTCGTAATCTACCACCGCATCAGCGATACCGACATAACCAAAGGTGTAGTCGATATCCGCATCATCGCGGTCAGAAGGGTTTACGATAGCTACCTTGCTCGTCAATGGATCGGCACCACCGATACCATTAATTTGACGCGCATCGGGAGAGCCATATAAATCTAAAATCATACGATCCCGAGCAGCTGGGTCAGTTGGAAGCGTATCTTTTAACAGATACGCCCCTTTACTAGTACCGCCGCGCATATAAGTAACAGGAATTTCTTTATACCCGTTCATAACTTACTCCTTTATGCTCACCACTTACGCTTTGCAATTTGCATAGTAGTTGATGAGACAACCTGCTGCGATAATCTCTTTTTCTTCATCGCTGAGGTGACCTAAATGCAATGTAATTTCTGCTTTCTTCACACCACCGCTGATAACATATGCTTTGTAATCATCGGAGTCGGAGAATAATTGGTCACGCACATTTGGCACATATACATAGTCGCCTACTGCCATCGTTTTAGAGTCTTCTTCACTAGTTACAAACGGTAACATACCCCAGTTAATTACATTACTGCGATAGCGTTTTGTAGCATATTCAATAGCAATGTTAGCACCGCCACCTAATACGCGTTGGCAAGATGCTGCTTGTTCACGAGCAGAGCCATCGCCAGGGCGATTAGCATATACCATGCTAGAAACTGCTGTAGATGTAGCCATATCCTCTACAGTTTCTCCAAGACCAAGCGCTTGTTTTACCTCTTCATAGGCAGTTACTAAATCTGCTGCGCTTTCACCTTCTTGACGAGATTTTTCCCAATCGCGAACGGCTTTAGCACGACCTACATATTCAGGAACCTTACGACTCAAGGCAAATTCAGACAATGCATATGGGTCAGAGCGGTAGGAAGATGTTTCGCCAGACGGAATCAACTCATCTGTAGTTGTTACAGGATCGTCGATATAAGCCGCTACCTTGAGCAATACATTTGGCGTCAATTCTTCGATAGAAGGCCATGGTTTAATGGATGGGCCATACACGAGTTCAGTATCTTTATTAGGTTCGTTAAAACCACTATATACCTTGCTTTCATAAGGTTTATCATCATAGTGGTAAGCTGGCACCACATCATCATATTCGATATCAGTAGCCGCCGTCAAAGCACCACCGTTAATAGCCGTAGCTGCTACGGAACGGGAGTCAAGAAGTGCAACGGAGGAGATTTGACCATTCCCTGGTTTAGAACCTTCACGATTCGGGAAGTTACGAGTCGCATGACGACCGCTAAGGCCCGTATTATTAGGTGTATCGCCTGCGCCGAAGCAAGGACCACAGAAGGCTGTACGCACGATGGCACCAGCGCTCATAAGGTCTACAAGGGCACCATTTTTCATAAGTTCTAAGTAAATTGGCTGGCTAGAAGGATATACGCTGAATGCGAAGCGGCCAGAGCCTACGCTCTTACCGCGTACGATATTTGCGGCTTGCATAATATTTTCATATAAACCGCCAGAACAACCTACGATGATACCTTGATCTAAGTGTAATTTGCCGTCGAAGTGTTTTTCAGGCAATTGCAAGGACAAGGATTTATTATCTAATTGCTCCACTGCTTGACGTTCGATTTCTGCGAGTAAATCGCGACCGCCTTCGTTAATTTCTTTAATAGTATATACATTACTTGGATGGAATGGCATAGCAATCATGCTTTCCACTTCGCCAAGATTAACCTTTACAAGGCCATCATAGTAAGCTACATCACCAGGGTTAAGCTCTTTGTACGCATCACCGCGACCATGGAGTGTTAAGAACTCTTTCGTATTGCTATCTGTTCGCCAGATTGTTGTAAGGCATGTAGTCTCTGTAGTCATTACATCGATGCCGTTACGGAAGTCCATGGATAAGTGTTCAATACCAGGGCCTACGAATTCCATAACTTTATTTTTTACAAAGCCATTTTTAAATACAGCTTTTTCAATAGCGAGAGCCACGTCTTGTGGGCCTACGCCGTGTTTAGGTTTACCATCGAGGTAGATAGCGATAACCTCTGGACGTTGTACATCATAGGTACGACCAAGCAATTGTTTTACAAGCTCTGGACCACCTTCACCAATCGCCATAGTACCAAGCGCACCATAACGAGTATGGCTGTCAGAACCGAGGATCATTTTGCCACAGCCTGCCATTGTTTCACGCATGTATTGGTGGATAACTGCAAGATGAGGAGGTACGTACACGCCGCCAAAGCGTTCTACCGCGGATAAGCCAAATACATGGTCGTCTTCGTTAATTGTGCCTCCTACCGCTGCTAAACTGTTATGACAGTTAGTCAAAATATAAGGGATTGGGAATTTATCGAGACCACTGGCAATAGCAGTTTGGATAATACCAACATAGGTAATATCGTGAGATGTTAAAGCATCGAATTTGATGCGTAAATCTTGATCGCCTTCATGTTGTTGATGGTCCATTAAAATACGGTACGCCATCGTTTCCTTATAGGCGCGCTCTTTATTAAAAACTTCTTGCTGATCAAGGGCTGCACTAGAATCTGCAGGAACGATATCCGTACCGTGATATAAAAATACACCATTTGAAATTAACTCAACCATGACTTGCTCCTTTATTACTTTCAGGCATGTGTAAACCTTTATAGACACTATACTTTCACCATGTGTATTGGTGAAAGTTCCCTTCCTCTTACTAGTACCTAGTCTTTAATAATTTGTATTCATCTAGTATCCCTAATCTGAACCTAGTCTTTAGTCATATCTAATCTGTATAGAACTAGCAGCCCCTCATCTGTACCAACTCTATGGGATAGAGTACAATAATACATATGTAAAGGAGAGTTTATGGACACGAAAGATTGTACAATTTTAAAAACCTTAGCAGAGGAAAATAATATTACTTATGCGGCGCGTCGTCTATTTATGACACAACCCGCATTGAGTGAACGGATAAAAAAATTAGAAAAGGAATTTAACTGTCCCATCATCAACCGACAAGCTCGTGGTGTAGAGTTTACCTACCAAGGTCAGCGCCTTGTACGCTATGCCGAAGATTTGCTCAATTCCTACACTTCGGTGCGCCAAGAGCTATTAGCGATGGGCAGTGAACCACGCGGTACATTAAACCTAGGATGCTCAAATGTATTCGCTAAGTATCATATTCCCCATATCTTATCGACCTTTAAAGAGGCGTATCCGCACATTGATATCATCATGTATACGGGCCTCAGCTATAAGCTATACCATGACTTCCTTGAAGGCCGTCTACATGCTGCCATCATCCGCGGTGCTCACACTTGGACAGAGTCGAAAGAACATATTTGGTCAGAACCATTCTGCTTCTTTAACAAAACTCCTTGTTCCGTAGAAGATTTACCTCGTCTGCCATATATTCACTATCAAACAGATCCAAATTTACAGCAAACTATAGATGATTGGTGGTATTCTCACTACTCACAACCACCGATGCGCACCATCGAGGTAAATGATATCGATACCTGCATGAAGCTCGTTAACCAAGGACTTGGTTTTACCATCCTCACCCAAAGCTGTGGCAACGATTACCCTAAGCTATTTAAGGAAACCTTAAAGGATCTTGATGGTCACATCATGACTCGTGATACGTGGATGTACACCCGCCATAGTGCACTTGAGTCCAAACCAGTTCAAGCATTTTATAATTTTATGAAAACCTGGTCCAACACCAAAGCATAGCATCTATTCCTTTAATACATATAATAT
>SKET01002415.1_pt1 | contig 11322 bp, 19 predicted proteins | sample 4841461 | NCBI WGS metagenome assembly SKET01 (sample SAMN11008802, study PRJNA524170) | human gut metagenome | biome: Human fecal sample; material: Feces; isolation source: fecal sample from pouch patient p5 | host: Homo sapiens | place: Israel: Tel-Aviv | collected 2014-02-13
GACATATACATAACGCTTTTGATCTACATAAGTTAATTCACTATTCTTTGCATGCTTCATAATTCTTTTTACACGATCTATATCTTCTTTTATTTTTTCTAGTTTATTACACTTTTCTTCCAACTCTTCAAATCTTTTTCTGCTAACCCACAATTACCCCAACACCTCTTTCGTTTTTTTATTCCATAGATCTAACAGAATATCCAATAACCTGAAATGCCTTACATACTACAAATGTTGTAACTGTTAATTCCAGGTTAAAGTCAATAGGTAAAATCAACGTTAATAATTTCATTGCTCCACATACAAGCAAACACTGAATGGAGAACAGAATGCTGATAAATATAAATGCTGAGAATCCTGTAATTTTAAAATTCTTTTTCATAGCATCCCCCGTTTTAAATCTTTACACAATTGCAGTTTCTTAAGTTAATTACATATTTATTAACATGCTTCTCTCTATGCTTATCCATATAAGTTTCTTTCAGCCTAATAATATCCACATCATCTATATCCTGTTCGGCTTCAAAAATAGCTCCCGGATCATTATCTCTTCCACCTAAAAGAACGCCTTTTACTTTATATTCTTTACCATTCTTATAGATGTAAAAACAATCATGAACGCATTTTCTTCCTTTATCTGTTTCTACAAAATGATCTCCTTTTGGATTAACAACAACGATGCCTTTTTCGTTTCCGTATCTAAAATGTCTGTTAATTTCATCAAACTGTTCTTTTAAGTCTTCGTAAAGATGAGTATAGTACCACAGGTCTTCATAAATTTCTCTGACTAATCTATTTGTATCTTCTACGCTTCGAAGCAATGCATCATATTCTGTCTTACTAATCCACATAATCAATCCTCAACTCCAAAATAATATTTCTTTAAACGTTCTTCTCCAATATGTTTAATTGCTTGTTTTGCAATCTCTTTTGATGTAAAACAAATATTACAAATACAAAAATCATATACATACATTGTACTGATGATTTCTTCTTTACAATTATAAAAAATGAACCATTTCTCCTGTTTCTTATCTTTCCAATCAATTTCATACTCATTATTTTCTTCTGAAAATCGACGCAATTCTGTTTTTACTTTTATTCTTTCTAATTCAAATTCTGCTTCTTCTTTAGTTTTAAAGCAGTTGCCAATTTTATAGAATTCACTATCAATTCTATCATCGTACCATTCGCTATTCATAATTCCACCGCAGTCATTTATATAAAAATATTTTCTCCCATAATTCGGCTTCCAAATCTTTCTTTTAGATCCATTGGATTTCTGAATCAATTTCATTAACTGTTCTCTTTCTTCTTCTGAAAGATTCTCCATATTTACTGTAATATTATTCTCCATAAATACCTACTCCTCTTCGTTTAAATCAATTTTTACATTCTGCCATTTTTTATAAGCGTCTAAATACAATTCATTTTTATCACCGTTATATGTAAGTTCGTAATACATACCGTCAGAAATATTTGTGCTTAATAATGCTTTATGATTCTGCAAGGTCTTACAGTACCAAACCACATATACATCTTCTTGTGTGATAAGTACATTATCTGTTTTATCTGAATGTTCATTAAAATACTCCACTACATTTTCTTTACACAAACTAATAAATTTTTCGCTGCTCATAATTTTATTCTCCTTCTTCTTTTCTAGTTTTTTTACAATTTCTATGGTATCTTCTAATATCTTTTTTAATTCTAAATATGATTGGTTTGGCTTAGATTCTTCATCATGGTCTCTTGTAAACGATACACATTTACCATTAGTCTTATCTTCTACAATTAAGAATTCCCCTTTATTTTTAATAGCTTCAAACTGTTCATGCCAAACTTTAACATGTCTTATATTGCTAAAATCTAATCCGTGTTCTGACATGCTATTTATTCACCTTCTTCCTCATTTATTAGTTCAATTTCATATCCTAATTCTTTTTCGATGTCTTTTATCGTCATTTTTTTCTTTAGTAGTTTTTGATAAAAATATTCTTTATTATCATCTTGAAATAAATTAAGAGAGACATGATTAGGATAACAATATTCAATAGAACAGTTATCAAAATAACCATCTGATGAACGTTTTAAATAAAAATCACTATTCAAAAAATTTAAACTCACCTTTGGAATTTTCAATTCGCATTCATTGCCATAACCTTTTTCAACATACGTCAAATCTAAAAAATATTCTCCGTTTTCTCGATACAATTCAGCATTTTTTAATTCAGTATCTCTTCCCATTTCTTTATTCACCTCCTATAAAACGAAAGTTTCATCTTATTATTTTTCTAAATACTGCATATAGCTGTGACACCATATGCAGCTAAATTTATTTACGTTTTCTTCCAAAAAAGAATCCAATGCAAGTTGACATTACGATACATACAATAAATACCCATATATTTAATACAATCATTTATTACCTCTTTTTCTTTTCATTTCTTCTATTGTTTGTCTTGCATTTCGTTCTCTCTCGCTTGCTTCAAGCCTCATGTCTTGAGCTTGTACACTAGAGTCAAAAGCAATTCTACTCCCTTCTGCTCTTCGCCTCGTTTTCTTGGCTCCTTCTCTGACTCTCTCTAGCATTCTTTCACTCTCATTATTCATGTTCATACTGTCCATACTTTGATGGAGTTCAATAATCTGACTATCTGCTTCCATCTGGAATAAAACCTGTTCTTTTTCCTCTTTTAATTTCTGAAGATCTGAACTTGCCTGATTTCTAATTTCTTCCTGATGCATTTTAGCTTGTTTCATTTCTTCTATCGTATCTTTTAATACCTTGATTTTGTTCTCTACTGTTTCTTTTTTCATAGCATATTGCATTGCAGAATTTTCATCATTATTATCTAAACATGCGTTAATTTCTTTTGTGATACGCATAATTTCTTTATTTGCATTGTATAAATCCTTTTCTGCGCTGTCTAATCTTCCAGAAATCTCCGCATATGTTGTAGATGCTTTATTATAAAATTCTTCTTTATCACGAATAGCTGCATTGTAATAATCTTTTGCCCCTTCTGGAGTAGACGCATCTTGTCTCATTACTTCGTCTGTTCTTCCTTTTAATTTCACTCTTAATTGTTTCCCAAACGAAGAGTTTAAGAAAATAACGACTAAAATAACGACGATTGCAATCAATACAATAAACATAAAATTTGTCATATACTTATTCTCCTATTCAACATCAATTCCGTATGTGCGACATAATGCTTCAAGTCCACCGTTATAACCACTTCCAACTGCTTTAAACTTCCATTCATTGTTGCGTCTATAAATTTCTCCAACAACAATTGCTGTCTCAGTAGAAAAATCCTCGCTCAAATCATATCTTAATAACTGTTCTCCTGTTTCTTCGTCTAATACTCTAATATACGCATTTTCTACCATTCCAAAATTTTGTAACCTATTGTTTGCATCATAAATTGTTACCGCAACGGATATTTTTTCACTATTATTCGGCAAATTCTGAAGATTTACTTTAATTACCTCATCATCACCTTCTCCATCACCAGTTCTGTTGTCACCTGTATGGATGACGCTCTTGGTTGAGTTTGAAAGGTTCCCATAAAACACAAAATCCTTGTCATTACCCACTTTTCCGTTTGCGCCTGTAATAAATACAGACGCATCTAAATCGAAATCAGATTCTCCATCATAATGATTTGTATCCCATCCAAGTCCAATAAGAAGTTTATGTAATGATGGTCTACCTTTTGTTAGATCTACTCTTTGTCCCTTCTCAAGATTAACAGACATTTCTCACACCTCATTTCTTATCTGTAATTTTCTGTTAATTCGCTAATACTTTTATCTGTAGTTCCTGTTCCAATGGCATTGAATTTCCACTCATTATTTTTCTTATACAATTCCCCAAAAATCATTGCAGTTTTACCAGCGTAATTATCGGACAAATTGTATCTACAAATTTCATTTTTGCTAGACTGATTTACAATTCTAATAAAAGCATTTTTAATCATCCCAAAATCCTGTTTTCTTGCATTACATGCATAGATGTTAACTACAAATACAATTTTACCAACATTTTCTGGCATATTTTTTAAGTCAACTGTAATCTGTTCATCATCTCCGTCACCATTTCCTGTCAAGTTGTCCCCATGATGTAAAATGCAACCATCACTTGACCGGCGTGATCCGTAATAAACAACATCCATATATTTATCTTCGTTGCTTAAAACAATTGCTGAAGCATCACAATCAATATCATGTGTTCTACCAAACAATCCTTTTTTCGCCGCATCCCAACCAAGACCCACAACTACTTTCTCAAGACCATTTACTTCTTTTGATAAACTGATTTTCTGACCTTTTACTAAATTTACTGACATATTCTTATTCTCCTTTTTCTTTTATACATTCAATCCAAAGTTCTTTGCAATAGCTACAAATCCATCATTATATCCGCATCCAATTGCGTTAAATTTCCACTCTCCATTCTTACGATATAGCTCCCCAGCAACGATACCTGTTTCAAGAGAAAAATCTTCATCTAATTCATACTTAAATAGTTCTTCATTTGTATCAGCATCATATGCTCTAATATATGAATTGGACACCATCCCAAAATTCTGAAGCCTATCTTCGGCATTATAAATTGCTGCAGCAAAACTGATTTTTTCAATATTCGATGGAATCTTATTCAACTCTACTTTCATCGTTTCATCATCACCAGCTCCTTCGCCTGTTCTGTTGTCGCCAGAATATACAATTGCTCCACTTGGATGACATGGCTGGTTATAGAAAATAAAGTCCTGTTCACCAGTTACTTTACCGTTTGCATCTGTTAAAAATGCAGATACGTCAAGATCAAATGGTGCATTCCCATCATATTTGTTCGTATCCCATCCTAAACCAAATACAACCTTCTTCAATCCGTCATTTCCTTTTGTTAAATCAACTTTCTGACCCTTTACTAAACTAATTGACATATTTATGTTCTCCTTTTTAATTATTTATTTTTGTAACTGCTTTTCTTACTAAATCAACTGGTATTACCATAAACGCAAGAACTACAATAACTAACCAATGATTGAAATCTAACGGTGTTACCTTAATCAATTCACCTGCAAAATTGCAAAGCACTACTGTAATCATAAAAATGCTAATTGCGATATATCCAAATAATTTATTTTTTCTAATTCCTTTTAAAAGGTTGAAACTATCTGTTCTAATATTAAATCCGTTAAACACTGCCATAAAACATAACAAAGCGAATCTCGCAGTCATTGCCTCTACATCTGTTGAAAACATTTTAGAAATAGGACTAAGAATGATTGCTCCATATAATGCAATAAAAGATATTGTACTAACTGCAATTCGTGTTTTGGCTCCCCTTATAAATAATCCGGAACCTTTTTTAATTGGCTCTTCATACATATATTCTTCTTTTGGTGGCTCTCCTCCAAAAGAAAGTGAATTCAACGAATCCATAATAATATTTACAATAAGAATCTGCACCGATGCTAGTAATGATCCAGCTGCTACAATCGGATACAACACACTCAAAATAAGTAAAGAAATGTTGATTGGCAACTGGAACTCTAAAAACATCATAATGTTGTGCATAAATGTTCTTCCTAGTTCTACCGCTTTTACAACTGAAGCAAAATTATCGTCTGTAAGCACAATGTCTGACGCTTCTTTCGCAACATCGCTTCCTGTTTGCATTCCAAATCCAACATCAGAACGTTTTAATGCTGGTGAGTCATTTACCCCGTCTCCTGTCATCGCAACAGATCTACCAATCTCTTGAGCTAAAGTAACAAGTCTCAATTTTGTATTCGGAGAGCATCTTGAAATTACTCTCAATGATGGGATAATTTCTTTGACATCTTCATCGCTCATATTTTCGAATTCATCATTTGTGAGAGCTACATCACCATCTTTGTAAATTCCGCATTCTTTTGCTACCGCAATTGCAGTTTCAATACAATCTCCTGTAATCTCAATAACTTGAATACCAGCTTTATGTGCAATCTTCACTGCGTCTGGAACTTCGTCCCTAACAGGATCAACGACTCCAATAATACCAAGTAATGACATATCATCCGGTAGTTTATTCTCTTCTAACTTTTCATTTTTAGAAGACAACGCAATACATCTCATAGATTTCGTTGTCATTTCTCTAAGTTTATTCTGAATCGCTTCTTTGTCCTTAGAGGTAAAAGATTTTCTATTTCCATCCTCATCAATCATATATGAACACTTTTCAATAATTCTCTCAGGAGCACCTTTATAATATGTAAGGTTGCCCTTTGTAGTAAACGCTGAATATTTATTACTACTGCTAAACACTTGCTTGTCCAACATTTGAATATTCTTATGAATATTTTTATATTCATCTGAATTAACTAAGGACATCATCGCCCTATCGATTGAATTTCCACCAGTGATCATCCCATCTTTGTCAAATGTAGAACTGTTGTTCAAAACAATGTTGTTTTTCATTTCATTCCACAATTTTGAATTCATATCAATTTCTTTTGTATTTGAACCAATAATTGTCTTTGGAGTCATAACACCTGTTGTTAATGTTCCCGTCTTATCTGTGCAAATAATGTCAACATATGCTAATTCAGGAATTTTACCCGGATTCTTGGCAAGGATATTGAACTTCTCCATTGTTTTTACATTCTGTTTGGTAACAAGTTTTACAATTAATGGAAGTCCTTCCGGAACTGCTGCAACAACAATGGTTAATGCAACTGAAAAATTCTGTGCAAATTTCTGAATTAAATTGAAAATGTCATCCGAAAAATATTTTGAAACACCAACTTCCATAATTCCAGAAACAGTTAGAACAATAAATGTAATTGATGCTGCAATCGTTCCCCATTTAGAAATAAATCCACTTAAATTATCTAACGCAATATCAAGAGCTGTTTTAGGAGCCTCTAGCGTTTGCATTTTTACCAATGTATCTCCATTTACTGTATTTACACCAACATCTGTAACGATCATTTTCCCTTCACCGGACATCACGGTTGTTCCTGCAAACAAACAATTCTGATTTGTATACGCATCTGTCGATGTTGTTTTCTTATGAACATATCCATCAATCGGTGTTTTCTTACACTCTTTTGTTTCTCCATTAATTGCAGCATTGTTAACTGAAATTTTACCTTCCACAAGATATCCATCTGCAAAAATCTCTTGTCCCATTCCTATACAAACAACATCTCCAACAACCAATTCATCTTTGTTGATTGTTTGCAATTGACCATTTCGTATTACATCACAATACCTAATAGATGTTTTCGCTCTTAATTCTGCCGCAGACTTTTGTACACCCAATCCCGTCTTAACTGCAATGCAAGTTACAATTGCAAGGACAAACATGATCATTAGTGGTTCAGATAATTCCATTACACCTAAAAATCCCAGCATCATTTGCAACATAGCAATTGCAATTAAAATCATAGTAATCTTTTCACATAAAGCATCTTTTGCAAAATGATACCATTTTTTTAATTTCGGTTCTGGCAATTTATTAGAACCGTACTTTTCTCTGTTTTCAGCAATTTGTTCATTTGTTAATCCGTTCATCTTACTCTCCTTTTTCATTTTCTTTATGTAAATCACCAATCTCTTTCATGGCGCGTACATACGCTTCTTTTTGAATGTTAATCATCCTCTCACGCTTCTTCTTATCTCTTTTTACTTTTCGCTCATGAGCAAGTCTCTTTTGCATTAGCTCTTCATATTTCTTGTTCTCTGCTTCAACAAGCTTTCTATCATGTTCTTTTATTGCCTTATCGACCATCTTTACATATTTCTTTTGATAAGAAAGTTCTGTTGCCATATGCTCAATTCCTTCTAAAGTATATTTGTATTTATACATGTTTTTTGATAAAGCAACGAATAAACCTCGGCGCAAATCAAAAGTGTCCTTATCATCGCAAACAACTTTTTGAGTTGTTCCATTTGCAAAATTTACTACAATTACCTTTCCCGGTATAATAATTTTGAATTCTTCGATAATTTCACCAAGGCACTGTAGATCAAAAGTAGATTTTGAAAGATTTATATCAAATAATAAATTACATCCTATTTCCATTTTTTATTCTCCTTTATATATGTGTTTTATAATATCTATAACAAAAATTAGTCAAAAAATAATAAAGCTATATAAGTGTTTCAATCATAATTCCGAAAAATCAAATCGCTCTCCGCAGCTACACTCAACTGTTCCAAATACTCCAATTGATGTTGGCGTAAATTTATATGTATAGCTTCCGCCAATTGTTCCACCATATCTCATCTTTTTAGAAGATTTTGTAATTCCATGAACTTTTTCTTCGTGTTCATTCTTCCATGTCTTAATTCTCTCATTTTCAATCTCTGTAATTGGAAATCCACGCCGAAGATCTTCTCTCATATTATCTAACTGTTGATTCATCTTCTGAATTTCTTCATCTTTGCTATATTCGTCCGTTAGACTTTTATTCTCTTTTACAAGACGGTCAATGCGCATATCTTTGTTTTTACATTCATCCATAATGAAATCGACTGCGTCCCGTACTGTCTTACACGTTTTCTCTGATTTCACAAGCATAATTAATCCTCTTTTTTCTTATTCTCTTCTTGATTCACTCCAACATTCGCTATTTTATAAAGAATATCGTATAACCATTCACGAAAGTGTAGTTTTCGTGATTCAAATTTATCAGCTATGAAACAAAGTAATATAATTACAAATATAATCACAGTTGAAAACCATCCACATAAACATGTACATAATAAATCTCCTACATTAAAATAGTCCTTTAAATCTTCTTTGTTATATTCACTTTTCCTTAAAGTACTAAGAAGCAAAAACAGCCATGAAAGAAAACCTACAAAAATCCACGATGCAATAATAAAAATAATTACCACCTCCGTTCTGCTACGATATAAAACCAAGAATTTATCTTACAATAATAAATGATTCTCCATTTTGGTTCATAGCACTGATACTATGTTTTCCTTTTAATAACCGCATGATACTAGCAACTTCTTTTTCACATTCATGGCACAAATCTTTTTGCTTAGAATTAGGTGTTACATTTTGAAAAGATCCAACGGATAATTCCGGTAATACATAATTAGGTGTATGTTCACACTCTTTACCACATAGATCACAATAGTATTTTTCTTCAACTTTTTTCATAATTTAATTCTCCATTTCTTCAAGTATTTCTCTTATCTCTTTATTTTGTTCTTGTCTTAATTTTGATTTAAACATTCTTCGGTTTTTCTTTTTCATTTTAGACCATCCATTGTGATTATTCGCCCAACATGCATACCGTTTGCTAAACCACGACTGACCATATTCTGAAAACTGTCTTCGAGAGACTTCATTCGACTTCTTCATTTATTCACCTAAGATCTCAATATAATTCCATCTTTTCTTATCTTCATATTTCCATTGAATATGTCCCTGATAAACTCTAGTCTCAATATTCTCTACATTGTCCATACATAGAATAAATTCTCTATAAGCATCAATATCTCTTTCGTCTAAATTATGAATGGCTTTAAAAATATCTAAATTCTTACAAATATGCTCTACTGACCATTCATAATCCGTTAGAGATAATTGTCTTTCAAACTCTTTTACATTTTCCTCTACTTCGGATTTTGCTTCTTCATATGTAAAATAGACTTTATCAGGACGAATTGAAACATGATCAATATGATGATGCCACATAGGATATTTCTTTACAATTCTATATCCTTCTTTTGTAATATCTGCTTCGATTTCCCCATGAAAGATTGTACAGTCTTTTACCAAGTATCCAAGTTCATAAGCTTTTTTTATTGTTTCCGGGTTCTTAATATCAATCTGATAATTTACTTCTTCTTCTGTTAAATCAGAATATGTAATTTCAAACAACCTTGTATTATATGTCCATCCTTTGGGTAGTTTCTTGTACTTAGTTTGGCTATCAAATTCGTCAATCGGAATTCTATTCACAAGTCTTCTTTCTCTTAATGCTAAATAATCGATTACAACAGCATCTGAAAATTGTTCATCAACCATTCCATTTCTTACAGAATATCTTCCATTGCCATTACTATGACACCAGTAAACAATGTCACCACTTTCAAATCTTTTCTCAAAACCTTTTTTCATATATTGCCTCTATCCATTAATCTTTTTTACTTGAATTTCCATTTCTTCATTAGAAACTTCAATCACTTCAACTTCGTATCCGAGTTGCCTTAACAACATCAACCAATCCCAATTACTTAAGCTATGATCACTTGTCTCAAATTCATCACCATATTGTAAAATACTCCAGTCACCAGATTTATTTACTGTTATTGTGATTCTCTTAGGGGTATTATTTTTCGTATCTAACTGAAAATAATCTTCTTTGGTTAAATAACCCAATACTCCGTTAAGCCCGGCAGCTTTTACGATTTTTATAGCCATAGAAACAGGAATATAGTTTTCACACTTACCATTTTTATTTTTCAGAATTCCCTTGTATTTTCCGTAATCTTCTAACTGATCAACAACCATATCCATATCAAAAGCCACTGGCTGTTTATCAATCAAATCATCAATATATCCAACTCCAACTTGTCCTGATTCTTTTGAAAACTGTTCTGCTAATTTTTGTTTATCAATAAATTGCTTGTTCATACTTTATCACCTTTTTCTGCAATCCAATTTATCTATTTCAAGACTGCTAATATATTCCATCAAAATATTTCTAGCACTTGCTTCATCACAAGTAATATTTCTCATTGGAATTTCTCCAGCAATAAAAACTGTCGGTTTAGACAATACTAAGGCATTAAATTTATAAGCAATGGGTTCAATAGGTTTTTTTTCTAAATATACGACGAAAACCCATATAATCATTGGTATAAGCCTCACAATCAAAAGCTAGTCCTGTATATACTTCGCCACATTCAAAATCGTTTTCATTAAACAGACATATATCTTCTATTTCTAAATAGTCATCACTACTTATTGCACAGTATTTTTTTGCAGCATTCATATTTGTAAATACTCCTTCTACAGAATAATCATCTCCGCCTTTTGTGCCACTTGTAACCATATATACATTTTTCATCTTATTACCTCCCAAATGAAAGTTCTCTTTTAAATCACCGTTCGTTTAATTGTTCCATCATCTCTAGGATTGTCTGTCGTATGTAATTCAGCATCTACTTTATACACATCTGAATCAAAGAATGATTCATCATAAATAAATCCATCCAATAAATTTACAGCACGCTCCTTTTCTATACCAAAATTTTTATTTGCAATTTTCATATAGTAATTTTCCTTGTAACGAA
>SKET01002428.1_pt1 | contig 11267 bp, 8 predicted proteins | sample 4841461 | NCBI WGS metagenome assembly SKET01 (sample SAMN11008802, study PRJNA524170) | human gut metagenome | biome: Human fecal sample; material: Feces; isolation source: fecal sample from pouch patient p5 | host: Homo sapiens | place: Israel: Tel-Aviv | collected 2014-02-13
TGCGTGACAGCCAGCGCCTCTGGCCCCTATAGTGAAGTAGATGTTCAACTACCAGACAGGGCCAGTTTATGCTTCAAAGTAATGAGTACTTTTCCGGCAAAGTGAAATCGATCGGCTTTTCCAGCAGTAGCACTGGCCGCGCCAGCGTAGGTGTTATGGTTGAAGGCGAATACACCTTCAGCACCGCTGAACCGGAAGAGATGACGGTAATCAGTGGCGCGCTGAATGTGTTACTGCCTGACGCGACCGACTGGCAAGTGTACGAAGCCGGTTCGGTATTTCATGTTCCCGGTCACAGTGAGTTTCATCTGCAAGTTGCCGAACCTACCTCTTATCTGTGCCGCTATCTGTAATTCCCCGCCTTCCCCTTGAACGGGAGGGCATTTTTCTGAAATATCCTCTCTTTAACCCATAATAATATTTCCTTTGCTGCGATTTTTTCGATTTCCGATATATTCATAATTCATCAAGGTTGATATAAATATCAGTGAAGATTATGAATAGAATTAATATATTGGTCATCTGTATGGTCGTGTTTTTTATGACTGGCAATGCATGTGCCATAGAGTGGATCAGTAGCGAGGACCTTATCACCTCTGACTTTCATCTTATGACGGCAGATGAGCGCAACGTGGTTAAAGCGGCAACCAACGATAGTATGGAAGCTGCTTATATGCTAAAAGATAATATCCGCTGGTATTATCATAATGGTGACCTATCATTACCCGCTAACTTCAGCAATCAAAATAAACTGGTGGTGAACGGTAATTTAACGATTTCCGGCGATTATGATGATTATCTGTCAGGTAATGGTCATCTGATTGTATTAGGTAATGTTATTGTCGACAACTTTATTAATCATGATTTCGCGTATGTGAAAGGTCAGATGACAGCGAAAGGTTTGGTTTATGCTGATTATAATGATCACAACTTTGAAGTGATGAAAGGAATTAGCGCGCGAGGCATTATTGTTTCCGATAAAGCAACGCAATTTGAGGTCATCAAAGCTGAGTTTTATATCAATGAAGATGAAAGCGGTGAAGAATATAACTGGGACGAGAATATTCAAAAATCCTATTCACTGGTGACGCCTAATCTTTATGATCATAGTGAAATCGAAACCGATAATATTTCCAATGCGTATCCTGACTATGATAGCGTCGTAGACAATATCGTTCAGGGTTTACCTCTTTTTCGAGATAAAGCTGCTCCTGAAATTAATGAGAAATTACAATGGATTGAAACGGGGAAACTCGATAATTTCCTTGCGGATAAAATAAAGCATGAAGATCCACTGGTGGCACGTTTTCTGACTCATATAGAAAGTTTGTCAACCGCCGTTATGCTGCAATTGTTACAGCACCCTGATGACCAGACGCGTGAATCAATGGCGCAGTCCTGGCCTGCTCAACACATGCATTTGCTTACCGATGAATTAATTAAAGATGAAGCTGTTGCCAGAGGACTGGTTAAAAACAGCAATATATCCGCCGAAGTGAATAAAAAATTAATGTCTGTACCCGTCGAGAGCGTACAGCTGGAGCAGGCCAGACAGGATAATCTTTCTCCTGATATTGTTGTGTCGTTAAGTCAAAGCCCTTTTCTCAGTGTGCGCAAGACATTAATCAGCCATTACGATTACGCCTGGCTGGTTCCAACTGCAGTGGTTGATGAATTGATAAATAGCGAAGATCCGGAGTTACGCGAAAGAATTACCGGAACCGATTTAACCGCACAACAAGCGGTGTTGTTGAGTAAAGATAAATCGCTGAAAGTTCGTCAAGCATTAGCCCGGACGCTTACTGAACTAAAAATCACCCAACTGTCAGCGACCCTGAGGACAGAGGATGTTGAACGTATCGCAGAACAAATGTATCTGGATAATAAAGAAAATAAAAATATCGTGAAGGCGTTATTGGTCGCTTTGCCGGAGTCGCGTCAACTGACTTTGGCAAAAGAAGATGTGCACAACTTACGTGACGGCATGCGTTATCTGACCTCGAAGGAAGTGATTAGTTATCTACTGAATCAGCATGACATTCCCAGCATCTGGTATGAGCTGGCACGCGATAAATTGTTACCTCTGGAGTATAAGAAACAATTATGGCAACACACCTTAAAATTAATGATGAGTAAACGGCAAGAAGATCAAGAGCAAGCCTACGAAGTACAGCTGGCGCTGATTGATAATGGTATTATTGACGAAGAGATGCTTAATAATGCTATCGATTTACTGGTTTATTTACCTGCTGAATACCGCTATCGGATGCGAAACCAGTTATTTGATAATAAAGATTTACCCTCCGGAATTATCAACAAACTCGATCAACAGTATCGTTTTAACTCCGACTGGGCGTTGTCTATTGTCAGTATGAAAAATAGCACCCGTAGACAAAGTGAAAGAGGATTACACCGCTGGAATCATGAGGAAAGCGATATTTTTGCGGAGCTGGATACGATAAAAGATAAATCAGATGATGAATGGTGGTGCGGATTGCTGAAAAGTCACAATGATCATTTGCGGCAGACGGCGTTGCGCAATGTACATACCCCAGCCTCTTTGTTAACGACATTGACTGAGTCACAGGATCGGGCGCTGGCTATTAATAATCCACAGTTGGCTGCCGATGTGAAAACGGCGTGGTTAAAAGAGGATCCATCATTAATCTTATTTGTCGATCAGCCCGATCTTTCGCAGTTACGTGATTTAGTGAAAACCGGGGCAACGCGGCAAATTCGCAGTGAAGCGCGTAATCGGCTTGAGGAAAAACAATGACACAACGCCCCTGGAGCAAGTTACAGAGGGAGATTTATGACTTACTGACGCCAACGATCAACCTGCAAATTCACTGTACCCGTTATCCCATGCGCAGCCAAAATGGTGGAAGCACCGATTTACCGCGTTATTGGATCACGTTGGATAAAGACGTGATCTGGGATTACCCAAAAGACTTTATGGCAGGCAATGGTGGAGTGCGTAATTTTCATGGTGAAACTTGCTGGTATCCTTATCTGACGGATATTTGTTCAATTTCTGATTTATTGCGTGAATATATTGATACCCCAAAAGCGGAGCTGTTAACGAAACAATTTACCAGCGATAAATGGGGGTTAGTGAATATTCTGCGTGCCGCTGACAGGCGAATAGGGATGAGACGGTTGGATCAGTTACGGCGTAAAACGCATAATATTGCTGCGCTAAAAATTATTGCCCGCCGTAGCGAATGATTATATGCCTGGTGTGGATTCGTACGCCGGATAAGACGCCGCAGGCGTCGCATCCGGCATTAAAGGCAAATCAGCAATTAACGTTGTGCTTCGCCACCTAATCCTTCGATCAGGTTTTGGATTAATGCGGCTAGTTCACCGGTCATCAGGATGAAATCGGCATCAAAACGTTGGGCAAAATCTTCACGGTCGATATCTTCGTTTTGATCGCGCAGCTCGTCGCAGAACTTCAGACGCTTGAGTGAACCATCGTCGCACATCACAAACTGAATGCGCTGCTGCCAGTCGAGCGCCAGTTTAGTCACCACTTTTCCTGCTTCAATGTGGTTGGTGATTTCTTCGCTGGTCAAATCTTGTTTCTTCGCGCGGATCACGCCGCCATCTTCCAGCAACGATTTCAGTTCGGCTTCATCAAGCAGCTGGAAGCCTTGTGCCGCACTACCAGAGCGTACCCATTCGGTCAGCGTCAGTTCAATCGGGTTTTCCATGCTCAATGGTACAACCGGTAACGACCCCAGGCTTTTACGCAGTAATGCCAGCGTATCTTCTGCTTTTTTGGCACTGGCGCAGTCCACCATAATCAAACCGTTTACCGTGTCGATCCACATCATAGTTTGGCTGAAACGGCTGAAAGCGCGCGGCAGAAGAGAGTGCAGCACTTCATCTTTCAGCGAATCTTTTTCGGTTTTCTTCAGCTTGCGCGCCTGTTCCGCTTCCAGCTTGGCGATTTTTGCTTCCAGCGCCTGTTTAATCACCGGAGACGGGAGGATTTTTTCTTCTTTGCGCGCGCAGATAACAATTTGACCATTGGCAACGTGCGTTAACGCATCGCTGTGCGATCCCATCGGAGGAACCCAGCCCATCTTCGCCATGTCCTGGCTGCCGCATGGGGTAAATGCCATCGAGGCTAGCTGTTTTTCCATCTCTTCTGCACGCAGCGAAATCTCGCGGCTAAGACGGTAAACCATTAAATTTTTGAACCACAGCATGATAATTTCCACGGCCTTGTCGTTAAATTTAGCGGGCATGATAACGAATTGTCGGCGGCCTTGCATTGCCAATCCGGTTGTCCGTCTCTACGCTATTGATATTGAAAAAAATAAGGAGAGTACCGTGCGTATAGGTATCGATTTAGGCGGCACTAAAACTGAAGTGATTGCACTGGGCGATGCAGGGGAGCAGTTGTATCGTCATCGTCTGCCCACACCGCGTGATGATTACCATCAGACCATCGAAACGATCGCCACGTTGGTTGATATGGCGGAGCAGGCGACAGGGCAGCGCGGAACGGTAGGCATGGGCATTCCAGGCTCGATTTCGCCTTACACTGGCGTGGTGAAAAATGCCAATTCAACCTGGCTTAACGGTCAGCCATTTGATAAAGATTTAAGCGCGCGGTTGCAACGGGAAGTGCGGTTGGCAAATGACGCCAACTGTCTGGCGGTCTCGGAAGCGGTAGATGGCGCAGCAGCGGGAGCGCAGACGGTATTTGCCGTGATTATCGGCACGGGATGCGGCGCGGGCGTAGCGTTCAATGGTCGAGCGCATATCGGCGGCAATGGCACGGCAGGCGAGTGGGGACACAATCCGCTACCGTGGATGGACGAAGATGAACTGCGTTATCGCGAGGAAGTCCCTTGTTATTGCGGCAAACAAGGCTGCATTGAAACCTTTATTTCGGGTACGGGATTTGCGACGGATTATCATCGTTTGAGCGGACATGCGCTGAAAGGTAGTGAAATTATCCGCCTTGTTGAAGAAAGCGATCCGGTAGCGGAGTTGGCATTGCGTCGTTACGAGCTGCGGCTGGCAAAATCGCTGGCACATGTCGTGAATATTCTCGATCCGGATGTGATTGTGTTGGGGGGCGGGATGAGCAATGTAGATCGTTTATATCAAACGGTTCCGCAGTTGATTAAACAATTTGTCTTCGGTGGCGAATGTGAAACACCGGTGCGTAAGGCGAAACATGGTGATTCCAGCGGCGTACGCGGCGCTGCATGGTTATGGTCATAAGAATAAAAAACGTAGACAATTGGTGCATCATGCCTGATGCGACGCTTGCCGCGTCTTATCAGGCCTACAAAATGAGCAGCTCGCGTAGGTCGGATAAGACGCTCGCGCCGCATCCGACAACAAGCAGTGACTGCAACCTATCCCAGTGGTTTCGCCAGCATCGGACTATCCGCCGCTTGCTGGCGCTTATAGCGACCATACAGTAGCAACGACGACATCGCAGCAAACGAGAGCAGGGCGGCAGGCAGCGCCACGTAATTATAAGTCAGCCCCAGCGTCAGCATCATACCTCCGCAATATGCGCCGACGGCGCTACCGAGGTTAAACGCTATTTGCCCACCTGCGGCACCTAATAATTCTCCACCTTTGGCATTTTGCAGTAACAATATTTGCAGCGGTGCAGAGAGGGCAAATAATCCCGCGCAACAAATAAAAGCAAAAATAAGCGACGTTGTTTTCATGCCGCCGAAGAAAAAGAGCATCAGCAATGCCAGCACAATAATGAAATCAGTCACTGCCGCAATGCGTAGTGGTGAATAACGTCCTGAAATCCGGCCACTTAGCACATTCCCCAACACCATCCCCAGCCCAACTAACATCATAATAAAGGTCATCGCCGTTTCCGAAAAACCGGAAATAAACATCATGTATGGCTTTACGTAGCTGAACCAGGCAAATACACCCGCGTTGCCAAACATCGTGGCAGCGAAAATTAACCACGGGGCCGGGCTGCGCAAAAAGTGAAATTGTTCGCGCAGCTTTCCTTTCGCCTCGTCGCGAATATCCGGCACCCAAAAATAGACCGATGCCATCACCGCGATATTAAACACAGAGATCAATAAAAAGGTGTAACGCCAGCTAAACTCCTGACTTAAATACGTCCCCAGCGGAATGCCCAGCAAATTGGCAACTGTCATCCCCGAAACCATCCCCGCCACGGCGGCGGTGACTTTGCCGGGTTTGATAATTTTTGATAACACAATCGCCCCGACGCCAAAAAATGCACCATGCGGAAAGCCGGAAACCAGCCGACCAATGGCGAGCATCAGGTAAGACGAAGAGAGCGTGAACATGGCGTTGCCAATGACGCACAACGCCACCAGAAACAACAAGATATGTTTGAGTGAGTAGCGGCTGGAAAAGAGGGCGATGATTGGCGCACCGACCACCACCCCCAGCGCATAATACGAGATCATATGCCCGGCAGCAGGAATCGAAATTCCTACGTTATGCGCCAGCTCCGTGAGCACGCCCATAATGCCAAATTCGGCCATCCCCAAACCAAACGTGCCCAGAGCCAAAGATAAAATGACTTTTTTCATACCACCATCACAACCACCAGAACGGCTACCAATCACCGTAGCCAATAAAGTGATAGCTTGCAGGATAACGACCAGCAAGGCCAAGAGATAATTCGCCCCTCTGTATTCATTATCCTGCTGAATAGTTATTTCACTGCAAACGTACTTTCCAGTTTGCTGTATCCCAGGCCGTTGATCTTTTTCACTTTGATCTGCACCGGAATACGCTCTTTCATCGCTTCAACGTGGCTAATCACACCGATAGTTTTACCACTGGCATTCAGAGCATCCAGGGCATCAAGGGCGGTATCCAGTGTTTCGCTATCCAGCGTGCCAAAACCTTCATCAAGGAACAGCGAGTCAATACGCGTTTTATGGCTGACCAGATCCGAAAGCGCCAGCGCCAGCGCCAGACTGACGAGAAAACTTTCGCCGCCAGAAAGCGTACGGGTATCGCGTACCGCGTCTGCCTGCCAGGTATCGACAACCTCGACTTCCAGCGCCTCGCTGGCTTTGCGCTGTAACAGATAGCGCCCATGCAGGCGAGTCAGTTGCTGATTAGCGAGATGGACTAAATTATCCAGCGTCAGCCCTTGGGCGAACTTACGGAATTTATCGCCCTCTTTGGAACCTATTAGCGAATTCAGATATCCCCAGTCCTCAACCTGCTGCGTCATTTGAGCAATTTGCTGCATTAAGGTTTGTTGTTGCTGACGGTTTTCCGCATCCTGTTTCAGCTGCTGGCGAATCTCGCCCTGACTGGTGGTGTTTTCACGCAACTTTTGGTGAGTTTGCGCTAACTCTTGCTGAATCTGCTCCACCGTCACACTGAGATCCAGGCCGTCAGGTCGGTGTTGCTGATGCTGTGCCAGCGTTTCTGCTGTCTGAGTGACCAGCGTTTGCGCCTGACGGCGCTGGTTTTCCAGATTCTGCTTGAGCTGTTCCAGCTGCGTTAGTGTTTGTTCATCCATTAGCGCCGCAAGGAACGCCTGCTGATCGTCAAAGACGCTGGCCTGTAGCGCGGTGTCAAACTGCGCCTGGGCTTTTTGCAGACTTTGCGCCGCCAGAACATCCTGTTGCTGTAACGTCTGCTGCTGGCTGTGTAATGCGAGACATTGTTCATGAACCTGCCGCCAGTTTTCCAGCGCCACTGTTTCTTCGCTGTGCGGTAACTCATCACCTTGCGGTAACGTATCCAGAATCGGCGTCAGTTGCTGAATACGGTTTTGCAGCGTGGTTAATTCGTTCTGACGCTGTTGCCAGCTCTGCACTTCTTGCTGACGTGTCGCTAACCAGCTCTCTTCTTCATTTTCCTGTGGCAATGTCAGTGCATAACCCGCCAATGCCGTTAAGAGTTGCTGCTGGCGTTGTTCAATTTGCTGTTGATACTGGATAATTTGCTGATTATGCGTGGCAATCTGCCCTTGTAATTCATGCCGTTGGCTGAGTATCCGCAGCTGGCGCTCGTGCTCATCTTGTGCATCCAGCCACGGTTGAATATCGTCCTGTGGCTGCAAGGTGATATTGAGGCTGGCCGTGACAGCTTGCCATTGTTGAGTAAGTGCTTGCTCATCTTGTCGGAGGCTTTGCGCTTCGTTTTCATCACGCTGAAGCTGCTTCGTTAAGGCGTCCAGTTGCCCGCGCAGCGCCGCGCCTTCCTCCCCGAGCTTTTTCACTTCGTTTTCAAGCGTCAGTAAGCGGGCCTGATTAACACCCGGTTCCAGTGCCTGATACGCCTCTACTGCCGGGTGGTTGGTGGAACCACAAAGTGGGCAAGGCTGACCCGCCTGTAACTGCGCACGTTGAACTTCCAGCGTTTTGATACGAGCTTCCTGCTCGCAAATGGTTTTCACATCGGCAAGTTGTTGCGTTTTTTCTTTATAACGCTGGCGCATTTCGTTAAGTGCGGCGTTACGTTGCGTCTGTTCCTGCGTGACATTCTGGATAGCAACCTGTAATTGCGCCAGGCGTTTTTGTTGGGGAACAATCTGCCCATGCAGCGCGACCAGGCGCTGACGCAGCGTGCGTTGCTCAGCATGTTGCGCCAGGGCGCTAGCAACTTCATCGGCGCTTAACGTCAACGAGATCGCCGCAAGCGCATTAAGTTTTTGCTCTGCATGGGTTAACTGTTGCTGCCACTGCCGCAGATGCTCGCGATCGCTGGTTTGTTGGGAGAACTGCGCACGCCAACCCGCCAGTTCGTTGTTCCACTGACGGAAGCGGTCGTGTTCCTGTAACCAGGCATTCAGGCTTTGTTGCTGCTGCTGTAATTCTGCAGACTGCTTCGCCGCGTGGTGGCGAATGCTCGCACGAAGCGCCATTGTGCGCTGTAAGCGAGTATTTACTTCTTCAATCTGCTGGCGAGTATGCGCCAGTGCCGCAGTGTGTTCTGCGATGCGTTCCCAGTGCGGACGAAGATTTCGCGCCGGTTGTGCCAGACTGAGCGCCGCCAGTTGAGGTTGCGCTTTTTCTTCTTCGGCTAACGCCTGTTGCAATGCCTGCTGACGGCGGCTGGCTTCTTGCTGCAATTCGTCCAGACGCGTTAACCAGTTTAGCGATTGTTGTTCTTGCTGCTGCGCGGCGAGTAACTGTTTCTCTTCGACAGTGAGTACCTGCAAACTTTCTGTCAGCGATTGCACTTGTTCTGGCGCTAATAACGCGACGCCGCTGGCCTGCGCTTGCAGTTTCTCCAGCTCAGTGCGGGCCGATTTGTGCTGCTCAAAAACCATCGCCGAGATTTGCCCGTAGATTTCGGTGCCGGTTAATTCCTCGAGCAATTCCGCGCGTTCTTTTGGTTTGGCATTCAGGAAGGCAGCAAATTGCCCCTGCGAAAGCAGCATCGAACGGGTGAAACGCCCATAATCCAGTCCGGTTAACGTCGCCGTCAGTTCCAGCTTATCTTTCACTTTGTCAGCGAGAATTTTGCCATCGGTACAGCGCGCCAGCTCTACGCGCGGCACCTGCAAATTACCGTCTGGCTGGTTACGCGCCCGATTCTGGCTCCAGAATGCACGGTACGCTTCACCTTTGACTTCAAACTCCACTTCCGCCAGACATTCGGCGGTATCGCGGGTCATTAGATCATTTTGCGATTGTGAAACGATAGAAAGGCGCGGAGTTTCGTGATACAGCGCCAGACAAATGGCATCCAGCAGGGTGGTTTTCCCCGCGCCGGTTGGGCCGGTAATCGCAAACAGCCCATTGCTGGCGAACGGTTCGCGGGTGAAATCAATCTTCCATTCGCCTTTTAACGAGTTCAGGTTTTTCAGGCGCAGGCTGAGAATTTTCATGCTTCGTGTTCTCCGGCGAGGGTCTGCAGCGTCGTGGTGAAAAGATGTTGCAGACGTTGCTGCTGTGATTCATCCAGTTCTTCCAGTGCGAGACGACGATTAAACACCTCTTCGACGCTGAGTTCGCTGAGGGTTTCACGCTGTTGGCTGGCTAACACACGCTCGCGCTGTTCACGGCTGCGGCGTACCAGCAATACTTCGACAGGCAGTGATTCAGTTAATGCCTGGATTTTGCGCTGAATATCATGCAGATACTCATCAGTAGTGATTTCGATATCCAGCCAGACAGGTGGTTCCTGTGATACATCGCGCCACTGTTCCAGCTGTTCGGTAATCGACGCCAGATCGCCTTTCAGTACCGCCATCGGTTGCGTTATCGGCACGCTCAGGTTTTCCACGCTCTCTAATTTGCCGTTTGAAAATGTCACCAGATGGACATATTTACTTTTTCCGCATTCATCAAAACTCAGTGGAATGGGGGAACCGCAATAGCGAACATGTTCCATGCCGCCAATAATCTGTGCGCGGTGAATATGCCCGAGCGCGATGTAGTCGGCTGGCGGAAAGTTTTGTGCCGGGAAGGCGTCCAGCGTGCCAATATAAATGTCACGCACGGCGTCACTTTTGCTGGCACCAACGGTCGTTAAATGCCCCGTGGCGATGATGGGCAGAGGCTGATCGCCGCGCAGTTTGCAGGCATCGGCATAATGTTGTTGGTAATAATCGGTAATAGCCGCCAGCAAATGTTGTTGTTTTTCAATACCGTTAAGCCCCGCCTGGCTGGTAATAATGTCACGCGGGCGTAAAAAAGGAATGGGGCACAGCACTGCGCCTGGCGTCCCGTCGCGACGAGGCAAGATTTGCGGCGCATGTCCGGCGCTGGCGACCACGGTAGTATTGAGGAACGCCATGATATCGCGCGATTCATTCAGCGTGGCGACCGAGTCATGGTTTCCTGCCAGTACCACCAGATGACAGCCCGTTTGCTGTAAATTGACAACAAAACGGTTGTATAACGTGCGGGCGTAACTGGGCGGTGATCCGGTATCGAAAACATCACCGGCAACAATAATCGCATCCACCTGATGGGTTTGCGCTGTTTCCAGCAGCCAGTCAAGAAAGGCCTGGTGTTCAGCTTCGCGGCTTTTACTGTAGAAGTTCTGGCCGAGGTGCCAGTCTGAGGTGTGAAGGATGCGCATAACGATTCCCTGGCGAAAAAGCATGGGCGCGATTATACCCAAACAGATGTGCCATTTGCTTTTTTCTGCGCCACGGAAATCAACTACCTGAAGATATGTGCGACGTGCTTTTCATAAATCTGTCATAAATCTGACGCATAATGACGTCGCATTAATGATCGCAACCTATTTATTACAACAGGGCAAATCATGGCGAGACGTATTCTGGTCGTAGAAGATGAAGCTCCAATTCG
>SKET01002435.1_pt1 | contig 11238 bp, 9 predicted proteins | sample 4841461 | NCBI WGS metagenome assembly SKET01 (sample SAMN11008802, study PRJNA524170) | human gut metagenome | biome: Human fecal sample; material: Feces; isolation source: fecal sample from pouch patient p5 | host: Homo sapiens | place: Israel: Tel-Aviv | collected 2014-02-13
CGTGGGGGCTGCGACTGGTGACCGATGCCGAATCTATTCTGCACTTTGCCGAGATTGGCGTGGTGCTGATGCTGTTTATTATCGGCCTCGAACTCGATCCACAAAGGCTGTGGAAGCTGCGTGCGGCGGTGTTCGGTGGTGGCGCATTGCAGATGGTGATTTGCGGCGGCCTGCTGGGGCTGTTCTGTATGTTGCTTGGGCTGCGCTGGCAGGTCGCGGAATTGATCGGCATGACGCTGGCGCTCTCCTCTACGGCGATTGCCATGCAGGCGATGAATGAACGCAATCTGATGATGACGCAAATGGGTCGCAGTGCCTTTGCGGTGCTGCTGTTCCAGGATATCGCGGCGATCCCGCTGGTGGCGATGATCCCGCTACTGGCGGCGAGCAGTGCCTCGACGACGATGGGCGCATTTGCTCTCTCGGCGTTAAAAGTGGCGGGTGCGCTGGTGCTGGTGGTACTGCTGGGGCGCTATGTCACGCGTCCGGCGCTGCGCTTTGTCGCCCGCTCTGGCTTGCGGGAAGTGTTTAGTGCCGTGGCGTTATTCCTCGTGTTTGGCTTTGGTTTGCTGCTGGAAGAGGTTGGCTTGTCGATGGCGATGGGCGCGTTTCTGGCGGGCGTACTGCTGGCAAGCTCGGAATATCGTCATGCGCTGGAAAGCGATATCGAACCCTTTAAAGGTTTGCTGCTGGGGCTGTTTTTCATTGGCGTTGGCATGTCGATAGACTTTGGCACGCTGATTGAAAACCCATTGCGTATTGTCATTCTGCTGCTCGGTTTCCTCATCATCAAAATCGCCATGCTGTGGCTGATTGCCCGACCGTTGCAGGTGCCAAATAAACAGCGTCGCTGGTTTGCGGTGTTGTTAGGGCAGGGTAGTGAGTTTGCCTTTGTGGTATTTGGTGCGGCGCAGATGGCGAATGTGCTGGAGCCGGAGTGGGCGAAATCGCTGACCCTGGCGGTGGCGCTGTCGATGGCGGCAACGCCGATTCTGCTGGTGATCCTCAATCGCCTTGAGCAATCTTCTAGTGAAGAGGCGCGTGAAGCCGATGAGATCGACGAAGAACAGCCGCGGGTAATCATTGCCGGATTCGGTCGTTTTGGGCAGATTACCGGACGTTTACTGCTCTCCAGCGGGGTGAAAATGGTGGTGCTCGATCACGATCCGGACCATATCGAAACCTTGCGTAAATTTGGTATGAAAGTGTTTTATGGCGATGCCACGCGGATGGATTTACTGGAATCTGCCGGAGCGGCGAAAGCGGAAGTGCTGATTAACGCCATCGACGATCCGCAAACCAACCTGCAACTGACGGAGATGGTGAAAGAACATTTCCCGCATTTGCAGATTATTGCCCGCGCCCGCGATGTCGACCACTACATTCGTTTGCGTCAGGCAGGCGTTGAAAAGCCGGAGCGTGAAACCTTCGAAGGTGCGCTGAAAACCGGGCGTCTGGCACTGGAAAGTTTAGGTCTGGGGCCGTATGAAGCGCGAGAACGTGCCGATGTGTTCCGCCGCTTTAATATTCAGATGGTAGAAGAGATGGCAATGGTTGAGAACGACACCAAAGCCCGCGCGGCGGTCTATAAACGCACCAGCGCGATGTTAAGTGAGATCATTACCGAAGACCGCGAACATCTGTCATTAATTCAACGACATGGCTGGCAGGGAACCGAAGAAGGGAAACATACCGGCAACATGGCGGATGAACCGGAAACGAAACCCTCATCCTAATAAAGAGTGACGTAAATCACACTTTACAGCTAACTAATTGTTTTTATTTCATTGTAATGCGGCGAGTCCAGTGGGAGAGCGTGGACTCGCCAGCAGAATATAAAATTTTCCTCAACATCATCCTCGCACCAGTCGACGACGGTTTACGCTTTACGTATAGTGGCGACAATTTTTTTTATCGGGAAATCTCAATGATCAGTCTGATTGCGGCGTTAGCGGTAGATCGCGTTATCGGCATGGAAAACGCCATGCCGTGGAACCTGCCTGCCGATCTCGCCTGGTTTAAACGCAACACCTTAAATAAACCCGTAATTATGGGCCGCCATACCTGGGAATCCATCGGTCGTCCGCTGCCAGGACGCAAAAATATTATCCTCAGCAGTCAACCGGGTACGGACGATCGCGTAACGTGGGTGAAGTCGGTGGATGAAGCCATTGCGGCGTGTGGTGACGTACCAGAAATCATGGTGATTGGCGGCGGTCGCGTTTATGAGCAGTTTCTGCCAAAAGCGCAAAAACTGTATCTGACGCATATCGACGCAGAAGTGGAAGGCGACACCCATTTCCCGGATTACGAGCCGGATGACTGGGAATCGGTATTCAGCGAATTCCACGACGCTGATGCGCAGAACTCTCACAGCTATTGCTTTGAGATTCTGGAGCGGCGGTAATTCTTCTCAAGATAAAGTGTTTACATGGCATAAGGAGACCGATGTGAATTACTTTTATCAACTTAAAATTACGCTTAAACATGTCGAACCGGCAGTCTGGCGCCGGTTTGTTGTTCCCGCCAATCTGACGCTTGATCGATTACACGATGTTGTGCAGATCGTCATGGGTTGGGATGACAGTCATTTGCACAATTTTAAATTCAAAAAGCAAATTTATACGGAATTCCCCGAAGCGGTAAATGAGACGGATGAAGCTGAAATTCGGCTAAACGAACTGCTTAAGAGTAAAAGGAATAAATTAACCTACACCTATGATTTTGGTGATTGCTGGGAGCATGAAATCGTCCTTGAAGATAAAAGCCACTTTGGGGATGAAATGCAGACTCCTTTTGAGTGCGTTGAAGGCTCGATGATGTGTCCTCCTGAAGATAGCGGTGGACCTGAAAGCTACATGCATTTTCTGAAGGTTATTTTTGATCCGCAGAATAATGAAGAAGAGTATGAAGCGTATCTTGAGATACTGGGCCTGGAAGAAAAGAGTGAAAGTGATATTAAGGAATTCATTTTCAGCTATGACCGTGATGTCGTGAATGCGGCCCTGCAATTATATGCGCGCTGGTCGCGAGAGCGCACGCTAGCCTTCAATGATGATTATTGAACCATACAAAGCAGCGCGGAGTTTTTTTGCCGCGCTGCGTTGTTGAAATTTTGCGATGCCAGCGCGCACCGAACTTTGATTCAAGGAGCATTAGATTTTATGCTCGACGGGATTTAAGACGCGACCGCCTCTCCCTCACCCAAATCCTTATGCCGGTTCGACGGCTGGACAAAATACTGTTTATCTTCCCAGCGCAGGCAGGTTAATGAACCGCCCCAGCAGCAGCCGGTATCCAGCGCGTAAATACCTTCCGGCGTACCTTTGCCCTCCAGCGATGCCCAGTGACCAAAGGCGATGCTGTACTCTTCAGCGACGGGGCCAGGAATCGCAAACCACGGTTTCAGTGGGGCAGGGGCCTCTTCCGGCGATTCTTTGCTGTACATATCCAGTTGACCGTTCGGGAAGCAAAAACGCATACGGGTAAAGGCGTTGGTGATAAAACGCAGTCTTCCCAGCCCCCGCAATTCCGGTGACCAGTTATTTGGCATATCGCCGTACATGGCATCAAGGAAGAAGGGATAGGAGTCACTCGACAGCACCGCTTCTACATCGCGCGCGCACTCTTTGGCGGTCTGCAGATCCCACTGCGGCGTGATCCCTGCGTGGGCCATCACCAGCTTTTTCTCTTCGTCGATTTGCAGCAGAGGCTGGCGACGCAGCCAGTTAAGCAGCTCGTCGGCATCCGGCGCTTCCAGCAGCGGTGTCAGGCGATCTTTCGGTTTATTGCGGCTGATCCCGGCAAATACCGCCAGCAGATGCAGATCGTGATTGCCCAGCACCAGACGTACGCTGTCGCCTAAAGATTTCACATAGCGCAGAACATCCAGCGAACCAGGGCCGCGCGCGACCAGATCGCCTGTCAGCCAGAGGGTGTCTTTCCCAGGGGTAAATTCTACTTTATGCAGCAATGCGATCAGTTCATCGTAACAACCATGAACGTCGCCAATTAGGTATGTCGCCATATTCTTTTAATGAATGAGTGTGGGAACGGCGAGTCGGAATACGGGAATGTCGATGCTGAAGGGGACGCCATTTTCATCGATCATTTCGTAGTGACCCTGCATGGTGCCCAGCGGTGTTTCAATGATTGCACCGCTGGTGTACTGGTACTCTTCGCCAGGCGCGATAAGTGGCTGAACGCCAACCACTCCTTCGCCCTGGACTTCGGTTTCACGGCCATTGCCATTGGTGATCAGCCAGTAACGCCCCAACAACTGCACTGGCGCTCGCCCCAGATTGCGTATGGTTACGGTATAAGCAAAAACGTAACGTTCATTATCAGGTGAAGATTGTGCCTCAATGTAGACGCTTTGAACCTGAATACACACTCGGGGCGAATTGATCATCGTTAACTCTCCTGCAAAGGCGCGTTCTCCGCCAGATAGTTCGCCATCTGGCAATATTGCGCGACAGAGATATTTTCCGCTCGCATCGCCGGGTCGATCCCCATTCCTGTTAATACCTCGACGCTAAACAGGTTGCCGAGGCTGTTACGAATGGTTTTACGACGCTGGTTAAAGGCTTCGGTGGTGATGCGGCTCAACACGCGAACATCTTTGACCGGGTGAGGCATCGTTGCATGAGGAACCAGGCGCACGACGGCGGAATCCACTTTGGGTGGTGGTGTAAAGGCTGACGGCGGAACTTCCAGCACCGGGATCACGTTGCAATAGTATTGCGCCATGACGCTTAATCGACCATACGCCTTGCTGTTCGGTCCTGCAACCAGACGATTCACCACCTCTTTTTGCAACATAAAGTGCATGTCGGCAATGGCATCAGTATAGCTAAACAGATGGAACATCAACGGCGTGGAGATGTTATAAGGCAGGTTGCCGAAAACACGCAGCGGCTGGCCCATTTTCTCGGCCAGTTCGCCAAAGTTAAAGGTCATCGCATCCTGCTGATAAATAGTCAGTTTCGGGCCTAAGAATGGATGCGTTTGCAGACGTGCCGCCAGATCGCGGTCAAGTTCGATGACCGTCAGCTGGTCCAGACGTTCGCCGACCGGTTCGGTCAATGCCGCCAGACCGGGGCCGATTTCGACCATCGCCTGGCCCTTCTGCGGGTTAATGGCAGAAACAATGCTGTCGATCACGAACTGATCGTTGAGAAAGTTTTGCCCGAAGCGTTTACGGGCTAAGTGGCCCTGGTGGACTCGATTATTCATTGGGTGTTAACAATCATTTTGATGGCGAGATTAAGCGCCGTAATAAAACTGCCGACATCGGCTTTGCCACGTCCCGCCAGTTCAAGCGCGGTGCCGTGGTCCACTGATGTGCGAATAAAGGGCAGGCCCAGCGTAATGTTCACACCGCGCCCGAAGCCCTGGTATTTTAGCACGGGAAGACCCTGATCGTGGTACATCGCCAGCACGGCGTCGGCGTTATCGAGATATTTCGGCTGAAACAGGGTATCGGCAGGCAGCGGCCCGTTGAGTTTCATCCCCTGCGCCCGCAGCTCGTCGAGCACCGGAATAATGGTGTCTATCTCTTCCGTACCCATATGACCGCCTTCGCCCGCGTGCGGATTCAGCCCGCAGACCAGAATGCGCGGTTCGGCAATACCAAATTTGGTCCGCAAATCGTGATGCAAAATAGCAATCACTTCGTGCAAAAGCGCAGGGGTGATAGCATCTGCGATATCGCGCAGCGGTAAATGCGTCGTTGCCAGCGCCACGCGAAGTTCTTCGGTCGCCAGCATCATCACCACTTTTTTCGCCTGCGAACGCTCTTCGAAAAACTCGGTATGACCGGTAAACGGAATGCCTGCGTCGTTAATGACGCCTTTATGCACGGGGCCTGTGATCAGCGCAGCAAATTCACCGTTCAGACAGCCATCACACGCTCGCGCCAGCGTTTCCACCACATAATGCCCATTTTCAACCGCTAACTGCCCCGCAGTGACAGATTCACGTAGCGCGACAGGAAGTAGCGTTAATGTGCCCGCAGTTTGCGGTTGTGCAGGGGAGTTGGGGGAATAAGGGCGGAGGGTGAGCGGCAAACCGAGCATCGCTGCCCGGTTGGTAAGGAGAGTGGCATCGGCACAAACAACCAGTTCGACCGGCCACTCACGCTGTGCAAGCTGGACAACTAAGTCCGGGCCAATCCCGGCGGGCTCGCCGGGAGTGATCACAACACGTTGGGTTTTAACCATTAGTTGCTCAGGATTTTAACGTAGGCGCTGGCACGTTGTTCCTGCATCCAGCTTGCTGCTTCTTCCGAGAACTTACGGTTCATCAGCATGCGGTACGCACGATCTTTCTGTGCCGCGTCGGTTTTATCGACATTACGGGTATCCAGCAGTTCGATTAAATGCCAGCCGAATGAAGAGTGAACCGGTGCACTCATTTGACCTTTGTTCAGGCGGGTCAGGGCGTCACGGAAGGCCGGATCGAAAATATCTGGTGTAGCCCAGCCGAGATCACCGCCCTGGTTAGCAGAGCCTGGATCCTGAGAGAACTCTTTCGCTGCGGCAGCAAAAGTCGTTTTACCACTCTTGATATCGGCAGCAATCTGTTCCAGTTTCACGCGGGCCTGTTCGTCAGTCATGATCGGCGACGGTTTCAGCAGAATATGGCGAGCATGAACTTCGGTCACCGAGATATTTTTGCTTTCGCCGCGCAGGTCGTTAACTTTCAGAATATGGAAGCCAACGCCGGAACGAATTGGGCCAACAATGTCGCCTTTCTTCGCGGTGCTTAATGCCTGGGCGAAGATCCCCGGCAACTCCTGAATACGGCCCCAGCCCATCTGGCCGCCGTTCAGTGCCTGCTGGTCGGCAGAATGAGCAATCGCCAGCTTACCGAAATCAGCGCCGTTACGCGCCTGATCGACAATGGCACGCGCCTGGCTTTCCGCTTCGTTCACTTGATCAGAAGTCGGGTTTTCCGGCAGCGGGATCAGGATGTGGCTCAGGTTCAGCTCAGTGCTGGCGTCGTTTTGGTTACCCACCTGCTGCGCCAGGGATTCGACTTCCTGCGGCAGGATGGTGATGCGACGACGCACCTCGTTGTTACGCACTTCAGAGATAATCATCTCTTTGCGGATCTGGTTACGATAGGTGTTGTAGTTCAGACCATCGTAAGCCAGACGGCTGCGCATCTGATCCAGCGTCATGTTGTTCTGTTTCGCGATGTTAGCAATCGCCTGATCCAGCTGCTCATCGGAGATTTTCACTCCCATTTTCTGCCCCATCTGCAGGATGATTTGATCCATGATCAAACGTTCCATGATTTGGTGGCGCAGCGTCGCGTCATCAGGAAGTTGCTGCCTTGCCTGAGCAGCGTTCAGTTTTACCGACTGCATTAATCCATCAACGTCGCTTTCCAGCACGACGCCGTTATTGACGACGGCTGCGACTTTATCGACTACCTGGGGGGCAGCGAAACTGGTATTCGCGATCATGGCGATACCGAGAAGCAGCGTTTTCCAGTTCTTCATACTTTTTCCATTTCAATTAACCGCACTGCGGATTACGTGGTAAATCAACAAATCACAAAGTGTTTTGATACGGCAGAATGTTCGAACGCAGCATCTCTTGCGTACCCAGACCGTAGTTGGAGCTCAGGCCGCGAAGTTCGATGTTAAAGCCGATTGCGTTGTCATATACCGCATGTTGTTTATCGTTATCCCAACCGTTCAGCTTCCGCTCGTAACCGACGCGAATTGCATAGCAGCAGGAGCTGTATTGCACACCTAACATAGAGTCGGCTTGCTTGTTCGCATTGGTGTCGTAGTAGTAGGCCCCAACAATGGACCAACGATCGGCAATTGGCCAGCTGGCGACAGCACCTACCTGCGAAATACCATTCTTATATTGCTCAGCAGTGGAATAGTACTTAGGCAGCGTAGCCTGAATATATTCCGGGCTGGCGTAACGGTAATTCAGCTGTACCAGACGGTCTTCATCCCGACGGTATTCAATGCTGGAGTTACTGGTCGCTACGTTATCCAGACGTGTATCGTACTGAATCCCGCCACGCAATCCCCAACGCTCGGAGATACGCCAGTAAGTATCGCCTGCCCACACCAGTGAACCCGTTTTGTCGTCATTCTCCCATGTTATGTTGTCATCGCCAGTGCGAGACTCCGTGAAATAGTAGATTTGACCAACGGAAATATTAAAACGTTCAACGGCAGCATCATCATATATGCGAGATGTGACACCGGTCGTCACCTGGTTAGCGGAGGCAATACGGTCAAGACCGCCGTAAGTCCGGTCCCGGAACAGGCCAGAGTAGTCAGATTGCAGCAGAGACGAGTCGTAGTTATAGATGTCGCTCTGATCGCGATACGGCACGTACAAATACTGCGCGCGCGGTTCCAGCGTTTGGGTATAACCCGGAGCCAGCATTTCCATATCACGTTCGAAGACCATTTTGCCGTCAACTTTAAATTGCGGCATTACGCGGTTAACGGATTCGTCCAGCTTGGTCGTGTTTCTGGAGTTATACCAGTCAAGATTGGTTTGCTGATAATGGGTTGCCAGCAACTTCGCTTCGGTATTGATGCTGCCCCAGTTATTAGAGAGCGGCAAATTGATGGTCGGTTCCAGGTGAACACGGGTTGCTTCAGGCATGTCGTCTCTGGTGTTAACAAAGTGCACTGCCTGGCCGTAAATACGCGTATCAAACGGACCAACATCATTCTGGTAGTAATTAACGTCTAACTGCGGCTCTGCCGAGTAGCTACTGGTGTTCTGTTCGCTGAAAACCTGGAACTGCTTGGTTGAAACGGTGGCATTGAAGTTTTGCACCGCATAGCCAACGCTGAATTTTTGCGTTGCGTAGCCGTCAGTACTGGAACCGTACTTGTTATCGAAATCATTGAAGTAGCTAGGATCGCTGACCTTGGTGTAGTCGACGTTGAAACGCCACACCTGATCCATGACCCCGGAGTGGTTCCAGTAGAATAACCAACGACGTGAACTGTCATCGTTCGGGTGTTCATCTTCATAGACTTTATCTGAAGGCAGATAGTCCAGTTCCATCAAGCCAGCGCCCGCCTGGGAGAGGTAGCGGAATTCGTTCTCCCACATGATGTTGCCACGACGATGCATATAATGCGGCGTGATGGTGGCATCCATATTTGGCGCGATGTTCCAGTAATATGGCAGGTAGAACTCAAAGTAGTTGGTGGTGGTGTACTTGGCGTTCGGGATCAAGAAACCAGAGCGACGTTTGTCACCCACCGGCAACTGCAAATAGGGGCTATAAAAGATCGGTACCGGACCCACCTTAAAGCGGGCGTTCCAGATCTCCGCAACTTGTTCTTCGCGGTCATGAATAATTTCGCTACCTACCACGCTCCAGGTGTCAGAACCCGGCAGACAGGAGGTAAAGCTACCGTTATCCAGAATGGTATAGCGGTTTTCGCCACGTTGTTTCATCAGGTCCGCTTTACCGCGACCCTGGCGACCCACCATCTGGTAATCACCTTCCCAGACATTGGTATCTTTGGTGTTCAGATTCGCCCAGCCTTTCGGCCCTTTGAGGATCACCTGGTTATCGTCGTAATGGACATTACCGAGCGCATCAACGGTACGTACCGGCTCCGGTTGTCCTGGTGCCTCTTTTTGATGGAGCTGCACTTCGTCGGCCTGCAGACGGCTGTTACCCTGCATGATATCCACGCTGCCAGTAAACACGGCGTCATCCGGGTAGTCCCCTTTCGCGTGGTCAGCATTGATAGTCACGGGTAAGTCATTGGTATCGCCCTGTACCAGAGGACGGTCATAGCTTGGCACGCCCAACATGCACTGTGAGGCGAGGTCGGCTGCCAGTCCCTGTTGACTATAAAGGGCGGTGGCAATCATGGTGGCCAGGAGAGTGGGGATACGTTTTTTCATACGTTGATTTTATTGTTCCATCATCGGTAACGTTGCGCGTGACAAACGGTCAGAGACTAACGTACTCGTCATCTCTACGCTAGTGTTAATCCTGTCCGAATAGCGTCAGTGGTGTTAGGCACGGCATTGAATGACAGGTATGATAATGCAAATTATAGGCGATGTCCCACAATTGACCGCAGCCGGAAAACGGTAAAAGCACCTTTATATTGTGGGAGATAGCCCTGATATCCGTGTGTCGATTTGGGGAATATATGCAGTATTGGGGAAAAATCATTGGCGTGGCCGTGGCCTTACTGATGGGCGGCGGCTTTTGGGGCGTAGTGTTAGGCCTGTTAATTGGCCATATGTTTGATAAAGCCCGTAGCCGTAAAATGGCGTGGTTCGCCAACCAGCGTGAGCGTCAGGCGCTGTTTTTTGCCACCACTTTTGAAGTGATGGGGCATTTAACCAAATCCAAAGGTCGCGTCACGGAGGCTGATATTCATATCGCCAGCCAGTTGATGGACCGAATGAATCTTCATGGCGCTTCCCGTACTGCGGCGCAAAATGCGTTCCGGGTGGGAAAATCAGACAATTACCCGCTGCGCGAAAAGATGCGCCAGTTTCGCAGTGTCTGCTTTGGTCGTTTTGACTTAATTCGTATGTTTCTGGAGATCCAGATTCAGGCGGCGTTTGCTGATGGTTCACTGCACCCGAATGAACGGGCGGTGCTGTATGTCATTGCTGAAGAATTAGGGATCTCCCGCGCCCAGTTTGACCAGTTTTTGCGCATGATGCAGGGCGGTGCACAGTTTGGCGGCGGTTATCAGCAGCAATCTGGCGGTGGTAACTGGCAGCAAGCGCAGCGTGGCCCGACGCTGGAAGATGCCTGTAATGTGCTGGGCGTGAAGCCGACGGATGATGCGACCACCATCAAACGTGCCTACCGTAAGCTGATGAGTGAACACCATCCCGATAAGCTGGTGGCGAAAGGTTTGCCGCCTGAGATGATGGAGATGGCGAAGCAGAAAGCGCAGGAAATTCAGCAGGCCTATGAGCTGATAAAGCAGCAGAAAGGGTTTAAATGACCCTGTAAATGATGCTGAGTAACTGCCCACGATTAAAGGTGGCCGCCCTGGCGGTCACTTCTTTGAGAAAAGGTGTTTACTCAGAATGGTGGACAGGCTCAATGCACGGTTTACGGGAGGGGTTCTGTTGGTTTTATCGCGTTGACCCTGCTTAAGGTTGAGAGCTTTACGACGAGCGGAATTATATTTTTACGTCTTAAAAATAAAAAACACATATCTGAATGAGCGATTTTTGAAAGTATATTTATTCAGAG
>SKET01002438.1_pt1 | contig 11230 bp, 2 predicted proteins | sample 4841461 | NCBI WGS metagenome assembly SKET01 (sample SAMN11008802, study PRJNA524170) | human gut metagenome | biome: Human fecal sample; material: Feces; isolation source: fecal sample from pouch patient p5 | host: Homo sapiens | place: Israel: Tel-Aviv | collected 2014-02-13
TTATAAAACTGTGTGAAAGGTAGGTACTACTAAATGAATCGTATTTATAGGGTAATTTGGAGTCAGGTACGAGGCGCATATGTCGTTGTATCTGAAATTGCAAAAAGCCATACTCGTGGCTCCAAAAGCTTTGTTAGTAATTCCGCAAAAGCTTCGGTAAAAGTTGGCTTGGCGGCTATGGTTTTGACCTGCGGTAGTGGGTTAATTTCGGGTGTTGATGCGGCACCTAACAGAGGCCTTTCTTTGGCTCCTGGTGAAGGACATAATGATGGCGGGTTTACGTATTTATATCCTGGTCAAAATTCTCCTTATATTCAGATGTATGATTACAAAACACCAGGGAATCCAGGAGGAGGATATTTATATACCAATAATAAGGTGTTCGGCATCCAAATCGGTAACAATGCGAATGCACGTGCTAATGATGGCTCCGTATCTGGTATTTCTATCGGTGACTATTCACAATCTCGTGCGTTGGGTATCGGTTTAGGCCATTATGCTCAATCTGAACAAATCGGTGCTATTGCTGTCGGTTCGGCTTCAAAGGCAAAGGGTTTTAACTCCTTGGCTATGATGCGTCAAGCCTATGCAGGCGAACAATATGCGGCGGCTATTGGTACAGCAGCATCTGCACAAGGTAAAGCCAGCTTGGCTATGGGTCATTCCGCATTAGCAACAGGTGATCAATCTATTGCTATCGGTTCTGCAAATCCAACTCCTAAATATGATGATAAAGGCACACCGTATACAGCATATGACGGAGCTACTAATACCCAAGCTAATGCAGCTCGTTCTATTGCTATCGGTCAAGGTGCTAAATCAAATACTGAAGATAGTGTTGCTATGGGTACAGGTGCTAATGTTGCTTCTGGCTCAAATTATAAAGGTGAAGCTTATGCAAGAGGCGTAGCCATCGGTAATCGTGCTACATCTCAAGGCATTCAAGGTGTAGCTATCGGTAACGGTGCAGCACATTATCGTGATAATGCGGTTGCTCTTGGTAACAATGCGCAAACTCGTGCGAAAGACGGCATTGCTATTGGTAACAATGCTGAATCTGGTATTAAAAATGACCCAAATTATAAAGTAAATAACTCCGTTGCTGTAGGTAACTCCGCACGTGCTCATGGCGGTTCCGGTGTGGCTCTTGGTAACGATACTTATGCATTGGGCGGATCTTCTGTGGCTGCAGGTAATGCAGCATGGGCATTAGGTGAACGTTCCACAGCTATCGGTAACAATGCTCATTCTGAAGGTTATGGCTCTATTGCTATGGGCCGTGAAGCTAGTGCTTTGAGCACTCAAGATGGGGACAAGAAAAATGTTGTGGCTATCGGTGATGATGCACAAGCAACTGGTTCCCGCTCCATCGCATTGGGCGTAAGCGCTCAAGCTGGTACATTAGAACGTGTACGTGATAGTAGCGTTTATAAAGATAACGATCAATTAATCACTCAACTTAAAGCGAAAAAAGAAGTAACTGATGCGGTAGCAATTGGTAGCGAAGCAAGTGTACAAGCGAACGAAGGCTTAGCTCTCGGCAGCAAAGCAACAGTAAATAACGTTCGTGGCGTTGCCTTAGGTGCTAATTCTGCAACAGCTGCCCCTGTAAGCACAGCTAGTGAAACAATTAATGGTTTGAAATATAACTATGCTGGTGATACTGCTGATTCCACAGTTAGCGTAGGTAATACTTCTACAAAACGTACAATTACTAACGTAGCAGCTGGTCGTGTGAATGCACAATCTACAGATGCTATTAATGGTAGCCAATTATATGGCGTTGCTAATGCAGTGGGCAATGTAGCTAACAGCACTAAGAATATCTTAGGCGGTAATGCTAAAGTTGACCAAAACGGTACTATCACCATGACTAACATTGGTGATACAGGTAAAAACACTGTTCATGAAGCAATTAAATCCGCAAACTCCGGTTGGGAACTTCAAGTTAATGGCCAAAAGGTTAAAGACGTAAAAGCTCCAAACCGTACAGTGAACTTTAACGCTGGTAAAAATATTAAATTAGAAGGCGCCGGAGACAATGTTACGGTTGCAACAGTTGATAATGCAAACTTCAACTCCGTTACAACTGGTAACGTATCTATGAGCAAAAACGGTATCAATGCTGGTGGTTATCAAATTACCAATGTACAATCTGGCGGTGATACATTAACAAATGCGGCTAATATAGGTGATATTTCTCGTATTGCTGCAAAATACGATAAATACTTACAACGTGGTGCTGCTACGTATGAAGCAAACGGTAACGGCAAAATTAACATGACCGGTACAAATGGTTTGACTGCTGAAGTAACAGGTTTGAAAAATACGTATGTTACATCCGGTACAGTATCCAATGACGGTAAGAGATTGACATTGACACGTAATGACAATCAAACATTCGATGTTGATATCTCTAAAATTTCTAATGGTCTTTCCAAAACTGATTACCGTTTAATTGCAAACCCTGCAGCTGGTAGCAACGGCGAATATAAAGTAGCTGCTGATGGTAGCATGACATTAACTGTTGCTGATGCTGACGGTTCCAACCCTAGACAAGTTAAGTTGACAAACCTTGCTTCTAAAGAGCAACAAGATATTAATACTACTAATATCACAAATAACACTAACAAAATCGCTAAAGGTTTGAGCTTCCAAGGCGATAACAACGTTAAAATTAATAAACAACTTGGCGATACTTTAGGTATTACTGGTGGCGCTACAGGTGCTTTATCTGACAACAACATCGGTGTTGTAGCTAAAGACGGTAACCTTAATGTTAAGTTGGCAAAAGACCTAACAGGTTTGAACAGCGTAACTGCAGGTTCTGTTCGTGTAGGTAAACATAGCGACAATAAAAACTATGTAACTGGTTTGGACAATAAAGAATGGAATGTTCAAAACCCTACAATCACATCTGGTCGTGCAGCAACTGAAGATCAGTTGAAAAAAGTGTCTGATGAAATCAAGACTACTAATGCAGCTAAAACAGATTACCGCTTGATCAACAATGCAAACTCTGCGGACGGTTCTTACTCTGTAGAAAACAATAAAGTTGATTTAAAAGTTAAAGATGAAGCTCATCCTAACAGCCCTGCTAATACAGTAACAATAAACAACATCGCATCCAAAACTGAATTGGATAAATTGACAGAACGTGCTGTTAAATATGATCTTAACGGTACTACTGTTAATAAAAACAAGGTTACTTTGGAAGGCCAAGGCGGTACAACAATTACTAACTTGAAAGCTGGTGAAGTATCCTCTACTTCTACAGATGCTGTAAATGGTAGCCAATTACATGATGTGAAAATCGAAGCAGGTAAACATTCTAAAGTAACTGTTTCCGATGATAACCTCAAATTGACAACAACTCCTGCTACAAGCACTGAAGGTGCTAAATATGATCTTCGTTTGAACAACAAAGTGACATTGGGTAGCGGTAACAATCAAGTAGTTCTTGATGGTACTGCAGGCAGAGTGACTGCTGGTGCTGTTGTAATGGGCGCTCAAACTGTTCAAAATACGAAACATGCAAGCGAAACTGGTAATTATGTAACTAACTTGAGCAATAAGAGTTGGGATTCCACATCTATCGTATCCGGTCGTGCTGCGACTGAAGATCAGTTGAAAAAAGTTAGCGAACAAATTACTCAACAAGGTAGCAGTGCAACTGACTATCGTCTTGTAAGAAACTCCAGCGCTGACGGTTCCTACAAGGTAAACGACAATGGTGAAGTATCCTTGACTGTAGAGGATAAAAACCATGCAGGCGTTAAAGAACAAGTTACAATCAATAACATTGCATCCAAATCTTCCGTAGATAAATTGACAGATCGTGCTGTTAAATATGACATCAATAACGGTGTTGTTGATAAAACTAAGGTAACATTGGAAGGCGCTAATGGCACTACAATTACAAATGTAAAAGACGGTGCTGTAACAGCTACATCTAAAGATGCTATCAACGGTAGCCAATTGTTCAAGACTAAAGAAGAATTGATCAATAAAGGCATGAAATTCGGTGGTGACTCCGGTAACGTAATCAATAAAAAACTTGGTGAACAAGTAAATGTTAAAGGTGGCATTACAGAAGCATCCAAATTGACTGCTGAAGATAATATCGGTGTTGTATCCGATGGCTCTAACGACTTGAAAGTTCGTTTGGCAAAAGACCTTAAAGGTTTGAATAGCGTAACTGTAGGCGATACAAAAGTTACTTCCAACGGCGTAACTATCAGCAACGGTGCTACAAACAATGCATCTGTATCTCTTACTAAAACTGGCTTGGATAATGGTGGTAACAAGATTACTAACGTTGCTCGTGGTACAATCGACAGCGATGCAGTAAACTTGGCACAATTAAAAGAAGTATCCAACAGTGCATCTGCAGCAAATACAAAGGTAGCTGAAGGTAAAAACATTAAAGTTGATGAAAGTATCGATAATGTAACTAAAGCTAAAACATATACTGTAGGCTTGAAAGATGAAGTAACATTAGGCACAGGTAACACAGCTATAAATATTAACGGTACAACAGGTATCGTGAAAGCTGGCACTGGCGATAATGCTGTGACTATCAATGGCACAAATGGTACTATCAACTCCGGTAAAGTAACTATCAATGGTACTACAGGTACTGTTAACGAATTGACTAACAGAACTTGGAACCCTAAAGCTATTACTAATGGTCAAGCTGCTACAGAAGATCAATTGAAAGTAGTAGATAATAAAATTGATACTACAAAAACTGAAATCGTAGAAAAAGGCTTGAACTTCCAAGGTGATGCAGGTACTGCAATTCATAAAGACCTTGGTCAAACTTTGAAAATCTCTGGCGGTCAAGCTGATGCATCTAAACTTTCAGAAAATAACATCGGCGTAGTTAATAACAACGGCGTATTGAATGTTAAACTTGCTAAAGATTTGACAGGCTTGAACAGCGTAACAACTGGTGCTACAACTATTAACAACAATGGTTTGACAATCGGTGGTAACACATTTGTTACAAGCAACGGCTTCAATGCTAACGATACTCAAATCACAAACGTGAAAGCTGGTACAGAGGATAACCACGCAGTTAACCTTAAACAGTTGAAAGAAGTATCCAATAACGCAGCGGCAGCTAAAACTGTTGTAAAAGCAGGTAAAAACATCAATGTAACTGATTCTGAAGATCCACTTACTAAAGCTAAGACTTATACAGTTGGTTTACAAGACACAGTAACATTGGGTTCTGGCAATACTGCTGTTAATATCGACGGCACAAAAGGTATTGTGAAAGCTGGCGAAGGCAATAATGCTGTAACTATCAACGGTACAAACAGCACAATTAATGCTGGTAACGTAGCGATTGACGGTGTAACAGGCAATATCAATTCCGGTAAAGTTCTTGTTAACGGTGCTAAAGGTACTGTAAACAACTTAACAAATATCACTTGGGATGCTGACCATATCACAAGCGGTCAAGCTGCAACAGAAGATCAATTGAAAGTTGTTGATAAGAAAATTACTGACAATGGTAGTAACTTGACTAAGAAGGGCTTGAACTTCAAAGGCGATGACGCTACAAGCATTCATAAAGATCTTGGCGAAACATTAGATGTTGTAGGTGGTACTTCCGATAAAGCTAAATTGTCTGACAATAACATCGGCGTGGTATCTGAAAACGGTAAGTTGAATGTTAAACTTGCTAAAGAGTTGACTGGCTTAACAAGTGTAACAACTGGTGCTACAACAATTAATAACGAAGGTTTAACAATTGGTGGTAATAAATTCGTTACAGCTAACGGTTTTGATGCTAACAACACACAAATCAAAAACGTAAAAGCTGGTACTGACGGTAATGATGCAGTTAACTTGAATCAATTGAACGAAGTTAAAAATGCGTCTAACACTACAGTAGAAGGTAGCGAAAACATCAATGTTGATTCCACAGTAGATCCTAATACACACGCTAAAACTTACAAAGTAGCATTGAAAGACAATGTAACTTTAGGTTCCGGCGATAAAGCAATCAACATCAACGGTACTACAGGTATCGTGAAAGCTGGTGACGGTGCTAATGCTGTGACTATCAATGGTACAAACGGCACTATCAACTCCGGTAAAGTGACTGTCAACGGTGCTACTGGTACTGTAAACAACTTGACAAACATTTCTTGGGATCCTGCACATATCACAAGCGGTCAAGCTGCAACAGAAGACCAATTGAAAGTTGTCGATAAGAAAATCACTGACAACAGCACTGACTTGACTAAGAAAGGCTTGAACTTCCAAGCTGATTCTGGCGAATTAATTCATAAAGATCTTGGTCAAACATTAGATGTTGTAGGTGGCATTACTGAAAAATCTAAATTGTCCGACAACAATATCGGTGTGGTATCTGAAAACGGTAAGTTGAATGTTAAACTTGCAAAAGATTTAACAGGCTTGAACAGCGTAACAACTGGTCAAACAACTATCAACAACGATGGCTTGACAATCAACAACAAACAATTCGTTACAGCTAATGGCTTCAATGCTAACAATACGCAAATCAAAAACGTAACAGCTGGCGTAGAAGACAATGATGCTGTAAATGTTAAACAATTGAACGATGTAAAAGCTGCATCTAATACAAAAGTAGAAGGTAGCAAAAACATCAATGTTGATGAAACCGTAGATAATGTAACAAAAGCTAAAACTTACACAGTTGCATTGAAAGACACTGTAACATTAGGTTCCGGTAATAATGCAGTCAACATCGATGGTACAAAAGGTATTGTAAAAGCTGGTGACGGTGCTAACGCAGTAACTATTAACGGCGTAAACAGCACAATCAATGCTGGTAAAGTTGCAATTGATGGTGCAATTGGTAATATCACTTCCGGTAAAGTTCTAGTTAACGGTGCAAACGGTACTGTAAACAACTTGACTAACAGAACTTGGGATCCTAATAACATCACTAACGGTCAAGCTGCAACAGAAGATCAATTGAAATCTGTAGATCAAAAAGTTACAGACAACAGTAAGAAAGGCTTGAACTTCCAAGCTGACTCTGGTGAATTAATTCATAAAGACCTTGGTCAAACATTGGATGTTGTAGGTGGCGTTTCTGATAAAGCTAAATTGTCTGACAACAATATCGGTGTTGTATCCGAAAACGGTAAGTTGAATGTTAAACTTGCAAAAGACTTAACAGGTTTGAACAGCGTAACAACTGGTCAAACAACTATCAACAACGATGGCTTGACAATCAACAACAAACAATTCGTTACAGATAATGGCTTCAACGCTAACAATACGCAAATTAAAAACGTAACTGCTGGCGTGGAAGATAATGATGCTGTAAATGTTAAACAATTGAACGATGTAAAAGCTGCATCTAATACAAAAGTAAAAGGTAGTAAAAACATCGACGTTGATGAAGCTGTAGATCCAACTACAAAAGCTAAAACTTACACAGTTGCATTGAAAGACACTGTAACATTAGGTTCCGGTAACACAGCTGTTAACATCGACGGTACAACTGGTATCGTAAAAGCTGGTAACGGTACTAATGCAGTAACTATCAATGGTGTAACAGGCAACATTAATGCAGGTAAAGTTCTAGTTAACGGTGCAAACGGTACTGTAAACAACTTGACTAACAAAACTTGGACTCCAGGAAATATTGTTTCTGGTCAAGCTGCAACAGAAGATCAATTGAAAGTTGTAGATAGCAAAATCGATAAGAACACTGAAGACTTGACTAAGAAGGGCTTGAACTTCCAAGCTGATTCTGGCGAAGTAATCCATAAAGACCTTGGTCAAACATTGGATGTTGTAGGTGGCATTACTGATAAAGCTAAATTGTCTGACAACAATATCGGTGTTGTATCCGAAAACGGTAAGTTGAATGTTAAACTTGCAAAAGATTTAACAGGTTTGAATAGCGTAACAACTGGTCAAACAACTATTAACAATAATGGTTTGACAATTGGTGGTAATACATTTGTTACAAACAACGGCTTCAATGCAAACAATACACAAATCAAAAATGTTAAAGCTGGTACAGAAGATAGCGATGCTGTTAACCTTAAACAATTGAACGAAGTAAAAGCTGCGTCCGATACTAAGGTAAAAGGTAGCAAGAACATTCATGTTGAAGAAGAAATCAACGATCTTACAAAAGCTAAAACATACACTGTAAACTTGAAAGACACAGTGACATTGGGCTCCGGCAATACATCAGTTCATTTCGATGGTACAACAGGTATCATTAGAGCTGGCGAAGGTGCTAATGCTGTAAATATCAATGGTACAAACGGTACAATCAACTCCGGTAAGGTAACTATCAACGGTGGTTCTGGTACTGTTAACGATTTGACTAACAGAACTTGGGATCCTAATAAGATCACTAACGGTCAAGCTGCAACAGAAGATCAATTGAAAGTTGTAGACAACAAAATTGATAAAAATACTGAAGACTTGACTAAGAAAGGCTTGAACTTCAAAGGCGACTCTGGAGATAAAATTCATAAAGATCTTGGCGATACATTGAATATTACTGGTGGCGAAGCTGATGCTTCTAAACTTTCAAATGGTAATATCGGTGTAGTTAATGAAAACGGCAACTTGAACGTTAAACTCGCTAAGAACCTTAAAGGTCTTGATTCCGTAACTGTTGGTTCCGATCCAAACAAACAAGTTGTTCTTGATGATAAGGGCGTATCTGTAGGCGGTAAAACTTACATTTCTAACGAAGGCTTAAACGCAAATAATCAAAAGATTACTAACGTGGCAGCTGGTGTAAATGATACAGATGCAGTTAACGTTCAACAGTTGAAGAGCAGCATGGCGGCAGCAACTACAACAGTGAAAGCTGGCGATAGTGGCAATACAACTGTAGAAACTACAGTTAATGCAGATAAGTCTAAAACATACACTGTAGATATCAAAAAAGACTTGAACTTACGCAGTGTGATTACCACTACTGACGATAAGAAATTCTCTACTTTAACAAACGGTAGAGGTGTTACAAGCACTGATACATTTGGTAATAAGACTACTCTTACTGCAGATAATGTGAAAGTATCTGATGGTCAAAATAATACAACTCAAACAACAGCTAAAGGTGTACTTGTAGACAATCCAACTCAGTCCACTGAGTTGACTGTTAACGGTGTTGTAACTACTGACAAAAAGACTAAGAGAACAAGCACAACTGCAGATGGTGTGGTTGTTACATCTGGCATGGGTAGTACTAAATTAACTACTACTGTTAGCAGCAACGGTGTTGCAATTACTACTCCTCCAGCAGGTCAAGGTTCCCCTAAAGATGGTACTGGTGCAGTAACATTGACTAAGGACGGCTTGAACAATGGTGGCAATAAAGTTGTTAACATGGCAAGCGGTTATGGCGAAGGCGAAGATATCAACAATATTGCTGATAATAGCAGCAGCTTAACAAATGGTGCTAACATCGGTGACTTGAAGAAAGGTATTGACGGCCTTAAGAAAGCTGGCTTAGACTTTGCAGGTGATAGAGGCGAATTCCATCGTGACCTAGGTCAAAAAGTGACTGTTAAAGGTGGCGTTACTGATGAAAGCAAACTTTCCACTGCAAACAATATCGGTGTTATTTCCGATAACAACGGCAGCTTGAATGTTCGTTTGGCAAAAGATATTACTGGTATCAATTCCATTACAACTATGGATAACTCCGGTCATACAACTGTGACAAACGGTAACGGTATCACAATTAAGAATAATGGTGGTGGCAGCGTATCCTTAACAAGCTCTGGTTTGAACAACGGCGGTAATAAGATTACTAACGTGGCTCCAGGCGAAATTAGCTCCACTTCTACTGATGCTGTTAATGGTTCCCAACTTAATCGTGTTGCAAACAGCATGAATAATGTTGTAAACGAAGTTCGTCAAGTTGGTGCGATGTCCTCCGCGTTGTCCGCATTGAAACCTATGGCTTATGACCCTTACGAACCTACTCAAATTATGGCAGGTTACGGTAACTACCGTGGTGACTCCGCATTGGCATTAGGTGTGGCTCATTACAAAAATGAATCCATGATGTTACATGCTGGTGTTGCTTGGGCAGGCAGCAATAGCCATATGATGGCAAATGCTGGTGTAACTTGGAAAGTAGGTAACAGAGACGGCGAAGCAGAAACTGCAGATCGTTATCGTAAAGGACCTATCAGTTCTACATATGCAATGCAACGTGAACTTGCTGCAATGAAAGCTGAAAATCAAGGATTAAAAGGTGAAGTAGCTGATTTGAAAGCTGAAAATGAACAAATGAAAGCTAATATTGCTGCAATGATGGCAAGACTAGGTTTATAATACGTTCATACTGAACATTACGGGTTGAGGATTCCCCTTTAGGGAATCCTCCCACCCGATTTAATTCGTTGATAGAAAAGAGGAATATATAATGAAAAAATCCACTTTGCTTGCTTTCACAGCGGCAGTATTATTTGGCAGTGGCGTATTCCATGTTAATGCGGCATCTGCTACATTTGATGATCCATTGCTTTTACCAAATCCGGCTAAAGCGCCTACAACAGGTTCTGTTGTATTGGTTCCTGTGGCTAGCCCTCAGGCGGTGCAAAGTATCCATGAATTTGTGAAAGCATGGGAAAATGCGGAAAAACATATTGCTTTAGCTGAAAGCAAAAAGAATAATCATCAAGCGTTAACTAAAGAAGAAGCTAAATGGTTACATTCTAAAGATAAGCATAACTATGCTGATTATTTCCGTAAACATTCTTTAGGTTATGTACATGGCCAAGAAACTGCATTGAACTGGAATGGTGAAAACCGTAATAAAAACGAGTATAGCTATTACACATTCCCTAAATATGATAAGGACCAAGGTTATACAAATAGCTATGGTTACAATGTATTGCGCAGCATGGTTGATCGCATGAATGAATTGCTTCAAAAACAAAAGGCCGTTGGCGGTCCTTTGACTGATGAAGAAGCACAAGCATTGGAAGATGCTATGCTTGATATCATGGCACAAGATCAAGAACATGTATCTAATGAAGAATTGCGTTATTACATGAATGAAGCAGTTTGGTTTGCTACAAAACAAACTGTAAAAAATATGTCTGCAGAAGAACCTTCTGTTAGAGACATGCACGAAATTAACCTTCGTGAAGCGATTCAGACAGATAACTAATCATCTAATACATATAATCACATTATATGTATAGCTTTTGTTATAAGGAATGTACAGTTGCAATAA